>SXGT01173618.1_pt1 | contig 10327 bp, 5 predicted proteins | sample 3176221 | NCBI WGS metagenome assembly SXGT01 (sample SAMN11356862, study PRJNA531348) | freshwater metagenome | isolation source: freshwater sample F1-120 | place: China: Fuxian Lake, Yuxi | collected 2017-12-25
CCGTGCCTGCGCTGCTGCGGGCGCCGCAACGCCGCGGCCAAGAGTGGCTGCAGGTGCGCGGCGGCTCGGTGCTTTCGGTTCAGCTCGACGGCGTGGCTGACGATCGGCTGCTCGGCCAGCTCGTCGGCATCACCTCCGGCGCCGCGCCGCCGGTGCGCGATCCCCTGCGGCTCGCCCTCATCGCCGGCGCCAGCGATGGCGGCGCCACGGCCACCGCGGGCGCAGCTGGCGACGAGTTGGCGCGCTGCACCAGCCTCGGCCTACCGCTGCCGGAGCTACTCGACGAGGACGGCGCCGGCATCGTCGACCCACGCGCCCAGCGCCGGGCGCCGATGCGCAGCTGGCTGGTCTGCGGGGGCGCCGGCGCGCCGCCGACCCACGTCAGCCTCTACTTCCAAGAGCGCGATGCCGAGCGCCTGCTGGAGATCGGCCGCGGCACCTCGATCTCGCTGCGGCTGCTCGGCAGCGACGGCCAGCGGGTCTTCGCCGAGCTGGTCCAGGTCCTCCACGGCGCCCTCGACGCCCGCAGCCAGGCCACCGACCTGCGCCGCTTCTTCGTCGAGCGGCGGCGCTTGCAGGGCGGTGACTTCGCTTGCACCGTCGGCCGCGTCGAGCCCCTGCGCAGCACACCCGGCGTCAGCCGGCTGGGGGCTCGTCTCATCGCCGCCAAGCGGGCCTCGACCGGCGTCGACGCCACACCGCTGCGGGTGGAGTGCCTCGACGCGCTGCGGCCTTTTGACGGCCAAGCCTTTGAGGTCTACTTCGCCAACGCTGAAGAGCGTGTCCGCGCGCCGCTGCGGGTCGGCGCCAAGCTGCAGCTGCGCTTCGTCGGCGTCCGCCAGAATCAGCCGATCGCCATCTACCGCGGCGCAGCGTCCAGCGGTTCCGGCGAGGTCCGCGCGGCGAAGTAAGCTGGCGGCGGCGGTGGTGGCGGCATGCTGCGCGCCAACGTCGCGTTCTGGCGCACGAACGCCAGGTAGAGCAGGTCCTGCAGGCTGCGCGCGACCACGATGTACGCCACCACGAAGCCGATGAGGCTGGCGAGAAAGTAGCCGAGGCCATAGGTCGGCAGCCCGGCCTGCAGCGTCCAAGCGGTGCACAAGCCATTGGCGACCGCGAAGGTGGCGTGGACCAACAGCACGCCGCGCCGCGAGTCGAAGTAGTGCAGGACCACCGTCAGCATGAGCATCGCTGACTGAAACGCCGCGCCCAGCGCGCAGAAGCGGAACATGAATACGCCACCGTGCGGAACCCGCAGCAGGTCGAGCACCAGGGTTGGCATCAGCAAAACGAGCGCTGTGATGCCAAGCTGGAGCATCGCCACGTCGCGACCAGTGTCGAGGATGGTGCGCACCACCGCCGCCCATGACAGCTCGAGCCGTGTGCGGCTGGCATGGCGAACGATGTTGCCGTACAGGTCTTGGCAGCGGTCGTGCAAGGAGGTCTCGGCCTTGATGACGAAGAGCGCGAAGGCCGGCACGGTCGTGATGTAGGCCAAGAAAGCGACGGTGTCGTAGGTCGGGTACGCCGACAGGCCGCCGGCGAGCTCGACGTGCTCGGGCGCCGCCCACATCACCCACTTGTCGATCCAGATGCCGACGCTGTAGCAGAGGCCGCTCAGCGTGAGGTCCCAGGTCGAGCGCATCGTCCGCACGACGGCGAAGAGCGGCTCGACTGGACCGGGAAAACTGCGCAGCAACAGGCCGCAGATCGTGGCGACCGTGACGGCCATGCCCAGGTTGAAGCCGAGCAGCAGGTCGCCGGCGGTGACGTCCTCGCGACCGAGCAGCGTGGCGCCAAAGGCGGCGGTGCCGAGCGCGAAGGCGGCGGTCAGGACGCGAAAAGAGCGCAAGGTGGAGAGCATCGGCGCCGCGATCCACGAGAGCGTGACGAGGCCATAGGCGACCCCAGCGCCAACGATTGTGCAAGACGGCAGCCGCAAGAAGGCCGCCGCCACGGCGATGACGGGCACGCCGCAGAGCAGCGAGAGCAGCGCTGCGCCGACGAAGGGGCCGGCAACCGCCTCGGCGCGGCGCTCAAAAAGGAGGTCGGAGGTGTGACGCGTCAGGCCCATGACGATAGGGCCGGTGATGGTCAGCGAGGTGGAGAAGACATAGAGCAACAGGGTGACGAATTCGGAGATCGCCGCCTCGGCCGCCAGCGAGCGGAAGAGCAACGACGGCAGCGCCATCGCCAAGATCGTGAAAAACCAAGGCCCTGCGACGACGACGACGCCGTGCAGCTGGCTCTCCACGATCGACCAGAGGCTATCGCGGCGCATCAAGTCGCGGAGTGCGAAGCCGATGCCAGCCACTAGCGCCTCCGCCGACTGCTGCTGGTCCCGGCTGCCTGCGGTGCCAAGAGGTCGCGGTACAGCTCTGCGTAGCGACGATGCAGGTCGACCTTGTCGTAGACCGCCCGCACCCGCTGGAGCATGGCTTCGCCGCAGCGCACGCGCTCCTCTTCGTCGCCCAGCAGCTCGGCGACCGAGTGCGCAATGTGCTCGGGGTCGCCGATGCGCGCCACCCGGCCGCCCATGCCAAACGACGGCTCTTCGCTTGGCATGCCGCAGATCAGCTCGCGGCAGGCCCCGACGTCAGTGGCGACCGACGGCAGCCCTGCGGCGCCGCCCTCCAGGATCACCAGCGGCTGGCCCTCGCTGATGCTCGTCAGCACCAAGACGTCGACCTTTCCGAAGTAGCTGAGCAGGTCCACCATGCCGGTAAAGACGACGTTTTTGCGCAAGCGGAGCTGGTGCACGAGCTCGACGCACGCCTCGGCGTAGGTCTGGTCCTCATCCATCGGCCCGAGCACGTAACAGACCAAATCGGGGAGCCGGCGCACCAAGAGCTCGCAGGCGCGGATGAAGGTCTTGACGTCCTTGATCGGCACCACGCGGCCGACCAACGCGATGGCCGAGGGCCGATGGCCGCCAGCCTCCTTGCGCTTGGTCGTGACGACGCTGGCGAAGCGGGCTAGGTCGATGCCGTTGGGGATGACGGTCAGCCTGTCGGCCAGCGCGCCATCTTCGATCTGCAGGGAAAAATTGCCCTCGAACAGCGTAATGATGTGGTCGCAGCTCTGGTAGCAGGCGCGGGCATAGGCGACGAAGGTGTCGATCCACAGCGACTTGACCTTGTTGCTGGCGCCACCGACGCCGATGCTGCGGGCGTCGTCGACCGCCAGCCAGGGCGCCGACATGATCTCGAGCCGGCGCTCATTGGTGTAGACGCCGTGCTCGGTCAGCAGCACGGGCCGACCGGTCTCAAAGTGCGCGCGCGCCAACAGCAGGCCGGCGTACCCCGTGGAGACGCCGTGGTAGCACCGGGCCTTTGGGAGCTCGCAGAGCAGCATGCTGAACAGACCGGCCAAGAGCGTCCGCACGGCCCAAAAGACGTTGAGGTACGAGGCGCCGTCGCAGCGGCGGACGTAGACGTCGTTGAAGAGCTGCCAGGCCGGTCGCGAGTCGAGCAAAATGTGGCGTCCGAGGCGGCCGCGCAGCGCGGAGACGCGCTCCACCAGCTCGCGCAGGTCGGTCGAGGCGCCGAGGTCGAAGAGGCGCAGGGCGGGCGCGAGCAGCTCGGCGCAGGCCAGATCGCCGCCGGGTAGCGCGTGGTCGCCGCTCGGCAGCTCGGCGGCCGGCACGTGGGTGAGCCCGCAGACGTTGGGCGGCAGCTTGTAGCGCAGCTCGAGCGGCGTACCGGGCGCGACGATGACCAGCAAGTGAAAGGTCAGGTGGCTCTGGGTGGCGATGAGATCCTGCGTCCAGGACGACACGCCGCCACGGACATACGGGTAGGCGCCCTCGATGACGAGGCAGACGTCCGCCTCTGGCGGCGGACCGATGGCCGGCGACGGCAGCGGAAACGCGGCATCGCTCATGCCATGGCCTCTGGCGCGTTCGGGCGACGCGCCGCCGCAGCGCCCGAATCGACGAACTGCGGCCAGACGCCGCTGTTCTGCCGCCGTCCTTGCTCCAGCGGCCTGTTGTTGCCGTCGCGGTCGCCTGCGCGGCCCATCAGGCCGGCGTGACCGGGGCCCGAGCGGACGGTCAGCTCGTTCACTTCGCTCTGGCTATCTGGCCGCCAGCCGGCCTCCATCGACTCCTGCTCGGCGCGCCGCCACAGCTCGATGGTCGCTCGCAGCGCTGAGTTCGCCGGCAAGGCGTCGCGCAGCCGATCGCCCCGCTCGATCATGATCTCCCGCAGCCGCTCGAACCGGCGGGCTCGATACAGCGCCTCAGCGTACCACATCCAGATCGGCACGCTGCTGGAGCCGCTGGCGATCGCGCGCTCCATCTCTTCGATGGCCTCTTCGGCCCGGTCGTCGCGGACCAGCAGGCGGCCGAGCGCCGCCACCGCCTCGAGGTCGGTAGGCGACTTCTGCAGGTGGGCGCGGTAGGCCCGGCGCGCCTTGCTGCGGGCCTCGGCGGCGCGACCGACGTCGAGCAGGCCCGAGTAGGCGCGATGGTCGGAGAGGCGGCCGAGCTGCAGCATCACGTCATCGCTGCCAAAGCCATGCGCGACCAGCGTCCGGTCGAGGCGAGCTTCGATCTCGCGATGCTTGTGTTCGAAGGCGTCCTCCAGCGACTGCATCACCATGCCGGCCTGGACACGGATGGCGTTGTGCTCATCGTGGAGCGCCATGCGCAGCGCCTCGGCGAAGGCGGGCCGGTAGTTGGCGCCGATCATGGCGACGGCGGCGCGCCGCTCCGGCAAGGTCCCAAAGCGAAAGATGTCGCACAGCGACTGCGGCTGCGTCAGCGCTTGCGCCGGCAGCGCCACCTCGCGGAGCAGCGCCGACTGCTCGGGGTCGCCGGTCACTTCGTCGGCGACGGTGACGGTCCAGTCCGCCGGCGACAGCCAAAACACCGTCAGCGTGAGCAGGCCGAGCACCGTCCCAAGCGGACCGAGCCACAGCAGCACGATGAGGCAAAAGACGAAGAGCGGCGCCCGGCCCAGGGCGCGGACGTTGCGTTGGTAGAAGACCAGGCCGCCGCTCGCCAAGACGACGTGCATCGCCCAAAGGCCCGGCTCGGCGAGCGCGCGCGGCAGATCGACGAAATCCACGAACTCCGGCCCGACGAACCACCACAAGCCGACGCCATCGATGCAAAGGGCGAGCGCCAGCATCGCCGCGGTCCACTGCGGCTGGGTCCAGCGGACCTTCACGTATACGGATCCGTGCGACGAATCACCGCGCGGTGCCAGGGCTTGATGTCGCGCGCGGTCGGCACGTAGAGCGTCTCCCACGTCACGGCGATGCGCCCGTGCAGTCCCTCGCGGTCCAGCCCGTCGCGCAGGCGCTCGCGCAAGCGGTTGGCCACCACTTTGCAGTTGGCAGACACCGTCATGGGCAAAATAATGACGAATTCTCCGCGTTCACGCTGGTAGTCGAACGCTAGGTCGGTCGAGCGCAAGCCGACGGTCACCGTCTCTTGGACCACCGCCGCGACGCGGGCGTTGAGGGCGGCATCGTCGACGGCGCCGGCCGTGGCGGACTCAGCGTCGACGCGCACCGTCAGCTGCGACACCTCGAAGGTCGCGCGCTCGGCCAGCACCACGATGAAGGCCGAGACCGAGCGGTAGTAGGCGTCGGTGAAGAGGACGCTGCCGCGGTGCTGGACCCGCGACAGGTTGGCCTCTTCGAAGCGCTGGGCGTTGCCGTAGGCGGTGGCGATCCACTCGCTGAGCATCCGAAACGCCTGGATCGATCCCTGGTTGAGGCCCGAGATCGGCAACGACTCGACCTTGAGCATGCCGATGACCGCGTCAGCCTGCGTGTCGACCAAGGGCCCGGCGATGAGGCCGTCGCGGCCGAGAATCCGCTCACCGTCGGCGTGTGCGACGTGCACCAGCTGGCGGCGATCGACCACGGCGTCAAAGATCGGGTCCCCGCGCAAGAAGCTCGGGGTCGCCTCACGGCCCTTGCCGTCGTGCACCGCCATCACGAGGTCTAGCCGCTCGCCGTGGCGCAGGTAGATCGAGTAGCCCTTGGGCTGAAGCAGGTTGCGAATCAGCGGCTCGACGCTCTCAAACACAGCCCCGGTCTCGTGGACGTCGACCGTGCGCGCCGCCTGCACCAGCGACAGCGTCGTCTCGACCTGTCCAGCCGCGGCGGTCTGCAGCCGATCGTTGGCCAGCTCGAGCGCCATCTTGGCCATGGTCAGGCTGTGATGGTCGGCCGTGAGGTCGGCGATCTGATCGGCTTGCGCCTGCAAGATGCGCTCGCGCCGCGCCCGCAGCTCGCCGAGCACGACGGCGCTGACAAACCAGAGCACCGGCGCCGAGACCACCGAGAGCAGCCATGCGCTCTGATCGACCAGCGGATCGCGCGGCGGCAGGTTGCCGAGGTAGACCAAGAGCGTCCCGACCACCGCCGAGAAGACGCCCGTGGCGACACCGTAATGCGCCGATACAATTAGGGTAAAGAGCCAGAACGGGTGCGGCGACGCGTCGCGGAAGCGCGTACCGTCGAAAATGACGGCGTCGACCAGCAGCGCGACGGCAAAAAAGACGACGACCTCGATCGTCGCGTGCCGCGGCATCCCTAACCACGTGCTAGGCTCTGATTCTCGCTGCTGGCTCTGCTGGATCATCGGCTCGCTTCGCTGCGCGCAGTGGCCTTGTCGTCTCGTCTTGGCGCCTCGGTCCACGTCGCGTCACGACGACGCGCGGACCAGTCCCATGAGTCTCGCCCATCTCGACACAGGGTGCCAGCTTTTGCGATTCTCGGGCCTTACCCCAAAGCCCAATGCCGGGCCGGACGAAGCGCGGCGCCGACCGCCGCCGCAGCCACGTGCCGGCGCCAACATCGAAGATTGTCGCCTGTCGCGCCCGCCTCAGCGCCGACCCAGCCTAGCGACTACTCTATTCCGATCGCACCCTTGCTTGCCGCAGGGCCATCATGCGCCTCGGCTAGAAAGCGGCGCCGACCTGCAGAGTGGCCGCCGTCGTCGCCGGCGCCCCGGCGCTAGGCGCGAGGCCGCGATGGAGGCGGAACCCACCGAACAGCCCGATCGGCGGGCGGGCGGTCAGGGCGGCGCCGACCTGTATCGCGTCTGGGCCATCGAGGTTCCAACCGTGGCCGAGCTGCGCTTCGAGCTGCCACCAGCGGCCGATCCGCAGCTCGGCGCCTGCATCGATCGCGAGGACGCGGCTGCGGGCGGCGATCGCCATCAGGCCGGCGCGCGCCGCGCCCAGCGACTTTGGGCTGCCGACGGCAGGCGGCGGCGACACCGCAAAGGGCAAGAACGCCCGCGCCGAGAGCTGGAGCCACAGCCGCGGTCGCGCCGCCCAGCTGGTGTAGCGGCTAACCGCGCCGAGCACGGCGGCGTCGCGCCAGACGTCAACATCACCCGGGCGCCAGCGCTCCACGTGGCCGCGCAGCTCGCTCCGGAGCTCGCCATGCAGCGCGCGCGACGTTGTCGCCGTCGGGCGAAAGGTCCGTACGATCTCGACCGCGTCGCGCCGAGTCCGCAGCGCCGCCGTCGCTGGCAGCTCCCAGCGTGCCTCGCCGTAGGCCAGGCGCAGCGCCGTCTCGCCGAGCGCGTCCCAGCGCCCAGCTGTGGCGAGCAGCGCGGCGCCGCCGCCACCGCCGCCGCCCATCAGCGCTAGGTGGTGGCCGGCGAAGGCGTCGTAGCGAGCGCCGACCAGCGCCTGGATCGCGAGGCCCGAAGCGAGCCCGCCGCCGACGCCCGCCTCGACCGCGCTGTCGGCGAGCTCGGCGGCAAAGCTGGCGCGCCAGCCGTCGGCGACGAAACCGTGCCCAGCCAGGCGCAGGCCCCGGCGGGTCGCCGTCGCCGCTTGGTGGTCGTAGACGAGGTGGGCGAGGAGCTGCGGCGCCTCGGCGCTGCCCGCCAGCGGTCGACCGGTGCGGCTCGCCATCCCCTGCAGGGCCTGCCCCTCGGCGTAGAGCGCCGCCGCGCGCCGCCAGCGGCCGATTGAGGACTCGATGGCCGACTGGGCCAGCGCCAGCGACGGGTCGTTGGGCGCGTCGGCGCGCAGGGCCGAGAGGGCGGCGATGGCCTCCAGCGGTCGCCCGAGCGAGAAGAGCAGGTCGGCCTTGAGACGTCGCAGCCTCCGGCGCCCACCATCGGCTGCCGGGGCCTCCGCGCCCTGCGGCGTCGCGTCGTCGGCCAGCGCCACGGCCTCGCTCCGCCAGAGGGCAATGCGTACCCGGCCTTGCGTCGCCTGCGCCTCGGCGTCGACACCCGGCTGCAGGCGCAGCACCAGGCTGTCGTAGCCGCTCCACAGGCCGGCGACGTAGCGCTGCAGCGGCACCGCCAACGCGCTGACGCTGGCGTGGTCGACCGGTCGATCGAAGCGCAAGATCAGCTCATCGCGCGCCCGCTCCGCCGAGACGCTCGCCGGCTCCGACCAGGTGAGCCACACCTCGACCACGGCGCGGCCATCGCTGCTTTCCGACGCCGCGCGGAGGTCGACGACCTGCGCCACAGCGGTCGCCGGCGGGCCCCAGGCGAGCGCCACGGCCACCGCCACGGCCAAGGCGCCGGCTGCAGCGCGAACGCCGGGCCAAAGGTCGCCAAGGCAGACGGCGCTGGTGGCGGCGGGCGGCGCCTCGGTGCGCGGCGACCGCCGGTTCGACGACGCCGACGTCGCCGACATCGCCGAGAGGTCCGGTCCAAACGCGCTCGGGGTCACGGCGTCGTCCCCACTGCGGCGCCTTGGCGGCAGCGCGCCGGCGGCTCGACCACCGCGTCGGCATCCTCCAGGCGTTGCGCCGCCATCAGCGCCGCCACCAGATCGGCGCGCAGGCCATCGTCACAAGGCGCACGCTCAAGCGCCGTTCGCAGGCGCGCTGCCGCTTCGAGAGGCCGTCGTAGCCGCGCCAGCAACATCCCGGCGAGCCGGTCGCGGTCGAAGCCCGGGGCGTCTGGCTCGGCGTCGAGCAGGCGCAGGGCGACCTGGAGGTGGGTCTGTGCCTCGGTGGCGCGCCCCGGCTGCGCGGTCAGAGCCTCCGCCAGAGCGAGGTGGTCGCGGAAGCCAATTGGGCCACGCGCCGTCGGCGGCAGCGCCATCAGCGCCTGCCAGTATCGCTCCGCCAAGGCCGGCCGACGGGCCTGGGCGCGCGCCAGGTGACGCAGGGCCTCCTCGTGTTGCGGTCGCAGCGCCAGGAGGCGCTCGAAGGCCAGCTGGGCCGCCGGTCGCTCGGCGAGATCGTGTAGGCCGCGCGCCAGGCGCTCGACCAGGGCGGCGTCGCTGAGGGTCGGCAAGTGGGTGCGCGCCAGCGCCGCCAACGCCGCCCCGTCGCGGAGCCCGACCAGCGACTGTACGACCAGCGCGATGCTCTCCGGGTGCGGGTCGCGCTCGAGCAGGCGCAAGGCGTCGCGCTCGGCATGGATCCACAGCAGGTGACGGGCAAAAGCGCGGCGCTGGTCGCCCTCCGCCGCCTCCGCCCGCTTGACCAACAGCGCCCGCACGGCCGTCGGCGGTCGCGGGCCGGCCAGCGCCAGGAGTCGCACGACTGCCGGGCTCTCGGCGGGCTCGCCCGCCGCCAATTCCAGGAGCAGCCGCATTGCAGCCTCTCGCTCGCCGCCTTCGCGCAGCGACTCGATGGCGGCCAACCGCACCGCCAAAGGCTGGGCCGAGTCCTGCGCTCGGTCGAGCAGCGCGCTCCGCACCGCCCCGAGGTCACCCGCCGCCTTGAGGGCCGAGAGCCGCCGATCAGCCCAGCCGCCGCCATACCAGGCCGCGAGCTTGGTCAGGGACGGCTGCGCCTCAGCCTCGGCGCCCAGCTCGAGCAGCAGGTGGACCCAGCTCTGGGTGTCTGCGGTGCGCAGGTCCGCCCGGGCGATGTACGCCACAGCGGCGCGGACGAGCTCGTCGCGGTGGGTGCGGTGCCGACGCCAAGCGCCGAGCAGCGCGATGCGCATGAGGGCGCCGCTCTCGTCGTCGGGCGGTTGGAGCCGCCGCAGCACCCGCAGCGCCGCCTCGTGGTCGCCGCTGTCGAGGTGGGCCCGCGCCAGCGCGAGCTGGACCGCCCGGTCGCCCGGCGCCGCGATCGCCAACGCCGCGTAGCTGCGACGGATCAGCTCGGCGTGGCCCGCCTCGACCGCCAGCGACGCCAACGCACGCAGCCAATCGCGCACCTGGGCGTCGGGCGTCGGCACCTCGGGCCCAGCGTGGGCCAGCACCCCGCGTAGCTCGAGCCGCAACGCCGCGGGTAGGCCGGCGTCCAGGGCCGAGCTCGCCTCGTCGAGCCGACCGGCGGCTGCCCACAGCAGCGCGGTGCTCGCTCGGCAGCGTGCCGACGCGCTACGCCGGGCGCGTTGGCAGAGGCCGGCGATGGCCCGCTCGCCCTGGGC
>SXGT01328504.1_pt1 | contig 10327 bp, 9 predicted proteins | sample 3176221 | NCBI WGS metagenome assembly SXGT01 (sample SAMN11356862, study PRJNA531348) | freshwater metagenome | isolation source: freshwater sample F1-120 | place: China: Fuxian Lake, Yuxi | collected 2017-12-25
ACAACTATCTTTTGTAGTCTGCAGTTTACTTATTTTGACGGAAATTGGTAATGCCATGATTCTTATTGATCCAGGTATGTATGAAGTAAATGCCCTTATTGAGAGAAATCCAGATTTGATCATGGCTAAATTCAATATTAATACTAGATCTGAATGCCGTATTTTTCTTACAGGCCCCCTATCCAAGTCTCTTTCAAAAAATATCCAGAAATTTTCCGGATATAAAATTAAATTTAGAATTTCCCGTCGTTTTCAATGTGGTATTGGTAGCGGAGAACTTGTAGCATTTGGAAAAGAAACTACGCCAACAACTTATGTTACAAACAATTTGAAACCAATTGAGCGATACTGAATCTGACAAAAGTTTAAGATTTAAAACCACTGCAATTCTATTCACCGAATTTTAAAATATTTTTTGTGTGAACAATGACCAGTGAAATCCGATTCAGCGAGAAATTACAATGTGATCCTTCCTATTTAAACGGACTCCCAAAATATAACCGGATGGTGTATAAAGCACCTCCAATAGGAGTTCTAAATGTCCAAGCAAAAGCCCCTTATCAAGAAGGGTCAACATCATACTAAAGAATTTAAACAGTCAGCCGTTAAAATGGTTCTTGAAGAGCAACTCGAAGCCAGTGAGGTCGCAAGTCGATTAGACATACCAGTTTCGATGCTTAAGCGATGGATAAAGAACGAAGAGAGAAAAAATACATCTAAAGACCAAGAATCCATGAAGGAACTTTTACTCAGTAATAAAAAGCTGGAAGAAGAAAACAAACGCTTGAAAATGGAGCGAGAAATATTAAAAAAGGCAATGGAGTACTTCATTCCCGGTCAGAACTGAAGTACGCCTTTATCTCAGATTACAGCAGTGAGTTCCCAATCAAGTTAATGTGCAAAGTCCTTGGTGTTTCATCGAGTGGCTACTATGACTGGTGTGGTCGTGATCCAAGCAAGAGAGAAAAACGTAAGATTGAAATTATGATTCTCATTGAGCAGATTCATCAAAGCAGCAAAGAGCGATACGGGGCTCCGAGAGTTTATCATGCTTTGATTGCTCAAGGAATAAAGATCACTCAGTCGACAGTAAGTCGGTGGATGAAAGAAGCAGGATTACGAGCGAAGATGAAGAGGAAGTTCAGAGTGAATACCACAGATTCAAATCACAAGTTGCCAATAGCGGAGAATATTCTTGATCGAAATTTTGCGCCTAAAGGTCCAGGTGAAGTTTTATCATCAGACATCACTTATATCCCCACGGAAGAGGGTTGGCTTTATCTTGCTCTCACGCTTGATCTTGGAACACGTAAAGCTGCTGGTTGGTCATGGGTGAGACTATGACGGAAAAACTCGTCTCAGACGCTCTTAGGATGGCTATAGGGCATGTTGCGATTAAGCCTGGAGCCATTCACCATTCAGATCGTGGATCACAGTATGCATCCAATAATTTTCAATCACTACTTGAGGCTAACAATCTGGCTCCCAGCATGTCGCGAAAGGGTAATTGCTGGGACAACGCGCCTACAGAAAGCTTTTTTCATTCGCTTAAAACAGAACTTGTTTACTTTGAAAATTACAAAACTCGAGAGGAGGCAAAGAAGAGTATTTTTGAATATATCGAAGTGTTTTACAATCGACAAAGGCTACACTCGTCAATCAACTACAAAACACCTGTTGACTACGAAAAAAGTTTTGATAAATGTGCATAAATCCGAGTCCGTTTTTTCGGGTAAGATCACATAAAAACTCCTCAATAAATTGTTGAGTGGCTAAATGTTTGAGGGTATTGGTAATATCAAAGCTGGAGAACATGTTCTCAACGTGGAGAACACATAGGTGGAATTTGCTACCTGTTCTCCAACAAAAATTAGAACATTAGCAAAATTAAATGGTTAGAATTGGATTTTCAGTTAGTAGAGCGGTTCGAAGATCGTCTGCTAGGGGGCACCATCAAAAAGATGCTGTCTAAAGAAAATTCAAATTATTAAACCAGATTTTACTAGTGATGGATTATAAAATATGGAAAGCCCATCATCTTTTTTACCCCTCAAAAAAAAACAGACTAAACTTGAAACTGCAGATGCAATGTTTAAGGATGCTTTTTTAATTAAAAAAGCCAGATTTTCTAACTTACAACCTGAATTGACTGAAGCTGAGCTTATTAAAAGAACAGCTGCCTATTTTAAAAAACTCAATGAGGAAAAAAACGGATGATTGGCTTACTTGATGTTTTAAAAGTAGTTGTATCAAGGTTTGAAGACGAAGGTATTGAATATTTTATGGTGGGGTCAATGGCAACAATGTATTATGGTCAACCACGTTTTACTCGTGATTTGGATATTGTAGCCCGAATACGCCCACGTCAAGTTTTAGGTTTTGAAAATCTATTTCCACTTTCAGAATTTTATTGTCCCCCTTTAGAGGTTATACAAGATGAGGTTCAACGAAAAGGTTGTTTTAATCTTATTCACCAAGAATCTGGAATCAAAGTTGATATTGTATTAGATAAAGAAACTGAATTTTATAATTCTGAGTTTGCTCGACGAACAAAAATAAAAATAGCTGATAATTTTGAAGTGTATCTTGCTTCACCAGAGGATCTTGTTCTTAAAAAACTTGATTACTACAGAGAGGGTGAATCAGAAAAACACCTCAATGATATCCGAGATATTATAATGAATGTTAAATTGGATGAAGAGTATTTGCAGTTTTGGATATCCAAAATGGGGTTGGTAAAAGAGTGGAGCAAACTGCAATAAATTTTATTAATTATATTTTAAATTAAGAATTATCTTTAGAAATTTTAGAACGACCATTTTCGTAAATCATTAATAAAACTTTTTCACCTTTTCTAAAGGTTTCGTTTTTACCTTGAACAATTGTGCGAAGCTCACCATTTTTTAATTCTACTGTAAGTTCTAATGCATCTTGAGTTTTTAAGGCTTTTTCAGCATAGGCGCCACCAACTGCTCCAGCAATTGCTCCTCCTGCTGTCATAAGTAGTTTTCCACTACCTGATCCAAATTGACTCCCAAGCATCGCGCCACCTACACCACCAGCTAGAGTTCCTGTTTTGCTTTTTTCAAGTTGATCTGGCCCAACTTTTACTTGTCTAACTTTAACAATTTTACCTCTATAACTTTTTGCAGCCTCTCCAACATGAGTATCAGAGTAACTATTAGAATTAATATCAGTAGCGCATGCACTTATAATTAAGGAAATTGCTAAAATTGGAATAAGTCGTATTTGTGTAAAGTTTTTTGAAGTTTTCATTTTATTCACCTCATCTTTTTATAACCATTAAGTATTCTATATTTAAATTGTAAAAACTATTTATAACTACTTCGATAATACGCTATCTCGGCATACTTTTGAGATGCTATTTTTTGCACAACCCATTTTTGAAAGACTATTCTCAAGTAAATCCATTGTGAGACCTCGCACTTCTGACGGGTCCAAATACATTTTTGTAAAATCAATTGAGTCTAGATTTTTAACCATTTTATTTTGTATTTCAGAATTTGTGGAAGTAGGTATTTTGTAATTAAAGATTTTATTAAATGATTGATTTGATTCAACAGCACGAATAATATTTTCGATCCCAAGATTAACTTCCCCTTCAAATTCAAGACTAAAATTTCTGTAACTTGAATTAGTAAAACTAGACTCTAAACGATCTTGAATTGCCATAAAAGGAGCTTCAACTGTAAACATATTATGAGCCGGAACAAAATTTTGCGCTGCAAGTCCAGAAGGAGCAACGATGGGCATTGTTGAAAGTGTTTTTATATTTTTAATATCGGTATTTGTAGCAAGTGATTTCATTGCAGCACAAACAATTTCACGTTCATCACCAATGTGGCAATAACCTGAAAACAATTTTGCTGCTAACTCCGCAGGTATTGTAGAGTGAGGATTCAAGTTTGAGTTAACATAATTTTTTACTTGTTCCGCAGAATCTTCAAATGTTGAACAAGCAAGTTTTTTACTTGTCTCAGATAGGTTTAAAAAAGAAATAAATTTTGTAGCATAATCAAGACTTTCAACTTTATCACAGGCCTGACTTATGAATTCAGCTGTATCATAAAGCTTGGCTACATGACCTACAACATCGTCCCAGACATCTGGTGAATCTTGAATATCTAAACCAGTTCCAAGTTTATATGCGAGTGATCCGGTTAAAGAACAATAAGCTCCACCCTTATAGTATTGTCCATTTGGTGTGATCCAGACAAAGGTCATTCCTTTGTATAAAAATTCTGTTAGTTGTTGGGCGGCTCTTTTTGTAACTGCTTTATACCAAGTTTCATAATTGCTAGTTGAATTTAATTGGTGTAATTTTTTAAATTCATCATAGTTAATTTCCATTTCCCATTTTGAAGATACATTTGTATTACCATCAATAACAGTTGGTACAGGTTTACCATTTTTATCTAAAGTCGGTTTTATTACCTGTAGTGCTTTTCTTACTTCTGTTGAACGATCATTTTTAATGGGTGACAATAAGTTTTCAAAATCTTCTTCAGTTAAAACTTTATTAGTTTGTTTTAAGGCAAAATCTGAAAACATTTGCGGATCTATATTTGCGACCATTAAGTGAGTATGATTGGAAGCCTTATAATATTGCTCTAAACCTATGAATCTTACTCCTGCAGAATTGTAAGGTCCTTGGATATCAGTTTCAGCATCGGCAGCTGGACTAGGATAATTATCAATGACCCATGAAAAAGTTATATCTTGATTATTAATTTGAAAAGTTCTTAAGTGAGCATAACCAATATGCGAGAATCCGTCGTTCATGGTTCGGTAATAAGCTTTTTCTCTTAATTCAGTAAATTTATTTGAGTCTTTTGCATCTTCAGCTGAAACATAATTTATAGCTCCAATATACTTACCAATTAAGGAATTATTTTTAGGATTTTTTGCTAAGTGTTCTGGTGGAATTGCACCTGAAGGTATCATTGCTGCTTCAACTGAAATATTTCTCGTTAAAACGTAGGACATATCTGTGACTGGAATTTCTCTATAATCTACAATAGGAGGAAGTATTTTATCAATATCAAAATTAGTAAACAGATCTTCTGGAACTTTGAATTGTTCTGCAATTTTAGATGGATTAATTTGATCTAAAATCGTTCCGTCCACTATAGAATTAATAAAATTTTTAAAATCTTTTCTTTTTTCTTCATATATGCGTTTTGATTCAGCATACATTTCTTTTGTATCTAAACTTTCATTGGCAAGTAACCACTTATCCCCAACTATATTTTCTAGTTTAAAGTTTTTAAAGCGAGTGTCGTTAGATATTTTTAAATTTATATCATGATAAAAAGATTCTCTATCTTCGAAACTTTTATTTGCTAACTGAATAAGTGAAGCTCCAAGTAATGCTCTCCCCAACCAAAAAGTACGTCCAATTTGATGATCTAAATAAGTAAGCCTAACAATCTTTGCAATATTGGGGTAAAATAATTTTGCTAAATTTTCTGCCGAATCTTCTGAAGAAAAAGTGTTTATGGAGTTGTTTTGATTTAGCCTCATTAATGATTGTGTTAAGTAGACCAATTCTTGAGTTAACTTTTTAGAATGAAGTTCCATTACACTTCTAAGTGAATCAGTTTGTTTTGTTAACGCTTTATCTGCTTCAGTTTCAAGTTGCTTTCCTTGCGCTTCGAGTACTTCCATGCCATCTTCTGTAAATACGCCACCATTAGTAAATAATCCTTTTGTTGCGGGTTGATTCGATAAGCTCCAAGGTTTAAAACTAAACAAAGTTGAAATTAAATCATAATAATTTTTTTGATTAGATTTAGAATAAAAACATCCACCAGTTCTTTTCATAATTTGCAATACGACTTCTTTTGCTCCCTTAACTGCATCATAAGAAATGATATTTCTCATTAATTGCAATTTATTCATATTTTGCGAATCATCTTCGCCTTCGACTTTATAGTATTTATTTAATTGCAAATAATCATTAGCAATAGAAGCATGATCTTGCCATTGATTTTTATAATAACTTCCAAAACCAAGTTGAAGTAACCCTGTATTTAATAGATCAACTTCGGATTGATTTAGACTACAATTATTATTTGAAATTTGTTTTGATTTAGTTATCAGTTGAGTATTAGCATTCAGAGACCAAGCTGCAGTTGGAATAAATAAGTTTATACTTAAAAGGGTTGAAATAGATGCCTTGATTGTTTGAGATGTTGTTTTTTTCATATTTGTCGCTTCTCTAATGTAATCTAAGTTATTTTTTTACAAACTTACTAAAATCAATTAGTCCTAATAAATAAGATAATAAAAATTAGTGTTAGTTTGGACTAAATAGTAAATTACACTATTTCAACAAACTCTTCTACTGTAGAGATTTAGACAAAATGACAATTTTGAGTCAAAATTTTTGGATTAAAATGTAGACACATCAGTATCTGATATTTCAAAAGTAAGCCTTTTGATTGTTTCATTAAAATAATTTTTTAACTTATCAGAATTTTCAATATTTTGTTTAAGAAAATTTGAATCTAATTTTACATTTTCATTAAGATATAACGATGTATTACCTGTCCAATTATTTAAAATTGAGCTGGCGGCATTCAAATCGCCAGTCAGAACATAAGTTCTTGCTAATAGTAGGTTAGCAATCAATAAAGGATGCTTATCTTTATCAGTTTGGTTATATTTTTGAATGAGTGACTCTAAAGTTACTTTAGCTGATTGGAGTAAGTCTTGTTTTCGATTATCACGTCCATATTGTTTTAACTCCATACCAGCTTTTACCAAAGAAATATTTAAATCAAGATTAGAATGTTCAAAAGCAGTTTTTATAAAGGGAAAATATTGATCCATAGGAGCTTGTGATTCATACATAAACTCTGCTTTTCTCATATTAGCTTCTGCTGTAATAAAATTTTGATCAATTTTATTATTGAACTCTGATTTGATTGAGTTTAGTGGTTGTTGATTAACCTGATGACTGAGCCATTTCATTGAAAAATCTAGTGGAATTGCTTGGTATGTGCCACTTGGTGAAGATTCAAACTCATTATTAGGGACAGCAAAAAAAACTGTGTTAGTTGCAGAATCAATTACTAGTGACATCAAGTTACTTTGTTTAGCTATTGTGCCAATATGCCGTTGAGAAAGTTGATTATCGGAATGTATGTATTCATGACTTGATATAAGGTTAGTAACTTGTAGAACGCTTAAATCTGTTAAGTTTTGTGTTTTTGTTTTTAAATAATTGAATCTTTGTAAACTATCCCAACCATAATTATAATATGGAAAAAATTGTTTTTGTGAAAGCTCTTTATCAAAAACATGATTAGTAAAGAAATGTATTGGTTCATCAATTAATTTCAAAGCTTTTTTGGATGCGCTAACATCAGCAAGTAAGGTCTTATGTTCTTTGGTTGAGTGAACAATAATACGCCAAGAACTTGTTATTCCATGGGACTCTATGATTTTTTTAACTTCATCAAGATTATGGGCACGTCGCGAGATTTCATCAGTTATACCTAAAATATAAGTTCCAGATGATTTATTATCATTGACCATTAATTGATGGAGGCTAAGAAAAAGCCCTGACTCATTCCAAGTGGTATGAGAAGAATGCAATCCTAGTGAAGTGAACATCACGTATTGCTGATCTTGTGCTTCGGAGGGATGAATAAAAATTATGGCGGCATTATTTTCATAAGCTCCAAAGGAAGAAAAATCGAAATTACGTGCTATAATTTCGTTTGAGCTATCTGTAGATGATTTTGCAATTAGTGATGTACAGCCATAGGTGGGCAAATGTTGGATGAAATCAAAATATTCACTTTCGGAATCTTTACCTAATAAGTATTGGCCAATATCAGGGAATAAGGCTGCTTTAAAAACCTCATCTGCGTTTTCAAGACCAGCGCCAGCAGCAAAGGCACCATAAACTCCCTGATCTCGCCCAGGGATAGAGTTGCTAATGTATTCACTTGTTAATATCGTATCAACATATTTTGCATACAGTTGACCAGTAAAGCTAGATTCAGTGGCATTTAGAATGCTATTTTTAATAAGGTGAAAGTAATGATTTAATGAGCTTTTATTTGTTTGGATGAGTTCTTTGGCAAAAACGCCATGTTGGTAGGCAATCTCTTCACGTGTACCATAAAGATTAAGAACATTTATTTTACCAATTTTTTCATGACTGGCTTTTTTATTCCATTCAGTAAGGAAAAACTTTGGATTGGGCCAGCAGCTTATTGAGAAAATTGTTAAAAACAAACAAAACAAGATTTTTTTCATTAAATTAACCCCCCGTGCAAGAAAACAGTCATTACAATTTTTTCAACCTATCAAAAAAATTAACAGAAGAAAAGCTTCAAAATAGATTATAAAGAAAAAAAATTCAATCTGTTTAACAAAATTCAGAAAAGAAAAAATTTATAATTTAGATTCTTTTTCCAAAAATAAATTAAAATTTTTGTTATAGTTGTAAAACTTAAAAATTTGTCATTCACAAGGAGTGTTTAGAATGAAAAGAGTTAATGTTATCGGTGTGGCTTTACTTATTATGGTAGCTCAATTGAATTTAGCACATTCTGCCGACCCTAAAAAAAATTCGGAAAGTTTAGATACTCAAATTGAAAACATGATTGCAGGACCCTATATTAATCTTCCACTCAGTTTTAGATTTTCTTATATCAATAATAGAACTGAAATTTCTAATTTAAAAGTTCATATTGAGTTAAAATTAAAAGATAAAATTAAACCTGTTGAAATGGCTGCAAGTAGTCTAATTGATTCTAATGATAAGAGTAAAAAATATTCTGATGATAGTTCATCTTCGATTGTAAATTTGGATAATTATAAACTACACATAAGTGGATTATCAAATAAGGTTCTTATTGGTGATTTAAATAAAAAATATGCATCTGATGATTTAAGTGGAGAGATTGGATTTTATGAAGTTGTTGGAATCACTGAAGATGGCATACCTAAAGTCAGAGTTTCACCTGTAATTTTAGAATTTCAAAGTGAAAAATTGGATGTTAAAAGATTAGAATTAAAAAAATTAAAAATAGTAAATTTACATATACCAGGTTTAAATGTAAGTCCTAATTCAGATGATAGCAGCGGAATTGACCCAAAGGATTTATTAAAAGCACTTTTTGAATGTAAAGCAAGTACACGAATTTTAAATCTTTATTCTGGCGCTTTAGAGGATCGAGAAATGACAGCTTGTAAACTTGAACTTGATGGCGATGATTATGAAATTAATTACCAAGAGCAAGAGTCTAATGTTTACGTTGTTCCATAAAATAACAGCTTGTTTGGGGCGATTTTCAATCACCCCTTATTATGATAACCCAAACTTACGTTTGTATTTTCATAATAACTGCACATGATTAAGTCTGATCGCTTCGCGATTATATGCGAGATAAAATCATGCGCCGTTTTTTTCTTGTTTATTTATTGAATATTTATAATTAATTAAAGTTTTTTTATCACTTTTTTGAGATGGGTAAAATATGAAATTTAAGATAAATGCATTTTATATTTGTATGTTATTTTTTTGTATTTCAATTGGAGTTTCACAATATTCGATGGCGGCATGGTATGATGGAGTTTGGGAAGAAGTAAAATATTCTTTAAATACTGCAGCTAGCGAAAATCTTGATTCAGTTCTTGATTCATTTTTAAAATTAGAAAATGTTGAATACAAAAATGTTTATTATATTATAGAACCACCAGATTCGGAATCTACTTACGTTGAATCAAATATAACTTTAGGAAAGGCCTTATTAATATTAAATAAAAATGGATCTAAAGGAACTATTCATTTTGATTTGTATTCGAATGGTATTGATCAGGGTCATATTTCTATTAAATGGAAACAGAGTCGTGATTTGTATCGTTTTTTAATACGAATGGCTCAAATGTATAAAGAGCAAAAGCAATTTGCTACTTTAAGTTTCGAAAATATTTTAATTCCGTCATATGATTCAAGTGATTACAATGAGAGAACTGAAAGTTTTAAAATCAGTTGGTTTAATTGGAAAAAATCCACAATTCAAATTTAGTTGCTGGGTCCCTGACTCTTGTTTAAATGACCACCATCCCTTCCTCTTAGAATCAAACACATGTGTCTAAAATAATTGATATGATACATTTACTCTTTATAGTGAAGACAAGTTTCTTATGATATGTTTTAAGTTTTTGTGCTGAAGGTAAGAAGATCTAAGGTTTCAAACATACCCGAGTCTCATAGATGTTCATAGGTTTTGTCATCACTTTGGATTCACTACTCTAGGTCATTGTTGGTCTACTAGGATTTTAA
>SXGT01677935.1_pt1 | contig 10327 bp, 8 predicted proteins | sample 3176221 | NCBI WGS metagenome assembly SXGT01 (sample SAMN11356862, study PRJNA531348) | freshwater metagenome | isolation source: freshwater sample F1-120 | place: China: Fuxian Lake, Yuxi | collected 2017-12-25
CATCTTCCGCAGCCTGCACAACACCGCACGCGTGGCGAGCAACAACGTGTCCCGTGAGGTGGTGGAGATCCTCAAGGGCGGCGGTCAGTTCGAGGACGTCAAGGATCTGGTGGCCGGTGTGCGGGGCCGCAAGGTGTTCGATGACGGTGATGTCGATGCCGGTATCTGGACTGCGGGCACGGTGATGGGCTTGATCCACGACATTCCGACGGTCGAGGAGCTGATCTCGCGGATGGTCAGCGAGGCCGAGGACATCATCATCGGCCGACTCGCCGACATGGTCACCGTGTGACCGGGCAGTCGCCTGGCGGAATCGCTTGAACGACGGGCTATTTCGTCAGTGTGAACTGCCCGACGTCGATCAGGCCGCTGCGGAACAGCGGCGGGCAGCCGAGTAGGTACTTCATGTAGCGGTCGTAGACCTCCTGGGACTGCAGGGCGATGGCTTCGTCCTTGCGTGCCTCCAGCGCCGCGGACCAGTAGTCCAGGGTCGTGGGGTAGTGGGGCTGCAATGACTGGAACCGGGTCACGGTGAAACCGGGCTTGACCGCATGCGCGTCGACCATCCGCACCGACGGCAGCCGGCCGCCGGGGAAGATCTCGCGGACCATGAACAGGCAGAACCGGGCCATCTCCATGCTCAGCGGGATGTTTTTTTCACGGACCTCGTCGGGATGCAGACCCAGGATGGTGTGCAGCAGCATGATGCCGTCGTCGGGCATCGCGCGGTAGGCGAAGTCGAAGAAGTCGTCGTAACGGTCGAAGCCGAAATGCTCGAAGGCGCCGATCGACACGATGCGATCCACCGGCTCGTCGAATTGTTCCCAGCCACGCAACTCGACCCGCTTGGAGCGCGGGCTCTCCGACGCCGCGAACAACTGCTCGACGTGCGCCTGCTGATTCGCGCTGAGCGTCAACCCGAGCACGTTGACGTCGTAGCGTTCCAGCGCGCGGTTCAGCGTCGAGCCCCAGCCGCACCCGACGTCGAGCAGCGTCATACCCGGCTGCAGATCCAGCTTGCCCAGCGCCAGGTCGATCTTGGCGATCTGCGCCTCTTCCAGCGTCATGTCGTCGCGCTCGAAGTAGGCGCAACTGTAGGTCTGCGTCGGATCGAGGAACAGCCGGAAGAAATCGTCGGACAGGTCGTAGTGCGCCTGCACGTTCTCGAAGTGGGGTTTCAGCTGTTTGGACATGGCGGTACGAGCCTTCCTGAGAGCCAGGCAGCGCTCACAGAAGTTCCCCCGACCGTGAGCCGCCCGGATATCTCTCGACGGTAGACCCTTTCGGTCGGCTCCGGCGATGAACCACCGTGGTCGTGCGAACGCGGATGAACCTTGCGGGGAGCGTCGCCGGCCTCGTTGCACCTAGTCGCGCGCCTCGGGTGCGTGTCGTCCCGGGTGACACGCGGTGTCGCCTGGATGCTCTCATTCAGGGGTACAGGGAATCGAGGATGTCGCGGTTCCGTGCGAAGACGACCGGGCGTTTCACTTTCAGTGACGGTGTGAGCTCACCGGTGTCCACCGACAGGTCGCGGTGCAAGATCGTCCATTTCTTGATGGTTTCCCAGCTGTTGAGTTCACGGTTGAGCTGGGCGACGTGGTCATCGATCAGCTCGAGCACCGCAGGCGCCGCCATGAGCTCGTCATAGCTGGCCTCGGCCAGGCCGTGAGTGGCTGCCCACGCTCCGATCGCGTCGGCGTCCAAGGCGATGAGAGCGACACAGTACTGGCGGGATTCGCCGAACACCAGAAATTGACTGACATACGGGCACAGCGCGATGAACCTCGCTTCGATGGCCGCCGGCGCCACGTACTTCCCGCCCGAGGTCTTGAACATGTCCTTGATCCGGCCGGTAACCGTGAGGAAGCCGTCGGCGTCGATGTCCCCGCAGTCGCCCGTCCGCAGCCAACCGTCGTCGGTGAACGCCGCCGCACTGAGCGCCGGCTGCTGATGGTAGCCGTCCATGACGCTCGGGCCGAGAATCTGTATCTCGCTGTCCTCGCCGATACGGGCCTGCGTTCCGGGAAGGGCGCGCCCCACGCTGCCCAGCTTGTACCGCGAGGGTGTGTTGATGAACGCGCCACCCGAGGTCTCGGTCAGCCCGTAGCCCTCCAAGATCAGCATGCCGGCGTCGAGAAACCACTCCGCGATGGATCGGTTCAGCGGCGCGGAACCGGATACGAAGAAGCGGATCCGGCCGCCGAACACGTTGCGCACTTTGATGAGAACAATTCGATCCCACAGAGCATGTTCGATCTTCGAGGCGAGCGGCACGGGCGTGCCTGCCCGGCGTCGCTCGCCCACATACCGGGCCACCGTGAGCGCGCGCTGGAAGATGCTGCGGGCAAACGCACCCCGGGACTGTGCCGTGATGAGCAGTTTCGAATGTGCCTTCTCGAAAACCCTCGGTACACCGGCCATGAAGGTGGGCCGCACCTCGGTGCAGTTGGCTGCGATGGCATCCAGTCGACCGTCGATCGCGCTGACGAATCCGCACGACAACTGGGCGGCGAGCAGCACCTTGCCGAAAGAATGTGCCAGCGGCAGCCAGAGCAGCTGAAGATCATCGGGTCCCAGGACGCCGAGCGCCGCCACGGCCTTTCCCTGGTACACCCACGCCCCGTGGCTCAGCAGCACGCCTTTGGGCCGTCCGGTGGGGCCGGAGGTGTAGATGATGGTGGCGAGCCGGTCGGGAGCGGTCGCCGCGACCGTGTCCCGGACACACGACGGGTGGGTGCGGAGGTGCTCGGCGCCCAGCGCGGCGAGATCGTCGAGTGTCATGGCCCAGTCGTCGTCGGCGGCCCCTTCGAACAGCACGACTTGCGCCAGGTCAGGTATCTCCTCGCGGTGCTCGGCCAATTTGGACAGTTGACCGGCGTTCTCCGCGAAAACGATGCGGCACTGCGCATCGCCGATGATGTAGGCGGCGTCCTCGGCTTTGGTGTTGGCATAGACGGTGGTGGTCGCCGCGCCGGCGCACATCACCGCGAGGTCGGCCAACACCCATTCGATCCGGGTGCTGGACGCGATCCCGATCCGCTGCTCGGGTGCTATCCCCAGCGCGAGCAGTCCGGCGGCCAACACCTCCACGCGGGCGGCCGTGTCGGCCCACGTCATCGATGCCCAGTCCGCGCCTGCGCGATATCGGAATGCTTCGGCTGCCTGCGAGGTGCGCACACGTTCGAAGAACAGGGCTCCGACGCTGGAGCCGTCGAAGTCAGTGTGTGCGTGGAGGGCAGGCATCGTGGTCACGCATTCAATGCCGTACCACGAGCACGGAGCATTCCGGATGTTTGAGGACTGGATGTCCGTGGGGTCCGACGATATCGGCCACCCGATCCGCTTCCTCGGCGTTGAGCACGACCAACGCGACCGGCGAACGGTCGTCGGCGAGTTGTCGGGCCAGACCGGATCGGGTCGTGACCGGTTGCACGACAACGTCGGGATAGCGTTGCCGCCACGTCTGCACGAGGCTGTCGAGTTCATCTTGCGGCAAAAGGTCGGAGCCGTCCTCCCGCAGCCCCAACGCCACCAGGGGACTTCCGCGCAGGCGGGCCTCCTGCATCGCGGCGACCACGGTGTCCTCGTCTCGGGTAGATGCCCGGACCACCACCGCGATCGTGGTGGTGGCGGTGGCGGTGGCGGTGGTCGACCGTTGGCCATCGTGAGACCGGATCACCGCGACCGGACATGCCGCGTTCTCGGTCAAAGTCGTGGCCACACTGCCCAGCAAGGCTTCGGACACAGCGCCGATGCCGGTGGAGCCGACGCACACCAGTTCTGCGGTACGTGACTCGGCCAGCAGCATCTGAGCCGGATCTCCGGCGACGATGGCGGTCTCGACAGGGACACTCTCACCTGCCCGGCCGGTGGCTGCACGGGCCTCCCGCAAAACCGTCTCGCCGTACTCGACTCCCAGTGGTAGCTCCTGCGGCGACTGCGGCACAGTGGATTCGGGATCGGCGACATGCACCAGCCGCAGCGGCAGCTGCCGAGCAACCGCCTCATCCAGTGCCCACCTTGCGGCCTCGACGGCCGCACGCGAGCCGTCGACGCCGACCACCACGGCAGGGGCGGGTCGGGTGTTGCGCACTGCGCTCCGCGCGGAACCGGCATGGCTGTCCGGTCGGGTTTCTGCGGCCCCGTTTGGCGCTAAAGGTCCCGTAGGCTGTGGTCGTGGTGAGGGCATCGGGAATTCCTTGAGTAGGACTGTGTGCGTTCGTGATGTGAGTCCGATTGTCATGACCCGGTGCAAACCCGGCTAGTGTCCTTGGTCCCTAGAAACTTGCCGATCGGTGCCTTTCGTGATCGGGAAACGCGGATCACGCCCGGCGGTGCACTTCGCCCATGTCGATGACGTCGAAGGCTCCCGGGGTAGTGATCAGCACGCCGCGCTCGACCAGCCTCGCGAGCGCCTGACTCGCTCCCTCTCGTCTCACTCCGGCCAGTTGAGCGAATTCGTGTGACGCATGAGTGTGTGGCGGATGTGTACGAGTTCGTCAATCGGCTCGCCGAATCGCTCGGCAGCGTAATCGACTGCGAGGACCAACGTCCGTGGCAGTCAGGGACCTTGGTCGCTATCGGGTGGGATTCGCGGTGAATAGCGTGGAGGGCGGCAAGAGCCACCTCACATAGCAAGCCTTCGCACACGAGGAGTCGAAATGACCAAGACAGCAACCGAATCGAAAGCCCCATCGGCGCAGCCTGCCGAGCTGCTCGACGAGGTCCGTGAATCTGCGCGGACGGGTCAGCACGCAGCGGCCGAGGCTCTGCGCAAATTCTCCCACACCGTCGACGAGGCGATCCCTGAAGCGGTTCAACCGCTGCGTGCCAAGATCCTCGACGCCGCCATCGAATTGGCCGACACCCTGGCCGCTGCCCAGTATCAGTTCAATCGCAAGCTCATTCGAAGTGCCGATCGGGCACTGACGCGGTCAGACGGCGACCAGAACCAGTAGCGCGGGCAGGTCCCGGCACCATTGTCTCGGCGGAGAGGGCGCGCCAATGGCCACTTTCCTGGGAAGCAGCGATGCGTTCGTCTGGTCGATCGGGGCGGACCCACGTTTCAGATCGACCATCGTGACGCTGATCCTGCTCGGCAGCACTCCTGACTTGGACAGTGTGGTTGATCGGTTCGCGCAGATCAGTCGCGTGGCGCCGATGTTCCGCCAACGTGTGGTGCCGTCACCGTGGCCGGTACCGCCGCGGTGGGAGCCCGATCCCGAGTTCGACCTGACATTCCATCTGCGCAGAGTGGGCGCACCGAGTCCAGGTGACCTCGACGGGGTCCTGGAGTTGGCGCGGCTCGCAGTGATGGCCGACTTCGATTCGGCCCATCCGCTGTGGGAGGCAACCCTCATCGAAGGAATGACCGGCGGACAAGCGGCCCTGCTCTGCCGGATGAACCACGCACTCACCGACGGCGTCGGGGCGGTGGAGATCGGGCGGATTCTGTTCGACGACATGACCGATGGTCCGCAGCGGCCGACCCGCAGGGAGTCTGGCTTGCCGCGTGCCGTGCAGCTGGCCGGTCATGCATTGTCGACTTCGCTGCGCATGGGGCGATCACTCGTCCTCGACGCGGTGTCGCGTCCGGTGGCGACGGTGAGCATGGCTGGTTCGTTGACGGCATCGATGTGGCGGATCACCCGTCCGCGCCGGCGGAGGTCGCCGATGATGCAGAAGCGCGGCAGTTTGCGTGAGGTATTCATGCACGAGGTGTCCAAGCAGGCCCTGCACTCGGCCGCGGCTGGCGCCGGCGGGACGCTCAATGACGGATTCCTCGCAGCGGTGTCGGCCGGCCTGCGGCGTTACCACGCCGTGCACGGCGTGTCCGTGGACGATTTGGCGGTGATGATGCCGATGAACCTGCGGACCGCAGGTGACCAGGTCGGTGGGAACCGCACCACGCTGATGCGGTTCGACCTTCCGACCGGCCCGGCCGACTCCGCGGCACATGTGCAGAAGATCCACGAGCTGACCTCAGCCCAGCGTACGGAAAAAGCAGTACCGGTCTCGCCTCTCATCGCCGGCGCACTCAACGTTGCGCCGGACTGGTACGTCCGCTCGCTGTTGCAGAACGTCGATTTCCTCGCCAGTGATGTGCCCGGTTTTCCGCGGGCCGTGACCCTCGCGGGCGCCGCGGTGTACCGGCAGTATGCATTCGCCCCGACGCTGGGCACGGCAGTCAACGTCACGCTGTTGTCCTACGGCGACGTCTGCACATTCGGGATCAACGTCGACACCGCAGCGATACCCGACGTCGAGGTGTTCCGTGACTGTCTCATCGAAGGTTTCGACGAGGTGCTCGCACTCGGCGCCTGAGCCGGCGTGCACCCGGACCGAACAGTCACGACATCGCCGGCTCGATGTTCACCGCCGTCATCTTGTACTCGGGTGTGTGGGTGCCGGGATCGCGGCCGGGACCGGTCAGACAGTTGACCGGTACCACAGCCGAACTGAAGGTCGTGAAGACCGTCCCCGGCAGCATCCGGGTACTGATGCGGCATGGCATCACCAGCGCGCCGTACCGGCTGCAGATGTGCACAGGCGAACCGTCCTCGACACCGATCCGCTCGGCGTCGCCAGGAGAGATGTCGAGTACGACGTCATCGGCCAACGATCGCGTCGCCGAGCGGCCGGTCATTGTCCCGGCGTTGAACGAGTTGAGTTCCCGCCCGGTGATCAGCAGGAACGGGTGAGTGTCTGCGGGTGTCTGTGTGCTGGGCCGGTATGGCACGCGCCGCAGCGCGGTGCGCCGTCCGAGTCCGGCGAACGTGTCCCGGTGCAGCACAGCGGTGCCGGGATGGTCACCGTCCGGGCACGGCCACTGCAGGCCCCCCGGATTGTCCAGGCGCGCATAGGTCATTCCGGCGCCGGCCGGCCAGATGCTGCGGATCTCATCCCAGATGTCCTCGGCGCCCTGATAATTGAACCATTCCCGCCTGCCCGCCGCGGCGGCCGCCAGAGCGATGATCTCAGCGTCGGTTTTCGCCGAGCCCGGCGGGCTCGTCGCCGCACGGACCCGTTGCACGCGGCGCTCGGAATTCATGAACGTGCCTTCCTTCTCGAATGCCGAAGCGGCCGGGAGGAACACGGTGGCAAAGTGACGGGCGGTCTGTGTGAGGAAGAGATCCTGCACCACCAGGATGTCGAGAGCTCCCAGCGCCCGTTCCACTTCAGAGGTCTGGGGTTGCGTCAAGAGGATGTCCCATCCGACCACCCAGAGGCCGGCGACTTCGCCCGCCGCGGCCGCGTCGAGCATTTCCATGACATCCAGACCCCTTGTGTCAGGCACTGGTGCTCCCCACACCGCCGCAACGTGGTCTCCGCAATCGGCGAGCGGCAGCGAGCCCACCAGGTGGTGCGGGTCGCACCCCATGTGGGCCACGCTGGCGCAGGCACCGGCCGCATCCACTTCACCGCCGCTGGAGGCGTTGATGTCGACGGTTGCAGGTTGGCCCGACCGGATGGACACCTCGCCCGATGAGGAGGCGGAAACCTTGACCGGCCCGGTACCGCCGGCGAGGGCTTCGACTTCGCCGGACGAGGACGCGCTGACATTGAGCGATCCTGCCTGGAAGTTGCCGGCATCAATCTCGCCCGACGAAGAGACATCGATTTCGGCGCGGGTGGCCCGGCCGGAGAGCGTGAGCTTTGACGCCGAGGAGGTGCGCGCCTCGAAGGAAGCAGCGTCTACATCGCGGACATCGGCGGTCGAGGACTGTGCCACGCGGACGCCGGCGAGGTCCGGGCTGGTTACGCGAACGGTGTAATAGGGGACTTTCTTGCCGTTGACCTTGATGGTCTTGCCGCCGTCGGAGATCTTGATGTTACCGCGGTTTCCGAACAGGCCGCGCTTCTCGAGGCTGGCCCGCGTGATAACGAGGGTATCTCCGTCTACGGAGATGTCAGCGTCGGAGAAGTCGTTTCCATCTGTTTCGACCACTACGGAAGTGGTGGTGCCGGGCGTGTAGATGACGTTCATCGCGCCCCGGGTTTCAATCCGGTCGAATGAGCGTGTGTCGATGGTTTTGGTGCCGGCGAAAGCGAGGGGCGCAGCGATGACGGCGGCGATGGCTGTAGTGGCGAGGGTCTTCAGCATTTTGGCCTCCTGGGGGCTGGAAGTGCGTTGAAGACCATATGGGTTATCGAAATACGATATGTCAATCGTTGTTTTTCGATAAAGTTAGACTTTCTCCGAATGGCTTTCGCTGGCGCCTGAGAACCATCGGGGGTTGTCCGTAAGCTTTTACAAAGGCAACCCGCATTCTCTCAGGATCGCTAAACCCGGTATCCGTTGCGATTTTCTGGAGGGAGAGGCCGGTCGTCTCGACCTGTTGGCGGGCTGCTTCGAGGCGCAGTTTCTCGACAAAGCGGGCGGGTGTTGTTCCTGTCTCTGCGCGGAAGATGCGCGCGAAGTTTCGCGGGCTCATGCCGGCTTTCTCCGCCATCGTTTCCACACGGATGTCGCCAGCGAGATTCGTCCGGACCCAGCCGATGAGGCTGTCAAAGCGCCCGGAGGCGAGCTTGACGTCCTGCATCACCGAGAATTGCGACTGGCCGCCATGACGCCGCTGATGGACGACCAGTTCGCGGGCGGCACGCAGGGCAACCTCGTCGCCCAGATCATCTTCGACCAGGGCAAGGGCCAGGTCGATGCCGGCCGTGATGCCCGCAGAGGTCCAGTATTTGCCATCGCGGACGAAGATCCGGTCTGCGTCCAGCTGGATGCCCGGAAACAGCCGCGCGAAGCCTTCAGAGCGGCGCCAGTGCGTAGTTGCCCGGCGCCCGTCCAGAAGGCCCGCCGCAGCGAGCAGGAAGGAGCCCGAACAGACCGAGCAGGTCCGCCGGGCGCGCGCCGAGAGATCGCGAATGGCATCAAGCACAGCCACATCCTGCATGGCTTCCCGCGTGCCTTCGCCTCCGGAGACAATCAGCGTGTCGAGGGCGCGCCCTGCCGGCAGCCGCTCTGTATGCATCTTCACCCCGCAGGAGGCGGCGACGGGGCCGCCGCCGAGCGAGTAGACCGTCAGCCGGTAGGGCGCCGGGTCGAGGCCGCGCATGGGCATCTCGAAGACGACGATGGGACCAGCCGCGTCCAGCAGCTGGAATCCCTCGAAGATCAGGACTCCAATATCACGCGGCGTTACGTTGGCGGAAAACATGGGAACAATGTCCTTTCTGCCAAACCAGCTTTAAGCGACAAAAGACGGGCCAGCAAGGAGGCCGCCATGAGTCAGAAACCCTTCACGACTGTTTTTGCGATTTACCCAGACCTGACCCATCTGGATTTTACCGGGCCGCATCAGGTTCTCTGCCGCTTGCCGGGCGCAACCACGATCGTGGCCAGCCGGGATGGCGGGGAGATAGTGGCAGAGGGCGGACTTGTCATCGGCCGCACACGGAAATTATCCGAGATTGAGCAGTGCGACCTGATCTGCGTGCCCGGCGGGATGACGGCAACGGAAGTGGCCCTGGACGAGGAGTTTGTTTCGCAGGTGCGCCGCCTGGCGCTGGGCGCGAAATACATCACGTCTGTCTGTACCGGTTCGCTCATCCTCGGGGCGGCGGGGCTTCTGCAGGGCAAGCGCGCGGCGTGCCACTGGGCTTGGCGCGGGTTGTTGCCGGAGTTTGGCGCGATCCCGGATGAAGGGCGTGTGGTGCGCGACGGGAATGTGTTCACCGGCGGCGGGGTGACGGCGGGGATAGACTTTGCCTTCACTATGATGGCCGAGATCGCCGGGGAGGGCTATGCCAAGGCGCTGACGCTGGGGCTGGAATACGCCCCGGCTCCGCCCTTTGGCGGGGGTCGCCCGGAACTGGCGGATCATGAGACGCTGGCACGGGTGGCCGGGAATATGGACAAGGCCATGGCGCAGAGGCTCGCCGAAGCGCAGGAGGCGGGCGCCCGGATGCGGGCTCAGGCTACGAGCTAGGCAGGCGTGGCGTAGAGGTCGTAATCGTCTGCGCCGGTGATCTCTGCGCGGATGATGTCGCCTGCTTTCAGGTGGCCGGCGTTTTCCAGATAGACTACGGCGTCGACTTCCGGGGCATCGGCCTGCGTACGGGCGATCATCTCGCCGGCCTCTTCGCCGGGACCGTCGATGATGACGTCCAGTGTGCGGCCAACCTGGGCTTCGGCGCGAGCGGCAGAGACTTCGGCCTGCGCCGCCATGAAGCGGTGCCAGCGGTCTTCCTTCACGTCTTCGGGCACGTGGCCTTCCAGCTTGCCGCTTTCGGCATGAGCGACGTTCTCGTATTTGAAACAGCCGGCCCGGTCGATCTTCGCTTCGCGGATGAAGTCCAGCAGGATCTGGAAGTCTTC
>SXGT01333812.1_pt1 | contig 10326 bp, 5 predicted proteins | sample 3176221 | NCBI WGS metagenome assembly SXGT01 (sample SAMN11356862, study PRJNA531348) | freshwater metagenome | isolation source: freshwater sample F1-120 | place: China: Fuxian Lake, Yuxi | collected 2017-12-25
CGAGCAGCAGATGCCGTTGGCGAACTTCAAGCCGCTGTCCACGATCTTCTTCTCACCCTTGGGCGAGACGTACCAGACGTCGCTGTTGTTGGGCGTCTTGAACGGAGCGGTCGCATAGATGCTGCCGTCGTGTCGCACGACAAGATCGTTTCCTTTGAAGCCGTCGGCGAAGACGGTCGATTTTTCGTCCGCATCCCACGCCAGCAAGTGCTCGGTCGCGCCGGCGTTCGCGTACAGCCGACCGTCGGGACCGAATGCTTGGCCGTCACCGCGTTTGGAGTCGGCGAGGAACTCGGTCAGCTTGCCGTCGAGTCCGACCTTGAAGGTCTTGCTCGCGCCAACGTCGTTGTAGAAGACCTCGCCCTTCGCATTGACCGCCGGGCCTTCCGTGAACTTGTAGCCTTCGCCAACGAGTTGCCAGTCCTCGCCGGGAATCAGAATGTCCTGAAGCTGCGGCGAGCCTTTGCCAACTTTCACCGGTGCCGGCCAGTCCTTCCAAATCCAGCGCATCACGTCCGGAAAGATTTCACCCGCGTGCTTGCCACTGTGACCACCGTCGCCCCATTTGTGATCGACCTCATAGCCGGCGAAGACCAGCGAGCGTTCCATCGCTTGATTCGCGATCCACCAGTCGCCGCCGTAGATGTTGAGATCTTTGTCGCCATCTTCCAGGAAGATGCGAATCGGCTTCGGCTCGAATTTGCGGATCAGCGTCGGGTAGTTGTGCCCGCCTCGCAGACCGACATAGGTGCCGATCGCGCTGAAGACTCGGCGGAACGCATCGGGACGTTCCCAGGCAGCGGTGAAGGCACAGATGGCTCCGCTGCTGTTGCCGGCGATGCAGCGGTCGTTGCCGTCTTTCGACAACTTGATCTCGCGGCCGTCAGCCGTCTTCTTTTTTTCGACTTCCGGCAGGATCTCGTCGAGGATGAAACGGGCGTAAGCGTCTCCGAGTCCGTCGTATTCGAAGCTGCGATTGAAGCGATCGAGTGCTTGATCCGTCTGGGCCTTTACTCGGCCGTGCATGACGAAGACGCCGATCGTGATCGGCATCTCTTTCTTGGCGATCAAGTCATCGAAGACATCGGGAGCTTTGTATTGAATCCCGTCCTGACAGACGAAAACGCAGGCCGGTTTCGCCGGGTCGTACTGCTTGGGGACGTAGACCCAATAATCGCGATAAGTGCCGGGGAAGATTTTGCTGTTCTCGAAACTGAACTTCATGACCTCGCCCTTCGGCGTCTCTTGAGCTGGCAGGGCAGCAACTCCGAACAGCAACAGCATCCAACAGGCGATCGGGGTGGCAATGTTTCTCATCAGCGGGTCTTTCTGCGGAGAAAAGGGGAGGGATCAGCGAGGCGGCAGAGACTATCCCCGTGCCTTTGATTTGCAAGACAGTCGCAGTGCATCATCATGCCGCTCCTTGAGGCTTGGTGAGCCGGAGGGCGTTAGCCCCCGGACATCGCTGACGTCCGAGGGCTAACGCCCTCCGGCTCGCCAAGTCAGTCGTTCAGATTTGCGAGCGTCGAATGCGCTTCGCTCGCGTACATCACTTCCGCACAATCAGCGCACCCAACCACAACATGCCCGATCCAGCCACACACTTTCCCACCGAATCTCAACCGAAACGACGTAACTGGGCGTGGTCCGGCATTCAAATTGTCCTGCGGCTCGTCTTCGCACTGTGGCTGCGTTACCGAGCTCGCGGACACGAACAGATCGCGGATCGTGAAGGCATGCTGCTGATTATCAACCATCAGAGCTTTCTCGATCCGCTGTTAGTCGGCCTGCCACTGCATCGGCCGGTGAGTTTTGTGGCTCGCGACAATTTGTTTCACGTCCCATTTGTCGGCTGGGTGTTGCGAAACACCTACGTCCTGCCGATCAACCGCGAGTCCGCCGGCACTGCCGTTTTGCGAGAGATGATCGCTCGACTGAAAGCGGGCTTCTGGGTCGGCATCTTCCCCGAAGGGACACGCAGTCCCGACGGCAAGCTGGGGGAGATCAAACCCGGCTTCGTCGCGATGCTGCGCCGAGCCAACGTCCCCGTCTGTCCCGTCGGCATCGCCGGTGCCGATCGAGCCTTGGGCCGAACTCACAAACTGCCACACTTCTCGACCGTGCGTGTCGTCTTCGGCGAACCGATCTCGGCCGAGCAAGTCGCCGAGACTTTGAAGCAAGGCGAGCCGGCGTTGCTCGACTTGATCCGCACGCGATTGGAAGAGTGCATGGCTCAAGCGAGCGACTGGCGCGATCACCGTTGAATCGGAGTGACGAGCAGCGGTTCCGGGATCATCCCCGAATCACCGATCTCCTCCTGCCAGCGTTCCAGCGCCGCTCTCATCCGATTCAGCGTCTCGGCATGTTCGGGCTGATCCGCGAGATTCACGATCTCGTGCGGATCGGCCTCGGTGTCGAACAATTCTTCGATTGGTTTCGTCTCGCGGAAGTGCAGTGCCGGAGCACCCGTCAGTTTTCCTTCCTCATTCAGCCGTCGCCACTCGCGCATCGTCGGCATCTGATTCATGTAGGTAATGTTCTGAGCGTACGACCGCACCGGCGCATAGTTGCGGAGGTACTTGAACCGCGTGTCGCGAGCCGACCGGATCAAGTCGTAGGTCTCATCCATCCGATCGCGATGCCCGAAGATGAATTCCCGGCCGTTGGCTGAGGGCTGTCGGCTGTTGGCTGTCATCACAACCTCGACGGGAGGCAGCACTCGCCCGTGCAAGTGCGAAGGAATCTCCGCCCCCGCCAGCCGCAACATCGTCGGTGCGAAATCCAGAAAGCAAACCAAGTCCTCATTCACCGATCCTGCTTTCAACTTTCCCGGCCAGCGAATGATCAACGGCGTCCGTGTCCCAGAGTCATACAGCCAGCGTTTCCCGCGCGGCAGGCCCTGGCCGTGATCGCCCCAGAAAAAGACGATCGTGTCCTGCGCGAGTCCATCCGCCTCCAACTGATCCAAGATCGCCGCGACTTGCCGGTCGAGCGTCGTCAGTAGGTCGGCGTACCGCGCCCAATCGCGCCGAGTCACCGGTGTGTCCGGGATGTATGGCGGCAACTGAGCCTTTGCAGGATCGTGCAACGTCTCGCCGAACCTGCCACGAATCTGACTCTCGTGGGTCGTCGTGAGATTGATCACACTGAAGAACGGCTGCGCGGCCGCTCGACCGCGCCAGTCGCGCGACTGAGCGCTGTTCTCGTCCCACGCGGCTTTCGGCGGAGGAAAGTTGTAGTCCGTCTTCGAGCGGTTCGTCGTCCAGTATCCCGCCGCTCGCAAGTATTCCGGGAACGCTTTGACGTGCGACGGCGGCACAATCTGCGACCGCATGTGCTGGCTGCCGATCGCAATCGGATACATCCCGGTAATCAGCCCCGACCGTGAGATCGCACACACCCCCGCATGAGTGAAGCAACGGTTAAACCTCACCCCTTCGTTCGCGAGCTGATCCAATCGTGGCGTGATCGCATACGAGTCACCGTAACAGCCGAGACTCGGCGAGATGTCCTCTGCGCTAATCCACAGGACGTTCGGCTGTTTATTCTTGGTTGTCGATTTCTCAAACCGGCTGACGTCTTCTTCGAAGAAGGCCTTCGAGAACACCGACTCCCGTGCGATCTTCTTGTTCGCTTTGCCGCCGGCCGCATCCCCTTGAGTCGCACTTGACGTCTTCGACGGCACCGATTGATCGACACCTCGAATACGCCGCAACGCCTCATTGCAGATGTCGGCAATGTGATCGGCCCCGCGCTTCCCTTCCGATTCGAGCGTCGGAATCGCGGCTTTCGCAGGCGGTCCAATGCGAGCCAGAAAATCGGCCGACGAGTTCCACACGCCCCGCGCGTCGTGCTTCAGCCCTTCGAGCAACGTCGGCAATCCTTCGTCGACTTGGCCAACTCGACACAGCGCGTAGGCCGCTGCGATCCGCACGCCAATCGACTGCTCACCATGCACCTTCCGCAACGGGTCCAGAGCCGACTTCGCGTCGTTGCCGAGATCACCCAACGCGCTCGCCGCCCAATACCGCACCACGGCATCCTCGTGAACCAACGCCTTCGCCAACTCCGGCACAGCAATCTTGCCGAACGCTCCCAGCGATAACACGGCTCGCCGTCGAGCCACTGGCGAAGATGACTGCAACTCAGCCGTCCAATTCGTGAGCGATCGACCGGCAACGGTCCATTCAGCGTCCGCGCCGCGCGCAAACTCAGTGACAGTCGGGCAAACAAGCGAAAGAGCCAATAACACCCACGACTGCTTCAATTGTGGCACAATTAGTCTCCAACGGACCTTCATTAGCCCGCGTCCCAAAGAATTCTTCGCGTCCTTTGCGTCCTTCTGTTCAACCTCAAGAGCTTGTAACAGACGGACGCAAACGGCGGGAAGCAATGACCAGCGGAAGAAGAAATCAGCGTCTGATCGACGTCTGCGGTGTCGGACGGCGATTCTCGGTGCGACTCGCTTTTCGAGATGGCATCGAGGGCGTCCCCTCCCAGCGAGCCGGTAGCCACACCGACAAGTCAATCCGCCGCAGTGCGACGTCGAAGATGAAGAGGATCAACGCCAGCATGACTAACTCAGGCCAGAGCGGACGGGTTTGCTGGGCGAGTCGCGGTGACGACGATTCGGTCGGCGCGTCGAGCAACGATTCTTTGGGCTTGGGATCGAACCGCCCGCCGGTGGCGGTTGCGATCTGTTGCAAGAGTTCGGTGTTCGTCGGGCGCAGTCGGAGTTCATCCGAGTAACCGACGGTCAGTCCTCGTGTTTGCTGATGAATCACCGCGCCGCCGTTCGCGGCGCGTTGCGACAGATTCAAGTGATATGCGCCGGAGTGCGGCGTCTCGAACTCAGCGACGTAGCGACCGGGAGCGGTTTGATTCAGAGGCAGCTTTCGTTCGCCAAGTCGTGGGTCGATGACGGTGATTTCGGATTCGGCTCCGTTCAGGAATCGGCCGCTCGGATCGACAGCATCGAGCGTGACCGTCGCGCGACTGGCACGTTGAACGACTTCGACCGTCACCCCTTTCGCGTCGTTCTTGCGCATCGCGTGACGAATCGTTTGTGCCCAGAACTTGCTGAAGCCGGGCCATGTCAGCCACTCGGCGGCCCAGCGGCTTTTCGCGTCGCTCGTGAATGCGACGGTTGTGCCGAGTCCGTAACGCCACCAAGCCAGCACCGGATCGCCCTGTTCGGACGCGAGAATCAACTCGCAGGTCGGCTTCGGCCGAGTCATCACATAGCCAAGTAAAAACGGAGCAGACTCGAAATCGATTCCGGCCAACGCCTGCGTCGGGCGGATGACTTGCGGGATGAAGGGCTGCTCGTTGATCGCGGCTTTGCTGACGGTCAGCGTTTCTTTGGCGAAGATTTGCGGCAGCGAGGCGGGATCGTTGGCGATGAAGTAGCGGCCTTGCCCGATGCGAGCGATCGTTTCCAACAGATCACCGGCCGCTTCGGCTCCGACGCCGACGGTCGTGCAGGTGATCCGAGTGCTCGCCATGTTCTGGGCCAGTCCCTCAAAGTCGCCGGGGTTCGAGATGCCGTCGGTCAGCACGATGACGTGTTTCAGTTTTGCGACCGCGCCGACCAGTGTTTGATAGGCCTCTTCCATCGGCGGATACATGCTCGTGCCGCCGCCGACTTGCACGCCGCTGATCTCGTCCGCGATGCGGTTTTTGTTGGCCGCCGATTGCAGTTGGCTGACCCAGTAATGAGCCTCGTCAAAGCAGATCACGCCGACTTGATCCTTCGGGCCGAGCAATTCCACCGCCGCCTTCGCGGCTTCCTTCGCCATCTCCAGCTTCTGCCCGGCCATCGAACCTGAGCGATCGACGACCAATACCATCGCGAGGCTCGGCTTTTCTTTTTCCTTCTCGAAGTCCGACCGCACCGGCAGGATTTCTTCCAGCACCGTTTTGTAATAGCCACCCAGCCCAAACGACTGATCGCCGCCAAGCATCATGAATCCGCCGCCAAGGTCTTGCACATAGGTCCGAGCGAGCTCCATCTGCCGCTGAGTCAACGACGTCGCCGGCACGTTCGAGACCGCCAACAGTTCGTAGTTCTGCAAGTCCGCGAGATCCTCCGGCATCCCCTGCGGCGGGCGGACATCGACCTGAATGTCCTCTTGCCGCAACGCGAACACGAGGTGCTCGGTCTGCTTCGGATCGCTGTCGATCAGAAGGACTCGCGGCTGCCCGTTGGTGAAGACCAATCCGCTGTCGCTGTTGTTGTCGAGCAGCGTGTCTTGCTTCGCACCGCTAACCTTCGCCGAATACTCCGCCAGCCGCTCGCGCTGAATCGACTGCGGGAACCGAAACCGGTTCTCCCCTTTCTTGAGCGGCTTCGTCTCCGACAGCACTTTGTGAGCGCCGCGAAACACTTCGATCAATCCTTCGTCGTCATGGTTCGAGTCAATCACGACCTCGACATAAAACGGCTCCCCCTCGCGCACCTGAGCGGGCACCTTCACCGCCGACAACTGCACTTCGGGATCATTTCGTGTTGGCAAAGGGATCGTTGAGATGGGAATCGCTTCTCGCAGTCGCCCACGATTCGCCGTCGCCAGCGCGGCCTGCAACGCATCACCTCTCGTCTGATTGCCGTCCGTCAGCAACAAGATACGCGGCACATAATCCGGAGGCATTGCAGCCGCCGCCGCGTCAATCGCCGCTGCGATGTCGGTCCCATCGTGGCCGACGCTGCTAGCGTCGGTCCCGACGCTGGCAGCGTCGGCTACGATCGCTCCCGGCCGCACCCCGAACGGCACAAACGCAATCCGATCTTCCGAGCCAATCACCTTCGCTGCCAACATTTCATCCAGATACCGATTCGCTGCCGAGTCTTTCTTCGTCGAGTTGGCATCAACAACACCGGGCATTGGCCCTGTCCCAACGCTCAAGCTCTGATCCACCGCCACGATCACAAACTGCCGAGCCGTCGGCCGCAGCAACGTCAGTCCCGCCAGAGCCAACACTAGCAGCAATACGATTGCGACACGCACGCTCGTCGAGACAACTCGCTGCCACCGCGTGAAGTCCACCAAGCTCCGACGGAAATACCACCACACCCAAAGCGCGGCGACCAAGGCGGCCAGCCAGCCGGGATGTGTGAACTCCAGTCCGTAACGCAGGTCAGACATGACACCTCACGAAATCACTCTCCGCTGATACGCCCACCACTCAACCGCCGTCAACAGCCAAGCAAGCGCAAGCAGCCAATACAACACTGGACGATTGCCGAGCCAACTCGACGTGACCACAGAGGCAGTCGTCACCTCGTCAGGTTTTGGAACTCGCACATCCGACTCGTTCCGATCCGCGAGGTTGCAGGCGAGTTCCAGCAGCGGCGTGTCATCTGCATCGGCGACGACTCGCCACACACCGCATTGATCGAATGGTCCCAACGACAGCCGCTCGGAAGTCATCGGCAACGCCGAACGACGCCCGTCGGGCGCTAACAACTCCAGGCGAGCGGGGGGCGTTAGCCCCCCGGTTGAACGTGCCGAGTCCAAATCCCCAATCACCGGGGGGCTGACGCCCCCCGCTCGCCGAGTCAGTTCAACCTCGGTGATGGCTCCCGTCGGCAATGATTCGCGCAACTCGCCGCGGTTCTCGGTACACCAATTCAAGGCATTCATCATCAAAATCGGAAAGGCGGTGCGCAGCGGCAGATCACCTTCGTCGAGATTGACCGTCAGCAGCAACACTTTTTGTCCTGGCCGCTCGATCGTTGCCAACAGCGGATCGCCCGCGAGTGATCGGGCCAAGATCTTGACTCCCTCTTCGCTGGTAAACGTCACTTGCCGAGCCTCCGGCATCACGATGTTGTCCAATCGCACATGGCCCAGCAACGGCGAGTCTTTGTCTTGCTGGTGGACGATCGGGTTTTGGATCGGCTCGCCAATCTGCCACGCATCGCAACTGTTTCGCGGATCAATCACCAGCGTCGCACCGCTTGGCAGGACATCGGGAACGTGGCGATGCAAGACGGTGATGCCCCCACCTCGAACGTCCACGCGAGCAGGGGGCGTCAGCCCCCCGGTGGTAGGGCCTGTTGCTTCACCAACCGGGGGGCTAACGCCCCCCGCTCGCCAGTCGCTTGGTGAGGTGCGCGTCAGCGTGACGAGCGGATTCGACTCGAACACTTTTTGGAGAAACAGATTCCCTTCGGACACGAGCGTCACCGGCAGCATCTCACGCTTCGGCAGGACAGCCCATGCGCGATTATCTGTCGCGAGCGTGTCCGCTCGATCGAGCTTCGCCATCATGTGTCCGCCGTCGGCCGACGTCTTCTCGAATGCTTGGCTCCAACGCTGCCCCGGCGTCAGTTTCAGCGGCACGACATCGACGACGTCCGCGTTAAGGTCGAGTTCCAGCCGACACTCGATCGGTTCGTCGGACGCATTCGTGACTTCGACGAGGATCTCGTAGCCGAGCGGATCAATCAGACTTCGTCGCGTTTGGAATTGCGTGATGCCAACGTTGCCCGTGTTCGTGCCGAAGCGACGAGTCACCAGGCGAGCGGAGGGCGTCAGCCCCCCGGTTGAGGCGACCGTATCATTCGACTGACCAACCGGGGGGCTGACGCCCCCCGCTCGCCAAGACAGTTCCGCGCTGTCTGTCAGCACAACGACGTCGCGCTGGTGATCATCCTGTCGTTCGCCCAGCAATCGGTTAGCGAGTTCGACCGCTTCGGAGACTCGCGTGGGGTTGTCGGTCGTAGCGACATCCTCAACGGCCTGGGACAGCGTGCGGCCGTGGCTCGAAAAGCCGCAGACGACTCGTGGCGAGCCACCGGCGGTGACGATGGCTAGTTCGTCGCGGAAGCGCATTCCGCCGATGACTCGCAACGCTTCGTCTTTCGCGGCAGCCAGGCGTGATGGCGACGCATCGGTCGCATTCATGCTGGCCGAGTTATCCACGACCAACACGATCCGCCGCATCTGCCGAGTCTCCCACGCGAAGAATGGATCGGCGAGCGCTCCCACCAGCAACAGGATCAACGCGACTTGAGCCACCAGCGACAACCAATGCCGCATTCGTTGCCAGATGGAACGTGGTTGATGCTCATCATAGATCTGTTGCCAAAACAGAATCGTCGAGACCGGCACACGGCGCAGCCGGACCTTTAAGATGTAGAAGGCTGCAACCGGGATGAGAGCGGCGAGCCAGATGAGGTTGAGCGGGGAGGCTAGGGACATTCGCCGGCCTCCTTTCTCCGAGCAGTGCAAAGTGCAGAGTGCAGAGTGCAAAGTGCAAAGTGAAGACAACTTCGCCAGCAGTGACCTGTCTGGCCATTTTGCACTTTGCACTCTGCACTCTTCACTTTGCACTTCCGCTTCATTTCACCGCTCCCGACGCGCGCATCATCTTCAAAATCAATTCATCAAACGGCACTTCGCACCGAGTCTGCGTCAGGCCGACGCCATACTTGCGGCCGTACTTTCGCTGCGACTCTTGGAACTCCTCAAACAGCATGCGGTACTTCTTCAAGGCGTTCTCGCTGATCGTCACCTTCTGGCCGCTATCGGATTCGATATCCACGAGTTCCACCTCTCCCAGCACACTCGGCTCGGCTTCCAGACGGTCGTGCAGTTGGACGGCATGCAGTTCGTAGTTGCGATAACGCAGCAAGTCGAAGCCCCGTTCGTAGCCCTGCGGGTCGAACAGATCGCTGATGACGACCGCCATGCCGTGCCGTTGCGGACGCTGCGTGAAGGCTTTCGCGACTCGGCCGAGATCCGTCGCCTCTCCCTTCACCTCCAATCCTTCGAGAAACTTCAGCAGTGAGAGGATCCGATCCTTGCCGCGAGTCAGCGGAAAGTCGGCGATGATGTCATCGGCGAATGCGATGATGGCGACTCGATCCAAGTCCGCCAGCGCGATGTATGCCAGCGCGGCGGCGATCTGCCGAGCCAGATCAAACTTCGGCGGCGAGCCAAACGCCATGCTCCGCGAGCAATCCAGCAGCAGGTAGACGTGCAAGTCCTCTTCTTCCTGAAAGCGTTTCAGTAGCAGCTCGCCATGTCGAGCGAAGACGTTCCAGTCGAGATATCGAAAGTCATCGCCGTGCGAGTAGTCACGATGATCGGCGAACTCAATGCCGCCGCCGGTCTGCATCGTGCGCCGCTGAGCCAAGAGCGTGCCTCGAAAAATCCGTCGCGAGACGAGCGACAGATATTCGAGCTTCTTCAGGAACTCTGTATCGAACAGCGGCATGAGTGCGACCGATATTCTCCGACCGAACAAGGGCAAATCAACTTGGCGAGCGGGGCGGCGTCAGCCCCCCGGTGCGTTCGTCGCTGAACCGGGGGGCTGACG
>SXGT01557168.1_pt1 | contig 10326 bp, 8 predicted proteins | sample 3176221 | NCBI WGS metagenome assembly SXGT01 (sample SAMN11356862, study PRJNA531348) | freshwater metagenome | isolation source: freshwater sample F1-120 | place: China: Fuxian Lake, Yuxi | collected 2017-12-25
GATTGTTTTCTATCGTTCGTTATTTGGTTACCGTGATAACGACCAAGCCTGGCTGCTTTGCCAGGTCACGGATTGGTCAAAGCGGGCTTGAACGTCATCTAGTTGTTACAAAGTTTTTTCCAATCGTAACTGGGCATGGGCATCAGCGCCATGGACGCGATCCCCCTGCAAATCGTCGATTTTGGTAAAGCCCTGTTTGATCCAAAAGCGCAGGGCCGGCCAGTTCTTGAGGTAAACATCGAGTTGAATGGCTGGATAGCCCAGGGCGCGCAAATGATCGCTGATCCCCTGGGCGACTTCGCTGCCGTATTGCTGTTGCTGCTGGTTGGGATGTAGCACAAACATGGAGATATAGGCCAGATCCGGGCGCGGACGCACGCCATGGTACAGGTGGAAATAGCCCACCAATGTGTCATCGCTTTTGCGACGGATGGTTTGTAACTTGAAGCGCCGATGCGCCGGCTCGCTGCTCAGGCTCTCATTGACCAACTCGGCCAACTCGCTTTCAGGGACCGTATGAAAAGTCGGGTCCCACGGCTCGGCGTAACTACAGGTGTTATAAAGCGCCGTTAGCAGCGCCACTTCATCTAGCATGACATCCTTGATCGATAACCGCGCTGTCTCCCATGTGGCAGGGAGTAGGCCCAATTCAATAGCCATCGTTGCTCCTTGTTCTCAGCGTTTTCATCCGGTTAGACACATAAGGGCTGTTTTCTTGGCGCTTTTTCTTATGCTATCATACCACAGCTAAACATTGTGCTGAACACAAGGAGGTAACGATTCAGCTTCACAGAGATGCGCTGAGGTTTCACCGAGATACACGGAGAAAAATCCCCAACCCCTCTCTGCGTATCTCTGTGGCTTCTCTGTAATCTCTGCGGCCTGAATCGTTACAAAAGGAGAAGGTATACCCTATGAATGAGCAAGAACGCTATCTCTTTGATTTGCAAGGCTATTTGGTCGTGCCGAATGCCCTAAGCCAGGCGGAAGTCAACACCTTGAACGCGATCATGGACGATAAGATCGCCGAGGAAGTGCCGCCGACCGCCACCACCCACCGCTTCTTCGGTGATCTACTCGCTTGGGGCGCGGCGTATCAGAACCTGATCGATCACCCCCGTCTCTTCCCCTATTTGGAAGCGCTGCTTGGCCCCAACTTCCGCATGGATCACGACTATGCGGACATCATTCGGGCCGGCAAGGGGCCGATTGGCACCCGTTTACACGGCGGCGCTGTTCCCCAACACCCGGCCTTCTACTACCGCTGTCACAATGGCGAAATGCGCAATGGCTTGATGGTCGTCGCCTACAACCTCAAAGATGTCAACCCCGGCGACGGCGGCTTTGGCTGCGTCCCCGGCAGCCACAAGAGCAATTTTGCCTTCCCCGATGAGTGGCGTGAACTCGAAACCATGCACCCCTTTATCCAGGCCGTAACCGGTCCCGCCGGCACGGCCATCATCTTCACCGAGGCGTTGACGCACGGCACCTTACCCTGGCTCGGCGCGGAACGGCGCACGCTCTTCTACAAATATAGCCCCTGTACGTTGTCCTGGGCGCGCGACTATTATGACGCCAGTCGCTACCCTGGTCTTACGCCACGTCAACAGGCGATTCTAGAAGCGCCCAATGCGCGTTACACCCCGAACGCAACGACGCGGAAAAATAGGGACGCAGATTAACACAGTTTTCATAAATTTCCTTGAAATCATCGCTAAAGGCAAGGGTGTCAAAATCCGTCACTATTTACAACAAAAGTATGGCTCTGGTCGTTGGCGGAAGCTAAAGGGCAAAGCGATTATTCAGTATCTTGACGGTAAAGTCGTTGAAGCCGAGATCTACTGGTTTGAATCAACGGGGATTGGCCGTGTTGAAGATAAAGCCATTCGCGATCTGGAAAGACGAAAATGAACTACGTAAAATGTATTAACAATGAAGGGTACGAAGCTTCCCTAGCCAAAGGGAAGGTCTATCGCAGCCTTGCTGGCGAACCATCGGTGTCGCCCACCATGATCCGCGTGATTGACGAGACCTATGGCGAACCAGGCAGTGAAAGTGGCTATTTGTTTGCGGCTGATCGGTTTGAGCCGATTGACCTAAGCCAAATTGATGATGAAGCTGATGAGACACTAACCATTCATTTGCCTGCCACACTCAAGGGAATTCTGTACGCTGAAGCGCTTGTCGCACAAAAATCGATGTCGGCTTTAGCCCGCGAATGGCTTGCGGAACATCTTGACTTACCCACTGCTGCTACGTAATCAAGACCTACGTCTAGGTAGATCACACCTACCTAGACGTGGATCGCACGGTTCTTCCAATCAATTCTCTGTTGTCGTAACCTGCACCGCGTGCGTCCCGACGCGCCCTTCCTCACAGACCAGCGCGATCCCGCCGCTGCTCAGGGTCGGCTCGTCATCAGTCAGATCAAAGACTGGCTTCCCATTGATCGCACCCTGGAAGCGTGTGCCGTCTACTTGCAGACTCAATTCATAGCCCGTACCAAAGTTCCAGTCGAAAGCAGTTTCAGCCAGCACCGTTTCATCGTGCAGCACCCTAACCAGTTGCGCGATGGGCTGACCGTTGCGACGGGTCAATAGCAGCGCGTAGTAGCGGCGCAACCCTTGGACGCGCGCCGCCACCCCGGTTGCGGTGACGAGATGGGGCGTCAATGTGCTGGTGACGCGATAGTTGCGCCAATCGCGGGTGCCGGTCATCAACAAGCCACGTCCACTGTTCTGGCAGAGACGATAGGGTTCGGCCCAGCGGAAATCAAATTGGTCGATGCCGTTGACCCAGGAACGCCGCCACATCTGTCCGCCATTTTCGGGGTCGGTGAAGGTGCAATGGGGTTCGCCGCGCCAAGTGAGGTAGTCGAGATAGATCGTGCCGTCGGCGCGTTGGTCATTGCGAGTTTCCAGCCCGATTTCGGCAATGGGTTGACCGCCGGTCTCTGGGATTAGCCATTCAATCGTCTGCTCGGCGCCGGCGGCCAGTGCCATTTGCGGGCCATAGAGGCGCGTTAGTTGATCTTTGGCGCCATAGAGCCGCAGATAAAGCTGAACGGTGACACGCTGCTGATTGGCGGCATCGGCGCTGAGGCGGGTGCGCACCGTTTGCCCCGGATAGAGCGTCGGGGCGGCGTGCAATTCATAGCCCTTCATATTGACCGCTTCGGGCGGCGTAAAGGTAGCCGTGGCAACCCGGCTATAACGGCCAGACGCCAGTTGTTGATATCGGATCGCCAGACTTCGGTCGCCACTCACACTGTGACCCGCCACATTTTCGACAATGGTTGTCGCACTATCATGCCCCTGCTCGGCCATAAACCCTTGCACCGCACCGGGCAGGTCAAAGTGATAACGGGCGCCTTGCTTGGGGGCAACGGGCGTTTCCCCGGCTAGTGACCGCCCCAGGTTTGTCACCCACTGCGCCACTTGCACCGCATCGCTGATCGCTCTTCCGCCTTCAGCAGTGGGCAAGTAGAGCCGATCCGCCACCGGGCCGCGCCAATCGGGGCCGGCGTCGATGCCGGCCAGCCCATTCTTGATGCCCAGCAGACAGCCGACATTGCCCGAATTGCAATCGGTGTCCCAGCCAGCGGTGTTGGCGATCATGAGCGACTTCTGGAAGTCGTTGTCGCCATGCAGCAGCGCCATCAGGATGACGCCGTGGTTTGGCACCATGTGACAGTTGCCACCATATTTGTCATAGCCGTAATACTTTTCCAGTTGTTCGCGGCTGTTGCGCCAGTTGTCGCCAAATTCTTCGCGCCACTCGCGGATGTCGTTGATCATGCGGTAGATGACGCTCGTTTTGGGGATAAAGCTCGTGCCGATGTCAAGCAGCTTGTTGAAATCCTGTTCGACAAAGGCCGCCGCTTCCATCGCTGCCATCACCTGGGCGCCATAGATCGCCTCGCCGTCGTGGCTAACCGAAGCGGCCCGTTTGGCAAAGTCGGCCGCCTGCGCCGGGTCGCCGGGCGAGACCAAGGCCCAGCCATCAATAAAAATCTGCGAGCCGATCTGCTCGGCCACCACCTGACCGTTGAGCGCCATCGACCCGCTGGTCGGCGCCGGGATGCCATTTTTTAAGCGCAGAAAAGCGGTGTGTTCGGTTGAGTTGCCCATGCCGCCCCACCAGAGAATCGTGCGCCGCTCGATGATATAGTTGAGCCAGCTTTGCCCAATCTGCGCCGGGGTGAGGTCGCGGGGGAGGCCGTAATCTCCCCCATAATCCTCTAGGGCGCGCAAAAAGGTGAAGGTGCCGCTAATGTCGTCATCGGTGACAATCAGGATGTTGTCACGCAGCCCTTTGTCATGGCGCTCATGTTGGTAATACCAAATTTCGCCCAAGTCGGCCATGATTTTGTCATACCACCAGCCCTCAAAGGGGCGACCAAGATAGACGCCGATAATTTTGCCCAGCACGCCAGCATAGACGCGCTCAAAGTAATCGTTGGGCAATTGGGTAGCCATCAATCCTCCTCTTTGTGTTCAACCCTTTGATTTGACGACTTTGCTTTTACGCCCTGGCGTCCTCTTGGAAAAGGGTAACGCCCATCGCCAGGTATTTGTCCCGCTCCTCTGGTTTGGTCGGCGTCCCCATTGCCAGGCGGATACCCGTGCCTTGCAATTGTGCGGCCACATTGCGCATACACTCATCGACCGTGCGCAGCGGGTAGGCCGGGTGGCCTTCCAGGCTGAAAGAGAGATCGTTGGGGCCAAAGGTCACGACGGTGACGCCTGGTTTCGCCAGTTGCCGAATATTGGTCACTGCCTCGACCGATTCCACCTGAATGCTCAAGATCACATAGTCATTCCACCAGGCTGCATAGCTCAAACGATCCAGGCCACGCGCCACGCTGCGCAAGCCGCGCCGGGCCACGCCGCCCCAACTGCGCCGCCCCTGTTGCGGGTAATAGGTGTAGGCAATGGCATCGTCCACCGTCGCCTCTTCCATCACCTCTGGCACCAGGATTGCGCTGGGGCCAAGGTCGAGATAGCGCCCGGCCAGGTAGGCATGACGGGTATGGGGCAGCCGCAACTGGACATCAATCCCCAACGCTTCCGCCGCGCCACAGAAAGCGACCAACTCTTGATCGGTAAAGGCGGTATGCTGCCCGTCGATCCAGATGTAGTCATAGTTGCCCTTGCGCCACACGGCGGCCAACTGCTCCTGGCTCATGGTGACGGAACCACGGAGCGCCACCAATACTTCGCCGTCCTGGATGCGTTGTCGCAGGGTTCTTGTCTCGCTCATCTTTTGCTCCTTTGAAAATCAGTAGGCCGCAATGCTCTCAGCAGGTCCGTGACCTGCGCCAGTCACCGAGAACCCCCACGGGGTGTGGCTGGGAGCGAGCCGCCGCGGTCTACTGAAAATAGTTGACACAATTATAGTTACGCGTAACGGAAGACCTTGTCCGGGTAGGGTGGCGGCGGCGGTATGACGATGGGTTGTTCTTGAATCAACGTTTGCAAATGGGCAATCGCGGTATCCAGTTGCGCATCTTGCCCCAAGAAGGTGGCATGGGGCAGGTTATCGACCACCACATCCGGGTCAACGCCATGACCTTCGATCAGCCATTGGCCCTCGGCGGTGTACATGCCAATTTGGGGTGCGGCGGCGTAGCCATAGTCCACCAGCCGGTTGCCATAGGAGAGCCAGATGCCGCCGCCCCAAGTGCGCACGCCGATGATCTGGCCCAACCCCAGGCGACGGAAGCCTTCGGCAAACGTTTCCCCATCGGACGCGGTGTATTCGTCGCAAAGCACGACCATGTGACCGTGAAAGGCATATTGCATATTCCAATAGGGTTCACCGACGCGCGGCTGCCAGTAGACCCACGGCTTGCGCAGCAGTTTACTCAGCAGCCAACTGTCGATGTTGCCGCCCCGGTTGTGGCGCATGTCGATAATCAACCCCTGGCGGTTGAAGACGGGGAAGTAGTCGCGCGCCCACTCGGAATAATTTTCACCACCCATGGCGCGCAGATGAATGTAGCCGATGGCGCCCTGACCACGCTCTTCCACATAGAGACGGCTTTTGTATTCCCAGGCGTCATAGCGCAAATTATCGGCCTGACGCGAGTTAATGGGGCGCACAATGACATCACGCACACTCTGTCCATCCGCCGTTTGTACGCGGGCCAGCACCTGTTGGTTCATCTTGTTCTTCAGAAGCAGTGCGGGGTGTTCGACTTCCAATGTTGGGATGCCGTTGATCGCCTGGATCACATCGCCCTCTTGCACGTTGACCTCCGGCATCGCCAGCGGCGACAAGCGTTCTGGGTAGTCGGGGTCGGTGCGGTAGATGCGTTGTACGGTGTAGCCGCCGGCGCTTTCGTTGCGCACCAGTTCTGCGCCCAGCGAAGCCAGATCGACCCGATCTTGCCCGCGGCGTACATCACCTGTCCAGACACGGGTGTGGAGGGCGCTCAGTTCGCTCATCAGTTGGGCGATCAGGTCGTTGAGTTCATCGCGATCCGTTACCCGGTCGACCAGGGGCATAAAGCGGTTGAGCAACGCTTGCCAGGGGACGCCGTGCATGTTGCGGTCGTAGAAATAATCACGTTGGAGGCGCCAGGCGTCGAGCAACATCTGGCGCCACTCTTCGCGCGGGTCGATGGCGAAGCTCCACTGGTGCAGCGGGACGCGCGCCTTTTCCAGATCCTTGGGCGGCTCGGCAGTGGCATCAACGAGATAGAGGGCCGCCCCCTTTTGCACCATCAACTTTTTGCCATCCAGTGTCAGTTCATAACGGTTGACGCCAGTCATGAGGACGACTGGCATAATATCCTGGTTGCGGATCTCCATTGCCAGCAGCCGGGTTTCGCTATCGGTGTCCCGCTCTGTCCAGAAAAGAAATTTACCATTCACCGTGAGTGACACGTAGTTGGCCGCGGCGAGTGGCGTCTCTTGCAGGCGGGTGAGTAGACCGTCTGGGTCAATGGTAATGGGGGGCCGGCCATTGCCGGGCTTTGGCGGTTCGGCCCCGGGTTTGGGCGCTTCTCCTGCCGCTGTCGCCGGCTCTGCGGGCTTGGCGCCATTGTTCTGTTTGGCCGCTTGCTGCTGAGCGATAAAGAGTTCATCCAACGGTAGGAAGGGCGAGCGCTCCCCTTTGTTCAGCGCCAGCATGTAAACTTTGGTTGTTTTATCGAGGTAAGGGTCCGGTTGGCGCGCTCCCCACGGGCTTTCAACCAACGAACGGAACTGGCGATCCGAGAGGAAGTAGAGCCATTTACCGTCGGCGCTCCAGGCCGGGGCAAAGCTATCGAGGCAGTCACTCGTTGCCATCAAGCGCCGCCCATCTTCCACCTGATAGAGCCAAATTTGTTCATGCAAGTTGTCAGCGGGCTGCACATAGGCCAGCCAGCGACTATCGGGCGACCAAGCCAGCTTGCCAAAGTTGCCGCGGGTGGAGAGGGCAATTTGCTTGGTTTCCCGCGTCGCCAGATTGAGCAACCAGAGGTGGTGATTCTTGTCGCTAAAGGCCACCCATTGCCCATTCGGCGACGGGGCGCCCATATAGCGTAACACCTGTCCATCGGTGGTCAGTTGGCTAAAGGGGCCGATGCCATTGGGCGGCGCTGTCCAATATTCCACTTCGCCGGATTCATCAGAGAGCAGCAAAAGGCGTTGCCCATCGGGGAGGAAACGGGCATCGCTGTAACGCACCCCCTGACGACGAGTCACTTCCACTAGTCGCCCTTGTCGGGCCGGCGCTACAAAGACCCGCCCACGCGAAGTCAGCACCACCCGATCCCCCTCCGGCGCGGCATGAATGGAGGAGACATAGCCCCAGGGGTTGGTGATCCAGCGTTCGCGCGTATGCTCAAAATCAGAGGTCAGGGTGATCGGCACGGTGCGATCCGTGGCGGCGGCAATGTCGTAGAGACGCAGGTCGGCCCCCAGTTGGTAGACAATGCGCCCCTGGTGCAGCGTAGGCGACTGCATATCCCACTCTTTGTGAAAGGTATGCTGCACGGCTTGCCGCCCGGCTTCAGTCATCGACCAGAGGTTCATGGCGCCATCGCGGTCACTCAGAAAGTAGAGCCGTTTGTTCCACCACATGGGCGCTTTGCTGGTGCCAGGATAGTCGGCGGTCAGCGGGGTGGCTTCCGGCGGCGTTTTGCGGTTGCGTTTGGGAAAGGTGAATTTCCAGAGCTTTTGCACGCTGCCCCCTTGATAACGCTTGGCGTTGCTGCTGGGGGGCGGCGGCAGGAGGGTAAAAAAGAGGGTGCGCATGTCCGGCGTATAGACGCCGTCGCTGGCCTGGCTCAAGGGAACCAGGGTTTGGGTCAGGGTTTGGGGGTCGATTAGCACAAGCTGGCGGCTAGGCAAGGTGGAAAAGTGTTCGGTACTGTAGATCACCCGACCATCCGGCGTCCACCCCACAACCAGTGAATCTTCGTCCAACCCTTCATAGGTCAGCCGGTGCGGTCGGCCCCCTTGCAGCGGCATGACATAGACCTCAATCGGCCCTTCGTACTCCGCCGAAAAGGCCACCCAGGCGCCATCGGGTGAGATGGCGGCGTGGGCTTCCAGGCCATGATGGGTGGTCAAGCGTTGCGCCTGGCCGCCACCAATCGGGACACGCCACAGGTCACCTTCAGCGGTAAAGATAATCGTTTCGTTGTGCAAAGCGGGAAAACGGTAGTAACCCTGAACAGCACCCAGCGGGCGCGCCGTGGTCAAGGGCAGATCGGTCATTGCCATCTTCACTTCTACTTGCTGCTACTCTTATCACTCCGATGACTATAGCATACCATTTTCTGCGCACATTGAAAAGAACGCGCCAGAGACTTGTAGACAATTCTCGCTTATTACTGTTTACAACAAATTCACGCTATTGATCCAATAATTCACATTCTCTTCACACTTTCGTCACGCCCGCTTTGCTATCATAGGGCTAGAAACACTGACAACAGGCCAGGAGCAAACCGGCAACTGTTCGCTATCAAACTATAGTTGACAAGATAATAGGATCTATCAATGTTCACTTTACTACGCATTGTGCTTATCGGCGCCATTTTAACCTTATCTGGCTGTGCGTCTGGTCGTGTCTACAAAGTAGAATCAGCGTCCATGCAGCCCAACTTTTATGTGGGGCAATATGTCACAGTTATTCCGCTGGACGATCAACCGTTGCAACGCGGTGAGCCGATAGTTTTCCAAAGTCCCGCTGATCCTGAAGAGGCGCATCTCAAACGTGTTATTGGTCTACCGGGCGAAACGGTGCGGATAGATGGCGCCAAGCTCTGGATTGATGGAGAGGCATTGGATGAGCCATACAGCGTTACGGCTATGATGGAGGGCTACCAACTTGAGGTAACGCTGCAAGCCGGAGAATACTTTGTTCTTGGTGATGATCGCCCCAACAGCCATGATTCGCGCCGCATGGGGCCAATTCCTGCCGAGTTGATCGTCGGCAGGGTAAAAATCACGGCATGGAATCGTTTATTTAATAGTAAACGAGACTGAAGCAATTCAACTATTTAGAACATAGAAATGAGACCCCCGACTATGTGGAATTGGATTAAAGGATTTTTTTCTGCGCAACCAATCGGTTCGCACTTTTATCAAGAAATGCGGCGCAATGCGCTAAAGGAACTGGCGGCCAATCGGCCACAACATGCCATGCTCCACCTTGCGTCCCTTTTGAATTATTCGGAGCCGCCAGCAGTAGAACTCGATGATCCGGCGGTTTGGCGCGATGCCATGCGACTCTTTGCCAAAGCCGCCAATGCCATGAATATTCTACTCACCGATGCTGAACCGGCTGAGTCAGTTGCCGGCGGGTCGAAGCGGCCAGTAAGAAAATTGTCTACGTTGCTGAAGGATCTTGGCGATAATCCCCATGATGCCGAACTGCTGGTTGCCCTCTCCTCCGTGATGGTTGAATACGAGGCGGCTGGGATCGGCGCCATGTTTCTGGCACGGGCTGCGCGCATCATGCCCTCGGAGTATCGCATCCGTGATTTTCTGGCTTTGACCTTGATGAATCAGCGTAACTATGTTGCTGCCGCCAACGCACTGCGCGGTGCATCTGCCTACCTGGAAAATCATCGACCAGGGCGTTATATACTGACGAGAGCCTTGCTTTGGCAAGGCGATAGTCGTGAGGCAAGCGCACAATGGCGTTTCGCCCTGCCGCCGACCAATGCCTATGAACAGCAGCAGTATGACCAAGTTGAAGGCTTTCGGCAAAGAGTTGATGCGTATGAGCGGCAGCGCCAGCTTGATGGCAAAGATCTGCGTGGCTGGCACTTTGTCTTGACCGGCGGTATCTTATTGCATCTCTCACCGGTCGGCAGCGAGGTGATGA
>SXGT01631239.1_pt1 | contig 10326 bp, 15 predicted proteins | sample 3176221 | NCBI WGS metagenome assembly SXGT01 (sample SAMN11356862, study PRJNA531348) | freshwater metagenome | isolation source: freshwater sample F1-120 | place: China: Fuxian Lake, Yuxi | collected 2017-12-25
GACAGGGCGGCGGCCAGCGCGGAAAAGGTTGTCAGAAACAGGGTCATCGGGATCACTCCTGGGTAAAGCGGCGACTCGCGCCGTCGAGGTTAAACACGGTTCCGCACACGATCCGATCCGCGATCCGATCGTCGAAGGTCCGTACCAGTTCCGGCACCCCGCCGCCGACCGGCTCCCACGGATCGATGTTGCTCGTGACCACCAGCGGCTTGCCAACCCGCTCGTCGAGGATCCGTTTCAAGACGCCGTAGTGGTCGTCACCGAGCCGCATCTCCCGGTCGCTCGGCTTCCGCAAGTCGTCGAGCACGAGCAGTCGAACCTTCCGAACGAAGCCCCAGAGGTCCGACGGGTAGAGGGTCTGCGACCCGTGAATCGTCGAGCACTGGTGCCGCCCGCGCTCGGCCCCGCGGAAGATGCCCGGTAGCGCCGCGAAGTCGGCCAAGCCGCACATCAGGTCCGCGACCTCGGCCGTGTGCTCCCCGACCGGACGCGGGCCGTAGTGGTCAAGCAGGACCAGGGCCGCGCTCGTCTTGCCCGTTCCCGGTCCCCGGCTCCAGAGGCACAAGGGCCACGGGCGCAGCCCCTGCATCAGCTCCCGGCACACCTGTCGCAGATCCTCCTGGAGCCGGTCCCGTTCGCGGGGGTGATTCGGCCGGGCCACTTGCCGCGGTTCCCGGTGGGCGTCGAGTTTGCAGGCCGTTGCCGGCGGGCCGGGCGTATTTACCCGGAACAGCCGCAACGCGATGGCCTCCGCCAGCGGAGTCGGTTCGGGAAGGTTCACGGTGCGTACTCGTGGTGTTGGTCGGTTCACGGGCCGCGAGCATTCGCTCGACGACGGCCGCGAAGTTGTCGGTCTTCAGGAGCCAGCCCAGGTCCGCGCGCCAGCCGCGCTCGCCCGCGCCGCAGTAGAACTTTTCCGCGCCCATGAACGCGATCACCCCGCGCCAATGAGCGACCCAATCCGCGTTACCCGTCGCCCACTGGCGGATCACCCGGTCGCGGTGCGGGTTGGACGCCTTGACCGGCACGAGGCCGGGGTGCGCGTTCCAGTGTTCCGCGACCGCCTCCGGGTTCGGGCCGACCGCTTCCGCCCCGGCCGGCCCGCGCGCCCCGTCCGCCGCCGGGCCGGGGAGGGTGTGTGTGGTGTCTTGAAACAGAGACAGGGAAGAATGTTGCCCACTTGCTTCCCGCTTCTCTCCCGGTTCTTTACCCGCTTCGTTCCCGGTTCTGTGCCCACTCGCTTCCCGCTTCTCTCCCGGTTCTTGGGTCGATTTTGTCCCGGTATATTCCTCCCGCTTCTCTCCCGGTTCTTTGCCCACTTCCTTGCCAATCGGTGCCCTCGGCGCGGGGCATGGTTCGTCGGTCGGCGCGTCGTCCCAGTCGCTGTTGCGGGGCGGGATCGCGACCCAGTACTGACCCGCCACGCTCTTGCCGCCGGGGACGTACGCGAGCCACCCGGCCTTCACCGCCTTGTCGCGGATGCGGGCGAGCGCCTTGACGTTCTGACACCCCACGAGCGGCGCGAGCTGCTCGTTGAAGAACGTCACCGGGGCGCGGTAGCCTTTGGCGTCCTCGGTGTGCGCAATGACACTGAGGAGCCAGCACGCCTCGGCACCGATCTGATTCGCCAAGCAGTCCTTCGCCATCACCCGGCAGAACCGGAGGGCGAAGAACCGCTCGCGCTTGGGGTATTCGGGTGTCACCCTTCGGCCCTCAGTGCTTCGGCGCTTCGCCGGTCGTGTTCCCGAACAGCGCCCCGGCCGGCGCGTCGCCGCCGAAGATCGGGTTGCCGTGCTCGTCCTTCTCGACCCCCTCCGCCTTCACCGGCTCCTTCGCGCTCGCCAGTCGCTCGCGCAGACTCGGCGGCTCGGCCCCCTCGCCGACCACCACCGCGGCGGAGAGCTGCTGCGGCACCCCTTCATCCGCCATCTCGTCGAGGGACGCCGCCGCCACCCACTCCGTCGAGAGCGGCACCCGCTTGGCGAGCTTGCGAATCGCGGTCTTCTGGGCCATCTCGTCGAAGTTCGTGACCCACGGCCCGCCGTTCTTGGAGAGCGCGTAGCGGGCCTTGTGCGCCTGGGCCTGGGCGACGGTCAGATACTCGAAGTCGGTGCCGCCGGTCGGAGTCTTCACCACCGCGTAGTAGCCGATCACCGCGCCGTCGGCGGTCGGGGCGGGGACGTGGCGCAGCTCCTGGCGGGTGCCGTACTCGATCTGGCACGTGTCGCCCTCGCGGACGACGCGGGGCGTGAAGTTCATCACGCCGGCGCGGAAGGCCAGCGTGATGAACCCCTTGTACCCGATGCAGAGCGTCGCCTCGCCCTTGAACGGGAGCAGGTACGCCTGGCCCATCGGCCCGCCGAGTTCGAGACCCAGTTGTGCCACCTGGATCACGCCGCCGAACAGACTCTTGGGCGTGCAGTCGAGCAGCTTCGGGGTCTTCTGGCACTCGGTGTAGAGGCACCGGAGCATCCGCTCGGCGTTGCCCGCCATGAACTTCGGCAGCGCGGTCATCAGTTGGGGCAACAGCGGCTGCGCGAGGCGCTGGAGCGCGGTCACGCCGCCGGTCGCGGGCCGGTCGTAGTCGCGCGGGTCGATCTTCACCACGGCCTTCCCGGTGGCGGGCGCGGCCGGGGCCTTCGTGTCGGTACTCACTTCTTGTCCTTTCGGAGACTGGGTTTGCCGAGGTACGTGTACCCCGGCTTGACGCTGGGCGGCTTGGCGGGCTGGGCGGGAACTTCCTTCTCGCCGACGATCACCTTCTTCACGGTCCACGGCCCGCAGTCGGCGCGTTCGGCCCGGCCCATCAGGGTGGCGAGCGCCTCGCGGGTCGCCTTGTACTCCTCTTCCACCTCGTCGCGGAGCTGGCCCAGGTCCGCGAGCTTCGCAAACAGACCGGCGTGCTCGTCGTCGAGCCGGGTGCGGGTGCCGCGGTCGGCGATCAGGCCGAGCTTCCGGGGGTCGTGTTTGGCCTCCCACTCAATGGTGGGCGGGATGCGGCGGAGAACGTGGTCGTGCCAGAACTCGGATTCGATCTGCGCGAGATCGAGAAACAGGTCTTTGTCGAGCGCGATCCGGTACACCCGCAGTTCCCAGCCGATCACGTCGAGCGCGGCCAGGTCGCACGAGTCCGCGCCCAGGCAGCCCATCTGCTGCTGCACTTGCAGGTGGTAGCCGTCGGGAATGCGGGTCGAACCCATCGGCCCCCAATCCTCGCCGAACCCGGCCACCGTCTTGATCTCGACCGGGCGGCCGTTGTCGGCCCGCAGCCGGTCGGGGCTGGCGAACATGATCGGGGTTGTGCCGCTGCGCATGATGGACGTCGGCGGGGCTACGAGGGCAACATCCATGAGCCGGCTGTAGCGGTCGGCGACGATCCCCTCGAGCGCGATCCCGCGGGCCAGCACGCCGTCGTCGGGGACGAACTCCGAGGGCGGCTCGACCTTCGAGCGGTACACGTCGAGCGCGTCCCGGTAGCCCAGGCCGACGAGGTTCGGGGCGTCGGACGCCCCGATTCCCTGCTGGCGTTCGAACAACCACGGCAGTCGGTCTGATGCGTCCATGTCTCGCTCCCGTGTGGCTCCGACTCCCGCGCCCGCGAATCAGAACGGGATCGCCCCGACGTACTCCACCGTGGCACCGCCACCGACCCCCACGACCGCGCACGCGGCCCGCACCGCGCACCACGCCTTCGCCCCGTCGCGGGTGCCGAACAGCGGGCTGGCGTACCCCTCGTGGCCCTTGACGAGGCGCGCGTCGGTGGCGTAGTGTTTGCCGCCGGGCAGCACGTACAGGTTAAACACGGCCCCGTCGCGGCCGCGGCCGTACGGGTTGCCGCCCCCGTCGAACCAGGTGACGTACTCGCCCGCGCGCCGGTCCTCGCACCAGCGGACCGCCGCGGCCCGGTCCGGGTGGGCGCTCTCGGTGCCGGTCCAGAGGTCGGCGGCGGTAAACCCGCCGCCCGCCCGCCCGACAACGAACCGGCCGTCGGTGCTCTCGGAGCGGGTCGGCGCGGACGGCGCCCAGTTGATGCGGCCCGGCGCGCGGCCCTCGCAGCAGGCCCGCGCGACCGCCGCGAGTGGGTCGAGTTCGGTGTCGGGCGGGCCGTCGTCGAACGGCTCGTCCGGGCCGGCGGTGCGCTCGAACAACTCCGTCGCGCACATCGCGTCCACGACCCGACTGCCGACGCCGGACTGCAGCCGGTAGCTGAACGCGCAGTTGACGCCGGCCAGGTACTGCGCGACCGTCCCGACGACGATCCACAGCCGCCGGTCGGGGTCGCCGCGCAGGTGGCCCCGGTCGCCGGGCAGGGCCAGCCCCGCGTCGGCCAGGACTTCGCCCAGGCGGTCGGCGACGTCGGAGAGTTCGGTGGCCCGCTGGCCGGACGGGTCGGCGGGCGGGAGCTGGTTGGCGCAAGGCGCGGACATCGGAAGTTCCTCGTGAGGGTGTGGGCGGAACAGGGCGAGCGGCGGGATTTGAACCCGCGACCGTCTGCCGCATCTTTTGGTGCCGCTTCGTACTCGCGGCCCGCAAGCAGGCGCTCTGACCGGACCGAGCTACGCTCGCCAAAAATCGCCCCGTTCCGCACCGAGCGGCCACCGCCCACGGGACAACAGGTCGTTTACGGCGGCGCGGGATGCACTCCGCGCCGGCCTCGGTGAATCACTTCTCTTGCGGCAACTTGCCCGCCCACTCGAACGCGGCGATCGAGAGGGGGAACACACCCGGCGTCTCGTAGTGCTGGTAGGTGCAGGCGGCGCGCAGGCGTTCGTCTCCGGCCGCCAGCGCGTGCCAGCAGTCGCCGTTGTTGGTCTCGCTGATCTTCGAAACCAACTCGAAGATGTACGTCATTGGGCCGATTTGGCGCACACACCGGCCAGCGTAGCTGTGCCAGTCACGCAGCGCGCCCCACGACGTCTGGCACTGGAAGTCCGCCAAGCACGCGGCGTACATCGCGCGGTAGTCGGCGCAGCGGAACAGGTCGTCGGTGGTCATGTCGCGCCTTTCTTCCCCGCGACCGCGAGCACCTTCTCCGTCGCCGCCGCGACCAGCAGCTTGAAGTCGGCCGGACACATGCCGTAGGCGCTCGCCGCCGGCCCCAGCCCCATGTGGGCGTCCGCGGCGGCCCAGACGTACGGCCAGCACCGCGGGCTGTTCCCCAGGTGCTCGCGGGCCAGCCGCATCCGCCCGTCCGCGGTCGGGGCCGCGAACAGGTACTCCTCGCGCCGCTCCTCGGCCCGCGGGCCGGTCGGCTCGGTTCGCTCAGCCGTTTGCGTAGCCACTGCCGGCCTCCTTCTGGTTTGGGTTCCGTCCCGCCGCGGCCCGCGCCGCGCGGAACTCGTCCGCCGACCCGCCCTCGCGCACGAACTTCCGCAGGATCGCCAGTTCGCCGCCGAACGCCACGAGCAGGTGCTCGGCGACCGCGTGCCGCACCTCGTTCACCTGCCCGATCACGTCGTCGAGCACGACGGCGATGATCCCGATCACCCGCGCCCGGTCGGCCACGACCTCCGGCGGCGGCATGTCCTTGAGTAGTCGCTCGCTTCCCATCGGTGCGCGCTCGTGGTGTCGGTGAGGTTCAGGCCAGGGCCGGGTCGAGCGCCGCCGCGTCCTCGGCCGCGATCCACTCGGCCAGGTCCGCGAGCCGGGCCAGCCGGCCCGTATCGCCGCCGGCAAGCAGCCGGTTGATCGCCGCCAAGTGCTCGGCGTCGCCCTGGTCCTCGACCTCGATCACGAGTCGCTTGGCGAACAGGGTCGGGTCGCCGTCCCAGTGGGCGTCGGCGTGAACGGTCAGCTTCGACATGGCGCGTCCTCGTGGTGTCGGTGCGTGATCAGTCCCCGTCGCAGGCCGCGAGCGCCGCCGCCCGGTCGCTCTCGCCCCGCTTGGCCGCCTGGGACGGCGTCTCGGTGAGGGTCGTGGTCGCGTTCCGCTTGGCCGCGATCACGGACAGCACGCGGACCAGTTCCGCAGGGGCCACGTAGAGAAGTCCGCGCGACCCCCGCGACGTGGTGCGGACGCGGAGCAGACCCGTCGTGCGCATCTTGTGGAACGTCTTCAGCGACGTGCCGGTGAGCCGCTCGCAGTCCGCGAGCGTGAAATCGAGCACGGTCCGGGCGCGGTATTCGCCCAGCCAGGCCAGCGAAACTCGGATCCCGGACCCGACGATCACGGCCGCTTCTTCGGCGCTCAGGCGGAACTCGCGGGCCGCGGCCGACGCGTCCAGGATGACGGTCTCGCCCGCCGGCGCGACTGGCGTCTTCTTTCCCATGTGCGGCCTTCCTTCGCTTGCGGTGCTGACAGCATCCACTATCGGAACCAAAAAGGACGGGCTTGAATCGAATTGCATCTTGTTCGTTTCGTTTCAAGCCCAGAATAACCAGCCCAGGCGACAGATACGGAGTTGACGAAAGCGCGGGGGTGTTGAGAATGTGCGGTGATGCCAAAAGCGAGGAAGCGATACAACGAGCAGGGGCAGGCGCAACCGTGCACGGTCACGGTCCCGGACACGCTCGCGGTGTTCCTCTACCGCGAGCGGAAGCGCGGAAGGTTCCGCGATGAAACGGAATTGGTCAGCGCTATCGTCCGCAAATGGACAGATGGGCTAGAGCCGGTGGACTGGCCGAAGCTGCTGGACGAGCTGAAGGCGGAGGAGGACACTGCGAAGGTTGGCAAAAAGGAGTCCGGGCCGGACGCCGGCAAGCCGCCGCAGAAGGAAGCGAAGGGGAGCAAGAAGAAATGACACCGCCCCGGCCCGCCGTTGAACGCGGCAAGCCGGGGCGGTCGGCGTTTCGGAGGGCATTCATATAGCTGACTCATCAAACCTGCCGAACAAATAACCGCCAAGTGAAGGCGGTTGAAAGGGTTACTGCTTTGGCTTCTTCTTGCGCTTCGCTCGTCGCTTCTTCCACTGCCCTACGCGGCGGTCGAGTTCCGTTTTCGGCACCTGATTCAGCTTTACGATGCGTGCGAATCGGTGCAGACGGTCGCGCCCTTTTCGACGTTGAGCGCGATCTGCGGAATCAGGGTTGCGGCTTCGGTGTCGGTTACGACGGTCGCGCGCACTTGACTCGGCTCGTCCTTGTCGCCGCGCTGGAGCAGTCCGTGTACCGGCACCTTGTTGACGGTGCCGCGCCCGGTAATGACTTTCGCGCGCCGCTTCGCGTGCATGTTTGCGGCCTTGCCGCCGACGAATGTTTCGTCGCTCTCCACGACACCGGAGAGTTTGCCGAACGTCGGCGTCGTCATGGCGAGTCGAATTCGGTGGAGCATGAACCAAGCAGTCTTCTGCGTGACGCCGAGCGCCCGCGCGAGTTCGTAGCTACTGATTCCGTTTTTGTTGTTGGCGATACACCACACCGCGACGAACCACGACGACAGCGGGAGCGGACTGTCCTCGAAAACGGTTCCGACCTTCGCGCTGAATTGCTTGCGACAGGTCGGCGATTTGCATTGCAGCATGCGGCGCGACTTGATCTGTCCGATCTTGTCACCAGCGCACTTCGGGCAGGTGATTTTGCCGTCGGGCCACTTGATCGCGCACATCAGTGCGTGGCAGCGATCCGCGTCCGCGAAGTGCGTGACGGCTTCGACCAGCGTTGTCGGTTCGGACACGGTTTAGACTCCGAGAATGTTGAGGCAGTCCCGGCAGGTGACGCGTGTGGCGTCCGTGCAGGGGCGGCAGTTGTAGGTGGGGGTGTACGTTTCCGGGCGCTCAAAAATTCCGACCGTGCGCCCGCAAAGAGTGGCGACGGACGCGCCGTGTCGGACCACCAGCCCCGAATCGTTGACCGCATGAACGCGGTTGGTCGGAGTGTCGCGGTGGTGACTCGGCAGGTATCGCGCGACCTTCGCGCCAGTGATTGTGTGAGTGAACACGGTGGACTCCTGAGAAAGCCCCCGGTATCAACCGGGGGCTTGTCGAGTTGGAAAATCACTCCTGTTCAACGTCCATTTCGTCGGCGTAATCGTTCGCCGCTTCGACCGCCTCTTCCAGAGTCGCGAACGATTCGCACGCGGCCCCGTCAGCGAACAGAACGCGGTACGGCTTCGCCTCGCCCTCGTCGTAGTAGCCGGTGCCGCCACAGGGGTTGCTCTGGCTCACCGCGTAACCCCGCAGAGCCGCTTCGACCGCTTCTTCGACCTGCTTTTGCGTCGTCATGGCCTTCTCCCGTTTTGCGTCACTTGCTCCGGGCGGCACAGTGCCGCCCGATGAGTTAAGTATATCATGATTCGGTGATGAGCCAACTACATTGCAGGAAAATTTCGGAATTATTTTCCGCGACTGATTCGCCCTGTTACTTGAGCGTTCCTGATGAGTCAGCTATATGGATGCCTTTCGGAGGGCTGGACGAAGCGCCTGCGTCGGTTGCCCTGTTCTGTCTTCCGGTCTTACTGCCAACCGCTCCAGCCAGCTTCAAGGCTCCCAGCAACCGGTCTGAGGGAGCGGCATCAACGGACAGCGCTCAGGGCGTTCGGCCGCGCCGTGTTCAACCTCGGCGCGGCGCACGGGTGGTGTTGAGGCCTGTACTCTACCCCGCCACCCGAGCGCGCAAGCGGAAAGGGAGCCGGCCGCGGTTTCCCGCTCGTGCCCGGCCGGCGCGGGCAGAGGTCGACGCCGCGGACGCGCGGTGGCGTCCTCTCGCGTCGACTGCCGCGGTCGCGGTGGTACGCCGCAGGGCACTCACGGCTGATCCCACGACGGCGGCCGGATGTTCCGCGCCGGCCTAACCGGTGCGTGCCAGCCTGCGCCCCCGTCGCCGGGCGGGCCCTCGCGGGCCGAGGGACATTCTAGCCCGCGCTCACCCCGTCGCCTCGGCAATCCGCCGCGCGACCGTCTCGCCGGCGCGACTGGCGTACACCTGGCGGGCCACTTCCGCGGAGTTGCCGAGCACCGCGCCGACGGCCGCGTCGTCCTCGTACCGGTCCATCACCTCCGTCGCCCGGTTGTGCCGGAGCTGGTTCGGACTCCAGCGCGGCACCTTCGCCCGGTCGCACGCGGCGTGAACGAACCGCCGGTACTGGAGCGCGGTCAGGGGCGTCGGCCCCGCGCCCTTCCGGGCCGGGGGCAGCCGGAACACGCGCTCCGGCTTCGCGCCCTTCACGAACGGCGTGAGAATCGCGCGGGCCTTCGGGCCGAAGAACACCACCCGCCGCGTGTCGCGGTGCAGCATCTTGTTGAACGCCGTCACCTCGTACCGCCACGGCGTCTTCGTCCGGTCGATCTGGTCCGCGCGCAGCCCGCACAGCTCCCCCGGCCGCATCCCGGTCAGCAGTTGCACGCGGACCATCGCGGCCAGCACCGCCCGGCGCTTCGGGTCCGGGTGCAGGTTTTGCCCCTTCAGGACCGCCGCGACGTGCTCCTCGGGGGCCGGCTCCACCGGCTCGCCCTCGCCCAGGTCGGAGCGCCGGCCGGCGACGAGCGGCTCGACCAGGGCCAGCTCCTGGTGGACCGCGACGGGGGCCAGCCGCTCGGTCGCGGCCCAGGCGAACGCGCGCACGATCCGCCTCGTCTGGGCGTTGACCGTGTTCCGCACCCACCCGCGCGCGACCATCGCCTCGCGGACCGCGCGCAGCTGCTTCGCGCCGAACTCGGAGGCGAGGTCGGTCCCGTACAGCTCCGCGAGCGGGCGCATGGCGGCGCGGTTGCAGTGAACCTCCGAGGTCGGCTTGTCCCGTTTGCGGTAGGTCGCGTGGCAGTGCGCGAGCCAGCGGACGATCAGGGTGCCCACGGTCGGGCGCAACACCTGCGGCTCGGTGTCCGCCCGCGCCGCCCACTCGAACTGGAACCGCCGGTAGGCGTCGCGCGCCGTGTCGGACCCCCACGGGCCGAACGAGCGGAACCGCTTTGCGCTGTTCTCGGACCACTCGCAGTACGCGCGGCCGTCGGCGTGCCGCTTCAGCTCGGGGCAGGCGCGCGGCATGCCGGCCTTCTTCCGGCCGCCCTTGCGGAACCGCCTGTCGGGGGCCGCCGTGAGCGCCTTCGCCACGGGCCACTTCAGCCGGAACAGGCGCGAGCGGCGCGTCGCGGCCGGGATGCGCGTCTCGGCGGCCCAGGTTTCGATGGGGAGCGTGCGGCCGGCGTGGGTGAGCGCGTGCGCGGGGAAGGGCATGACGTCCTCCGGGTTGGCGGAGGGAGTATCGGCCGGGCGCTAGTGTACGGATGAGCCGAAGGTGAATGTCTGCGGTCGCAGAAATCGAGCGGGACGGGACGGGGGCCGGTCGCCGACCGGCCGGAAACGACGGAACCCCTAGTTTCCTAGGGGTTCCGTGGGGTTCTCGGTCAGTCGGGCCGGCGGGATTTGAACCCACGACCTCTTGCACCCCAA
>SXGT01829439.1_pt1 | contig 10326 bp, 10 predicted proteins | sample 3176221 | NCBI WGS metagenome assembly SXGT01 (sample SAMN11356862, study PRJNA531348) | freshwater metagenome | isolation source: freshwater sample F1-120 | place: China: Fuxian Lake, Yuxi | collected 2017-12-25
CTGGCCGGTATGGTGATCTGCGGATCGGGTCCTTATCTGATTAGCGAGCTTAATAGCTCCCAGAGACTCACAGGTTTTCCCGACCCAGATCTTTTCGATCATTTTGCCCATTCAGTAAGATGACTTCTTACACTCCCCTCACCAGTGATTGTTACAGCAATACTATGTTTATACTGCAGCTACTGTCACTGGATCTCGATAATCTGTTCCCTTCGTTAGCATAGCCCAGATAATACGAGCCATCTTATTCGCTAATGCAACCGCAACGAGTAGCCGCGGCTTGCGAACTATCATCCGGGATAGCCATGACCCTGGAGTTATTGACCTACGCCCTAGCCAATTCATGCGGGTCATTGCCCCGATAATGAGCAATCGCCTAATGTCGGATTGGCCAGCCTTGGAGACACGCCCCAAGCGCTCTTTTCCGCCTGAGGAAAACTGTCGCGGAACTAATCCCAGCCAGGCTGCAAAGGCTCGTCCACTCTTGAACGTCTCCATTGGTGGAGCAAATGCCTCAATAGCCATCGCGGTCATGGGCCCAACACCGGGGATAGTTTGTAGTTGCTGAGCTAAATTTGTTTGCGCGGAAATTTGTTTAATCAATGCCGTTTTATGAGCTATTCGCTCTGATTTTTCGTTAATCTGAAGCAACAAATCTCTACATTCTTCGCGGACGAGGTCAGGTAAGTCGCAGTTTTGCGCATATAGGATTTCGTCAGCGCGTCGAACATTTGTAATTCCTTGAGGTATTACAAAACCATACTCGTAGAGCATCGAACGCATAGCATTTACGAGTTCGGTGCGTTGAGCAACAAGCCGTTCGCGTGAACGAAACAAAATAGCTTTCGCCCGCTGTTCTTTTGTCTTAGGCTCAACAAAACGCATCTCTGGTCTCTGAGCGGCAATAACGATTGCTTCAGCGTCAGCGGCATCATTTTTTTGGCGTTTCACAAATGGCTTCACATATTGGGGCGCGATCAACTTTACCTCATGTCCCATCTCGCTAAGCGTCTCGGCCCAATAATGCGCGCCGCCACAGGCCTCCATTACAACGATAGCTGGCTTAAAAGATCTCATAAATTTCATAAAGCTTTCACGGGAAAGCTTTTTCCGCTCTAAAACCTCTCCAATTAATGATGCGATATGTAGCTGAAAAATATTTTTTGCCAGATCGACTCCGATCATCGTATTCTTACCCATGGTTGCCTCCCTTTCCGCTCAGTGAGCTCGAACACTCACAAACTTGGCACATCTTGATGCCGTCTGGGAGGGCGGCAACCACCCCATCTGATTAAACCAGATAGCGCCAGGCGCGATGCTTTCAAAGACTCCTCGATCCGTTGCATTTCGCAATGGAAAGAACAAAATTCATCGGATAACCTCAATAGGGGAATTTGTTGCGCGAGCTGAAATAAGCGCAGGACGGCTTCATCTACGCGTCGCTCAGCGAGCAATCGGGCGTTGGGAGAGGCGATGCGGAGCGCATCGGAGTGAATTTTTACAATTAGTTCAAGATGATCACGGTCATTTATAGTAAGTGCGCGCAGAGCTTGGATGAGTTCATTTAACATATGATGGCGCTGTTTTAAGAGACGCTCAATGTTGTCGGTTTGCGCTAGGCAGAGAGCGTCAAGAAATACAATGCGTTGACAAAGCGACCAAAGACATAATGCAATGCTTATGATCACACCGAAAAGAAATAATAAGAATAGCGCCATAGCCCAACCTCTTGAGGAATGAGCAGTATTTCAGAAAAGTTTAACAAGAAGGTTAGTGACTGGTAAATTTATGGATTATTACGGGATAAATAATAACAAAACTTTTAATAAACGCTTTTCCAGCCGTCTCGCTCGAGGCGCTCTTGAGGGAGGTAGCGAGATTTATACGCCATTTTTGGCGAGCCATCGACCCAGTACCCCAAGTAGAGATAGGGCTTATTTGCCGATTTTGTGCGGAGTATATGATCGAGAATCATAAAAACGCCTAACGATCTTTCTCTCATCATTGGGTCGTAGAAAGAATAAACCATAGATAATCCATCGCTGAGATGGTCGGTTAGACAGCAGGCGACAAGGGCGCCAGCAGGATCGTGTAGGGATCTATGACGGTATTCAATTATATGCGTTTCAACATAGCTGTCCTCAATCATCATCTGATAATCATTAAAACTCATATCCGCCATTCCGCTTTCTTCGTGGCGCCCGCGAACATAGCGTTGAAATAGACTGAATTGTTCAGTGCTGGCGCGCTTGTGCTGAGATATGGCTGTCAGATCTGTGTTTCTGCGTATTATACGCTGTTGTGTGCGCGAAGGTTTAAATTCATTTGATCTCACGCGGACAGAAATGCAGGCAGTGCATCCCTCGCAGGCAGGTCGATAGCCAATTGTTTGTGAGCGGCGAAATCCAGCGAGAGTTAGGGCGTTATTCAATGTTTTTGCGCGCAGGCCGACAAGATGGGTGAAAACTTTTCTCTCCATACGGCCAGGCAAGTAAGGGCATGGCGTTTCGGAGGTAATATAAAATTGTGTCGTGTCGCGGAGTTCTTTGGTCAATCGAATTAAATTTCTGTGGTTATTCGTGAGCAAGGAGAATTTATCTTAGTGGATTTGATTAATTGCTGCGACGAATGACGATGACGTCTGCGATAATATCATGCAAGCATCGTTTGTCTTTATTAAAAAGAGAAGCTAGTAGCAGCGGCGGCAAAAGCCAGGTCACATAAAAAAGGACGGCATGAACGGCTGCTTGAAGAAACGACGCCGGCGCACCATTGAGGGCCCGCATTTCAAGATCCATAAAAGCCATGCCAGGAGTAGCCAGACGCGCGCCAGATATTGTTAGGCCATTGTAAAAAAATGCAACAATAGGAAAAAGAGGCGGGAGTAATAGGGCAGACATGCCGAAGCTAAGAATTAATAGGCTTATGAATACAGCGGCCGATAATGTTGAGACAATTAAAAGATCAAGGCAGACCGCTATGATCCGACGGGTGCGCACCCCCTCTAAGGCCTGAGGTGGGATTAAGGGTGTCTTCGAGATGTTGGGGGCGCTGCCAACTTTGGAATTTTGATCCAATTCTTTATCACTCATATGTTAAGTCCTAAACGCATCAGGCTGGAAATAAGATGTTGACTTATTTTTGCACGCTTTCAAGTCCTACATCATAGGAAAGCGGGGATTAACGACATGATTGCCTTGACGCCAGAGCCCTAAGGCGTAAAGCATTTTAAAAGTTAGGCTCAATTTACTCAGGCGCAGTCCAATTGCGTCCCGCATCGGGAATGATTTCATGAAATCGAATGCCGTGAATACTAGCCATCTGCGCGCATTTATAGAGCGCATCGAAAAGCTCGAGGAAGAAAAGCGAGCTATCGCAGATGATATTAAAGATGTTTATGCTGAGGCAAAAGGTACGGGATTTGATGCAAAAGTGATGCGTAAAATCGTATCGATAAGGCGTCAGGATAAAAGTAAACGGCAAGAAGAAGAAGAGATTCTCGACCTCTATCTTACCGCTCTGGGTATGGAGTAGAGCGCAACTATTTGGGTCAAGCTTTTCTAGGATCTTTGCGCTTGGAATTGTAGTTTAAGAGCTGAGACAATTCGATGTAATGTTAAAACTACAGGAAATTTTCTACTTTTTTCTCTATATAGCTGGTTTATCGAGGTTGACTATTTTCAGCTATAAAGAGATTTGCCTAAACTATTTTTGCGTATTCAAGGAAGCGTGAAGAAGCTGTCGTTCCCCTTTTACCACTCCATAGGGCCTGTTGGCTGATCGTCGCTTTAGGAAGCCTTGTTAAGGGGCGCCTAGAGGCAGATAAAGAAATATACGATTAAATCCGATGGGAAAATCGGGAATTTCCCCATATATTTTGAACCCAACGTTCTCGTAAAAATGGGCGGTATTTGTATCAAATGTATCGATATAAACGCCAATATAATTACGCTCGTACGCGAGGTCTTTGGCGGTGCTGATGAGTTTTTTTGCGTAACCTAAACGGCGATAGTTCTGCTCTACCCAGAGATGGCGAATATAAAGCCAGCGCCAATGTGCTAGGCCATTAAGCCCACCAATGATGCCACCATCGTCCCGTCTAATTAAAATGGAAATATGCGCTTCTTCGCGCGCGCCATAGCTTTGCGTCATTTCTGAGCCTAAGCGATTTGCTAATTCCTGAGATTCAGCTGAGGCTACTTCTATTCTTGTCTTTTCAATTGGCTCTTTCTTGCTCATAATCACACTTATGCGTCAGAAAATTTTCTTATGGTCATTGTGCGTTTTTTTGAACATGTCGGCAATGGCGGTCGCTGAAGAAGAATGTGGGCCAGTGCGCCTAACGCAGGAGGATTTGAATAGCGAGCGTTTTAAGGACTATCAATCTGTTTTTGAGACGTGTGCGGAGCAGGATCGTTCGCGCTTAGCTATTCGGCGCATGAAGATTGATGATGAAGTATTATTGCTCACAGTAGATCCTATGACCCTAGAAACGGGGTTAGAACGAGAAAGATGTTTAAGCTGCGCTCAGACGCAAGAACAAGACTATACCTCAACGCGATTTGTTCAGGCCTTAAACATCAGTCGTCCCCGGCTCTTTAACGCTGGCCTAACTCATGGTGCGGGAGAGGGTGTTTATCTCACCGGCGACCTTTGCCCCAGTGGAAAACCATTGGATCGGAATTTTATAGAAGAGGTAATTAAATTTGCTCCTGGAGCCCCGCTGGCTCTGGCAGTTTCAGGCGCCTGGTTGGCGCGCCATAAAATAGATTTCGCATGGCTTTTAAATAAGGTTCAACATCAAGAGTTGAAGATAACATGGGTGAACCATTCGTATACGCACCCCTATGTCCCTGGGTTGCCTGATCAACAAAATTATTTACTGAAGCCAGGCATCGATCTTGATCAGGAAATATTCGAGACAGAAAAGCAATTAATCCTCCAGGGAGCCGTTCCTTCGGTTTTTTTTCGTTTTCCTGGGCTTGTCGCCGATGAGACTTTGCAAACTCAATTGCGTGCGCGACATCTCATCGCGCTGGGGGCGGACGCCTGGCTAGTTTTAGCGCCAGCGCCCAGGCCAGGATCGATTGTGCTCGTTCATCCAAATGGCAATGAGCCTCACGGTTTGAGGCTGTTCTCGAAATACCTACGAGACGGCAAAATGCCTTTGCCCTTTCGATCTATTAACGAAGCGCCGTAAAATTGCGGTTGGCAGGTTGAAGTTCCTTTCATTGACAAGGTATCCCGCGCCTCTTATCTCTCCGACGGGAAGACCGCGCCGATCGGGTAGTCCGGGATCGGGCCATGTTATAAGCGGCTGTTTTTCCTAATTAATTCATCGGTTATGCCCCACCGCCGCCGGCGGTGATTGGGCCATAATAGAAAGGTCTTTTTCATGATCGGTGCCTTGGCCAAAAAGATTTTCGGCACGGCCAATGACCGTCGGTTGAAGACTTATGCGCCGAAAGTCAAAGCAATTAATTCGCTTGAGCCGCAGCTCGAGACGCTTAGCGATGACCAGCTCCGCGATCGTACTGAATTTTTCCGCAATGAAGTCGCTGCAGGCAAAAGCTTAGATGATTTGCTGGTGCCGGCTTTTGCAACGGTTCGCGAAGCTGCGAAGCGCACTTTGGGGCAGCGTCATTTCGACGTACAGCTCATCGGCGGCATGGTGTTGCATGAAGGCGCGATCGCTGAAATGCGAACCGGCGAAGGAAAGACGCTTGTTGCAACGCTTGCGGTTTATCTTAATGCTCTTTCAGGCAAGGGTGTGCATGTAGTCACTGTCAATGATTATCTTGCCAAGCGCGACAGCGAATGGATGGGGCAAATCTATCGCTTCCTCGGGCTTACTGTTGGCGTGGTTGTTCATGACGTCTCGGATGAAGAACGCGCCAAGGCTTATGCCTGCGATATTACTTATGGCACCAACAATGAGTATGGTTTCGATTATCTGCGCGATAATATGAAGTATGAATTCTCCCAGATGGTGCAACGAGGGCATAATTTTGCTATCGTGGATGAGGTTGACTCCATTCTCATTGACGAGGCTCGAACACCACTCATTATTTCAGGGCCAGTTGATGATAAATCTGACCTTTACAATATAATTGATCGACTGATCCCTAAGCTTGCTTCTGAAGATTTTGAGCTTGATGAAAAGCAGCGCACCATTCATCTTACAGATGCCGGTAATGAGCATATGGAGCAGCTGCTAATTGATGTTGGCGCGTTGACTGAGGGCGCTTTGTATGAAGCGCATAATGTGACGCTTGTTCACCATATTAATCAGGCCTTACGAGCGCATAAACTTTTTCAAAAAGATAAAGATTATATTGTTCGGAAAGATGAGGTTGTCATTATTGATGAGTTTACTGGCCGTATGATGCCAGGGAGACGTTATTCAGAAGGCCTTCATCAGGCGCTAGAAGCAAAAGAACACGTTAAAGTACAGCCAGAAAACGTAACGTTAGCATCAATTACTTTCCAAAATTATTTCCGTCTTTACGATAAGCTTGCTGGAATGACAGGAACAGCTTCAACGGAGGCTAATGAATTTGCTGACATTTACAAGCTTGATGTCGTTGAAATCCCAACCAACCGAAATGTCCAACGCATAGACGATGACGATGAAGTTTATCGTACTTCAAAAGAAAAGCTGAAAGCTATTGAAACTGAGATCCAAGCAGCTGGCGCGCGTATGCAGCCATTGCTGGTTGGCACCACTTCTATTGAAAAATCAGAACAGCTTGCCGAGTTTTTAGTCAGTCAGGGTTATAAAATGATTGACTTCGCTGATCCAAAAGGATTGTCGAAGCTTTACGAAGCTGCGCGCTCCGGCCGTCCTTCGAAAATGTTTGCTGTTCTTAATGCTCGTTTTCACGAACAAGAAGCTTATATCGTTGCAGAAGCAGGCGTTCCTGGAGCAATTACAATCGCGACGAATATGGCAGGACGCGGCACAGATATTCAATTGGGTGGAAATGTTGAAATGCGCGTTGCGCAAGAGTGTGCTTCGCTAGAAGGTGAAGCGCGTTCGGCACGAGAAAAAGAAATACGCGCTGAAATTGCTGATTTCAAGGAAAAGGCTCTCTCAGCGGGAGGTCTTTACATCATCGGCACCGAACGTCACGAAAGTCGACGTATTGATAATCAATTACGAGGTCGTTCAGGCCGTCAGGGCGATCCAGGCCGTTCCAAGTTCTTCTTGTCTTTGCAAGATGATTTAATGCGGATCTTTGGCTCTGAGCGACTTGATAGCATGCTTGTGAAGCTTGGTCTGGAGGACGGAGAGGCAATTGTCCATCCCTGGATTAATAAAGCTATTGAAAAGGCGCAACATAAAGTAGAAGCGCGTAATTTCGATATCCGCAAGAATATTCTTAAATTTGATAATGTGATGAATGATCAGCGTAAAGTCATGTTCGAGCGTCGACGTGAAATTATGGCTGAAGAAAGTGTCGAAGAGCAAATTTCAGACATGCGGGCTGAGGTGGTAGAGTCCATCGTGTCTCGTCATATCGCGCCCGACGCATACGCCGAAGCATGGGATGTTGCAGGTTTAGAAGCGGAGGCGCGAGATACGCTTAACCTAGACCTCCCCATAACTCTATGGGCGCAGGAAGAAGGTATCGCTGAGGAAGAGATTAAAGAGCGGTTGCTCGAAGCGGCAGACTCTGCTTATGCCGAGCGTGTCGAAAAAAATACCGAACCAATGTCCCGGTTGATTGAAAAGCAAGTAGTTTTGCAGTCTCTTGACACGCTGTGGCGAGAACATCTCGTCGCCTTAGATCATCTGCGTCAGGTGATTGGCTGGCGGGGTATGGCGCAAAGAGATCCGCTTAATGAGTATAAGTCTGAAGCCTTAGAGTTATTTCGTGGGCTCATGACTCGCTGGGACGAGGCGGTTACTGCACAGCTTATGCGTGTTGAGGTGAGTTTTGAAGCGCCCCCCTCATCGTTGCCTGACTTGCCGCCAATGGAATTCTCGCACCCTGATCCTCTGGCGCTGACCGCAGCTGAAAATACAGATCAGACGATGCTGGCTGATTTGAATGCGCGACTGTCGGCGGCTGATTTTTCATCAGCCAATGCCGCGACAGAGACAGCCGTCGCTAGAGACGCAGCAAATCCAGCAAGCTGGGGTAAGGTCGGACGCAACGAAGCTTGTCCCTGTGGCTCAGGAAAGAAATTTAAACACTGCCACGGGCAGCTTGTTTAACTAACACTGCAGGACAAGTCCTAGAGGCAGTTGAGTAGTGTGTGTGCGCCTCAAAATTGTCAGCGGGGCATGGAGGTAGGTTTACTGCGTTCTGTTGTGCAATGCTTTAGCGAGCCCCGCCGGTGACGATAGATGCTTGCTAACTTAGATAAGAAATCCGCCATGCGCGTTGCGCTGATTTAACCTATTGATTCCAAAAAAGAAAATATTTCAATTCTTTTACCTTCTCTGAGCAGAAACTCTTTAACGCATTGGAAAATCGGCGTTTTAAAGGGTGGAGGCGTAAGAATTTGTGTGATGTCTGGTGAACTCGCTGAGCGTTTTTAAAAGAAGCGCAAGGCGCAAATTTGATAAGCGCGACTTCTGATAAGTTCTTGCTCTATGATGCATACTGTAAGCATTTATTACAAAGTAAGGAGAATAAGCGTTTGACCGACATTAATGTTCTGACGCTTGATGACTTGCAGATATTGCTCGAGAATTTGCGAGAAGATGGACATGCATTGATCGCACCACAGTTGCAGGATGGGGTTATTGTTTACGACCAGGTTGAGGGACTTGATGCGCTCCCGCGTGGGATAGCTGACATACAAACTCCAGGTGGCTACCAGACACATAAAACAGAAGCGCCGTCTCTTTTTCATTATGTAGTTGGGCCGCATTCATGGAAAAAATTTCTACATCTACCCAAGCTCCAGCTATGGCGAGCTAACAAGCGCTCAGAAGAGATCCATATTACGCCGCCTGAGCCGCCATCCGTTAAAACAGCTTTCATTGGCGTGCGCGCCTGTGAGGTTAAAGCGATTGCATTGCAGGATAAGGTATTAATTCATAGCGGCGTTGTCGATGGGGCCTATAAGATCAGGCGAGATAACGCCTTTATTCTTGCGGTTGATTGCGCGCGAGCAGGTGGGTCATGTTTTTGTGTCTCAATGCAATCCGGGCCCGCAGTTGAGGGAAATTACGATCTCGCTTTGACTGAGATTTTAACGCCTAATCATATTTTTCTTGTTCGATCTAATTCTGAAGCCGGCGAAAAAATTCTAAAAAAAATCCCACATCGCTCGGCTACTCCTGAAGAGATCGAGACCGGACAGGAAATTGTTGCGCAGACAGCCGCAAATATGGGGCGTGCGATGCCGGATACAAATATCGCTAGGCTTTTGTCGCAAAACCTTCAGCATCCCCATTGGGATACAATTGCATCGCGATGTCTATCATGCGCCAATTGCACAATGGTCTGTCCGACGTGTTTTTGTACGACGGTGGAGGATGTGAGTGATCTAAAAATGGAAGAATTCTCGCGTGAGAGGCGTTGGGATTCGTGTTTTAACTTAGATTTTTCATATCTGCATGGCGGTGCTGCGCGTGGCAGCACCGCTGCTCGTTATCGTCAGTGGATGACACATAAATTGTCTTCATGGGTTGATCAATTTGGCGCTTCTGGATGTGTTGGTTGTGGACGGTGTATCACTTGGTGTCCCGTTGGCATCGATCTGACCCAAGAAACAAAAGTTATCTACGATGATCAATTAGGATAAAGCCTATGGCTGCTGAACAAGCATCTATGTTATCACAACATGCCTTTTTTAAAGGGCTAGCACCAGAAGTTATTGACCTTGTAGCAAGCTGCGCCCAAGAGATAGCATTTTCTGCTGGTCAATATATTTGTCACGAGGATGATCAGGCAGACCAGTTCTACGTCTTGTTACAGGGTCATGTCGCGCTGCAGATTTCATCGCCGGGACGCGGCGCTCGCACTTTTTTGACGGTTGGCGCAGGTGAGGTGTTCGGGGTGAACTGGCTAGTTGCTCCCTATCGTTGGACCTATGACGCCAAAGCGCTTGACGACACTAAGGCCGTCGTTTTGAATGCAGTCTGTCTCAGACATAAATGCGAGGCCGATCATGATTTAGGCTTTGAGCTGATGAAGCGTGTGATGCCAATATTAATTGAACGGTTGCATCACTGCTGTCCCAACGTCGAGAAATTCATCGCTCGTATATACATGATTTATAATTGAATTCCCATTATTTTTCTTGGTCTCGATTTGAGCTTTATATTTAGGATTTGCCATCCTGCGAATTGGTTATTTGCAGGGGGCA
>SXGT01431325.1_pt1 | contig 10325 bp, 11 predicted proteins | sample 3176221 | NCBI WGS metagenome assembly SXGT01 (sample SAMN11356862, study PRJNA531348) | freshwater metagenome | isolation source: freshwater sample F1-120 | place: China: Fuxian Lake, Yuxi | collected 2017-12-25
CGCCGCGCGAGCCGCCGAGGAACGCCGTCGCCGTGAGCAGGCCGAGGCCGAGGCGGCCCGCGCCAATGCGCTGCCGACCGCGCGCGCGGCGGACGTGCGCCCAGGGCAGGTCGACGCCGCGGGTCGCCCGCGTATGAGCGTGCCGCAGAACGTCGTGATCAATCCGGAGACGGGCATGCCGTTCCGCTCGGACGCCGAGCGCAACCTCTACCAGCTCACGCACGGCGGACTGTGACGGTGCGAGCCCGGCGCGTGAGGCGGGGGCCGACGCGTCGCGGCGCAGCCCGAGGCTCTGGGCGCGCATCGCGCTCGCGGCGAGGCCCCAGCGTCGTCGGAACATCTGCGCGAAGCGGCTCTGATCCGAGAAGCTGGCCGCGAGCGTGATGTCCGCCATGCTGCGCGTCGGACGTCGCCGAGCGGGACGCAGACGGTCTCGCTGAGGACCGCCTCGAACGCCACGCAAACCGTGTTTGGTGCTCGTCGGTTGACTCAAGCGTGAACCATCTTCATATTCCGTGAAACCCACTCACACTTCGAGCCGTGTGACGAAGGAGCCCCTGCGATGAGCCTTCCCGCCTTTGCCCTCGGTGCCCTGACCTGGAACGCCGCCGAATACGCGATCCACCGCTTTGTCGGCCACGGCCCGCGGCGCGAGCGCATCCCCGGCTGGCGCGGCTGGGTCACCCCGCAAGGGCTCGCGGCGGCGTTCAACGACGAGCACCTGCGTCACCACGCCGACCCCAGCTACTTCGCTCCGACCCGCACCAAGGTCATCGCCACGGTCGCCGTCACCGGCGTCGCCGCGATCGTCGGCAGCGCCCTCGTCGGTCCGCGCCGCGGCCTCGCGTTTGCGGTCGGGTTCGGCGCGACGTACGCCGCGTACGAGATCCTGCACCGCCGCATCCACACGCACGCCCCCACGAGCGCCTACAGCCGCTGGGCGCGCCGCCATCACCTCTTCCATCACTTCAAGACCCCGCGCCTCAACCACGGGGTCACCTCGCCGATCTGGGATCGGCTGATCGGCACCGAGGAGCGTCTGCCCGAGGGCGAGGCCCTGCGCGTCCCGCGGCGCAACGCGCCCAAGTGGCTCGTCGATCCGGCGACCGACGCCGTGCATCCGGCCTACGCGGCCGACTACCAGCTCGCCGGGCGGGCCGTGGCGGCGGCGTCCGACGCGGCGTGAATCTCTCGCGAAGGCCACGCGGCGCCGGCGCTGTAACCGGAGCGTGCCCGCGAGACCGGCCCCACGCTTGCGTTTCCGCTCGGGCTCCTGCTAGGCACGCCATCCCTTGATCGACCTCCTCGTCGCCTTCGTGGTCTTCCTCGCCTCCTTCACGCAGGGGGTGGTCGGCTTTGGCTTCGGCCTCGTCACGATGGCCTTCTTGCCGCTCATCGTGCCCGAGACCTTCGCGATCCCGTTCGTCGCCGTCTACGGCACGGTCGTCTCGGTCATCATCGCGTGGCAGCTACGGGCGAAGCTTGCGTGGCGTCACGCGCTGCCGCTCATCATCGGGACAGCGGTCGGCGTGCCGATCGGCGTCCTCGTCGTCAGCTCCGCGAACCCGCTCCACATCAAGCTGGTCCTCGGGGTCGTCCTCATCGCCTACACGCTCTGGGCGCTCTTCTTCTCGAATGTGAAAGAGGTTCACGTTCCCGATGGCTGGGGCTACCTCGCGGGCGCCTCGGGCGGCGTGCTCGGCGCCTTCAACACCGGCGGCCCGCCGGTCGTGGTTTATACGACGCTCGTGCGGTGGGAGAAGGACCTGACGACCTCCACGCTGCAGGTTGTGTTCGTGCTGACGGGTCTCATCCAGCTCGTCGGCTTCGGCGCGACCGGGATGCTCGACGCCGAGGTCCTGACGAAGAACCTTGTCTTCGCGCCGGCGATGGTCGCGGGGGTCCTCCTCGGTCACTTCCTCTATAAGAGGATCGATCAGGTGACGTTCCGGCGGATCCTCCTCTCGGTCCTTTTGGTCGTCGGTGTCGTCTACGTTCAGATGTCGACGAGCCAGCTCTGATGAGCCGACGGGGGTTGCCCCCGTCTTTCAAAGCGCGCCGCGCCGTCCGTCCCTCGCGGCATGGACCGCCTCATCACCGCCTGTATCGTGCTTCTCGTCGCCACTCAGTCCGCGGGGGGTGCGCATGCGTTCGCGCCGCCCCCGCACACGGACCCCGAGGCGATCCGCCTGGTCCAGGCGCTCGACTTCGCCTTGCTCCAGGCGGTGAACGAGCACAAGGCGTGCGTCACCGCCGCGAGCAAACTCGCCGATGATCTCGCGACCATCAAGGCCGCCCTCGCGTCCAAGGACATCCCCACGCTGCGCGTCGCAGCAGGCGGTGTGTCGCTCCGCGTGAGCTGGATCATGGGTCTCGAGGAGCGAGCGAACAAGTCGTGGGCGGCGGTCGGAACGATCGAGGACCGGCTCCGCACGATCAACAGCGAGCTCGCGGCCATCGCTTTCTCCGGGCGCGCCACCAAGCCCGAGCTGGCCCGCGCGATGGAGTTCGCGCGGCTCGACATCGAGCTCATCCAGGACCCCGACCACCACGAGCTCTACGTCTACGGCGAGACGCGTCTCTTCCACCAGGCGGAGGTCATGCAGGAGTTGGCCGACCTTCGGCCTGCAGTGCATGCGCTCCTCGCGGCGGACGCGCGCGCCGAGTCTCAGCCCCGGCGCTGATCGGAACATTGCCACCGGCCTTGGCGAGAGCGTGGGACAGCGGTGTGCCGGCGTTGTCTCCAACGTCCGCTCGAGCGCCAGGAATTCGGGTCTCCTCGGCCGCGCGAAATCTCACGCCATTTTTCGCTTGCTGTTGAGAATGGATTTCACTACCCACGGAGATGCCTGTAATCGCATGGCAATCACGGAGGAAACATGCGCTCGACGTCTTCACGCTCGCTCTTTGCCGGGGCACTTTGTCTGGCCCTTTTGTCCGTCACGGACGCGGCCGCAAACGAACGCCGCTTCACCTACACGTATGAGTCGGGGACGTTGCCCAAGGGGGCCGTCGAGTTCGAGCCGTGGACCACCGCGCGGATCGGTCGCGAGGCCTACTACCTGCGGTTCGACCAGCGCCTCGAATTCGAGATGGGGCTCACCGACGCACTCCAGACCGCCTTCTACATCAACTTCAAGGGCGTCGGACAACGGGCGGGTGGGGCGCTCACCGAGAGCTTCGGCTTCGGCGGCGTCTCCAGCGAGTGGAAACTCAAGCTTCTCGACCCCGTCGCCGATGCGCTCGGACTCGCCTTGTATGCGGAGATCGGCGTCGCACCGCTCGAGACCGAGTTCGAGTTCAAGGTGATTCTCGACAAGCGCTTCGGCGACTTCTTGCTGGCCTTCAACGCGGTGGCCGAGATCGAGCTGGAAAAGGAATCCGACAAGACCGTCACCGAGATCGTGGCCGAGACCGATTTGGCGTTTGCCTATTTGCTCTCTCAGCGCACCTCATTGGGCCTGGAGATCCGGACACACTCCGAGTTTGCAGACGGCGAGTACGAGCACACGGCGCTCTTCGTGGGCCCGGCGTTCTCCTACGCCATGGAAAAGTACTGGATTGCCCTCTCCGTCATGATCCAAGCCGCGGCCTTTGGAGGCCACGCCGACGGCAGCCCTGATCTCCACGAACACGAGCAGGTCGATGCGCGCCTCATCCTGGGCTTTCATCTTTAGTCTCGTCGCGAGCGCGACGGGCTGCGGGACGTCCCTCCCACCGCTCGGCCCATCCGACGTCGAGTGGGCGGCCGAGCGCTGGCCAGGTACGACCATGCAGGACCTGGAGCGCGACCGCTCTCTCTACGTCGCGAAGTGCGGCGGCTGCCACGCGCTCGTGCTGCCCAAAAAACACACGGCCGACGCGTGGCCGGGGATCATCGACGAGATGCGCGCCGAGCACGTGCCGCTCAATCAGGCGGAGCGCGACGCCATCGTGGCCTATGTCTCGACGGCGTCGCAGGCCTCCCGCGGTCGCACCGCTGCACAACCGTAGATCAGGTGGTCTTGGCGAGCGGCCCAGACGGCGGTATGCCGGCGCCATGTCCAACGCCCACACCGACGCCTCGCACCCCCGTTCAGTCCACCCGCAGGCCGACGCCGTCGCCGCCCACGCGCGCGCCGCGATCGATGCCGCCATCGCGCGGCTCGCTCGGTATCTGACGTATCCGGCGATCTCGAGTGACCCCGCGCACCACGGCGACGTGGCTCGCCTCGCCACGACGATCGCCGCCGATCTGACGACCCTCGGCTTCGACCGCGCGCGCGTTCTCACGCTGGACGGCGCCCTGCCGGTCGTCGCTGCCGAGCGCATGAAAGCTGGCCCCGCGGCCCCGACGGTGCTTGTGTACGGGCACCTCGATCTGCAGCCCGTCGCCGGCGAGCCGTGGGACACCGAGCCGCACGTGGCCACCAAGAAGGGCGACCGTCTCTACGCGCGCGGCGCGGCCGACGACATGGGCGGCTGGGTGTCGCACATCGCGGCGGCGACCTCGTGGCTCGCGGTCGCGGGCGAGCTCCCCGTGAACCTCAAGCTCATCATCGAGGGCGAGGAGGAGATCGGGTCCCCGAACCTCGCGCGCTTCATGGATGCGCATCCGGAGGCCTTCGCGTCGGACGTCATGATCCTCACCGACTGTGAGAATCCGGCGGTCGACATCCCGGGTCTCACCGTGTCGCTGCGCGGCATCGCCGAGTTCGAGCTGAGCTGCGAGGCGATCGCCGCCGACGTCCACTCGGGCCTCTGGGGCAACGTCGTTCCCGACGTCACGATGGGGCTCATCAAGCTCCTCGCGCGTCTGGTCGACGAGGATGGGCGCATGGCGCACGAGCGCGTCACGGTGCCGGCCGAGTGGCAGAAGGCCGCCTGGGATGTGCCGCTCACGCCCGAGGTCGTGCGGCACGCGGCGCACCTCTTGGATGGCGTCGAGCCGCTGCCGGCGCGCGGTCGTCCGCCCGCGGAGTGGCTCTGGCGGCAGCCGGCCGTGACGGTCGTGTCGTCGACCTTGCCCACGCCCGAGCGGCAGAAGAACGCGCTGCGCGGGCGCGCGTCGGCCGTGCTGTCGGTGCGGCTCGCGCCGGGTCAGGACCGCGCCGGGATGCGCAAGGTGCTCGAGGGGATTTTGCTTCACGACGCGCCGGGCGGCGTGAGAGTGGCGCTGACGGACAAGCCTGGCAACGCCGAGTCGTGGCTGTATGCACCCCGCGGACCCGCTTTCGAGGCGGCTGATCGCGCCTACGTCAAAGCGTGGGGACGGCCGCTGCTCCACATCGGGGTCGGCGGTTCGATCCCGTTCGTGGCACTCTTCGGGCGGCGTTTTGGGGATCTGCCGCTCATCTTGAATGGCGTGATGGACCCGGAGACCGGGGCGCACGGGCCGAACGAGTCGATGCATCTCGGGGTCTTCGAGAAGGCGATCGTCGCGAACGTGCATTTGTATGCCGAGCTGGGGGCGCTCCCCGAGCTCGTGCGGAACGCCTGATGCGCTTGCGAAGAGCGTCTGCGCTTGCCCGCGACGCTGTCAGCGATAGACCAAGGCGCACACACCCTCGACGCACGCGGCGTCGGGGCGTGGCAACGGCGTATCGTGCGGCGGGCAGGCGTCGCGCTCGACGATCTCGCAGTCGATGATCGCGCAGCGGTCCTCGCGCTGCTTCCAGGCGCGGACGCTCCAGGGTGTCACCTCGTCGGGGCACGCCTGGATGCAGCAGTTGCCGGGCGTGCCGACCAGGCAGTCGCTGTCACGCTCGCAGGCGTCGAGGCTCTTGACGACCCTGCCCCGGTCGGGCGCGGTCTCTGGTTTGGGGTTCGGATCCCGCGCGGAGGGTTGCGTCGCGGGCGCCGCGCAGGCGGGGAGCAACAACGCCATCAAGCACAGCGCGCGATGCGTGTACCGATTCATCACGGCGTCTCGGGCGCGGGGCACCCGTTCGGGCACGGGCCCTCCGAGAAGTCGATGAACTCGGACATCATGGCCTTGTCCGCGTCGCTCGGTTTCCATTCCTCGAATGGCGTCCCGCCCGCGAGGGGGTTGGTCTTGTCGGAGACTTTGGCCGCGACGTCGGCATGGGGGCGGGTGCCGTCGATGGTGACGACGACCTCGTAGATGCCGTCCGTCCCCGGGCGTCCGTTGTCGCTCAGGTTGAAGACGTGGAACGTGAAGTCGCGGACGTAGCGCAGGCGGAACGAACCGGCGTGGGCCGGATCGGGCTCGAGACCGCGGATCCAGGCGGCCCATGCGGCTGGTCCGTCGGGCACGATGACGGGCGTGAGCGGGCCGAACGGGCCGGCGCCGGTCTTGACGGTGCATTCGATGGTGACCGCCTCGACGTAGCGCGTCGCTCCGGCGCCTTCGGCGCGATGACGGATGTTGCTGCCGCAGACGAGGGTCGTATCGCCTTCGCGGACGGCGGCGGCGAAGAGGTAGCCACTTCCGGAGGTGCTGAGCGGCGTCACGGTGCCGTCGGCGGCCTTGTAGACGAGCGTATACTGGCAGCCTACGACGCCGCTCGGGCGGATGGCGAGGACGTCGCCGTCGGCGCCGACGACGGGCGCGACGACAAGCTCGGCGCCGACGTTTTGCTCGAGGCACTCGAAGTTGCGCACGACCTCGACGGGTAGTTCTTGCCCGGCAGGGATGGGGTCGCCGACGGGCTCGTCGACGATCTGGATCTGGCCGTCGATGGCCACGTCGTTCACTTGCGTGGTCTGCGTCGTCTCGACGGCGAGCGCGGTTTCGACGGCCGAGACAGTGTCGGCGGGTGGTGCGGCCGAATCGCCGGCGCGGGTGTCGGCGCCGCCTTGATGGGTATCGCCGCCGCAGCCGACCGCGAAGGCGAGGATGGATCCGGCGACGCAGGCCGTGAATGGGGTGCGCATGATTCCTCCGATGCCGCTCACGGGCAGGTTCCACTGGAGCTGACGCTGCAGGACAGGCCGCCGCTGGCCTGGGCGCAGCCGCTGCATTGACTCGAACAGGTGCCGCAGCCCGAGCCCTCGGCGCAGGCCGATGCGCTGGCCGTGCATTGGGCGGCAAAGCCGATGAAGCCGATCGAGAAGCCGACGCACGGTGTCGTGGCGGCGGCACGCGCCTTGGCGCCGGCGTAGGCGCACATGGTGTTGCCGCAGGCCCCGCGCTGGCCCTGGATGCCGCCGTAGACGTCGAGGCCGATGCTGCCGCAGGAGGGGCAGCCGAGGGTCTGCTTGAAGAGGCCGTTGAAGATGTTGAAGGAGATGAAGCAACCGACGCTGCCGGCGACGCCGAAGCCCATGGAGCCGTTGCCCTGGAGGCAATCGGTGCAGCTGCCGCAGGTGAAGCCGCTGTTCGTCTTCTTCGTGCCGCTGAGCGAGATGGAGGGCGTGCCGGAGAGGGTTGCGCCGCACTTGATCTCGACCGTCGTGCCCGCCTTGGTCTCCTTCATATGGTAGCCGTAGAACTTCGTGTAGGTCAGCGAGGCCGTGGCAGCGAACGTGTTGTCCTTGCACGAGCCGCCGCCGTTGCAGTTCTTCTCGCACGTGCCGGCGTCGCAGCTGGGACACGCCTTGTCGGTGCCCGTGTACGAAGCGGCGCCGGTGATGGCGAGCGATTCCTTGCACAGGAGGAGGCTCGAGGTGAGCGAGCCGCTGATGGAGAGGTTGCTCTCGCAGGAGTTCGCGCAGTGGGGCTGCGTGTAGCTGCCGTTGAAGGCGAGGGCGGTCGTGAAGCCGGCGGTGCCGCCGACGAGGGGGCACGAGACGGTGGCGTCCTCGAGGGAGAAGCTGGCCGTGTAGGTGTTCGAAACCGGGACGCCCGAGCAGGTGCACTGCGTGAGATCGGGGGTGTAGGAGCAGTTGCCGTTGGTCGTATTGCAGGCGTCGATGGTGCAGGCCTTGCTGTCGTCGCAGTCGATGGCGGTGCCGGGGACGCAGTTGCCGTCGGCGTCGCAGCCCTCGAGCCCGTTGCAGGCGTTGTTGTCGTTGCAGCCGACGCAGGTTTCGGTGTCGGGGCCGGAGTCCGGGGTCGAGTCCGGGGTCGAGTCTGGGTCGGCGTCAGCGTCCGGAGTCGAGTCCGAGAACGAGTCCGGGTCGGCGTCAGCATCCGGAGTCGAGTCCGAGAGCGAGTCGGGGTCCGCGTCCGCATCGGGAAGGGTACGATGATGTCTCAGAAGGTTGTTGCCGCGCAAGCCGCCGGTGATCGAAGCTGCGTCGCGAAGTCCATCATCCGGGAAGGGGGGCCTGTGCGTGTCTTGGTCGCCGGTGCAACCGGTGTTGTCGGCATTCCGACCGTGCACGCGCTGCTTGCCGCCGGACACGAGGTCCAGGCGATTGCGCGCAAACCGGCGTCCCTTGCGGAACTGCGCGAGCGCGGCGTGGCGGTCGCCGCGGCAGACGCGCTCGATGGGCCGAGCGTGAGGAGGGCCTTCGAAGCGCTGCGACCCGAGGCGGTCGTCCACCAACTGACGGCGCTGCCGGCGTCCATTCGGCCCCGCAAGTTGGCCATCGATCTCGCGCCGACCAATCGACTGCGGACCGAGGGCACGCGCAACCTCCTCGCCGCGGCGCGCGCCATCGGGGCCACGCGCTTCGTGGCGCAGAGCATCGCCTTCATCTGCGCGCCGCGCGCCTCCGCAGGGTCCACCGTGGACGGCGCCGCGTCCGAGCTCGCGACCGAGCTCGAGCCGCTTCACCGCGACCCGCGCGACGCCGGCTTCAGCGCCATGGTCGCGGCCGTCGCCGAGCTCGAGCGCGAGGTGAGCGCGTTCGGCGGCGTGGTCCTGCGCTATGGCCTCTTCTATGGTCCGGGGACGGTCTTCGACGATGGCGGAAGCTTCACCGACGCCCTGCGCAAGCGCCGCATGCCGGTCGTCGGCGCCGGCGGGGGCGGGTTCTCATTCGTGCATGTCCACGACGCCGCGAGCGCCGCCGTGGCCGCGCTGGCCACCGATCGCAGCGGCATCTACAACGTCGTCGACGACGACCCGGCGCCAGCGCGCGAGGTCCTTCCCGCGTTGGCCGAGATCCTCGGCGCCAAGCGTCCATGGCACGTACCGACCTGGATCGGGCGGCTCGGGGCCGGGCGCTATGGGGTCTTCATGATGACCCGCATGCGCGCCGTCTCGAACGCGAAGGCAAAGGCCGAGCTGGGTTGGACGCCGGCGATCGGGTCGTGGCGCGACGGCATGCGCGATTGGCGGACGCGCTCGCCGGCCTGAGGGTCCGCGGCCGATCCACGCGGGAGGGGCGATGACGGAGTGGCGAACGATCGCAGCTGCGGGCGCGAGCCCGGGCCGTTACGAGGGCGACAAGGTCAAGGGCGCGCGCTTCCTTGCGCGGGCCTGGCCCGTCGATCCGGGTGAAGCCGCCGAGCGCGCCAAGGCGGCCGTGGCGGAGGCGCGCGTGGCCCAGCGCGATGCCGTCCACCACGCCTTCGCCTATCGCGTTGCGCCCGAGCCGAACGACTTCCGCTGGTCCGATGACGGCGAGCCGATCGGGTCGGCGGGCCGCGCGATCCTCCAGCGCATCGACCACCTCGGTCTCGTCAACGTGCTGGTCGTCGTGTCGCGCTGGCAGGGTGGCCAGAAGCTGGCGGTGCCCGATCTGGCCAAGGGCTACGGCGACGCGGCGCGCGGGGTTCTCGCCGAGGCGCGGGTCGTGCTGTTCGTGCCGACGACGCGCCTCGCCGTGACCTTCGACTATGCGCTCTCGGGCGCGGTGCAGGGGGTCTTCGCCGCCTTCGCCGCCGCGCATGAAGACGCCGCGTACGGCACCGACGTGTGTATCGTCGTGCGCGTCCCGAGCGCCCGTCGCGTCGCGTTCGAGGCAGCCGTGCGCGACGCGAGCGCCGGCAGGGCCCGCGTGGAGCCCGCTGCGGCCGGCCCGGGTTTACGCCCGACGTAAACAAACTTACGTCGGGCGTAAACCGATCGGCAGCGCTTCAAGAAGAAAATCGCCTCGGCATGACCGGCAGCGCGGAAGCCGCCATGGATGCCGGCACCCAGTCGTCTTAGACTGAGCACCGTGATTTTTCCGGGGGAGACGGTGCGATGAATTCTGTTCGAGTCGTTTGTGCGCACGACTGCCCCGACATGTGCTCGCTCATCGTCCATGTCGACGGCGGCAAGGTCGTGCGCGTCCAGGGCGACGCCGATCACCCGTACACGGCGGGCTTCGCCTGCGGCAAGGTCAACCGCGACGCCGAACTGGTGAATTCGCCGGAGCGCCTCGGGACTCCCCTCAAGCGCACCGGCCCCAAGGGGTCGGGCCAGTTCATCCCGATCACCTGGGAGGCCGCGCTCGACGAGATCGCGGCCAGGTGGCAGGCGACCATCCAGGAGAGCGGCCCGCTCGCC
>SXGT01585157.1_pt1 | contig 10325 bp, 8 predicted proteins | sample 3176221 | NCBI WGS metagenome assembly SXGT01 (sample SAMN11356862, study PRJNA531348) | freshwater metagenome | isolation source: freshwater sample F1-120 | place: China: Fuxian Lake, Yuxi | collected 2017-12-25
CTTCGCCGGGCTCGTCGCGGGCGGCGTATTTGACGGCGACTCCCTCCCGATTCCGCTCGCACACGTGGGCACCACCACGACGCACAAGCCCCGGCGCGGCCCGCGTGGCGGCATGGTGCTGTGCAAGAAAGAATTTGCTCCCTTCGTCGACAAAGGCTGCCCGCTCGTCATCGGCGGACCGCTTGCGCACGTGATGGCCGCCAAAGGCGTCGCCTTCACCGAAGCGAACGCACCGGAGTTCCGCGATTACGCGCAGCAGATCGTCGCGAACGCGCAGGCGCTTGCCAAGGCGTGTATTGCGGAGGGGATGAACGTCGTCTCCGGCGGCACCGAGAACCACCTGCTACTGATCGACGTGCGATCCTTCGGCCTCACCGGCAAACAGGCGGCGTCCGCCCTGCGCGAGTGCCGCATCACGCTGAACAAGAACACGATTCCCTTCGATCCGAACGGCCCGGTATCCACCAGCGGCCTGCGCGTGGGTACGCCCGCGCTGACCACACTCGGCATGGGCCCGGCTGAAATGAAGGAAATCGCGGGCATTTTCAAGCATGTCCTCAGCCACACCAAGCCCGGCGTCATCGAGTCAGGCCCGAACGCCGGCCAGCCCAGCAAAGCCAACTTTGTCCTCGATCCCCGCGCTGCGCAGGAAGCCCGCGCGCGGGTGAAGACGCTGCTGGATCAGTATCCAGTCTATCCGGAGCTTGACCTCTCGCTGCTGCAAAAGCACTTTGGGTAAACGCCGGTTTGAAGGAAGTGCTCGATGGACGACGAGACCCTCGCGGTTCTTGTGTATGCCGGCGTGCTTGTGCTTGCAGCCATTTTTTTACTTTTCGCTTTTCGGTCGCGCGGCGATAACAGAAGAGAATCCAGTCAACCGAAACAGCCCCAACCGATACTGCCGCCGCCCTCACCGCCTTTATTTGATTTCGTGGAACTTGCGGCGAACTTTGATGCTTTAGCCGAATCGTCATCGACACTGGATAAGCGAAAGTTCGATGAAATAACGTGCGCCATACAGGAGAGACCGTTTGGCGATGACGAGTTCGAACGCAGGGACTTCATGACTCATCTGGGTTCCCGCAAGAAGTGGCTGCTAGAGCAGCGATGGTTATTGACATGTGAATTGGAAAGCGACGGCATGATGCATCCTTATGCCCAAGTTGACGAGTACGACTTCCAGACCAAGTGCTTCCCCGTTAGTCTTTCCAGTTACAACTACTGGGATGGGATAGCAATTAAGCTTGTATTCCCGGGTGAGCGGTCAGACGGAGCATACCGAGGCATGAATCGCTGCGTCGTGCCCGTCGGAGATGACGAGAAGGCGCGAAATCTTCGAGCAAAACTGAAACTTTGTGATTCGCAGCTCGTTGGTTGCAGCCTCGTGTTCAAGATTTCTGAGGTAATTGATAAGCACAAGCCCTATCCCTTTAATTTTGCTAACTACCATCCGGGATATTTGACGTGTTACGTGCTAGGGGTTCGATTTGTGTTGAAAAACGGACAGCGCTGGCCGTAGGCGCCGGTTCTAACCCGACCGATAGCCATCGAAACGGCGCTAGCCGAGGGCTGCGGCCTGATTTTTGATTGATTTGCGCGGTCGCGCATCAAAAAAGGCATCAAATGATGTATACTTTGTGTATCTAGCGAGGATCAGCCATGAGAACGACGGTCAATCTCGACGACGAACTGCTGAAACACGCCCAGGAACTTACGGGCATCAAAGAACGCGCTACGCTGATACAGGAAGGCCTTCGCGCGCTGGTGCAGCGCGAAAGCGCACGTCGCCTGGCGAAACTTGGCGGGACAATGCCGAAATTAAAAGACATACCGCGCCGGCGATCTGAACCGTCGTGATTCTTGCGGACACGTCAATTTGGATTGACTATTTCCGGTCGGGGAAGTCTGATCTCAGCCCATTACTCGATACCGAGATGGTTCGCATGCATCCTTTCATACTCGGCGAAATCGCCTGTGGCATGCTGCGGGATCGGAACGAGAATCTGAGATTCATGCAGGATCTTCCCGAAGTCAAGACTGTTTCAGATGCCGAAGCGCTGCATTTTCTCGAACACCACCGGCTGATGGGCCGCGGGATCGGTTACATTGATCTCCATTTGTTGGCCTCGGTTGCGATCACCGACGGGTTGTCGCTTTGGACACGGGACCAACGGCTGCATGCGGCGGCGATGGATCTAGAACTTGCGTATCGCGCAACGTAGGGCGGACCGCCGCATGTTACGCCTATGGTACGCGAGCGTGTCGATGTTGCTGATGTGGCCGTGCGCGCATGCCGCAGATGACATAGCCGCTTTTGCGCCACGTCCAGCGCGCGTGATTGATGGTGTGAACACCAGCCAGGCCCGGCTCTATCCCGATTCAATGACGGCTGCGGCCGTCGGCGACTACTCTGTCCTCATCGCGATAGGCAAAGAAGGCGTCGCGATCGGCGGCGGGCTGCTGGTGGATTTTCCGAAGGCATGGTTTACGAATCCGCTTCCCCTGGTGAAACCCATTCAGAGTACCGATCCGGATGGGCCGCACTATCTGGAATGCAAGACGTACCGCGCGGGGGCTTCACTCGAGGTCTCCGTTGATCACCACAACTTTGACGGTAGCATTGAACGCTTCCGGCATGTCGTTAAGCTGATCGTTCGCGACCATCAGCTTTTCGAAGGCGACACCGTGCGTGTGTCGCTTAAACACACGACCGCGCCAATCGTGTCGGGCGCGGACACGGTGCGTGTTGCTGTGGATGCCACTGGGGACGGCCGCTACATACTGGCAACGCCCGCGCCCTATACGGTGCATCCGGGACCCCCCGCGTACGGGCTGGTCGTTGCGCCGAGCGACGCCGTAGTCGGTGAACCCTTCGACATCCATGTTGCGCTTTTGGATCGCTTGAACAACCTGGCGGAGGGCTTCTCCGGCGATCTCGCGATTCAGGGGCTCGGTACGGAAGCCATCCCAGTGATGATGAGTCAAGGCCGCGCACTGGCGACGATCTCATGGGTTCCGAGTGTTGCGGGATACGTCTTTCCCGAGCTTATCGGCACAGTGCAGGCCCATGGCGGACCCGTTCGAATCCACGCAACCACACCCGCGCGCCGCGTGTACTGGGGCGATCTGCACAGCCATTCTGACGCGAGCAAGGACGGTATTGGCACAGGCGAGTACGCCTTCGCGCGCGACGTGACCCGACTCGATTTTTTCGCATCGACCGAGCACGGCGTCGACGACGGTTACGTCGAGCGCACGCCGGCGGGCGACAGTATCTCGCCGCCCGAGTGGGAGCAGAACATCGCGACGGTAAAGCGGTACTACGAGCCGGGTCGTTTTGTATCGTTGCTCGGCTATGAATGCAGCCTGCCCAACGGACACCACAATGTCATCTATCGCGGCGACGCAGGCCAGCCTTGGCCGGAGCACCGCGTGAAGTCGGTCGAGCGACTTTGGGGACTCATCGCCGCGGGCGATGCGATCACGATTCCACATCACCTCGGCATTCTCTGGGGTGGGAACGATCGGCCGGTTACCAGTCCGGAATTGCAGCCGATCGTCACCGGGGCCGGCGGCGTGAGCGGGCCGAAGCTTGACTGGACTCGCGAACACAACGTCGCATTGCGTCCCTTGCTGGAGATCTACTCGGCCCACGGGCAGTCGGAATTTTTCGATCGCACCGACGCACTCGCCTACGAGCAAGTGAAGTACACCGGCGCGCGAAGCGCCGAAGGCGCACACTACGCGCGCGACGCCTGGGCCGCGGGCCTGCCCATGGGCGTGATTGCATCGAGCGATGACCATCAGGCGCATCCCGGTCTGCCGCACCAGGGTCTCGCCGCAGTCATCGCACCGGAGCTGACGCGCGACGCAATTTTCGATGCGCTGCGCTCGCGCCAGAGCTACGGCACCACCGGCGCGCGCATTCTGCTGGAGTTCTCCGCGGGTGACCTGCAAATGGGCGACGAGGGGAAAGCCTCCGGCGCCATCACCGGCCGCGCCGTCGTCGCGGCGCCAAGCCCCATTGCGTATGCAGAGGTGCTCGCGTTCACCGAAGGCGCGAGCGGATGGAAAACACTCGCACGCTGGGAGCATCCCGGCCGCCTGAGCGAGCAGACGTTCACCGTCGAGGTTGCTGCCCCGACAACGATTTACCTGCGCGCCGAGATTGAAGACGAAACCAACGGCCGGGTCGCGCGCGCATGGAGTTCGCCGATCTGGCTGAAGCCCTGAGAGGCGGGGTTGTCTTCCGCCCGATTCCCTTCTAGAATCGCGTCATCACCCACTGGAGTTGACTCAAATGCGCGTTCTTTCCGTCCTGTGCGCTCTTGCATACTTCGTGTCACCCGCTCACGCGGCCACCCCGCCCGCCTCCGTCGTCCACATGACCGAAGCGGCACAGAAATTCATCTCGTCGCTCAACGCCGACCAGCGCCAGGTCGCGCTCAAGCCGATGAGCGACGTGGAACGCGAGACCTTCAAGCCGGTTCCGTTTCCGGTGGTCGGCCTGCGCTTCGATGGGATGACGCCGGAGCAGGTCACGCTCCTGAAGGAATTGCTCAAGACCGGGCTTAGCGAAGCGGGCTACCACAAACTCACGGAGATCATCCGCGTCGACGACGTACTGCTGCAGACCGAGCAGGGCCGCGGCCGCGCGCCGGCGTTTCACGGCAGCCGCAACTACAACATCGTGATCTTCGATACGCCCACGCCCGGCGGCACCTGGAGCTGGCGCTTCCATGGGCACCATATCTATCTCTCGTTCACGATTGTGAAAGGGGAACTTTTCGCAACGGCCCCGGCGTTCTTCGGCGCGGAACCGAATGAGGTCAATGAGGGACCCGGCGCGCCGTGGCGCGTGCTGGCGAGCGAGGAAGACCTCGGCGTGAATCTGTTCAATGCGCTCGATGCCGACCAAAAAACGGCCGCCACGATCGGTGCGGAAGTGCCGGGCGACATGGTGAGCGGCCGCGCGAGCAAAGTGGATCCGATGGCTCCGGTGGGAATCGCCTGGGCAAAGCTGACCAAAGATCAGCAGGCGAAATTACAGGCGCTCGTGCTTGAGTATTGCAACAACAGCGCCGACGATCTCCGTTTCGAGCGGCTCAAACGTGTTGAAGCCGGCGGCTGGGAAAATCTAAGCTTCGCGTGGATCGGCGATCCCGCCCGGCTCCAGCGCAAGTACTACCGCGTCCAGGGGCCGCAGTTTCTCATCGAGTACTGCGCTGTTTCGCTCACGCCGAACCATATCCACAGCGTCTGGCGCGACTTCAACAGGGATTACGGCCGCGATATCCTCGCGGAACATCTGGCGGCAAACCCGCACTGAACTGTACGAAGGAGCGCGCTGTGAAATTTTCGGTCTGTCTGGCGACACTCATAATTTTCTTTACTACGGCTGCATTTACTGAAGAAAAATTCTTCGATTCCGACGGTGTGAAGATTCGCTACTGGGACGAAGGCACGGGTGAACCGGTACTGCTCATTCACGGCTACACCGCAAATGGGAATCTGAACTGGCGCGGTCCGGGTATTGAGCAGGCGTTGGCGGCGAAATATCGAGTCATCATGCCCGATGTTCGTGGCCACGGAGCGAGCGATGCGCCGCCCGAAGGCCAGCACGGAATCCACGTTGTCGAAGACATGGCGCGCCTGCTCGACTACGCTGGCGCAAAGCAGGCTCACATCGTTGGGTATTCGATGGGCGGAATGATCTCCATCAAATTCGCAACGGTATATCCGGATCGAGTGCGATCGCTGTTGGTTGGCGGCATGGGTTGGTTACAAGAAGGCAGTGACTCGGTCAAGAAGTTTGCAACGGACACCGCGGATTCGCCACGGCTCCAGGCGAGCCTCCGCGGATTCAGCGAATTCGGTACGACGGCCGAAGCCATGAAGGCGCTGGCGATGCCGGTGAAAGTGATCATCGGTACGAACGACAACCTCACCCGCCGCGTCGATCTCTGGAAGGAGATCGTCCCCGCGCTTGACGTGACATACATTGAAGGCGCAACGCATCAGGGCTGCGTTTTTGCCCCGGAACTAAAGCAAGGCATCCTCGATTTTATCACGGCGCACGCTGGGAAGTAGTGCGAATCCTGTCGTCTTATTTCGAGAGAATCAATTCCGGCATGAGCGCGAGTACGTGTTCGGTGCTCAGCGCTTGCGCCGCATGGAGCGCACGAATCAGCGCGCGCGACTCCACAGGCGCGAGCGTTTCCAGAGCGGCCCACCGCGGATCCTGTTCGGCCCCGGGGATCTTCAGCGTTGCCGCGGCCAGATTGCGGAGTCTCGGCGCGGCGTGTGCGGAGAGATCGCTGGAGCGCGATTCTTCGCCGCTCAATGCCGCGAGGAAGGTTTGCAGGAACGAAGCGTATTCCGGAAGCACGCGCAGCGAGTATTGTCCTTCTTCAAGGTCGGCGAGGTCCGCCGCCTTCGCCACCGCTTCGTGCAGGCCGCCGATTTCATCGATCAACCCAAGCTCGAGTGCCTGCGCTCCCGTGTATACCCGCCCGCCGGCCATGTCTTCGAGCGGCTTAGTCAGTTTCTCACCGCGCCCTTCTTGCACATGTGCCTTGAACGCGTCGTAGGTGTCGCCCATCCACGATTCCATACTGGTCCGCTGTTCGGGTGTAAAGGGCGTGACGAAATCGAGGAGGTTGGCGTTTTCTCCGCGCTTCCAGGAGTGCCAGTTCACGCCGAGCGATTTCCAGAGATCCTCCGTTGCCATTTTCCCGCCGACCACGCCGATTGATGCGGTGATCGTCGAGGCATCCGCCAGGATCGCGTCTGCTTTGCAGGCGACGTAATAACCGCCGCTTGCCGCCGTGCTGCCCATCGATACGACAACGGGGATCCCCGCATCTTGCACCCGGCTCACGGCGCGCAGAATTTCCTCGCTGGCCACGGCAGACCCGCCCGGCGAATCGACACGGAGCACGAGCGCCGCGATGTCACCGGATTCGATCGCGTATTCGAGCGTCTTCACGAGATCGCCGCTGTAGACGATGCCGCCGCCCATGCCGAAGGGCGAGACCTGTTCATAGCCGCGCATGATCATTCCCTCGGCGTATATCAGGGCGATCGTGTCGTCTCGGTTGGCCCGCGCGAGCGTGCCAAAGGCGCCGGTGCTTGCGTCGCGCGTGCCCAGATAGTCGTTGTCGAAGTAGATATCGTCGCCATGTTCCTCGCGGATTTCATCGAGGAACTGATCCAAATGCATCACAGAATCGATGAGACCGGCTTCCTTCGCCTTCTCTGCTTCATAGGGTCCGCCGTCGATGAGTGCACGGACGTTCTCCGCGGTCAGGCCGCGTCCAGTGGCGATGAGATCCACGACCGTGCCGTACAGACCGTCGAGCAGCCACTCCATGTTCTGCGAAGCTGCGTCGCTGGGCCCGCTTCGCGTGAACATTTCGCCCGCCGACTTGAAGTCGCCCATTTGCATCATCTCGGCCTCGACGCCGATGGCATCGAAGAGTTCCGCGAGATAGAAACCCTGCATCTGCATACCGGTGATCCACACGCTGTCGGTCGGCACGACATTGATGCGCGACGCGCCGGAGGCGAGCGCATAGGATCCGGTCTGCACATCGCCAATGTGCGCGTATACCGGCTTGCCGGCGTCCTTGAGCGTGTGCAGGGCCGTCCACAATTCCTCAATCTGACCCAAGGCGATCATCGGAGCCTGCACGGTGAGAATTACGCCCTTAACGGAGTCGTCCGTGCGCGCGTAGTCGAGTTTATCGAGCAGGCCTTTGAGCGATTGCCCCGGCGCACCGAAGAGGGAAGGTGCGTCGTCAAAGGGTTGCTCGCTCACGTAGTCGCCCAGATGCAAATGAACAATGCGGTTCGCAGAGGACGAAGGAATGAATCCGATCGAGCCCTGGCCTTCCAGTGCGCCTACTACGATCGAGAACCAGAAGAAGGGGATGAAAAGTCCGGCGACGCCCAACAGCACGCCCGTCCATGCCAGGCCGCGCCCCTGGAGCCGCGCAGGATTTCGCCGCACTTCGGACTGCGCGATCAACCCGAGCACGATCGCCGGCAATGCCGCGAAAACCCAGAACACGAGACTGAATATTCCGAACACGAGTGCGCCGACGGCCTTGCCGGAAGTCACGCGCGATCCCGGCCGCCCCAGGCGGTCATCCCCAGGCAGACGGGGAGGGGTATCAAAAGGATTTGGAAAATTTGTATACGAGTCAGACATCAATAACTCCCAGTCGTAATCTTTAGGAGCACTCTGCCCCAAGGCACGATGTGCGTACAGCCTAAGTCCCAGAGGATTCCATGATCAACCCATGCTCTGGCAAGGCGGAACACAATCAATACACGCGAAGCTTGAGGTAATCGGCGTGAAATTTACGCAGCCAGCCACGCCTTGAGTCTGCGCGCCATGCGTTCTGCTGGATGCAACGCGTTATACGCGCGGCGCAATTCAAAAGCCAGCGCCGATTGATCCGTAATAATTCCATCCACGCCCAGATCGAATGCGCGTTCAATTTCTTCCGCAGTGTTCGCGGTCCACACGTAGACTTTCTGGCCGCGCCGGTGTGTTCTCATCACAAATGCACCGTCAATTCGATTTTGTTCGACGCTGAGGAAGTCGACATCCAGGCGAGCCGGCCGTCGCGCGTTCACGGACATCAGGTATCCAATCGGCACTTCCGGCGCGAGCTTGCGAACCTCGAGCAAGGGTTCATATTCGAGGCTTTGCACCACGACCTGATCGATCATGCCTGCTTGCCGGACGGCATTCACAGTCTGCGCGGCCATGTTGGTCTGATCGCCGCCGTAATACTTGAGCTCAATATTTACCCTGATCCCATCTTTCTTCGACTCCGCCAGGAACTCGTCCAGCGTTGCAATGCGTTCATTCTGAAATTCGGGACCGGCGTTCCTTCCCGGCGATAATGCGCGAATTTCGTCCAGACTCAATTCCCATACTCGTTTTGCGACACCGGCGACTCGGGAAAAGTCACTGTCGTGATTGATAATCAGTGCGCCATCCTTGGATTGCTGCACATCGGTTTCGACATAGTCCGCCCCGGCTTCCGCCGCTTCACGTACCGCCGCCAGCGTGTTTTCGGGGGCATAGAGCGTGCCGCCGCGGTGCGCATGAATTTCGACCGGCCGGTCCGTAAACAAGCCCACGGCCGCAACCAGGATTCCCGCCCAGGCAAAGCCCACTACACCCAGGATTGCTGCAATAGAGAGCCGCCGAGTGGCGGGCGACATGCGGGTTGCCTCACTTTTCGCGATTGCAGGCAAGGAAATTGCCGCCCCGTCCAATTGTTGCTGACGTTCAAAGAAAAGAGCCGTAAAGTATCCAGCATCAATACACGAGCCAGCGACCGTCGCCCAACTTCCGATGATGGCACGCAGGGTGAGTAACAACGGCAATGCGAGGACCACCGAAAAAATTCTGTCGCCGAGCAATCGTACGACACCAATCGTTGCTGCACTTCCGAGTCCTGACGCAAGAAGTCCCAAGGCCAGCGAGAAAACCGTGGAAACAAGTGTCGCCAGCGCAATGTGTACACGGACGCCATGCGTCAATGCGGTGCTGCGGGCAAATCCTTGTGGGACGCTGTCTGCTTCAAAGAGGCAGGCCTGCGCCGACCAGCGCCACCGAACGACGAGCGATAAGGCGACAATCCCGCAGACCAAGGCAATGAGGCCAACGATAACGGCCGCACGCACGAACTCCGCGGGGCGTTCGGCGAGATAGAAATTGATGTCGTGCTGGATCAGTAACGGTTTGGCCAGCAAGGCGGCCACGATCGCAAGCGGCGCCACAATCGCGACACCCGTTACCACGTACCGCATGCAAATCCGGATGAGTACAGCCAGCCGCATCAACACGTAGCGTAGGGCGGCTAGCGCCGGTACCGCCCTTCCCTCCAATGCGCCCCACGTGATCAGGGAAAGGCCGGCGTGTTCGATCAGGCGAATGGTGAGCAGCGATACAGCGCCAAACAGTACCGCCGCAAAGCCTCGCGGCGAGAGTACGAAGGCGACGAGCGCCGTGCTGTCGACAACCGGGCGTCCGGAAAGCGCTTGCCCGACGAGTCCCGCAAGCGGTGCGAACAGTAAGCTCTCAATCAGGCGGAACAGGATTGAAAATTTCAGCAACGGCTGCCGCTGTGCCCAGAGAAGGGGCACGACGCGTGATAGCCTGCTGGACATATTCAATGGACGAAGGTATCCAAACGGCGTTAACCTTACCGATAAATGCCCGCGGCTGCGTTACTTCGCACCGCTCGCCAGTTTGTTGAACGGCAACTCCTTGTCCACGCGGATATCGCCGGGCAGCGCGAGCA
>SXGT01917713.1_pt1 | contig 10325 bp, 7 predicted proteins | sample 3176221 | NCBI WGS metagenome assembly SXGT01 (sample SAMN11356862, study PRJNA531348) | freshwater metagenome | isolation source: freshwater sample F1-120 | place: China: Fuxian Lake, Yuxi | collected 2017-12-25
CAACAGGCAACAGGCAACAGGCAACAGGTCAGTGAAGGTAGAGAGCCCGGTGGCCGAGGGATCCGCGATCCCGCCCCAGGTTCGGGCCAAGAAGCCGGCGGGTGACCAGGTCGACGGCGACGAGAACGACGACGACCTCGACGACGACGAAGATGATGACGACGAGGACGACGACCTCGACGACGAGGTCGGCGACGACGAGGACGATGAGGACGACGACGAGGACGATGACGACCTCGACGATGATGATGACGATGACGAGGACGACGACGACCTCGACGATGACGATGATGACGATGACGACGAGGATGATGCGGACGACGTCGATGCCATCGAGCGCACCGCGGCCGAGCTGGCCGAGGAAGGCGTCGAGGTCGACGGCGAGATCACCGTCCTCGCCCGCAAGCGCCAGCCCAAGGTGGCCAAGCCGCGCACGCCCCGGCCCGATCAGACACCCGATCAGTCGGCCGCGGCCGAGGCCCGCCGCCGCCGCCGCCGTCGTCGCCGCAAGCGGCGAGCGATGCTGCCGCCCAAGTCGGCGTTCAACTCGCCGGTGCTGAGCACGGCTGCGCCCACCACCGACGGCCTGCCGCCGGCGATGCGGGCGCGCCAGGGTAGCGGCGGTCCGGTCATCGAGTACGTGCGCGGTCCGATGCGCATCGCGATGGCGCCGGTCGCGTCGGCCGCGCCCAGCGACACTGGCGCGCCGCGCAAGGGTGGTGGCGGCAAGCGCCGTCACCGCACCTGGAGTCCGGACGGAGCGCCGCGTCCGTCGTCGGCGGCCGAGCGCCGTGAGGCGAGACGCGCCGAACGCCTCGAGAAGAAGCGCAGGCGGCGGCGCCGCCGCAAGCGGAACCAGGGGCTGGGGATGCCCGCCGATGGACCGGTGTCGTTCTTCCAGCCGACCGGCGGGTCACGTCCGCCATTGCCTGCTGGCAACGGCAACGGCGGGCCGCGGCCCGGCGGCCCGCCCGGCGGTGGTGGCCAGAACGGCCAGGGGCAGCAGCCCGTCCAGCTTGGCCCCGACGGCCAGCCCTTGCCGCGCAAGCGTCGGCGACGCCGTCGTCGCGGCCGCGGCGGTCGCGGCCGACCGGACTTCCGCAACGGCAACGGACCGCCGCAGCAGCTCGAGGGTGGCGGCGCTCCGCCGCAGCTCGAGAGTGGCCCGGCCCCGGCCCCGGGCAGGGCCGTGCCGCCACCGCGTGACGAAGAGTCCCAGTAACCGCGGGGTTCGCCTCGAGTCGCTGGGCGCGCTCTCTCCGGCGATGCGAATCCCCTGGTTCGAGGTACACTTTCGGCATGGTCGGCCTGGTCGGAACCCTGCGGGTACGGCGACGGTCGTCGCGGCGTCTCGAGCTGGCGCTCACCCGCACCACCCACGTCGCGGGCTGGACCGCGACCATGGCGGGCGTCGCGTGCGCCATCGTGGCCGCGCGCTGGTCGGGCTGGGCGGTGATCGTGCCGCTGGCGCTGGCGGTCTTCGGCCTCCTGGTCGCCACCATGCGCCAGCACCTGGTCTTCGATCGCGACGATGGCGTCCTGCGCATCGAGCACCGGCTCGCCGGCATCCCGTCCTACTCGGTGATCCCGCTCTTCCATCTCAAGTCGGTGGTAGTGCGCAGCCGGCCGCGCGGTGACTTCATCGCCGTGGTCGAGCGTCGCGTCGGCGAGCCCATCGTCCTCGACACCTGCGACTCGCCCGGTCCGCTCTACTCCCTGGCCCAGGCAATCTCCGAGGTCGCCCAGCTCCGCCTGATCTACGACGCCACCGCCGCGAGCTAGCCGAGGACGTCGGTCGCAGGCACAGGTCCTGTTGACCGCGAGTTAGCGAAAAATCGCGCTCGCGGGATGCGCCGGCCTCGGCTCGGTGTAGCTTCGAGGCGATGCGAGCCGCACCGGTGCTTCTGCTCGGCCTTCTCGGCCTCCCGCACGTGGGGTGCGAGGAGAAGTCGACCAGCGCGGCCACCGGTGCCACCAGCGGCGCCCCGGCGGTGACGCTGGTCGGGGTCGATCTCGATCGCTGGACCTGCGACCTCATCGCCACGCCGGCGCTCATCTCGCAGACCCTCGGGATCCCGGTCCGCGGTGTCGACAGCACGCTGGGCTCGGCTCCGGGCACGCCCAAGCCCTGCAACTTCGTCGCCGAGGGCGCGGCGCCCGAGGCGTGGAGCTTCGACTTCGACTGCCGCGACCGCGCCCTGGCCACCGCCGAGAAGCTCTTCACCGAGTACACCGAGCGCAACCATGCGCTGATCGGTCAGTTCGACGCCTCGACCGGCGGCAAGGTCTTCACGGACGACGCCGGCGTCGAGCAACACGCGGTGGCCGCGCCGGTCGAGGTCCAGGTCGGCCGCAAGGCGCTCGATCACCACGGCCAGGCCATCCTGTTCGTCGACGACGACACCCCCTGCTACGCCCGGGTGGCCGGTCCCGACGCCGAGCGCCGCCTGCTCGTCGCCAAGCTGGTGGCGGCCAAGCTGACCCCGGCCACCGCGCCCATGGAGCCGCGACCCGCCAGCGATCTCAAGGCCACGGTTCCGTCCGGGAAGTAGAACGGCCTCTGGCCGGTTGAGGGTCAAATGACGCGAGCTGTTCCTCTTGCCGCCTGCGCGCTCGCCGCGCTGGGCTCCTGGTCACTCCGGCCGTCGCCGTCGCACGCGGCCCCGGCCGGCGGCGCGCTGGTCATCGATCACTACCGGCTCGCCAACGGGCTCGAGGTCATCCTCCAGCCCGATCCGACGCTATCCACGGCGGTGGTCGAGGTCTGGTACCACGTCGGCAGCACGGACGAGCTGCTCGGCAAGAGCGGTTTCGCCCACCTCTTCGAGCACCTCATGTTCGAGGGCTCGAAGCACGTCGCCGAGGGCGACTTCGATCTTCTGCTCGAGGCGGCCGGCGGCTGGAACAACGGGACCACGAACAACGACCGCACCAACTACTACGAACAGGTGCCGGCGTCGTCCTTGCCGCTGGCGCTGTGGCTCGAGGCCGATCGTCTGGCCGGGCTCTGGGACGCGATGTCGCCGGCGCTCCTCACCAACCAGCGCGACGTGGTCAAGAACGAGCGCCGCCAGTCGTACGAGAACCGGCCCTACGGCATGGTCGAGCTCGCCATCCAGCAGGCGCTGTGGCCCAAGGGCCACGGCAACTGGAACCTGACCATCGGCACGATGGAGGACCTCGACGCCGCACGCATCGAGGACGTCGAGGCCTTCTGGCGCACGTACTACCGTCCGTCGAACGCGACGCTGGTGGTGGTCGGCGGCTTCGATCTGGTCAAGACCAAGCAGCTCATCGACACGCTGTTCGCGTGGATGCCGGCGCAGCCTGTGCCGCCTCGCCGGGTGCTCGACAAGCCGGTGGTGCCGCTGGCCAGGGCGACGACGATCCAGACCACAGACAGGGTGCAGGTGCCCAAGGTGATCGTCACCCTGCGCGCGCCCGCGGCGTTCAGCCCCCAGACCTGGGACCTGGCCATCGCCGCCCACCTGCTGGGCGGCGGGCGCACCAGCCGGCTGCACCGTCGCCTGGTCTTCCAGGATCGCATCGCCACCGAGGCCTATGCGTACCTGAACGATCAGATGCTGGGCGGCGAGCTGACCATCGCGGCGGTGGCGCGGCCGGGCGTGAGTGCCGCGACGCTGCGCGCGGCGCTCGAAGCAGAGGTGCGCGCGATGCGGGCGACGCCGCCGAGCGCGGCCGACGTCGAGCGGGCGCGGCGGGTGATCGAGGTCGAGCTGCTCAACGGGCTCGAGAACCCGGCGAGTCGAGCCTCGCAGCTGGCCGAGTGGGCTGCGTACACCGGAGACCCCGATCACCTCGAGGAGGTGCGCGCCTCGCTGGCGGCGGTGACGCCCGAGACGTGCGCGAAGGCGATCGAGACGTGGATGGCGCTGGAGAACGCGGTGACGGCGATCGTGGTGCCGGAGACCCCGGCGAACGCGCCGGCGAACGCGCCGCCGAGCACCGGAGGTGCGAAGTGAAGCGCCTGGGTGCCATGACGATGACCGCGTTCGTGGCGGGATGTTGCGCGCCGCCGCGGGTGGTGGAAGAGCCGATCGCGCAGCCGCCGCCGCAGCCCCAGCCGCAGCCGCAGCCGCAGCCGCGACCGGAGCCGGAGCCGGAGCCGGAGCGGTTGCCGGCGCCGCCGGTGGTGGCGATGGAGTGGGACAAGGCGGGCATCGACTGGACCAAGCCGGTGCCGGCGTGGCCCGAGAAGGCGTTCGTGCCGCCGGTACCGGTGGCGTTCACGGTCGGCGGCGTGCGCGTGTTCCTGGTCGAGAACCACCGGCTACCGCTGGTCAGCATGCGCGTGTTGCACCTGGCCGGCGGCGCGCGCGAGGACGGAGCGAAGAGCGGGCTGGCGGCCATGACCGCCGATCTGCTCGACGAGGGCACGGCCACGCGGACTGCGCTCGAGCTGCCCGAGGATCTGGAGCGCCTGGGCGCGCGCCTGAACATCAGCGCCGGCGTCGACCACGCGACTCTGTCGCTCGACACCCTGACCGAGACCCTCGAGCCGTCGGTCGAGATCGCGGCCGGCGTGGTGATGAAGCCGCGCCTCGACCCGGCCGACTTCGAGCGCATCAAGAGCGAGCGGCTGGCAGATCTGGCGCTGCGCCCGGACTCGCCGCGGTCCATCGCCGCGATCGTGTTCGAGCAGATCGTGTTCGAGGGCCATCCCTATGCCGCCCCGGGGGCGGGCTGGATCGAGACGGTCGAGCCCCTCACTCTCGACGACGTGCGCACGTTCTGGTCGACGCACTACGCGCCCGGCACCACCGCCATCGTCGTGGCCGGCGACGTCACCCGGGCTCAGCTCGAGCCGATGCTCGCTCGCACCTTCGGCACCTGGAAGGGCACGGCGAAGGTCGCGCCGACGCCGAAGCGCCCCCGGCCGGTCAAGCCGGTGCTCGCCGTCGTCGATCGTCCGGGCGCGCCCCAGACCGTGGTCACCATCGGCCGGCTCGGCCCCGACGCCAAGGACCCGCAGCGGGCCGCGCTCGACGTCGCCAACACCGCCGTCGGCGGCAGCTTCGCCGCCCGCCTCAACGCCCGCCTGCGCGAGCAGCTCGGCTACACCTACGGCATCTTCTCGACGGTGTTCCGGGGCCGGCAGGCCGGCGCGTGGAGCGTGTCGTCGTCGATACGCACCGACGTGACCGGCGCCGGCATCAAGGAGGTGCTCGCCATCCTCGCCGCCACCGCGGCCGCGCCGCTTCCCGCCGACGAGCTGGCCCGGAACAAGGCGCTCATCGTGCTCGGCCTGCCCGGCGACTTCGAGACCAATGGCGCCATCGCCGGTGCCTACGCGAGCCTGGTCGCCGACGGCCGCCCGATCACCTCGTACCGCGCCCTGCCCGGCCAGATCACCAAGGTCACCGCCGCCGGCGCCCGCAAGGTCGCCGCCGCCCAGTGGAAGGACCTCACGATCGTCGTGGTCGGTGACTGGGCGGCGATCGGCACCGAGCTCGAGTCGCTCGGACTGCCGGTCGTTCGCTACGACGCCCACGGGCACCGCATCGCGCCCGCTCCGGCTCCCTGAAGGGCCCGATCATGTCGTCCACGGCGCCCTCCAGCGAGCTGGCCGTCCAGCTCCGGCTGGCGACGCCGCTGGCGGCCCAGCAGGTCGGCCTGGTGATGATGGGGCTGGTCGACACGGCCATCCTCGGCCGGTACCACCCCGACGCGCTGGCCGGCGCCGGCATCGGCAACGGCCTCACCTTCGCGATGACGTGCATCGGCATCGGTGTGGTGCTCGGGCTCGATCCGCTGATCGCCCAGGCTCTGGGCGCCGGTGAACGCGCCCGCACGCCCGCGCTCCTGCGCGACGGCATCGGCGTGGCCCTGCGCTGGGGCGCGGTGCTCACTCTCGCGCTCCTCGCCCTGCCCCTGGTGCTGATCCCGGCCGGGGTCGAGCCCGCGGTCGCCGACGAGGCCCGGATCTTCGTCTACGGCCGCACCCTCGGCCTGGCCCCGTTCCTGTGCCAGGTGGCGCTGCGCTCGTTCCTGCAGGCCCACGCTCGCACCACGCCGCTGGTGGTGGCGGTGATCGCAGGCAACGTGGTCAACGCGCTGCTCGACTGGGTGTTCGTCTTCGGAGATGCCGGCCTCGTCGACCTCGGGTTGCCGGCGATCGGCCTGCCGGCGATGGGCTCGTTCGGCGCGGCCCTGGCCACCTCCCTGGTGACGCTCGGCACCATCGCGTACTACGCGCGCTGCGTGGCCGTGATCTCCCGCGGCTTCGAGCCGCCGGCGCCGCCACCACCGCCGGCGGCACGCGACATCGTGAGTGTCGGGTTCCCGGTCGGGCTCCAGCTCTTCGCCGAGGTGGCCGCGTTCGCGCTCGCCGCCGTGCTCGCCGGCCGGCTGGGCGGCACCGTCGCCGCCGCCCACCAGGTCGCGATCCAGCTGGCCAGCGTTCCGTTCTCGATCACCATCGGCATCGGCGCCACCGCCGCGGTGCGGGTCGGCATCGCGGTCGGCTCGCGCCAGCACGCCGCGGCGCGCACGGCCGGCCTCACCAGCCTCGGCCTCGGCGCGCTGGTCATGTCGACCTCGGCCGCGCTTTTCGTCGTCGCCGCCGCGCCGATGGCCGGCGTGTTCACCGATCGCCACGACGTGATCGCCGCCGCCATCCCGCTCATCCAGATCGCGGCGGTGTTCCAGCTCTCCGACGGTGCGCAGGCGGTGCTGGCCGGCGCCTTGCGCGGCGCCGGCGACACCCGCGCCGCCTTCGTCGCCAACCTGCTCGGCCACTACCTGATCGGCTTGCCGATCGCGCTCGGCCTCGCCTTCGGCGCCGACCTCGGCGCCGTGGGCCTGTGGTGGGGGCTGACCGCCGGCCTGACCGGCACCGCCTTCGCGCTCGCGGCCCGCTTCCTGTGGCTCACCGCACGGCCCATCGCCCGCGTGCAAAGCAGCTGATCGCGGAGACCCGGCCGGTGATACCAATGGCCATGCGCGCGTGCCCGCCCGCCCTGATCCTCGGCCTCGCGCTCGCCGCCTGCGGCGGTGACGATGGCGCCACGCCCGACGCCGCGCCCACCGGCACCGCTCGGGTCGAGGTCGAGACCTACCGCTACGAGATCGATCTCGAGACCCGGGCGGCGTCGATCCAGCACGCGCTGGTCGCGCTCGACCCCGGCAACTGCGTGGCGCTGCCGTCGCGCGCTGCCAACCTCGATCTTGGCTCGGTGCAGCTCGGCGGACACCCCGCCATCGCCACCTGGGACGGCGCCACGCTCACCGCGTGTCTGCCCGCCGGCGTCGGCTTCGGCCCGGGGCCGCTCCAGCTCGACGCTCGCATCCCGGTCCAGCCCCTCGAGACCTGGGGCGGATCGCAGGTCGGGTACTCGGTCACCAACGACGGCAGCGGCCAGCCCATGTTCTACCTGGTGTCGTGGATCGGCGGCTGCGATCGCTTCGGCCCGTGCGACACCCGGCCGGGCACGTTCGCGCACTACGCGTTCACCGTGCACCACCGGAGCGGCGTGAAGGTGTTGTGCCCCGGCACCGTCATGGCCACCGACACCCGGACCGTCTGCACCTTCACGATGGACGGCGGCCCGACCTACTCGACCTTCGGCTTCGTCGCCAGCGCGTCGTGGCAGGTCATGCCGCTCGGCACCTGGGCCGGTGTCACCGTCACCCTCCACGATCGCCCCGGCTCCGGCATCGCGCCCCTGGTCGACGCCTCCTACCACCAGGGCTTCCTGGCCTGGATGGTCTCGCGCTTCGGACCGTACCCCTACGGCACCGAGCTGCGCATCGCGACCGGCCCCACCTACTGGAGCGGCTTCGAGCACCCCGGCAACATCGTCCTCGACGACGGCCTCGATCGACCGATGAGCTCGCTGTACTTACGTCCGGTCGCGCACGTGCTCAACCACGAGATCGCGCACCAGTGGGCCGGCGACGAGACCACACTCGCCGACACCTACGACTTCGTCTGGAAGGAGTCGATGGCAGAGTACCTGAGCTACGTCTACGAGGACGAGCAGAATCCCAACGAGGCGCTCATCTCCGCCCGGGCCTGGAAGAGCTTCGCCCAGGGCGCGGCCTACTACCCGGTCCCCGAGGATGCGCCGCGCCCGGCGCTGCTCGACTACTACGGCGAGGTCTACGGGCCGGGCCCGATGATCCTGTTCCGCCAGCTCGAGACCCTGAGCTCGCGCCAGCAGGTCCTGGCCGGGATCGCGATGGTCCTGGGCAGCGAGCGCGCGCTGTCGGTCGACGAGGTGCAGGCCGCGCTCGAGGCCACGACCGCCCTCGACCTCGATAGGTACTTCGATACCTGGGTGCGCGGCAGCGGCGCGCCGGTGTGGCCGACCTTCCGCGTCGAGATCACCGGCACCGCGCCGTCGCAGCAGGTGGTCGTCACCGAGACCACCCCCGGCGGCACACTGCATGGCTGCAACTTCTCCATCGGGCTGAGCGGCGCCGGCATCGGCGAGAGCGCGAAGGTGATGGTCCCGCGCGGCGTGAACGGCGTCGCGGTCGCGACCGTGCCCACCGGCGTGTCGTGGGCCGTCACCAGCACCGTGCTCGATCCCGACGCGACGTGCCTGGCCTACCCGATGACGTTCACCGCGCCGCCACGCCATCCTCGCGGCTGGACGCCGTGGGCGGGCTCACGGTCGCTTCGTTGACAGGGGACGTTCCCGTCCCCTCTGGCCGGGGCTCAGGTCCCCGTCCATTCACCCTCGCCGCGCGTCGCGTCGCGTCGCGCGATGCACGCGCCCGTCCTCGGCTGCCTGATTGAGCCTCACGCGCTGGAGGCGTGGGCGGTCGTGTGTTATCTCCGCCGGCACCCGCGGGGGAACCGCGAAGGAGCTTCGTCCATGCGTAACGTGACTGCCCGTAGCCTCTGGATCGCCACCGCGATCATCGCCCTCTCCGCCCTCACGGCCTGCCCCGGCGCCAAGATCCCGGGTCGCGGCGGCGGCGGCGTGGATCCCAACACCTGCGGCAACTACGCCGCGACGGACGCCGGCCGCAAGCTGAAGGCGTTCCTCGAGGCGACCGTCAAGGTCGACACCGAGGCCACCCGCCTCGTCAACGTCGTCGGCGAGAGCTGCGCCATCATGGGCCGCGAGCTGGGCATGGGCGACGGCGAGCTCAAGGGCACCCCCAAGGAGACCTGCGACCGCGTCTTCGCGCGCCTCAACGACGACCTCAAGGTCTCGATCAAGGTCGGCGCCAAGCTCAAGGTCGAGTACAAGCCCGCGGTCTGCACGCTGGACCTCCAGGCGTCGGCCAGCGCCGCCGCCCAGTGCGAGGCCAAGGCCGAGGCCGACATCAACATGACCTGCAGCGGCGTCTGCCGCGGCACCTGCGACGGCACGTGCAAGGGCTCTGCCGGCACCGGCGGCTCGGGCGGCGACTGCAACGGCGAGTGCAGCGGCACCTGTCGCGGCTCCTGCGAGGGTTCGGCGTCGGCTGACGCGTCGGCCGAGTGCCGCGCCCAGGCCGAGGTCAACGCCTCGGTCGACATGACCTGCACCGAGCCCGAGTTCACCGTCGAGGCCGAGGCCGGCGCCATCATCGACGCCAGCAAGGCCGAGAAGGCCCTGTCGGCGATGCGCGTGGGCTTCCCCAAGATCTTCTCGGTCAAGGCGCGCCTCGAGCCGTTCGGCGCCGCCGTGAAGACCTGGGCCAGGACCGCCACCGAGCTCGGCGCCGCCGGCCGCGACCTGGCCAACTCGTTCAAGGATCAGGCGCTCTGCATCACCGGCCAGATCAAGGCCGCGGTCGATGCCGTAGCCCGTGTGAACGTGTCGATCGAGGTCTCGGTCGAGGTCTCGGCCTCGGCCTCGGGCTCCGCCGGCACCAACTGAGCGACGTCGTCCCGACACGACTCCGTGTCTGAAAGGGCCGCCCTGACCGGGCGGCCCTTTTGCTTTCCCCTGGATTGGAGTAAGAACCGCTCCGCTCCCGTTCTGCGAGGCCCTCCATGAAGATGCTCACCGAGTTCTCCACCGTCATGCTCCGCCGCGGCGCCGAAACGCGCGCCGCCAAGACCGCCGAAGGCATCGCGCCCGAGGGCATGGCCGAGGCCCTGGCCGGCACACTCGGCGTGGCCGCCGAGCGAGCGCAGCGCCTCATGGAGGCCCTCGATATCATCGGAACCGATGTCGACCGCGTTCGCCTGGTGCGCGTGTTCCAGGGCGAGAAGGCCCCGATCGGCGCCACCACGGTGGGCGAGTTCCACTTCGCCGTCGATCGCGTCGTCCAGGGCGGCGGCCGTGGCCGCGGCCCGCGCCGCGACGATCGCGGCGGCGGCCGTGGTCGCGATGGCGGCGGTGGCGGCGGCCGCGGTGGCG
>SXGT01805175.1_pt1 | contig 10324 bp, 8 predicted proteins | sample 3176221 | NCBI WGS metagenome assembly SXGT01 (sample SAMN11356862, study PRJNA531348) | freshwater metagenome | isolation source: freshwater sample F1-120 | place: China: Fuxian Lake, Yuxi | collected 2017-12-25
AACACTACTGGGTCGCCCGCGCTACTCACGCAGACCTCACCCCCCGACCCCCTCTCCCACGCTGTCCTTGTAAAAACAGTGGCGCGGGGAGAGGGGGAGCGCAAGAGACACCTGGAATCAAAAGACTCCTTGTGAACCGCCCCTCTCCAGCGCCACGTCGTCCACAGAGGTCGCGCGGGAGAGGGGCACGCGGCAAAACGCGGTAGGTGCGAGGGGGTGAGGTCTGCGCGAGGCGACGCGAGAGTAAACTCTCGCGGTAGTGCTAAACCAGGGCGAGCGCATACAAACCAGCCTATTTGAAAGGCGTATTCGGCCTGGGCGAAGTCTTTGGTGGAGCACACCCAGGGAAAGCTCATCGCGCTCGATGGCAAAACCAACAAGGGGTCGAGGCGACGCTCGGAGAATGTGCCTGCCTTGCACGTGGTACGGGCCTGGGTCCAAGGAAACAAGTTGGTTCTGGGGCAGCTGGCGACCGAAGCCAAATCCAACGAGATCACGGCCATCCCCGAGTTGCTGGATCTGCTTACCATGGCTGCGACGCTGGCACCGCCGACCGGCTCCTGGCCGGGATCCCCTTCCAACCAAGCGCGAACCCCTTCGACTGGCTAGGCAAGGGCGTCTACTTTTGGGAGCACGGGTTGGACCGCGCGCTTCGCTTCGCCCAGTTCCAGAAGGAGCGGGGCAAGGTCGAGGTGCCCGCCGTCGTCGGGGCGATCCTCCAGCTCGGCCGCTGCTTCGACCTCATGGATACGCGTTTCACCGCAGATCTCGCGGATGCCTACGCTCTGTGCGACGCGCTCTACCAGGGACGGGGAGAGGCCTTGCCTGTGAACGCGGGGAAGACCCCCGACCAGAAGTTGCGCTGGCTCGACTGTCAGGTGCTCAACGTGTACCTACAGCACCTCGACGAGCACGCTCCCGAGCCGTTCCAGACCGTCCGGGCCGCGTTCGAGGAAGGGGAGCCTGCGTTCCCCGGCAGCATGATCCGGCAGGAGACGCACGTCCAGATCGCCGTGCGCGACCCGCGTTGCATCCTCGGCGTTTTCCGGCCCATGATATCCCCATGACGAAACTGTTGCCGTCCGAAACTCTGGATCCTGAAGCCCCCGGACTCGACGAGGACACACGCTTCCGGCGCCGGCAGCTCCGCGAGATGGCCAAGGGCGCGAGGCGCTGCACGAGCGGTGACCTCGGACGAGACGAACCTCGTGGATCTGGCGTGGCCCTGGGGACCGAGAGGGGGATTTAACAGGGAAGGAGAGGAGCGGGGATGGGAGCGGGGGCTCGCTGGCGTGGGCGCCGTGCAAACCCATCCTCTCTCCCTCCCTGTTGAATCCCCCTCACTGTTCGATATGCTCCTTCCAGTAAAACTCTCTCCCTCCCTGTTAAATCCTCCCTCTCTGTCCGACAGGCGGTCCGAAGAAGACGAGGCGCTCGAGAAGCGAGTCCAGTGAGCGTCCGCAGAGGCTATTCTTCGGTGAGGTAGGCCTTGGCGGCGACGGCGAAACCCTGCTCGGGCGTGCAATCGAAGCCATTGGCCTCGTCGACGAAGCAGAGCTCGTACTTCTCGTCGCTATACTTGTAGAACCCGAGGGTCCAACGGTCCGCCGTGAAGTGCCGGAGACGGCACAGGTGTAGCGGGGTGTTGCGCAGCCGCTCCAGCCGCTGCGCCTTCGTCTAGCCAGCCACGGTGCCGCCGCGCGTCGCGGGTTCGATGAAGGCATCGACGTAGCAAAACTGGCCTCGGAACCGGATGTCGAGCCGGGTGTAGCGCCCGTGGAAGTGCTTGGCGGCGTACGCCTCGATCTTCCGGCGGACCTCGACCTCCAAGGGTTCGGGGATCTTCAGACCCCCCGAGTCGGGGGCGTACATCCAGACCTTGCGCACCATCGCTATCCTCCGTCCTGCTCGGCCTCGTCTGCCGCGTTGACGCCGATGGCCTGCCTGAGATCCGCGTAGAGATCGCTGGTCGCGAACAGGAAGAGTTCCCCGAGCTTCTCGTGGACGCCCAGCTCGCTCGGGGACTCGGGCTCGCTCGAGATGGCGCGGGTGGCCACCCCCACGTCCTGGCAGAGCAGGAGCGCCAGGCGGGTGCTCGACAGATCGGCGGCCTGCGTCCAGCGCTCCACGTCCAGCTTGCGGCCGTCCTCGGTCGCCAGCTGCACCGACTGGGTGATGGCCTCGAGCTCCTCCTCGGACATCACGGAGAGGAGCCCTTGATCCTGCTTCTTCGCGGTCCCTCCCTCGCCGAAACCGATGCGCACGGCGGTGGCCAGGATCGTGTTGAGCTCGGGGGGGGTGGGGAAGAACGCGCGCGCCGCCAGCTCCGGCCTCTGCTCGGCCAGGCGCTTGCCGACCAGGTAAGTGAGCTGATCCTCGCTGCTGGCCAGCGCTTCTGGATCGACGTAGAGGGCCCCGTAGGGGGACAGGGCGGGAGCGAAGAGCGAGCCCGGCGGCGTCTTTCCGACCAGGATCGGAGGGGCGCCGAAGCCGAAGATCTCGCCGGCGTCGTGGAAGAGCTCCTTCACCTTGTCGGCCAGCCGGCTATGCGTTCGGGTGAAGGGCCTGCCCATGGCCGCGATACGCTCCTGAGGGTTGAGCCCGGCCTGGCGCATGCGCGCGAGAGGAGGGGTCATCCAGGCGAAGATGCTGGTGAGCGTGGGATCGAGGTCGCCGTGGAAGACATGGGAGGCCCAGGCCTCCTCCACGAGGCTCCCCGGGATCTGCCCCAGGGCGATGGGCGGAAAGTCGCCGAGGAAGCGGGCCTCCTCCGGGGAGGGAGGGCGCAGCTCGGCCAGCACCTGCGCCGTGCAGTGGGCCTTGTCGAAGGCGCGCATCTCGAGGCATAGCCTGTAGAGCAGCTCGTAGCTGGCGATGTCGTGGGGGTTACGGCGCAGATCCTCGCGCACGAGAAGGAGCGCCTTGTCCGGCTCGGCGTGGACGAGGTGGAGATCCAGCATGGCCTTCTTGACCTCTGGATCATCGGGGCGGGCCTTCTTCGCGCCCTCGAGCGCCTTGCGCGCCCGGTCCGGATCGTCGAGCTTGTCGCGGTAGACCCGGGCCAGCTCCGTGTAGAGCGAAAAGACCCGGTCCATGTCCCCGTCCTCCTTGGCCTGCCCTATCCTCGCGCGGTAGGTCCGCTCGAGCGCCTCGTAGTCGCCGAGCTCGTCGTAGAGCCACGTCGCGGTGTGGAGGAGCCACTCGTCGTCCGGCCTGAGGACCAGGGCCTCGTCGACCACGGAGCGGGTGGCGTCGAGATCGGCGAGCTTGTGCGCGAAGAGCTCGATGACGGTCACGTAGCCCGCGAACCTCGCCTCGGGATCGGGCTCCGCTCGGGCCAGGCGTAGCTTGAGGGTGGCCGCCCTCGAGACCTCGCCGGTGGCGAACAGCGCATCGGCGAGGATGGCGTAGAGCTCGGCGCCGGACTCGGCCAGGGGATGGGCGCCGGTCTCGTCTTCCTCGCTGGTGGTGCCCTCGAGCACGCTCGTGAGGATCTCGACCGCGCGTGAGTGCTCGCCTTGCTCCGCCAGCAGACGCCCCAGCTTGGCGAGCGACTCGGGCTCGAGCTGCGAAGACGCGGCGAGCACACGAGAGAGAGCGACAGCGCCTCGCGGACCCAGATCACCCAGGTCCGAGCGAGAGAAGATCTCCACCATGTCGACGAGGGGCTGCCTCTCGTGGGGGAGGGCGTCGCTCGCGGCGAGGCAGGCGCCCAGGGCGCGCGGCATGTCGTCCAGGTGGACGGCGATGCGGGCGGCTGTTCGGAGGCGCCCATAGAGGAGCTCGGGATCCCGGTCACGCGACGCCGCCGTCACCAGCAGCTCGCAGATCGGCGCGGCCTCGGCCCAGCGCTCCTCGGATACCAGGCGATCGATGACCGCCACCGCCGCCGTCTCGTTCGAGGGGTCGGCCCTCAGGGCAGCGGCGTAGGCGGCCGCCGCGCCCTCGGCGTCGCCCAGGATGGATTTCCTGGTCGCGAGCTCCTCGAGGAGCTGGCCCTTCAGCCGCTGGGACTCGGTGGCCTCGATGCGGCGCTCGAGCGCCGCGATCACGGCCCGCTCGTCGCCCATCTCCCGGGCGACGCGTTCCAGCGCCTCCCAGGCCTGCAGCGACGCCGGATCGGCCTTCACAGCGCGTTCGTAGTAGCCCCGCGCGGCCAGGGGATCGCTCTCCACCATGCCGGCGATCGCGACGTACTGGCGGGCCTTCTCCCTGGGGTCCGTGGCCAGCTCGGCGAGGCGCCCTCGCCACTCGGCCCCCGCCGCCGGGTCTTGCATACGCTCGGCCAGCTCGGCCGCGCGGCCGAGGAGCTCGGCGTCGGCGTCCACGGCGAGGACGGCCTTGCGCAGCGTGGCGGCGGCGAGCTCGAGATCCCCGAGCTTGTCCTCGGCCATCTCGGCGGCGGCGGCGTAGATCCCGACGCTCTCCTCGGGCGAGGCCAAGGCGGCGCGATCGCACATGATCTCGATCAGCTCGGGCCACCTGCGCATCGTCTGGTAGCAGCGCTCGAGCGCGAGGCGAGCGACGCTCTGGTCGGGCTTGAGGGTGAGCAGAGCCACGAGGACGTCGGCCGCCTCGTCGCGCTTGAGGAAGCGCTTCTCGAGCAGCTCGGCGAGGCGCAGGTGCGCGGCCACTCGCTGCGCGTCGTTCGTGGCGTGGACGAGGAGCTGACGGAGCGCCCACTGCACCTCTTCGTGACGATCGAGCTGGGCGGCGGCCTGCTCGAAGGCCTCCAGCACCTCGGCGTTCTCGGGGGCGAGCGAGAGCGCGGATTCGAAGTGCCGGAACGCCTCGGTCTGGGCGCGCTGAGCTCTGCCTAGCGCCATGTGGAGGGCGACCCGCTCGTCGGGGCGCCTGGTGCGCTCCAGAGAGCGCTGGAGCAGCTCGGTGTAGGCGCGGATGTCACCGCGCGCTCGCTCGGCCTGGGCCCGCCGCTTCAGGAGGACGGGGCGGCTGGGATCGAGGCGCTCCAGCTCGGCCGCGTAGTGGGCTGCGCTGTCGGGCTGCCTGAGCTCGGTCCCGTACCAGTGGGTCAGGTGCTCGAGCAGCGCGGCCTTGTCGCCGGGTTTCGCCGTGCCCAGGCGCTCCATGGCCCTCTCCACCAGCGAAGGCCAACGGTCCAGGCGATTGGCGAGGCGCTCCACGGATTCGACGAGCGGGGGGTCGTCGGGCGTGAGCACGAAGGCCTCGAGGAGGGCGTCCAGGGCCTTCGCCTGGTCATCGAGCTTCTCTTCCAGCACGCCGGCCAGGCGCACCAGGAGGCGAGCCCGCGGGACAGCGCCCTGCGCTCGCCCCAGCCGGGCCAGCAGGAGCTCGTGGAGCTCGCGCCAGGCCTCACGGCGGTGCAGCTCGAGCTCCTCGCTGTCAGCCTCGGCGATCCAGGCAGGCGTTGGGGGCTTGGCGATCTTCGGCACATAGCCGGACGACCCCAGGAGCGCGGTCCGCTCCGGCCGCCCGCCTCGCTGGGCCGGGGCTCGTCCCCTCTCTCGCGTGGGCTCGCTGGGGGGAGGCCTTTCGCTGTCCGCGCTCTCCCGGGGCGGCTCGATCTCGACCGGCTCGGGGTCGGCGGGCCAGATCGAGGGGACCTCGTCCCTGTCGGCCTCGTGCCGGATCGTGGGCTCGCTCGGCTGAGGGGCGTACGAGTCGACCAGGATCTCCTGCGCACCCTTCTCCACGAGGCTGTGGATGGCGAGATCCTGCGCGCTATAGCTCTCGAAATCACCGGTCTCCAGGACGAGATCCTCGGGCTCGTCCTCCTCCACCAGGTGTTCGCCAGAGAGAAAATCGATCTCTCCGCTCCTCGGGAGGTGGCTACCTTCGGGCTCCGCGCCGGCTGTCGCGAGCGAAGGGGTGCCACCGCCGGAAGGCGAGGGAAAGACCGTGACCGACTCGGCTTCCTCGTCGGGAGCGCTCTCCTTCGAGGACGGGCGGCCCGACTCGTCGCCCCTGGAGGAGAAGGCGGGCTGCCCGTAGCCACCGTCCTGGAGGACGAAGAAGGGCTGCGGCTCGAGCGGAACGAAGGGCACGTCGCGACCGCGCAAGGCCTCCAGCCTGGAGAAGGGATCGCTGGCGGTCGGAACGTCGGACGAGACGATGCCGGACGAGGCGGGAGGCGGGACCCAGGCGATCCCCTCGGAGGGGGTCGTCGGGGGAGGGGGCGCCTGGACACGGGCGCGCTGGGCCTTCTGCCGAAGGGTCTCCGCGTCGAACTGCTCGGTCGCCTCGTCGTCGTCTCGCGGTGCCACGACGCTCCGCTCCCTGGCCTGTTGGGCCTTGTGGACGCCGAGCTGGCGTCCATCCCGTGCCGGCAAGCCCTCAGCAGGAGCGTGCCTGGCTCTTTGCCACGATGATGGACGAGGGTACCACGGCCTCCCTCGAGCGCCTCGAAACAAACTCGCACCCTTACGTAAGGGCACCTTGACGTGCCTGATAGAAAATTCTAAGTAGCTTGCTGAGCCTCACCCTTACGTGTGGGTTGTACAGATGACCGTACGCCTCCCCATTTTCCCCACTTCTTCAGGCTCGTCTATCCGGGAGCCTGCTCCGGTCTCGGAGTCCCTCATGCAGGTGGGCGATCTCGCGAGGGAAGCCGGGAAGACCGTCCGAGCCATTCACCTCTACGATGAGCTGGGCCTCCTCCAGCCCGCGGCTCGCTCCAAGGGGCGCTACCGGCTCTACGGCCCCGAGTCTCTCGTTCGTATCCGGTGGATCGGCAAGCTCCAGGATATGGGCTTTAGCCTGACCGATATCCAGGCCATCGTCCTGGACTGGCAGAGCCAGGGCTCGGCGCCCCACGCCATGCTGAGGATGCGGCAGCTCTACGAGAAGAAGCTGGCCGAGACCCGGGAGCACGTCCGCCGCCTCCAGGCGCTCGAGCGGGAGATCGCGAGCAGCATCGAGTACCTGGAGACCTGCGACGTGTGCGAGCCCGAGCGCCTGATCGCCGCCTGCACCTCCTGCGACCACCACCGGGAGGGCACCCACATCCCCGAGCTGGTCGCCGGGTTCCGGCCCGCGCCCCGCTCTCTCTCGTCGTCCAATCCCGCGCCCTCCCCCCTGATCCCCCTCCGCACCCACGCGGCCTCGCGCCCGCAGGTGTGCGGCCGCTCCGAGCCCTGAGAGAACCATGGCCATCCAGCTCCCCATCTTCATGGATTACCACTCGACGACGCCGGTCGATCCGCGCGTCCTCGAGGAGATGCTCCCCTTCTTCACCCTCAAGTTCGGCAACGCTGCGAGCCGCAACCACCGGTTCGGGTGGGAGGCCGAGGAGGCCGTGGAGCACGCCAGGGAGCGCATCGCCAGGCTGATCGGCGCCCAGAGCGACAAGGAGATCGTGTTCACCTCGGGGGCGACCGAGAGCAACAACCTCGCCATCAAGGGCGTCGCCCAGTTCTACCGCGAGAAGGGCGATCATATCGTCACTTCGGTGACCGAGCACAAGGCCGTGCTCGATACCTGCAAGCGTCTGGAGTCCGAGGGGTACAAGGTTACCTATTTGCCAGTCCAGCGCGACGGCCGTATCTCGCCCGACGCGGTGGCGGCCGCGCTCACCGAGAGGACCATCCTGGTGTCCCTCATGCTCGCCAACAACGAGATCGGCACGGTCCAGGACATCGGCGCGATCGGAAAGATCACCCGGGCCCGAGGTGTCCTGCTCCACACCGACGCCGTGCAGGGGGTGGGCAAGGTCCCCTTCGACGTCCAGGCCATGAACGTGGATCTGGCCTCGATCACCGCCCACAAGATGTATGGCCCCAAGGGCGTGGGCGCCCTCTACGTCCGGCGCGCCAAGCCGCGGGTCCGCATCGCCGCGCAGATGGACGGCGGAGGCCACGAGCGGGGCATGCGCTCGGGCACCCTCAACGTCCCTGGCATCGTGGGCTTCGGCAGGGCCGCCGAGCTCATGCTGCAGGAGGGGAAGGCCGAGAGCGCCCGTATCCTTGGCCTCAGGGAGCGCCTGCGCACCAGGCTACAGAGCGAGCTCGACGAGACCTACGTCAACGGCACGCTCGAGCACCGCCTCGCCGGCAACCTGAACATCTCGTTCAACTTCGTGGAGGGCGAGGCCATGATGATGGCCATCAAGGACGTGGCCGTGAGCTCGGGCTCTGCCTGCACCTCGGCGAGCCTCGAGCCCAGTTACGTGCTCAGGGCGCTGGGCGTCGGCGACGAGCTGGCGCACTCGAGCATCCGCTTCGGCCTGGGCCGCTGGACCACCCAGGAAGAGGTGGACCACGTGGCTGGCCTCGTCGTCCAGAAGGTCCATCACCTCCGCAACATGTCTCCTCTTTACGAGATGCACAAAGAGGGAGTCGATCTTTCCAAGGTCGTCTGGGCACATCACTAGATTCGTCTTGCGCCATCCGCTCAATGCCTGTCAGGCGCCTCCAGGATTTCAAAACAGAACGGAAACGAACATGGCCTACAGCGAAAAAGTCATCGAGCACGCGGAGAACCCACGCAACGTGGGCACCCTCGACAAGAGCGATCCCAACGTGGGGACAGGCCTGGTCGGCGCCCCCGCCTGCGGCGACGTGATGCGTCTGCAGATCAAGGTCGGAGAGGGCGGCCTCATCGAGGACGCCCGCTTCAAGACCTTCGGCTGCGGCTCCGCCATCGCCTCGTCGTCGCTGGCCACGGAGTGGCTCAAGGGCAAGACGCTCGATCAGGCCGAGGCCATCAAGAACTCCGACATCGTCGAGGAGCTGAGCCTCCCGCCGGTGAAGATCCACTGCTCGGTCCTGGCGGAGGACGCCATCAAGAGCGCCATTGCCGATTACCGCCAGAAGCAGGCCGTCAGGAAGGCCTGAAGGAGGCCGATATGCAATCTTTGAACGACGGCTCGCGGGTGCCGAACTCCGAAGGAGTCCAGGTTCGTCCGGTGGCCAAGCACGACGCGGAGCCTGGCCGGGAGCTCAAGATCGAGATCTCGCCCAGGGCCGTCGAGGCCATAAAGCGCCAGATCCAGAAGCGTAACAGGCCAGGCACCTCGCTCAGGGTCGGCATCCGGGGCGGCGGGTGCTCGGGCTTCTCGTACGTCATCGAGTTCCACGACGGAGAGCCTCACTCCCGCGATCGCGTCCTCGACCGGTTGGCCGAGGACGGCACCCCGGTGCGCGTCGTCGTCGACAGGAAGAGCCTTATTTACCTGAACGGCGCGACCCTCGACTGGGAGCAGACGCTCCTGGCCCAGGGCTTCAAGTTCAGGAACCCCAACGAGGCCGCGAGCTGCGGCTGCGGCCACAGCTTCCAGGTCTGAGCCTGGCCCCGCCTGACTCTCACAGGACCTCGAGGGTCCTCCCCCCTCTCCCGATCATGGACCCCTTCAAGACTCTCGGTCTTCCTCGTTGCTTCGACGTGGATATGCGTTCCCTTGCGCTGACGCACCGCCAGCTGTCGCGCACGCTCCACCCTGACAGGTACGTGGGCGCCGGCGCGAGCGAGCGCCACTTGGCCCTGGAGCGGGCGGTCCAGGTCAACGAGGCCTTCCGCGCCGTGCGCGATCCTCTCCGCCGCGCGGAGGCGCTCTTCTCGCTGGCGGGCGTCCCCGTGGGGGAGGCGAACGAGCCCAGGCCCAGCCCTGGCTTCCTCATGGATCTGATGGAGCTCCGGGAGGAGCTCGCCGTTGCCATGGCGTCCAAGGACCTCGCTGCCATCCGTCGCATCAAGGAAGACATGAGCGCCAGGCAGGCTGCGGCGCATCGAGAGCTCGGCCGCGTCTTCGCCCTCGCCCCTGACGGAGGAGAGGCCAGGGCGGAGGGGGAGGGCGGGCTCGGGGCCCATGTCGGACTTCTGGGCGAGCTCAGGTTCTACGGACGCATCCTCGAGGAAGTGGGCGTCATCGAGGAGGAGCTCTCCCATGCTTCTTGAGATCTTCGATCCCAGGGCCGCCCCGAGGGCGATAGGCATCGATCTGGGCACGACCAACTCCCTGGTCGCCTATGTGCGCGACGGGCGTCCCGTCGCCATCGCCGACTGCAATCAAGACAGGCTCATCCCCAGCGTCGTCCACTACGACAGCCACGGTCGGGCCGTGGTCGGCCGGGCGGCGGTGGCCCTCGCCTCGGAGTTTCCCAGGGAGACCATCTCCAGCGTCAAGCGCTTCATGGGTCGGGGAGGCGACGATCCCGAGACTCGGCGCCTGGGTCCCTATGCCTTCGTACCCCCCGGGCCTGGCGAGCCCAACGTGGTGCGCTTCCAGGTCCGCTCTCGCGCCCTCACCCCGGTGGAGATCTCGGCCGACATCCTGAGGGCGTTGCGGGAGCTCGCAGAGGACGAGCTACGCAGCGAGGGCGGCGCGGTCATCCCCGAGCCCGCGGAC
>SXGT01845148.1_pt1 | contig 10322 bp, 11 predicted proteins | sample 3176221 | NCBI WGS metagenome assembly SXGT01 (sample SAMN11356862, study PRJNA531348) | freshwater metagenome | isolation source: freshwater sample F1-120 | place: China: Fuxian Lake, Yuxi | collected 2017-12-25
CCGGCTGCACATGGGCGCGGCCTGGAACGAGCAGAACCGCAGCACCTTCTACCTCGGTGGCGCGGCGGGCTACACCGACTACCCGACGCTCGACGCCGTCTCGGCCTGAGCCCGCCTCAGCCGCCGCGCCCGGCCATGCGGGCCCTGAACAGCTCGCGCAGGTTCACCTCGCGCGGGCCGGGGTCGAGCTCGAAGGTCTCGCCGGCGGCGAGCCACCCGGGCTCCAGCACCGCGAGGTAGCTGCCGCAGAACCCCGACTCGACCATCAGCTTGCCGGCCTGCGCAAAGCCCATCGCAGCGCCGAACTTGAAGCAGGGGTAGCGCGGTTCGCTCACCACCAGGGTGCAGCGCGGCAGGCGCAGGCGATCGCCCACCCACAGCTCGTGTTCGCGCACACCCTGCAGCAGCAGGTTCTCGCCGAACAGGCCGTCGGGCACGGGCTCGTCCCACAGCGAAGCCCGGGCCTGCGCGCGCACGGTCTGCCAGAAGGCACGGTGCTCGCCCGGGTAGGCGTACAGCGCCTTGGACAGGCCGCCGTGCACACTGAGGTCGGCCTGCTCGTCGCCGTCCAAGCCCAGCAGGCCCACCGCCACGTCACCCACCACGGGCCGCTTGGCGATGGCCGTCATCACCGTGCGGCCCTGGATGGCCACGGCGCGTGCGCGGCCGGTGTTCACCTGGAGGATTTTCATGGGCCAAGAGCATAGGCGCTACGCTCGGGCCCCAAGGAGACGACGCCGATGTTGAAGACGTTCCACGTGGCGACGCTGGCGCTGGCGATGGCCCTGCTCGCCGGCTGCGGCACGACGAAGGTGGTGAACCCGGTCACCGGCCAGGCCGAGCGTTCGGTGATGGACGAGCCCACCGAGATCGCGGAAGGCGCCAAGGCGCACCCGCAGATCCTGGCAGAGTACGGCGCGCTCGCCGACCCGAAGCTGCAGGCCTATGTGGACGAGGTGGGCCAGAAGCTCGCGAAGCAGTCGCACCGGGCCCACCTCAAGTGGACCTTCACGGTGCTCGACAGCCCCGAGATCAACGCCTTTGCGCTGCCTGGCGGTTATGTCTACATCACGCGCGGCCTGATGGCCTACCTCGACAGCGAGGCCGACCTGGCTGGCGTGCTGGGCCACGAGATCGGCCATGTCACGGCGCGCCACGGCGCGCAGCGCGCCACACGGCAGCAATCGGCCGGCATCGGCGTGGCCGCCGCCACGGTGCTGGGCGTGCTGATCGAGGGCGTGACGGGTGTGCAGGGCGCGGCCCAGGCCGCGAACCAGATCGGCCAGGGCGTGGCGGCCGGCCGGCTGGCCAGCTACAGCCGCGAACAGGAAACGCAGGCCGACGAGCTGGGCGCCGAGTACCTGAACCGCACCCGCTACAACCCGCGCAACATGGTCGACGTGATCCAGGTGCTGAAGTACCAGGAGCGCTTCGTCGCCGACCGCGCCCGGGCCGAGGGCCGCGCCGCACCCGAAGGGGGCAACTGGCTCGCCAGCCACCCGAGCAACGACAAGCGCCTGGCCGACATCCAGCAGGTGGCCGCGCGCTACGCGGCCCAGGGCGGCAGCTACGCCGACGACGGCCGTGCGCGCTACCTGCAGGCCATCGCCGGCCTGCCCTTCGGCGACAGCGCGGCGCAGGGCCTGGTGCGCGGGCGCGGCTTCTACCACTCCGAGCTCGGCATCGCGCTCACCGCGCCCGCCGGCTGGCGCATCGACAACGGCGCCGAGGCGGTGGCGTTGATCAACCCGACCGGCGATGCCGGGCTCATCCTGCGCCTGGTGCCGCCCAAGGCCGGCAGCACGCACGACGAGGTCATCCGCAACGTCGTGCAGCCCACGGCCGGCCGCACCGAGACCCGCAGCCTCAACGGCCTGGCCGCCACGCACTTCGACGGCCAGCGCCGCAACGCGCAAGGCCAGGTGCTGCCGGTGCGCCTGACGGTGGCCAGCGGCCCCGGCAAGCGCCAGTACCTGCTGCAGTACGCGGCCAAGGACGCCGCGGCGCTGCAGCGTGCGCTGCCGCAGGTGCAGGAGGCCGAGGGTTCGTTCCGGGCGCTGACGGCCGCCGACCGCGACGCGGCGCGGCCCTGGGTCCTGCGCACCGCCCCCTTCCCGCGCGGCGGCTTTGCCGAGCTGGCGCAGGGCTCGCCGCTGGTGGCGCAGGCCGAGGCCTACCTGCGGCTGCTCAATGGCGCCTATGCGGGTGGGCCCGAGCCGAAGGTGGGCGAGGTGGTGAAGGTCGTTCGGTAGCGGGATTCGGGCCCGGCTCAGCGCTCGATCTCGTCAGCCTCGATCACGAGGCTGCGCCGGCGCACGCCCTGGCCGGCGACGTTGACCCCCACCCGCAGCGCCTGCCCCACCGGCACCGTGCGCGCGAAGCGCAGGTCCAGGCCGTCCCAGGCGCCAGGGTTGTGGGCCGGCACGCGGCGCTGCCATTGCTGCGTGCCGTTGGCCAGCACCGTCATCTGCAACCAGGGTTCGCCGGCCGGTGCTTCGGGCACGGTCACGGTCACGGCGCAGGCGATCTCGAAACGGCGCTCGCGGTTCGCGTCGGCCGGCACGTGCAGCGTGGCCGACGCGGCATCTCCGGCCTCGATCACCCAGCGCTCGGGTCTGAGGGCCCCCATGCCGGCCTCACTCCGCCTTGATGTTGGCGCGCTGGATCACGAGCTTCCAGTTCTCGTACTCGTCGCGGATCACCTTGGCGAACTGTTCCGGCGTGCTGCCCAGCGGCTCGGCGCCCGAGCGCTCCAGGCGTTCGATGACGTCGGGCGCACGCACGATGGCGTTCAGCTCGCGGTTCAGGCGCTGCACCACGTCAGCCGGCGTGCCGGGCGGCGCGAAGACGCCGAACCAGTTGCTGAAGTCCATGCCCGGCACACCCGCCTCGGCGAAGGTCGGCACGCTGGGCAGCGAGCCCGATCGGCGGCTGCCGCTCACGGCCAGCGGGCGCACCTTGCCGTCCTTGATGTGCGTCTGCGCCGAGACGATGCTGTCCATCAGGAAGCCGATCTGCCCGGCCACGAGGTCGGTGATCACCAGGCCCGTGCCGCGGTAGGGGATGTGCACGACGAAGAGGCCGCCGGCGCGCAGCTTGAACATCTCGGCCGCCAGGTGCGGGTAGGTGCCGATGCCGCTGGAGCCGAAGTTGTAGCGGCCCGGGTTCTTCTTCAGCAGCGCCACCAGCTCCTGCGCGGTGGTGGCGGGGAAGTCGCGGCCGACGACCAGCACGCTGGGCGCGTTGGCCACCTGGGCCACGGGGGCGAAGTCCTTGAAGGCGTCGTAGGGCAGCTTCGGGTTGAGCGCCGGGCCGATGCTGTGCGTGGAGCTCGTGGCCATCAGGATCGTGTAGCCGTCGGCCGGGGCCTTGGCCACGAGGTCGGCGCCGATGGTGCCGCCGGCGCCGGGTTTGTTGTCCACCACCACCTGATGGCCCAGCGCAGTGGCCAGCTTCTGGGCGATGGTGCGGCCGATGATGTCGGTGGCGCCACCGGCCGGGAACGGGATCACGAGCCGGATCGGCTTGGCCGCAGGCCAGGCCTGCGCGGCCGCAGCCACGGGCGCCAGGAGGGCGGCGGCCAACGCGAGAGATAACCAGTACTTCATGGATGAGGGCGGCCGAAAGGGCCTGGTTGTTGGTTGGAAGGCTCAGTTTGGCGCGAGGCAGCCGGCCGGCGGCCGGTCGGGCCGGGCTCGATGCTGACACGGCCGGTCGCGACGTGCATCACGCCATGCGCCATTTGCATGAGGCCCCTGGGCCCGGTGGTTACGAGTGGATTACAGAGCCGCGACAATCCGGCCCCCGCGTGTGCAAAGCAGCGGCATTCGGCGAGCGCCGGCTGGTCCCGGTTCGCGGTGTTCGCCGAATCCCGTTTTTTGGCATCACCATGATTGGAAACCCGATGAACCGACCCGTGCTGGAAGGCCTGCGCCTGAACGTGCCCGCCTACGTGCGCCACACGCGCCTGATCGAATGGGTGGCGCAGGTCGCCGCGCTCACCGAAGCGAAGGATGTCCACTGGTGCGACGGCAGCGAAGCCGAGTACCAGCGCCTGACCGAGCAGCTGGTCGCTGCCGGTACCCTGATGAAACTCAACCCGGAGCTGCGCCCGCGCAGCTTCCTGGCGCGCAGCGATGCCACCGACGTGGCCCGCGTCGAGGACCGCACCTTCATCTGCAGCGAGAAGCAGGAGGACGCCGGCCCCACGAACAACTGGAAGGCGCCGGCCGAGATGCGGGCGCTGCTGCAGACCGGCCTTCCCGACGGCACCCCCGCGCTGTTCAAGGGCGCCATGCGCGGACGCACGCTGTACGTGGTGCCGTTCTCGATGGGCCCGCTGGGCTCGCACATCGCACACATCGGCGTCGAGCTGACCGACAGTGCCTACGTGGCCGTGAGCATGCGCACGATGACCCGCATGGGCCGCGGCGCGCTCGAGGTGCTGGGCGACAGCGGCAGCTTCGTGCCCTGCGTGCACACGGTGGGAGCGCCCCTGGCCGAAGGCCAGAAGGACGTGGCCTGGCCCTGCAACCCCGTGAAGTACATCGTGCACTACCCCGAGACACGTGAGATCTGGTCGTATGGCTCCGGCTACGGCGGCAACGCGCTGTTGGGCAAGAAGTGCTTTGCGCTGCGTATCGCGTCCAACATGGGCCGCGACCAGGGCTGGTTGGCCGAGCACATGCTGATCCTGGGCGTCACCAACCCCGCCGGCAAGAAGTACCACGTGGCCGCCGCGTTCCCCAGCGCCTGCGGCAAGACCAACTTCAGCATGCTCGTGCCGCCCAAGGGCTACGAGGGCTGGAAGGTCACGACCATCGGCGACGACATCGCCTGGATCAAGCCGCACGATGATGGGCGCCTGTACGCGATCAACCCCGAGGCGGGCTACTTCGGCGTCGCACCGGGCACGAACGACCACACCAACCCGAACTGCATGGCCTCGCTCAAGAGCGACACCATCTTCACCAACGTCGCCCTCACCGACGACGGCGACGTCTGGTGGGAAGGCATGACCGACACCGCCCCCGCGCACCTGGTCGACTGGCAGGGCCGCGACTGGACACCGGCCCTCGCCAAGGAGACCGGCGCCAAGGCGGCGCACCCGAACGCCCGCTTCACCGTGGCCGCGACGATGAACCCGGTGCTCGACGCGCAGTGGGACGACCCCAACGGCGTGGCCATCGACGCCTTCATCTTCGGCGGCCGCCGCAGCACCACGGTGCCGCTGGTGACCGAGGCCCGCAACTGGACCGAAGGCATCTACATGGCCGCGACCATGGGCAGCGAGACCACCGCCGCGATGGCCGGCGGCAACGGCGCGGTGCGCCGCGACCCGTTCGCGATGCTGCCCTTCACCGGCTACAACATGGCCGACTACTTCCAGCACTGGCTGGACATGGGCGAGCAGCTGCAGGCCCAGGCGTCGAAGTCCGGCGCCCGGTTGCCCGGCATCTACTGCGTCAACTGGTTCCGCAAGGGCGCCGACGGCAAGTTCGTCTGGCCCGGCTACGGCGAGAACATGCGCGTGCTCGAGTGGATGATCGGCCGCATCGAGGGCCGGGCCGAGGGCGCCGACAACGTGTTCGGCACCAGCCCGCGCTACGAAGACCTGCGCTGGGACGGCCTGCCCTTCACGCGCGAGCAGTACGCCAGCGTGATCGGCATCGACAAGGCCGCCTGGCAGCAGGAGCTGGTGCTGCACACCGAGCTCTTCAAGCAGCTCGAACACCACCTGCCCGCGGCGCTGCCGGCCACCAAGGCGCGCATCGAGGCGCGCCTGGCCGCGCTCTGAGGCCGTCCTTGCAACACGGCACCGGGCAGCCTTGACCACGCCGCTGCTCGCCGCCGTCGACCAGCAGGCCCGCTGGTGCGAGCAGGCCGGCGCGCCGTTCTCGGCGCGGGTGCTCGTGGCGATGGGCCACTGGCTGGCCGAGGACCAGGCCTCGCACGACGAGATCGCCGGCGTCACCGACGACCCGCTGGCCGGCGCCGTGGCGCTGCGGCTGCTGTCGGGCCTGCACGGCCTGGCGCTGCTGGGCCAGCGGCCCTGGTCGGCGCTGTGGCCGCCCTCGGACAACCCCGCCGACGACGAGACGCTGCGCGTGGCCGTGTCCCACGCCTGGCACTTCCGCACCGAGCACATGCGGCGCGCGCTGGCGGGCGCGCCGCAGACCAACGAGGTGCAGCGCAGCGCTGCACTGCTGCCTGGGTTGCTGCACGTGGCGCGGCACACGGGCCTGCCGATGGCGCTGGTGGAGATCGGCGCCTCGGCCGGCCTGAACCTGTGGCCCGACCGCTTCCGTCTCGAGACCCCGGGCTGGCAATGGGGTGCCGACGATGCCGCCCTCGTGCTGCGGCCGGAATGGCGCGGCGCGGTGCCGGCGGCACTGGCCGGCACGCCGCTGGCCATCGAATTCCGCGCCGCCTGCGATGTTCAGCCCGTGGACCTGGCCGCCGAGGGCGAGGACCTGCGCCTGGCCAGCTACGTCTGGGCCGACCAGGCCGAGCGTCTCGAACGCCTGCGCGCGGCCGTGGCGGTGGCGCGCGAGCAGATGGCCGCCCAAGGCGTGAAGGTGCAGGCCGCCAAGGCCGCGAACTTCCTGCGCCAGCAGCTCACCCTGCGGCTGCCGGGCCAGGCGCTGGTGCTGATGCACTCGGTCATGTGGCAGTACATGCCCAGCGCCGAGCAGGGTGCGATCCAGGCGCTGATGGAGGTGGCGGGCGCCGCCTCCACGCCCGAGACACCGCTGGCCTGGCTGCGTTTCGAGCCGCCCAAGCCCGACGTGCACATGGAACTGCGCTGCCGCATCTGGCCGGGCGGCGAAGACCGGCTGCTGGCCCGCTGCCACCCGCACGGCGCCTGGGTCGAGTGGGTCGATGAAGCGCTCGGCGACACTGCGGCCGCATGAAGCTGCAGCTGCTGTCCGACCTCCACCTCGAAACCGAGACCTTCGATCCCCAACCCGCCCCCGGCGCCGAGTGGCTCGTGCTGGCGGGCGACATCGACAGCACCTGGCAGGGCTACGAACGATTTGCCGGCTGGCCGGTGCCGGTGCTGGTGGTGGCCGGCAACCACGAGTTCGACGGACAGGATGTCGACGCCGCCGCCGCCGGCCTGCGTGCCCTGTGCCAGCGGCTGGGGTTCACGCTGCTCGAGCGCGAGAGCCTCCTGCTCACCGACGCCGCCGGCGCGCGCATCCGCGTGCTGGGCACCACGCGCTGGAGCGACTTCGACCTCTACGGCGCCGCCCAGCGCGAGCGCGCCGAACGTGCCGCCACGTACTTCATGCGCCTGATGGGCAGCACCCGCGGCGGCCAGCCCTTCGACGCCGCGGCGGTGCGCACCGAAAGCCTGGCCTGCCGGGCCTGGCTCGAGACCGAACTGCGCAGGAGCCCGCCACGCCGCGGCGAAGGCGGCTGGGACCGCACGCTCGTCGTCACCCACTTCGCACCCAGCCTCAGGAGCGCCGACCCGCGCTACGGCCCGCAGCCCGGCACCGCCAGCTTCTGCAACGCCGACGACGAGCTCATTCCCTACGCCGACCTGTGGCTGCACGGCCACCTGCACTGCCGCCACGACTACCGCGTGCCGCGCGCCGGGCGGGCGCCAGCGAGGGTCGTCTGCAACGCCCGCGGCCTGGCCAAGAAGGGCGAGGACGAAGGCTTCGACCCGCAGCGAACCTTCGAAGTCTGAGCCCGGTCAATGTGGGGCCGGTTCGGTCTGCCACACTTCAAGCACCGCTCGAGACCATGAAAGGTTCCCCATGAAGATCCTCGTCGCCGTCGATGGCAGCCCCTTCACCAAGCGCATGCTGGCCTACCTCGCCGCCCATGACGAATGGCTGGGCGGCCAGCACGACTACACCGTGGTGCATGCCGTGCCCGCCGTGCCGCCGCGCGCCGCCGCCGTGCTCGACAAGGCCGTGCTCAAGGCCCACTACGACGACGAGTCCGAGAAGGTCTTCAAGCCAATCCGCGCCTTCTTCGGCAAGCAGGGCATCCACGCCACGTTCGTCTCCAAGGTGGGGCCGGCCGCCGAGGTGATCTCTGGCGCCGCGAACAAGGGCGACTACGACCTGCTGATCCTCGGCTCGCACGGCCACGGCACGCTGACCAACCTGGTGATGGGTTCGGTGGCCACCAAGGTGCTGGCGAACTGCGGCACGCCGGCGCTGCTGATCCGCTGATGCGGCCCGGGTCCCTCGCGGCGGCGCTGCTGGCCGCTGCCTTGGCCGGCCCGGCGCTGGCCGCCGACGGGCTCAGGCCGGTGTTCGGCGGCACCGTGACCGAGGGTGGCGAGACACTGGTCACGGTGTTCTATGTGGACGGCAGCACCCAGAAGATCCGCAGCGGCGGCCTCGTGCACGTGTTCGCCGGCATGGAGTACGACGGCGACGGTTTCGCCGTGCAGGCCAACATCGGCTACCACGTCGACGACAGCAATGCGCGCAACGGCTCGGTGCGCTTCTCGCGCGTGCCGGTGGAACTGCTGGGGTTCTGGAAGGCGACGCAACAGATCCGCCTGGGCATCGGCGCGCGCAAGGCCACCGGCGGTGAACTCCGCAGTTCGGGCGTGGCCACCACCGCGGGCGGCAATCTCGAAAGCACGCCCGGTCTCGTTCTGCAGGGCGAGATGCTCCTGGGCGCCGGCCTGCGCGGCTTGCTGCGCTTCGTGGCCGAGGACTACAAGACCAACGGCCAGCGCATCAGCGGCAACCACGTCGGCCTGGGCCTGGCCTTCCGCTTCTGAAGCGGCCTCAGGGCTGCAGGCCGCCCCAGCAGGTGGCCTGGACCATCTCGACGATCTGCTCGTCGGTGAAGCTGCCGCCGGCCTTCAGGAACGCCGGCACCGGATCGCAGGCGCGCGAGTAGATCGTGTAGAGCACCAGCTCGGGCGGCAGTTTCGGATCGATGTCGCCGTCGGCCTGCGCCTGCACGATCCAGGCGCCCAGGGTGTCGCTCACGCGCAGGATGGCGTCGAGGTAGGCCTTGTTGGACATCAGCTCGGCGCGCAAGCTGCTGTTCTGCGAGGGCACGGTGGGCATGTCGCCGGCCAGCTGAGTCTGCAGCGCCCAGTGCGTGAGCGCGCGCAGCCGCTCCGCCGCCCGCACGCCGGTGCGCGCGGCCTGCGGGTCGACCACCGCCTGCGTGCGCTCCATGAGCCGCACCATGGCCGCGGCAGCCAGTGCTTCCTTCGACGGGAAGTGCTTGTACAGGCTCGCCTTGGCGATGCCGACATCGGCGGCGACCTCGTCGACCGTCATCAGGTCGAAGCCCTTGTCGGCAAGCAGCCGGTTCACCGACTCGATGATCGCGTCTTCGCGCGCTTGCAGCACGCGCTGCTTGAACGGCACCTTGTTGTCCATGACAGGCATTCTAGGCAGTGGCGTCGCGCAGCAGCCTGTACGGTCTTCGGCGCGACCCGAAAGTCGCCCCGACCGTGCAATCAGGCCGCGGGCTTGGTGCGCGCCGCCAAGCGCCGCATCCAGCCGGGCCGCGGCGCGGGCTTGGGCGCACGGGAGGGCTCGGCGGGCGTTTCATGCAGGCTCAGGTCGAGGCCGTAGGCCGTGCCGAAGTCGGCCGGGTCGCTGTCGGGCGGCGCGGCGGGCGCACGCCATCCCGAGAACCAGCGCTGCGGAGTGGCTGCCTTGCTCATCGGGTGTCTCCCTGAGGTGGTGTGCGTGTCGTGTGCGTCTGTAAGCAGTGTCACTGCGCAGGGCGCGCGGGTGTTCGCGGAACAGCGGCACGGCCGTGCCCCAATTCACGCGCGCGCTGACTAGAATCGCGCCCCTTTTTCGCTTCGCGTTGGGCTGCACGGCATGTCGGGATTCATGGCCATCGATTTCGGCACCTCGAACTCCGGCGTGGCCCTGCCCCGGGCCGCAGGCGGCGTGGCGCTGGTGCAGCTCGAACCGGGGCAGCCCACGATACCGACCGCGGTCTTCTACCGCGCCGACACGCCAGCCCACCAGTTCGAGGCCGAGCGCCTGTACGGCCGCGCCGCGATCGCGGCCTACGTGGAAGGGGTGGAAGGGCGCCTGATGCGCTCGATGAAGAGCATCCTCGGATCGAGCCTGCTCGACCAGAGCACCGACATCGGCGCCGGCCGCGCGGTGCGCTACCGCGACGTGGTGGTGGGTTACCTGCGCCACCTGAAGGCACGCGCCGAACACGAGGCCGGCACCCCGGTCTCGCGCGCCGTGCTCGGCCGCCCGGTGTTCTTCGTCGACGACGAGCCCGAGCGCGACGCGCAGGCCCAGGCCGCGCTCGAGGCCGCCGCACGCAGCGCTGGCTTCACCGAACTGCAGTTCCAGTAC
>SXGT01304080.1_pt1 | contig 10321 bp, 13 predicted proteins | sample 3176221 | NCBI WGS metagenome assembly SXGT01 (sample SAMN11356862, study PRJNA531348) | freshwater metagenome | isolation source: freshwater sample F1-120 | place: China: Fuxian Lake, Yuxi | collected 2017-12-25
TCCGGCTGCCTGGCTAAAAGACACCCTGGAAAAACTCCCTACCTGGCCCAACAGCCGCATCGACGTATTACTACCGTTCAGTAACATGGATTAAATCATAGCGGCAACACGTTGACGATGTGGTGGGGCTAGCCACTTACGTTTTTCTGGTGCAAAGGACTCTCCTGAAAACGATTTCTGAAACTAATAACCTCAATCCGTCCGTCAGATTTCTACTTAAACTGGCTGAATTCCGGCCAAATTTGCAATGGACGTATCACTTTTCGACACTTGGCAAGCCGGGGTTTGTAACCCCGTTGTTCATGTTTTATGACTTGAACAGCGCAAAACGTTAAGGGCGGGTTTACAAAACCCGTCCAGCCCAGGAATTGGAAAAAAACACATCAACGAAGGTTTTTAAAAATTAACTCTGGACGATCTGCTCCAGGCGAAATCCATCGATATCCGTTCTTACCTGCATCCACAGCGGCAAATGATCGGAGAGTTGATACGTGAACTCCGCCTTAGTCATTTCCTGGGGGAACAGCTCGGCAATGTAAGTTTCTTCAATATAAAAATCAAGCACTCCACCTGAATTGCTGAAATTCTCCGGGTAAATTGGATAGTGAAAAATCTGGTCATAGCGTTTGTTTTTGTCCAGATTACTTCCGTGATTCAGGCCCAACAGAGCCGACGGTATCTGCAATCCATGCCGAGTAATCGCTCTGAACATAGGGCTTTCGCGCGATGGAATATTGAAATCCCCCATGACAATTAAATCCTTATCCTCAGAAGTTTTCTCAAGCCGCTTGGCTTCAATCCAGTCAGCCAATCGTTCAAGTTCGCCTTGTCGGGCAGGATCATTGTCACCCCAACGAATATGCGTGGTCAGCGCCACGAAATCGAAGCTACCGGATTTAAACGAAGCCAAATAAGGGCTGCGCCAGAATGACGATTCGGACAAATATTCAAAGCCCTTTTTCAGCCTTGGCGGATTGGCTTCCGCCGCCAGGCCGTTAAAGGTAACTGCACGTTTGTCATATAAATAAGCGATGCGTTCTCGGTTACCACCCGCATCGGGAATCATATCCGAATACACCGCCCGCCAATAAGGTCCGAGAATTTCCAGCACTCGACCAAGATCGCTGAGGTTGTCTCTAAGCTCGACTAATCCGATCAAATCAAATTGGCCGAGAATCTCTGCAATATAGTGAATCGCGGCGATGCTGCGTTTCTTCTTACCGAATTCACGAATATTCCAGGTAGCGATATTAATGGTTTCGTCTAGTTTTGAAGATGGGATGTTTGCTGCTTTAATTCGTTCTTTTAGTTTGAGGAGGCCGTTTGCAATTTCAGCAGATACTTTTCCGTGATTCATAGAATTTAACCTTCTCCCATGCCCTACAGTTAATTTTCCAAAACAAGATCCAATCATAAGGTCATTAAAACCCTAGAGCTTTCTCGATTAAAATAACACGATACACTCCAATTTCATTATTGTTGGCTTGTAAGAATGCCTATTTACAAGGCCATAAGGTGCGCTGAATATAAGGTACTGCCGTCAGGCCCACCGTTCGCGATCGTTGCGCCTCGCACGGACCGGCAGCACCTATGGGCGGGCGCACATTTTGGGATTACGGCTGGCAGCCTTAGATCAATCAACAGACCTTCGTCATAAAAACCATCCGTCCGCAACTGGCCGCCCCCCTCCCTACCAATGGCACCCCGATATGATAGCCGTTTTCAGTTTTCCAGAAATCCAGTTTTCCAGCCCCCCCCGGCGGCGGGGTGTTTCGCCCGGCAAACTGGAAAACTGGCATGCTGAAATCCGCCCCACCCTCCCCGGAATTTTGCCGTTGCCCCGTAGCCGGAGCACCGCAGCCCATGCGCGACAGGGGCTGGCGGGGTTACGGATAGAGACGCGCCACGGGGGTAGCTACGCTGCCGGATGCGTAGCCCACTTTTGCATCGCCGCCCTCCCATAACCGGCAATTGATTGATTTTATTCCGAAATCCAGGCCAAGTAACGGGGTGACGGCAAATCCCCAACCCCGATACCGCAACTGCAGCGCACACACCCCACTTTTGGTGGTGACCGTTGCAGTTGCGGTTTTTTGCCCTACAGTAAGCCATGCTCCGCGAAGGAATACACGCTTTCACCGACGATGAAGTGATCCAGTACCCGGACATCAATCAAGGCCAAGGCCGCTTTCAGTTTATCGGTGATCACTTTGTCGGCCTGGCTGGGTTCGCTGATGCCGGAGGGGTGATTATGAGCGAGTATCAGGGCCGCCGCATTGTGTTTCAGCGTGGCCTTCACCACTTCACGGGGATAGATGCTGGCCCCATCAATCGTGCCTCTGAATAATTCATCACAGGCGATGACACGATGTTGGTTATCCAAAAACAGACAGACAAAGACTTCGTGCTCGAACGCTGCCAATTTCAACTTGAGATAGTTCCTCCCCTGATCCGGGCTGGTCAAAGGGTCACCTCGGCTGAAAGTGCGGTTTTGGATTTGTAGGGCTTCAGAGATGACCTCATCATCATCGGCCACTCGGTAACGCTGGTTGTTACCTCGAATGTATAACATGTGGTGTCTCCTAATCAATCGCCGCCAAAATCGCGCTGGATTCCGCATGATCCAAGGCATAATCCCGTAGGTCATGGAACTGCGTGGTACAGAGGTTGGATAATGCCGGTTGGCTGCTAAAACTCAGGTGGCTATAGGCATACAGGCAGCAGATAATCCCAAAAGCATCCGCTGACAGCTGACCTTCATAGCCATTGTCACAGCTAATCTGGAAGGGGTTTTCAGCCATGGGTGCCATGTAGAAGCCGCCGTTGGACAGGGTATAGAATTGCCAGTAGCCACCGTGGTAGTCTTTCGCCAAGTGATCGGCAAAGGTATAGACGGTGGGTTCAATCGCCAGGGGGAAATGCAAGCCAAACAACTGTCCGGTATGGCTCAGGCGTTGATGCTCGGCAACCAACTGGCGGGTAATAGTGTATGAATTCATGATGTTGTTCCTTTTATAAGTTGAATAAGATGCCGGCCCCTCCTCCACCCTGAAAACAACGGACGCACGACGTTCTCCGCAGTGAAGCGGCTTGTGTGTACATTGCTCAGGTTGGGAATTGGGGACGGCGGGGTTTATTTGAAGGGGTACTGGTTACTCAGTTGGACAGGCCGGTTTGATTCGGGTAGAACTATTCAGGCTCGGGTTCGCTGATGTCCTCCAGGTCATAGCCAGCCATCAGACAGGCTTTATTCCGGGCGGCAAGGTCGAAGCCTTGATCGTTGAGATTCCAGGTCAATAAATCGTCACTGGCATCGAGTAGGTAGTTGATGAAGTTCATGGGATTTCTCCTTAATTGGTTTAGTTGATTTGTTTTTGTTTGAAGCTTGAAACTGCATCAGGCCTTGAAACGCTTGGCTTTCTGCCCGGGTCGGTATACGGTCGGTATTGCACCGACGATTGATGTTGGAATGAGCAGGCCTTGCGTGGCTTGGTTTAATGCAGGTAGGGTCAAAGTGAACCGGTGAATTCAACTCCCTCGGTTACTTTTTCAGGGCTGCTGCTTTTGAGTTGCCAGGGTTGGACTTCTGCGACTTGGTATTGTGGGATTTTGGATTTTCAGGGTTAGGGTTAGTGGGATTGTCATCGACCTGTAAGGACACATCGGATGCCAGCAAGCGATTGATTTGATCGAGGAAAGCTGCACTATCCAAACAGGTGTAGCTGCGTTTTTGATCGCCCTCTTTTATGACCAGTTGTTCCTGTAGTAATACTGCCAACAGGAAACCGGCATTGTTTTGTGACTTGCCCTGGATCAGGCTTCGAAAAGCGGCTGAGGTAAAGCCGGTGACATGCCGCTTCAGTGTGTCCTCGATAGCGGTCCAGGCCACCCATTCCTGACTGAACATACCGGCAGCGGAGTTGGCATGGATGCGGATATGGATGTCGCCGTCGTCGTTGCAGCCAATGTGGTAGGTCAAGGTGGATTTGCCACTGACCGAGGAACAGTTGGCGATCTTGAGGATGCGGATTGCATCGGATTTTTGGTTAACGGTTTTCATGAGTTGACCTCGTGTAAAGTTATAGGTAAAAGCATTGAAGGCTGCCCTTCATATAAGATGGCGCTCCTTGCGCAGGATGAACTCAGGCTGACTTTGAATCGAAAACGGCCGCTGCGCACTCAGGGTGGCTGACCAGGACATTGAGCAAGGCCAGACATTCGGCATGCGCTCGCGGCAGGTTGGCTTCGCGCAAGTTGTCATTCAGGCGGTCCACTAAGTTGGCCACCAACGGGTCTATTGGTTGTTGCATAGGATTCTCCGGACAGTAGTGATCCCTGGGCACTGAAGCCCATTGGGTTTAGGGGATTGAAGGATTTAGATTTGGTTTGACGTGACGACGAAGGCTTGGTAGAGGGAAAGCAAATCAGCATCGATGCCTATACTCTTGGGGATGAACAAGACGGTACTGCCGGTATCGTCGTCAGTGATGAAGACCATTTCATAGCCATCGCCATGGTCTTCGATGACTTCGAAGCTGGGTACATAATCTTCGTCCGGATAGCGCACATCGCCGAACAAGGAGGTGACGATACACAGCCCCAGCACTTGTTCCAATGCAGCTACACTATCGCCGGGTTCCACCAACACAAAGCCGTGCAGCGAACCGCATTGTTGTAAACGCACTGCCAGCACCCGTGATAGTCCCGGCTGGGCAATACTGGGTAAGGTTTGGGATTCATAAAGTAATAACATGGGTAACTCCTATGATGAGTGGATAAATATCAAGGCCGAATCAGGGCGTAACAGGCCAAGATCAGCACTAACAAAATCGTGACGGCAACGGCGGCTTTCACGGCCAGCACGAGCAGAATGATGACAATCACGGCATGGATCAGTGGGGATGAGAATGGGCGTTTGGACATAAAACTCCTGGGTTGAGGATGGGACAAAAAAAGCCCCGAGGACCGGTGGGTCGTCGAGGCGGTGGAAAAGTATCGGGTGGGGGATTTAAGGCAATTGTTGAGTCAGCTCTGGAACCGTGTTTGTGATTCCGGATTTGGCGGTAGACCTTAGTCGGTTACACTAACAAACAAAAACAGGCTTAAGCAGATACAGTTGTGATTTGGCGGTAGACCTTAGTCGGTTACACTGCGGCTTCCGCTTTACTTTCCATTTCTGCGTTGTGATTTGGCGGTAGACCTTTGTCGGTTACACTACCTCGCCAATAAGCATTTGAAATATCAGAACAATTGGCGCTTTTTACTTTAAAAAAGCTCCAATTGCTCGGGTGGTTGTTCGATATTTTTGCGCTTGACACCAAAAAACACCTCAATTCGCCCAAATTGTTTATCGGTGATTTTAACAATACGCACTTCGCCATCAGGTGGCAAGTGATCTTTTACCCGTTCAACATGTACAGCAGCATTTTGGTCACTGGCTGCATGACGCATATAGACCGAATACTGCATCATGGTAAAGCCATCATCCAGTAAGAACGATCTGAAATGCGCATATTCCTTACGCTCTTGGGGCGTTTCAGTTGGCAAGTCAAATAGCACGATTACCCACATCGAATTCAATCCGCCAAAGTTGCTCATGAAACGGTCAAACGTTGGGGAAACTGAAAGCCGAGTCGTCGATCCGTGAAGCTGCGTTTAAAGTCCGCCAACTAGTAATGGCAGGCCACCATAAGCGGCATTTTCTGCTGCTCCCACAGTACCGATTCGCTGAGTAAGTTCAATAACGGTACCTTGGTTTGTTTATCTATGGCTAAGTCGCTGCCCCGTTTTTGCGCAAGATCGTAGACGATTAAATCAACCCACGGACGCAACGGTTCCATTAAATCATCAGCCAGACATAAACCGTTGTATTGATTGCTGTGCTGTATGCCTAGCGCTGGATGTAAACCGCTACCCACAATGGCGCGGGCAACCAAAGCCCGTACTATCGCATAACCATAATTCAATACACTGTTACAGCCCGCTGCTTCGGTGTTCCGGCGAAAATCATCACCAAATAATAAATGCCAATATTTTTGTGCGGCCTGTGCTTCCAGATTATCCGGGTCTCCAGGCTTAACTTGACCTGCTAAGCGGTAGAGGTTGGTGGCGTTTTTCCCCAGATGTTGCAAGACATTGGCCTGTTCAGTGATTTTTTGTTTCACCACCAGTTGCCACAGGCGTTTGCGGCGATTTTCGGACAAAGCAATTTGTTCACGCAAGGTTTTGTTATGCAGCGTATTTCCGTCAGTAAGCGGCAACAGCAAAGCATAGGGCAAATGGCTGGCATCGCAGACTACCACGGCGACATTGTTTTGCTGGCAAGCCACCAATAGCGCCTGACTGGTAACGATGGCTGGATGCTGCAAAATCAAAAACCCCTAATCTTCTACCGGAATTTGCGCAACGGTTTCGCCTTGTTTATCGATCAATAACTGATGATGCAGCATATGTACATACGCGGGTTCGCTGATGTCGACTATGCGCTTAATCATTGAGTATTTTCCCTATGGCATTCACTTGGATAGATTGCATTTAATATTTAGTGATTAGATTCTGTACTGAATCACTAATAGCTCCAGCTTTGTCTTTAGCTGATGTATGAGGCACTAACTCTAATCGAGGCTGATTGCCTTGATCTAATTGGCCTAATTTGGTTACCTGATAATACTGAACATTACTATCGATACTTAGTTTCACCATATCCTGTTTATGCAAAGCCATAATAAACTCTATTCCATCACCGTGATTGGTTTGAATAATGGCTTGTTTATCCGAGGCTATGCCTTTAGCTCTGTGACTGGCTTCCATCATGGTCACCAATGTTCCATATACTTTTCCAGACGAATTAATTTTTAAAATTTCAACATGATGAATATTATTGTAAGGCAACCATTTAAAAACTTTTCCGGCTTTATCTTTAGCTCCATGCTTTGTATAGCCTAACTCTTTAAGCGATGTATCGGACTGAACAACTCGAACCCTACATATTGGTGTTTCTCCATTTTTATGATAAATGACATTCTCAGGATTAAATGCCGATTTTAAATTATCCGTATGTTTCGCCAAGTGTCTTAGAACCAGTTTCTTTATCGTTGGGTCGATTATTTTTTCAACTTTAGTAAAAATACCTTTTTTATTTTTCTCCGCAAAGCTTTCATCCAGTGTTTTACGATAAACGTTGCCAATACCTTCGATGAATCCCGCACCCGTTAAATCATGCAATTCCCCATTCAATTTCCGCTGCGGGGTATGGGCAACGATGATTTGATCCAGTGCTGTTTGAAGGTCGGTCCGTAAATTTGGCCAGGGTGGGTCAATCACCAAATCGCGCATCTCGAGTTGGGATTTTTGCTGTTCCAGCTGTTTGGCGGTTTTTACCAACGCATTGTAAAAACGCCTATTGACGCAAGCGATGACAGCGGCATCAAGCGCATGATGGCGGTGATCGGTGCGCTCTTTTTCGCCGCTGTCACTCAACAAGCTGTTCAAATGCCATTGATGCCGTACCCAGGCAGTGGTCGCGCCTTTGCTGGCGGTAATCTCCACACCCAGGGTTTGCAAATACTCCAATGCCAGTTTGCCAATGTAGCGGGTATCGTTAAGCTGGCTACTGAGAAAGTCGCGTTTTTGCACATCGGCAGCAGTCATGAAAAATTTGTCTTTTTTAGCCGCCAAACGCCGATCTTTTTTGACCCATTTAGTGATGGCTTGGGTGATTTGATTCCAGCGTTGCTCGGATTTCCCAAAGGCATCAATTGGTGTGCGCTGGCCTTTGAAGCGGTTTTCTTCAACATAACATACCACTTTGTTCATGTACGAATCGTCCAGCGATTCGCTATAAGGCAGGATATGATCGATTTCGATTTCCGGACTGAATAGCACCGACAAACTGATCGGGCGGGTCGAATACGCGCATAAGCCGTCTTGATCCTTCCACAAGCGGTATTTGAGCCGATCGGATTTGCTGGCGGTTTCACGCAGTCCCAAATGCGGGCTGAGCTTGCGTTGTTCATGAAACTTTTCCTGTGCCTCGTCGTTAGCTTTGGAATTGGCTTTTTGCTGTTTGGTGAATTCAGTGTAGCGCTTGGTGTTCATTTCCAAATCCCGCGCCAGTTCGATGCGTATCACGTCCGGTTTCCCGTGTTCGGCTATCAGGGCATTGATGACCCGTTTCAATTCGTGCAAGCCTTTGTTGACGATGGGATTGGCGGTTTCGGGTGGTGGGCCCAAACGATTCACAGCAGCAATTTTTTCGGGTTCGTAGTCGTATTCAGAGATTTGTTTACGCGCCTCCGAGTAGATCAAACCTTGTTTGAGGTAAGGCAACAAGCGATTAATGGCTTTACTGGACAAACTGGCATGTCCGGGTTCGAACTCCAGCAAACACAACTTGACAGCGGTAGTGGCGTCAAACCGCCAGTGCTGAATCAGTCGATTCTTTAAAACGGACTTTTTCTGGATCGTCAGAAAATCTTCGACCAAGGCATGTTGGCGGTCTTCAGAATACTGATCCCAATCGCTCAAAACGCCACGAATTTTGCAGGCTGTGGTGTTCCCTTTGAGTTTTTTATTGCCGCGCTCCAGATTGAATTCGGTGTGTTTGTCAAAACCCAGCCTTTTACGAATGCCTGTAATGCTGACTTCGGCATGATTTTCAAAGAATTGCTGCAATGTAATGCGGTCGGATTCTTTTAAGCTCAGCCATTGTTCGCTGTGGCGCTCGAAAAACTTCAGATTGTTAATGTCTTGCAAATATCGAAATTGTTGGCTTTGCAAACGGGCGAGCCGTGCCCGGTTGTTCTTAGGCTCCAGACTGCATCGGCCCACGCGATCAGCACGCAGTTTTAGCGGTCTTTGGAAGAAAATAATCTGCTGAATTTCCTCCTGAACCTCCTGGCTTAATTGCGGATGGTGTGATTGCTGTTTGGCAAAGATTTGCTCCAACTCATCGAAATACATTTGTCGGTCGGTGCGTAAATGTCCACCGGCATGTAATCGATTACGATGGTTTTGTTGGCGTGGATTTAGTCCAGCTAGATATTCGCCCAGGGTGCGACAATTGTTGTCCTCGATCGCATGTTTCAATAGCGCAATATCTTGTTTGAATGCAGTTTCTTCCTTGGCCCGTTCAGAGCCATCACCTTCCTCATCATCCAAATCAGTCAATAAGTCGATGGTATCCGGGTCATTGACCAAATCACCCAGCAAGGTTTTACGGCTGCTTAAAAAACCACGACGTTGGGCTAGATGCAACAGTACGCGGCCCAGTTGGTAAGGCTGTAAAGCCTGGTCTAGCGCCAGCTTCCGTAATTGATAAGGGTCGCCCAGTGCGTTGAGTATCTGTTCAGGCGATGGATTGTCGCGCAGGGTTTCTGGCAACAAATTTAGTTTTAACAGATAGTTTTGCAGGCGTTGTTTGCGTCGCGCCCGGCGTTGTAATACGCGCCGCAAGAGCCGGGCATGTCGCCGCTTGGCATTTTTAGGAGTGGGTGTTTTTTCTTCGACTGCTTTGGTGAAAATCCTACAACCAATATCGATGATGCCGCTGGGTTTCCCATCAATTTCATTCAGCAAGGCCCAGCCAATCGAGTTGCTGCCTAGGTCAATTCCTAACACTTTTTGCTTGCTCATTATTTATCCCTCATGAATAATGGGCGACTAGTGTAACCGACTAAGGTCTACCGATTAACCTTTTCATACCAAGGAATCGTTTTTCCGTAGGCAACGCCTTTACGCGACCAGAGCCCTCGCAAGGTAAAACCTAAGGGGGCTTTTTTATTGCTTGCAATCCCGATCGGATTGACTTCAATAGGGGATTCTAGAATTTTAATCCGGCCTGGAAATTTAATGTTCTGCAAAAGTTGATGAACAAAGCCAACTAAGTTTTTAATGCTCAAGATAAGACCGTTTTGACTCAATGCATACTGAAACTCTTTCATCACATTCGGGAGCACTTTCAAATAAACTATCCAGTTGTCGAAATCCATGTGCAAGTTTTTGCTACGGCTGGAATAGATTAGTGCCCACTTTAATGAAGAAGATTTTAAACCAGAAAAGTTATTGAATCAGTTGGTAGTCGATTAGTGATTGACAACGCCATGGCCAAACCCAAATTTATCTTCACTCGAATGTTAAAATTATTAAATGTTACTGGATCAATTTAAAAACAGTCCCGGTTTGACCTGAAGGAATTCCCGTCTGATTGCCTAAAACGTAAATTTCGCCTGACGAATCTTGACCAAAACCTAAGAGAGAAATGCCTAGTGTGCTTGGATCGGTTAACTGCATTTCAAGGATTTCAGATTTTTTATTACCCGCA
>SXGT01454267.1_pt1 | contig 10321 bp, 5 predicted proteins | sample 3176221 | NCBI WGS metagenome assembly SXGT01 (sample SAMN11356862, study PRJNA531348) | freshwater metagenome | isolation source: freshwater sample F1-120 | place: China: Fuxian Lake, Yuxi | collected 2017-12-25
ATGGATCGCGCCGGCCAGTAGCGCCGGACGGTGCATGGTCAGGATCGTCTTCAGCGGACCGTCCTCGAGCGCGTCGCGGCCGAAGTCGGCCATCGAGGCGTGCGTGGCCATGCCCGCCGACTGCGCCATCGGAGCGGACAGCACGAGCATGCAGAGCAGCGTCAGACGACAAAGCATGGCGGACTCATTCGGTGGCGTTGCAGCAACCCTTCTCAAGCTCGCGGACATGCGCGAACTCGGCCTCGGCGTCATCGAACTGCGCCGCCGGTGGCGGTGTCGATGGCGGCGGAGCCTCAGGCGCTTCGGAGGAATGGCAGGCGGCCAGCATCAGGACTGCCGGGAGCCACCAGCCAAGGATCAGACGCGAGTGCATTTCTGGATGATGCCCCGCCGGGATGACGCACGCATGAATCTCAGCCAGAGCGCTTTCGTTCTCAACTGGCGACAAATACTCGTCAAGGCGGGCTGACACTTTCACTTCGGATTCTTCCGACAACCGAACGCTACGTCAGCCCGCTATCCAATCCCGATGATGCAAGCGGCGATCCGCTGCTCCGGGCTGGTCTGCAGTGGAAAGCGCCGGAAGTGTTGCTCCAATTGCGCCGCCAGTCGCAGTGGATCGGCCAGCAAATCCCGGCGGATATCCTTGAGCAGCAGCGGCTTGTGTCGTTTCTTATCGGAAAGCTTCTCGAACCAGACTGGGCGGATGACGTCAAGCCAACGCGAGGCTACGGCATCCCAGTCCGGCTGGCGCTGGCTACTAGGCGCACGCAGCATCGAGCGGATTTTCAGCAGATGCGCATCGGTGCCCGGCGGCAGCTGCGGCGCCTGGGCCAGCAGGCGCTCCAACACGAACTCCAACTCCTCCAGGGCTCGCTGCTTCTTGCGCGACAACAGCTTGCGCTCGACCCTGGAAAGCCGTTGCACGAAGACTTCCAGTGTCTTCGCGGCTGCGGCGTCCATGCTCAGATCCTCGGTGTCCGCCTGCAGTCGTTGCCGCAAACCTTCGGCGACGGCTTCCAGCTCGGTCTGAGCCTCGCCGTTATAGTTCGGGAACAGAATCCACCGCGGCGCGCCGGAGTCTCCCGCCGCCAGGCAGAAAAACGCCCAGGGCGAGCGAGCCCGCACCAGGCTGACACGCGATAGCACTCGCTCACTCACCCGTCGGTAGCGCTCGTAGACCTCCGGCGGCACCAGTGCTTCCTCGCCCTCCACCAAGGCGCGGACCGGAGCGAACGCATCGTTGATGCCGTCCCAGGGCTTGGCGGCGGCCTTCTCGTATTCTTCGATCAGCTGCTGGGCACTCAGCGGCTCGCTCTGCGAGCGCTGCATGGTCTCCGGCAAGGGCATGTTGGAACCCAACAGCTTCTCGACCGTCTCGTAACGCTCGATGAAGCGCTCGTCCGACGACAGCGCGAACTCCGGTGCATCTTCCGGCCACCAGGCCTCGATTTGCGCATGCGGCGAGTCCATGCGGTCCACGCGCCCTACGCGCTGCTCGGCAATGCGCACCACGCTGGGCATGTCCAGATGCAGCAGCACCGACGCCGCCTGCAGGTTGACTCCCTCCGATAGGCTGTCCGAACACAGGCCGATCACACGACGTTTCTGCGAACCCTGAGCAAACACCTTGAGCACATCGGCGCGGTCCGAGCCTTCGTCGCCCCAGGCCATCAGCACTTCAGCCTGATGCTTCTGCCGCAGCAGCTGCCGGATCACCGCCAGCGAAATGGGGCGGCTGTCATAGGCCAGGACCAGATCATGCCGACTGATCAGCGCCGCCAGTTGCGCCGCCTTGCGCCGCTCACGCTGCTCCGACATCTGCCGACCCAGCGCTGCAATCTGCTCATAGCTTTTCGCATCGTGCTCGCAGGCGCGCCGGTGCGCATCCCCGTCACAGAGCCAGTCCGGCAGCGCCACGCCGAGCCGGTTCTCCGGCGGCCGACCGGCGATGCGGCGGATATTCGATACCACGTCGCCGCTACTGCCGTGCTTGGAGAAATCCTGAATCCCGAACTGTTCGATCGCCACCGCCGTGCCGTGCACATGCTCGTACAGCGCGGCACGCGAAGAGCGCAGTGCACGCATCACCATATAGCGCGCCAGCTTGCGGGCCGAGCCGAGCCGCCCCTGCAGATAGCGTTCCGCACTGATACCCTGCTGAGCCAGCACCTCCGGCATTTCCAGCGGCTGGACGAAGTGCGTCACCCCATGCAGCCCCTCGGCCAATGCCTTGATGCGGCGCGCATATTCGCGGTCTTCTTCAGGCTCGTTGAGACTGTAGAGCCGCGCCAGATGCTTGGGGAACCGACAAAGCTCGCCGCGATAGTCGCGATACTGCTCGGGCTCGCGGTCGATCAGCGTGTTGAGCATCGCCTTGGTGCGGCGCACCGTGAAGCGCTGGATTTCCGTGCGCAGCAGCTCGATCTCCGGTTCGGTCAGGGAACGGCTCAGGTTCTGCACGCCGAGCATTTTCTGGAAGGCCTTGAGCGTCGACTCCGCCAGGTTGTCGGCCCCGAGCATGTCGGCAATGCGCAGCAGATCCGAGACTCCACGATTGATCGGCGTCGCCGTCAGCAGTACCACATGGTCCGCCATATTGCGCAGCAGCTGCTGGGTACGGTTGGATTTGATGTTGAGGAAGTTGTGTCCCTCGTCCACGCAGAGCAGCTGCGCGCGCTTGAGCTGCTCCACGGTGATCTCGTGACGCCGGCTCTTGGCATGCGACAACCCGCCATGCGAGCCCACTTCCAGCGACACCCCCGCCCGCAGCGATTCGCGCTCCCAGTTGTCCATCACGGTCGGCGGGCTGATCATCACCGAAAGGCCGCGCCGCAGCCGCCCGCGGCGCACGATATCGTCCTGCATCGCGGCGATCAGATAGACCCCCATGCGCGTCTTGCCGGCGCCGGTGGCATCGGCGATCAGCACGCTGCCCTGGTTGTGCAGCACATACAAAGCCTGTGCGATGCCCTGCTTCTGGCTGGGCCAGAGCTTGCCGGCGTCCGGCAGGTACTCGTCGCGCAGATAGACCTGCGCCCACTCACCTTCCAGCAGCTCGGCACAGGCCCGCGCCAAGGCCTCGCGCCAGGTCACCGCCCTGAGCAGCTTCTCCAGTAGCGCCAGCAGCTGATCGAGGTAGCTGCGCCCCAGGCGCCAGTAGTTCTCGGCAATCAGGCGCGCATCGCGATAGCGGGTCGGATCGTCCTTGACGGTGAAGCGGGCATTGGCTTCCAGCTGCCCGGCCATGCCCGGTGCGGTGTAGTTGCTGGAACCCAGCGTCACCGCCTTGTCGGTGACGTAGAGCTTGGCGTGCATCATGCGCGCGCCCGGCACATAGCGCGCCTCGATGCGCCCGCTGCGCAGCCGCTCTATGGTGCGCAGCAGCGCCGCCGAGCGCAGCAGCGAGATATTGCGCGACAGCCAATAGCGCTCCGCCCGCTCGGGCAGGTCGTCGTCGCTGAGGCTGTAATCCTCGCGCTGCGAGGGATAGGGCTCGTTGCCGAACAGCCAGCGCAGCTGCTGCTCCGGCGCCACCGCGCTGGCGAGGTCGATCAGTCGATCGAGGCTGGCGTAGCCGCTGATGACCAGTGAGGCTGGGGCCTCGCGCAGATCGCGCTCGACCTCCTGCTCCACATGGCGCTCTTCCACATTGAGCGGAAATCGCCCCGAGTCGGGCCAGACCAGATGCGAGCCGCCATCGGCCGCCTGTTCCGCGAACAGGTCGACGGTATGGCGGTCGCGGCGCATGGCGGTGGGCTCAGACGGTCTGCGTGACGATCACTTCCTCGCCCAGCATGTCGACGATCTTGACCGCCACCACGCTGCCCGCAGGCGGCGCCGGCAGCCGGTACTGGCCCTGCACCAGATCGGTCTTGCGCTCCGGCACATCGGCGCAGACGACATTGAACAGCCGGCCGTCGTAGGCAGTGTCGACCATGATGCAGTCCACGCAGGCTCGCCAGTCGTCGATCTGCGCCCTGAACAGGCCTTCCTCCAGGTTCAGGCGCTTGACGATCCCGGGCGACAGCACATCCGTCACCGCCACGCTCAGCTGCTCTCCCTCGCGCTGCAGACGGATGCTCGCGGTCAGCGGCTCGTGCTTGAGAAAGCCGCCGTACTTGGCGTCCGTGCGCAGCTCGATCACCTGGATGCGATTCACCGGCCGCGCCTGGTTGTAGCGCTCCAGAGCGGCCTGCGCCGCCAGCTCCATGCCGAGGCAAACCAGCTCGATGTCGCGCTCCTCCTCCGGTCGCCGGCGCAGCTCGGCCTGCATCGCCTCCAGGTCCAGTGGCGTCAGCGGATGGTTGAAGGGCAGGATCTTGACCAGCTTCTGGCCCCGTGTGCCGTCGAAATAGCTGTCCGTCCGAATGCGCGTGATGCCGATGAACTCGCAGGCCAGCTCCACCGCCTCGTTGTGCTGGAGCTGAAGATCGTAGTCGTTGACGCGCCAGGTCGAGAAGGATAGCTGGCAAGGCGACGGCGTCTGCCCCTCCGATTCGGCGAGTCGGCCCTTTCGCGGCTTGGCCCGCTGCTCCGCCTGTTCCTGCATGACCGCTTGCAGGCGCTTCGCCGTGGTCTGGATCGCGCCCTTGTTGATGTCGCAGCCGATCCAGCGGCGGCCGAGTTTCTGGGCGACAGCAACGGTGGTGCCGGAGCCGGAGAAGCAATCCAGCACGATGTCGCTGTGATCCGTGCAGGCCTTTATCACTCTCGAAAGGAGGCCCTCCGGCTTTTCCGTTGGGTACTGAACCCCACCTTTCATACGCCCAGTATCTGTCCAGATCGTTTGCAAGACCTGACCGTCCCGCTCATCCAAAAAGCTGACCCGGCATCGCGCGGCGCCCTTGTTAGGGTCTCGGAGATAGAACTCTCCTCGTGCAACAGCAGCATCCATATCGTCAGGGCTGTCGTAAGGCCATACGCGCTTGTCGGACGGCATGGCACCGCGCCAGTTGAATCGCTTCTTCGCGACCGCACCTTTGTAGGTGCAGTCATCCAACTTGAATCTGCGGTAGTCATTTGGCAGAGAATCACTCCAGGCAACAACTTCCCCGCTCGGAGCCTTAGCCAAACTGTATTCACGCAGCGCTGCGTCCGAAAGATCGTCTACAACGTCCCGCCAGTTGTAGATCGGCTTTTCGTCCTTGGAGTACCAGTAGAGAGTGTCGTGAATCCATCCCATGCGACTCTTAGCATCGTTGTGTGGGTCGGTCCGCTGCCAAATGACCTCATTTACCAAACGCTCTGAGCCGAAGACTTCATCAAGAACAGCCCTCAAGTGATGGCTCTTATGCCAATCACAATGAACCCAGACGGACCCAGATTCAGAAAGCAGCTCCTTTAACATCAACAGCCGCTCGTACATGAATTGCAGGTAGTTGTCGTTCGCCCAGATGTCCGTGTACTGGATCTGTTCGCCCAGCGTGTACTCCTCGCCGTTGAGCTTTTGGCTGCCCTTGGCACCGCGCAGCTGCACCTTGCGCACGTAGTCGGCGCCGCTGTCGAAGGGCGGGTCGATGTAGATCAGCTTGACCTTGCCGCGGAAGCCGTTGGCCAGCAGATGCGCCAGCACGTCCTTGTTGTCGCCATGGAATAGCAGGCCGCCGCGCGCGTAGCGGCTGGGCCAATCGGCCCAGAGCGCATCATCGTTGGCGACGGGCTCGCCAGCCGCGTAGCGCTCCACCGCCTGTGCCGGATACGCCTTGACCCGGGTCAGCGGGCGCTTGCCCACCCAGGTCAGCATCGGCCGCCCCTTGGCCTTGCCGATCTTGATCTCCGCCGCATCGCTCACGTGCTCGCTCCCAGTTGCAGCCGCAGCTCCTCGGCGCGCACCAGACCGGCCAGCACGCGGTAGTCGCCCAGCTCGCGGCGGATTCGCCCGGCAACGATCGCCGGATGGCGCGAAATCCGGGACGCGAAGTCCCCCACCCTCCCGACGCTGTAATCGCTCAGCAGGCCGGCCTCCGCCCACAGCGCCGGCGGAATCAGCGCGTCGCCGGCCAGCCGATCGGCCTCCTGCTCGCGTGGATCGCTCCCAGCGGTTTCATCCAGGGCATCGGCAAACGTATCGCCGGGCTCATGCAGATGCCAACCCACATGCACCAGCTCATGCAGCAGCGTGAACCAGAAATTGTCCATGCGCTCATGTCGCAACGTCAGCCCGATCACCGGGCGGCCATCGGCATCAACCATGGCGGCGCCGTCCAGATACGTCTTGGGCAGATGCGGCTCGATCACCACCGCGATGCCGGAGCTGCGCAGGAACTCCAGCGCCACCCGCGCACCCTTTTCCATCTTAGACAGGCAGGCCACCTGCGCCAGGAACTCGGCGTTGACGCTGCCCTTGCGATATTCCGGCACGGTCTGCCCACGGGCCCGCACCAGCACCCGCGCGCGCCAGGCCGCGAAGGCCGGGTGATCCAGCTTCTTGCTGCTGCGGTAATGCGCGGTACTGCGGGCGTAGGCCGGCGTGGCCGGCGCGGCGGAGGCCCCGAACAGCTTGGCGATCCAGGGCTCGGCGTTCTTGCGGAAACGCGCAAACTCCCGCGGCGCGCCGGGAAAGTAACCGCGCTCGTGCATCTGCTTCAAGGGCAGCGCCGCAGCCGAAGGCAATTCCGCCGTCTGTGGCTCAGCCTCCGCCGGCGCGGCAATCAGCACCCCGGCGGGGATACCGAGGCGCTCGTGCAGCGCGCGGATCATGCTGAGAGACAGCGGCCGCTTGCCGCTGAGTACCTCGGAGACCTTGGAGGCAGAGCCGATGATCGGCACCAGGTCCTTGCGGCTGAGGCCCTGTTGCTCCATGCGAAAGCGGATGGCATCCACGGGGTCAGGCAACTCCAGCGGGAAGCGCTCGCTCTCGTACTTCTCGATCACGGTGGCCAGCAGGCGCAGCTGCTCGGCGGCATCGGTCTCCGGAGCAGGGTCGCGCGCCATCAGCTCGCCCAGGGCCTCCAGTGCCCGGGCGTGCTCGGCCTCGTTGCGAATCAGCCGGATTTCCATGACCCACCTCCTAAAAACTCTGTTACAGCTTCCACTTGTCGTAGTCGGCATGGGTGCCGACCCGTTCCACCTTGACCACGCCGCAGGAGAAAGTGACCAGCACCAGCAGCCGGTAGTCGTTGCCCTTGATGTTGAACACCACACGGTTGCCGGACAACCAGTCCGCGCTGGGATAGCGGGCCTTGATGTCGGCCCACTGGGTCCATTTCGCCTCTATGGCTTCCTGCAGCCATGCATCCAGAGACTTTCGGGCCTGAGGATGTTGCCGTTTGAAATTCTCCAGCAAATGGCGACCTAGGACCTGCATCTCAGGGGGAAGTTCCCAAATTGGGAAACAAGTTTATAGATTTTATTGATTAATGGGAAACTGGGCCCGGATCAGCGGCAACGCGGCGGGCATCAAAGGCCGCGCACGAAGTCGCGGGTCTGATCCAGAGCGTCCTCGCCCAACTGCTGGTCCGCGAAGATCACACGGTAGTGCAGAACATCGGGGTTAAGCTCCTCCCACCGTTTGAGGGCGACGGCTTTGCGTCCCTCCAGCGACACCGCCGGCTCGCCGCGCCCGTGCCGCGCTAGGTCTTCCTCGACCACGGGCTTATAGGCGTCGCTCTTGATCTCGACGACCAGGACCTTGCCGTCCTTGCGCGAAATCACGAAATCCGGCGTATATCGATGCCAGCGACCATCGACACCCTGGTACTCGGCGAACAGTTCGGTCTTGGCCGGATCGGTCAGTCCGCCAGTAAACCAGACACCATCGATCTGGCCAGGGTGCTGCTTGAGCAGGGCCAGCACGCGCTCCAGGTATTGAGCTTCTGGCTGTGAGTCGAAATTGTAGCCCTCGTAGTGGAAGCTCATGTCGCGGGCCAGGGCCGCATCCGGCAGCTCGTCGGCCCTCTTGTAGAGATGCGCCCGGTCCTTGGCGAAGCTGATGCGCGCGGTGTAGACCGGCAGGCCGTTGCGCACAGTGCGCTGAAAGCCCTCCGCCTTGACCAGCGCCAGCGCGACATCGACTTCCTCCCAGTCTTCCTCGTACTGGCTGGTCTGCTTTTCGATCTGCTGACCCAGGGCGGCGAGGTGATGCTCTGGAATCTGCGCCCCGCTGCCATAGGCCTCGGTCAGGGCGGCTTGGATCAGGGGCATCGGCAGGTGGTAGTTGGCGGACAGCTCCGCCGCCACGCCATAGAGCGAGAACTCCGTATCGCCGAATTCGATCAGGTCTTCGCCGCCGTCGACCCGGGCCAGCCGCACCTTGCCCTTGGGCGTCTCGATCAGCGTCCAAGTGCTGACAGTGGAGCGCGGCTCGCGAATCTCCGTCGGAACCCGTAGCTGCAGCCGCGACAGCGCGGCGGCCTCGGCCTTGCGGCGGTAGCGCAGGACCTTGTGCTTGAGTAGCAGCGGCGGCAGCTGTGTGCGGCGCAGCTCGATCACCTCCTCGATGCGCTCGGCGGACTGCCGGTTCAGCTCCTCGATGCTGGTGCCGTAGGTCTCTTCTAGCTGCTTCTGCAGCACACCCTTATTGCCCTTGGAAACGTACACACGCGCGGGGCGGGTGTTGCCAGGGATCTGCCGCAGGCAGCGTGTAGCGGCCTGCAACACGAAGTTATTGCTGGACGCCAGCTTGCGCACCAGCCCGCAGGCGAACAGGCTGGGACAGTTCCAACCCTCCGTTCCCTTGTTGACCAGCAGGATCACACGGTGCGGAGCTTCCGGGGCCTGAGCCAGGCGCTTGAACGCTTCGTCAACGTCCTTCGGCGAGTCCTGGTGATACTCCAGCACGGTGCCTGGGTCGATACCCTTGGCCACCAGCGCAGACTCGATGTTCGGCCGCGACTCCTGCAGGGCGGTGATCTGCGGGAAATAGAGCGCCAGGCGCGCTGGCGCACCGTCGGCGGCGCGTACACTCCAGTAGCTGTCCACAAAGTCCGAGACGATGCGCTCCACCAGATGATCGGTATCGGAATCGTCCAGGTCGAAGACCTGGATGTTGTTGGCCAGTTCCTTGAGCACACCGTCCTGGATGCCCTGTCCGAGGCTGTACCAGACCACGACGTCGCGCAGCGGCTGCCGCTCGAAGTACGGCGTGCCGGTGGTGTTCACCACCACCATCAGCTGCGTTTGCTGCGCCAGATAGTCGACGGTGCGACGAACCTTCTTGATGCCCTGCCCGGTGAATTCCAGCTCGCCCGTCTCCGGGTTCGCTTTCCACTCGCCCAACAGCTTCTGGCCGTAGGTGTGGTGGGCCTCGTCGGAAAACACAGCCAGATGCGGTAGCGAAGCGATCGCCTGCAGCCGCAGGTTGGCCACGTCCTGCTCGTGATCCGCCTGACCACCAAGCGCCAACGGCAGCTGTTTGGCGCCGCGGCGACGCGCCGCGCTCTTCTGGATGCGGATCTTCTCGGTGTTGGTGACGATCAGGTTCCAGGAGCTGCCGGGTACCACCGGCAGTTCCTTTTCGCCGTCGCGCGTGAACGTGAGCTTTAGGGTCGCTGCGAATGAGCCATAGAAGCGCGGCGGCAGCAACCGCTCGAACGGCATGTCGGCAATTTCGCGCAGCGATTCGATGATGGTCTTGCCGGGCGCAAAGATCAGCGCGTTGCGGACAAAGGGACCCTCGGGATACTCCTGGGCCATCGCGAATTCAGTGGCGGCGATCGCGCCCATCAGGATCGTTTTCCCAGCTCCCATGGCTAGGGCCAGGATGTAGCTGGGGTAATCTAGGGTGAAGGTTTCGCGCAGGCTCTCAAGCTGATGCTTGCGGACGAAGGCATTGTCGGTCCGTATGCGTTCGATCAGCGCCTCCAGATCGTAGTCGGCCTGCTCGAACAGCTGCGGTGAAATGCCCATCGCTCGCACCCGGTCCTTTCTGGAAGGGAACAATGCAGTGTAGAGCTGAGGGATCGTCGGCGTGTTCGTTACGAGCCGGAGATACCAGTAAACCTCCAAGGCCTGGAACTGCGCCTTGCGCAGAAACCGCAACGTGCCGTCTTCCAGCGTCGCATGGCCGAGAATCTCCGCGATCGCGGGATATTCGGCGTGCCGGTATCCCTGCTGGCGCCAATGCGCCACCGTTTGGTCCAAAACTTGGTAAAGGTGCGTCATTTAGTAAATCCGGGAGTCACGGCGGATTGCGCCTCTTGGAGCTTTAGCGAAGGCTAGGCACCGGCCCTTAGCGAAAGCTCCAAGGGTGCACCCTGCCACTGAAATTCAATTCAAGATGGGTACTGGCGCACGGTTTGATTCACCACCCCCGCCGCGACATGCCCGGTCGGCCCCGCAAGCGCCGCGGATTCGCAGTGGCTGATCTGGTCGTCGAAGA
>SXGT01079277.1_pt1 | contig 10320 bp, 10 predicted proteins | sample 3176221 | NCBI WGS metagenome assembly SXGT01 (sample SAMN11356862, study PRJNA531348) | freshwater metagenome | isolation source: freshwater sample F1-120 | place: China: Fuxian Lake, Yuxi | collected 2017-12-25
GAGTGGGTTCGGCGTCCCATCCGGCTCGCTCACCCGGAACATGGCAGCGAGGTTGGCGCGAGCGCGATCTCGCATGACGCTCGGGTCGTGGCCTTGGCGGAGGTAGAGGCGTGCCGCGACATCGACCGTGCGGTACACCGGGTTCTGCACGCTCACCTGGAAGGTCAGCGTGCATGGGTAGACCTCGGTCACCTGCTTGAGGACGAGGTTCTTGAGCGCCGGCGTCGGCGTGCCCCCGCCCGCCGGGATGACGAACAGCACGCCGCTGTTCTCGGCGATCGTCGGGTCCTCGTTCGAGGTGAGCATGAGTGCGCGGGCGACACCGGCCACGCGCCTGGCGTGGATCTCGAAGTCCTCGCGCGCCACCGTCCGCGTCAGGGCTCGCAGGCTCTCCGGCGCGAGGAGCTTGGCCGCGGCGACGGTCTGCCGATCGGTCCCGCCCGAGGCCGGCTCGAGGTTCGTGACCGAGACCTGGACAGGATGCCCGAAGGCGTCGGCGAACACGCCCTCAACGACGGACAGACGTCCGGCGTCTACGTTGCCCGCGGCGCCGCCGCCGGTCTTGTACGTGACCTGGATGGTACCGGTGGGCGGCGCGCCCGAGGCACCGTTGCCGAAGCGCAGCGTCGCGCGGTCGCTCTGGTCCACCAGGACGAGGAAGTGCAGGTCGTTCGGACCGGAGCCGAGGAGGCTCTCCCGCTCCACGTAGGCCCCGTTGGCCGCGGTGACCGCAGCCGAACCGTCGAGGTAGGGCGTGTGATCCAGGACGACATCAAGGTCGGCCAGGCCGCGCGCGTCGATGCGCTGGAGGTGCGTCCGCGAGTGTTCGACCACGCCGGGCGCTGTGGGCGGCTCGCTGCCGGCCGGGATAACGACCGGAGCCAGGAGTTGGAACCGCGCCGCCTCGGTGACCTCCTTCGTTCGCACGATCGTGCCAGCGGGGATGGTCACGTCGGCGGCTGGCGGCCGGGCGAGTGAGAACGTGACCACGGCCGTGGCGGCCTGCGCGCCAGGCAGGCGATACCCGAGCATCCGGGCGAGGGCGATCACGTTCTTGCGCTGCGTCGCGGTGACGAGTCGCGACTCGCGCGACTGGTTGCCGAGGTAGAACCCGAGCACGTCGCCGACGAACGCGTACAGCTCGATGAGGAGGTTCCCGAAGCTCGCGACGGAGAAGTCGCTCCAGTCCGGGAACACGGTGCGGACGAGCGCGATGAGCCGCGCTCGGAGCGCGTCGAAGTCCTTGTCCGTGTAGTCGACGCTGGCCGGGAGCAGTGCCACGCGTGCGCACCTCCGACCGGGCAAAGCCGCGGCCGGCTGGGCCGGGGACAGGCTACCTGTCGAGCGGCAACGCCACCTCGACGGGCGCCGCGCCGCGCGCCTCGCGGAACCGCACTCGGAGCTGAAGGGACCCGCCGTCCTGTTCGACAGCGACCGACACCAGCTCCGCCTCCGGCACCCATCGCCTGAGGCAGTCACGCGCGTACACCCGGGCGAGCTCGCCGAGGGCGGCGTCGTTCCGCTGGTGGCGGAGCAGATGGAGCCCGGACCCGAACGCCGTGCGCCAGGGCAGCTCGCCGGCGGAGCGCGGCGTGGCGCCCTCGGTGAGCAGGGCCTGCTGCACCTTCGCGGCGAGCAGGACCGGGCCGCTCGCTGAGGCGAAGTCGCGCTTCTTGTCCCGGCGAAATGGAGTGAGCAGGCCGTGTGCGTCGTGCGGCATCGTCGTCCTCCTACGGCACCGGAATCGCAGCCCGCGCGGTGCCAAGCGCGTCCACGAGCGCGTCGAGCGGCGGGAGGACTTGGTCGAGCGGCTTCCCTGCGATGCTAGAGAGATCGGGGACGGTCGGCCCGCCGACCATGCCCATGAACAGGTTGACGAGGCCGAGGAGTCGGCCGAGCGAGCCGAGGCTCTTGCCGACGTTCGCGGCCTCCTGGGCGATGTTGGCCTGGGCGCACTGGGTGATGGCCATGAGCGGTGCGTCATCGAGCTCCTTGGCCCGGTCGACGGCGCCGAGGAGTTGCTGCATCTGCTGCTGGAGGTGCACGAGCTGGGCTCGGGCTTGCCCCAGCGTGTCGAGCACGAGGTCGAGGAGCCCGACCAGCGTGAGCGGCAGCGAGAGCTGCGGGATGAGCTTCAAGAGGTTCGAGACCTTCTGGCCGAGCTCCGCGAGGGCCGACACGAGGACCGTCGGGTCCGGGGGCGGGCCGAACATGTCCGGGATCGCCTTGATGCAGTTGAACACCGACACCACGGTGTCGACGATCTCGAAGATCGGAACGAGCGGCGCGAGCGCCGGCTGGATTACCTCCGCGAGGTTGATACGCTCGATGGTCACGCCGCCGGGCAGCGTGAGCTGGAGCGGATCGGGCAGCGGCGGGATCTCGATGCACGGGAACTCCACGATGTCCTCCCTCAGATCGGGTCTGGGACGGGCCGCACGACCCGGCCGGCGATGGTGACCTGCGGCGCTTGCAGCGTGATCGCCCCGACTGCCTTGATGGTGATGGCCGTCGTGCCCTCGAGCGTCACCGTGTTCGTCTCCGCGTCGAAGGTGAGGTGATCGCCGGTCTTGCGGTTCGTGAGCTTGAGGCGCCGAGCGCCGGCCGACTCATCGAGCTCGATCCGGAAGGTCTCCGTGGCGATGACCCGGTTGTCGGGCGGATCCTTCTGAGCCTCCTCGGGGACCTCGCTCTTGCCGTCCGGCTTGCCCCAGTGGGCGCTCAGGTAGTACGGCTCGTCGACGTCGCCCTGGTTGAAGAACACGGCGACCTCGGCGCCGACCTCCGGGACTGCGAAGAAGCCGCGGTCCTTCGACCCGCCGCCGGCGGTGCCGAGCGGCCAGGCCCAGGGGCCGTGCGGCTCGAGCAGGCCCGGGATGCAGACGCGCACGCGGCCGAGCCCCTCCGGGTCGTTCCGGTGCGTGACATAGCCCACGTAGAGGCCGAGTAGCCGCGTGTCGTGGGTCTCGATGTCGTCGTCGAACTGCGCCATGCTCACTCCGGAACGCTCATGCCGGCCTCGGGGTCCTCGGCGCCGAGCGGGCGACCGTCCCGCCGGTATTCGAGGTGCGTGCGACCGCTCTCCGGATCCACGACCTCCACCTGGGTGAGCTGGCCATCCTTCCGCGGCCGGCTCGTGTTGCGCTCGCCGCCCTGCGCGCGCGCCACGCGGCGAGCCAGCCGGCCGGCGCCGTCGCGGGTCAGCTTGAGGTCGCAGGTGTAGCCACCTGAGGAGACCACGTGCTTCACCTCAGTCACGTAGTACTTGCCCGAGAGCAGCGACGAGATGCCGCGTACTTCGACGATGGTCTTGGCCCGCAAGGTCGGGTCGCCGACCACCTGCAGCGAGAGCTTGACGGCGCTCCGCTCGGCGCGTCGGAAGCGAGCAGCGGACTCGCGCCCAGCCCGCGCCGCAGTCGAAGCCGCGCTCGGGTGTACGCTCGCCGTCGCGTTCCGCGTCTCGAGTGACGTGTGGCCTGTCTCCGGGTCGACGACTTCGACGACGTCACCGAGCGTGGCTCGGGAGACCGTTCCGGAGTTGCCCGCCGCCTCGACGGTTGCTCGGCGCAACGGATCCCGTCCGCGGACGGCGACCTTGCCGGCGCGCTTGCCGAGGTCCGACTCGACGCTGACCGACAGCACGTCTCCGCGGCCCGGGTCCGAGTACCAGGTGAACACGTGCGTGGGCGGCGCGCTCTGCCGCCGCTCGTGAAAGTGCAGCCCGCCGTCATCGACGTAGAACTCGAACTCCTCCCTCGCGGCGAGCCGCCGCAGGAAGCGGGCGTCGGTCTCGGCGGTCTGGTTGATGACATCGAAGACCTCAGCCGTGTCCTCGACGTCCACGAACTGCCCCTCATAGCCGTGCTCACGCGCGAGCTCACGCACGACGGCCGCACGAGTGACGTTCTCCCACCGACGGCTCTTGGCCTCGCGGTTCATGAGGGCCGCGAGCGATTGGCCCTCGAGGGTCAGCGCGCTGAAGCCCTTGAGCTTCTTCAGCACGACGCGTCGCGGCGGCGCCATGATGCCGGGGTAGCCCCAGGACACCTCGAGCAGCGCGCCGGCGACCAACTCCTCCCGCTCGAACAGGGAGAGGTCGAAGTTGTCGAGCTGCAGCGAGACCTTGTCCGACTTGCGCTCGGCGTCCTCGTAGGCGAAGCCGAGGAGGCGCCCCGCCAGGTCGACCGGCTCTCCGGCCGAGGCCCGCTCCGACGGGAGCAAGGTCAGGCGCACGCCCGGCGCGCTGCGGTCGAGGATGGGGTTCATGGCGCGTCCCCGCGGCGGCGGCCTTCACCGAGGATCACGTCCGTGAGCACGCGCATCGACGGGATGAGCAGGCGTCGCCCCGGCTCGAGCCGCAGCGTCGGGTCCACGATCGGGTCGGGCTGGAAGTCTGCGATCACCCACCAGAAACCGCAGGCCCTTGGCAGCGGCTCGAAGTAGCGCCCGGCCAGATCGAACAGCGTGTCGCCTTCGACCACGATGTGCGAGCGGTTGTCCGAGTGGGCTCGGTAGCGGTAGGGCTCGCGCTCGGTGAGCAGAAGCCGTCCCGCGTCGTCCCGGACGCCTTGACAGAACGTGTAACGCGAGCCGGCGCGCGGCGGCATGTCAGCCCTCCTCCCGGCGCTGCTCGGACGTCACCCGCGCATCGAGGATCTCCTCGAACGTGCAGGTGGCTGCGTAGGCGAGCACGGAGCCGTCGACCGCGAACTGCCGGTACTGGAACTCGAGATCCGCGAGCACCGTCTCGATCGTGATCACGCCCGGCCAGATGAAGAGCGTGCGCGGGGGCGCGGTCGCGGGCACGCCCTCGGTGCCCGCGGGCGGGACGGTGAGCGAGCGCAGGAACGCCCGGAACTCGAGCACGTCGGGATCCCCGGGCTGCTCGGCGGCGAACGTTCGGTCGAGGTAGAACTCGACGCCCGTGAGCTGGCGATTGCTCGTCCCCTGGAACTGCAGTACCTGGTGCGAGAGTCCCGGCACCTGGAGGCGGTTCCAGTTGACCTGCACCTTCTCGGTGAGCTGCGTCGGGTTGAACAGGCACTCCAGCGCCTCGCCGGTCAGCACGTTGACCAGGACGCATCGCGGCGGGCGGGCGGTGGCGAGCTCGATGCCCATCGGCGTCGCCTCAGTACGCCGGCACCGGCGAAAACGACCTCGCCGACGCGTCGGAGTTGGCCTGATGCGTGGCGCGGGCGATCGTCTCGCCGTCCACCTGGACGTTGATCGTGAAGGGCGGCGGGTCCGGACGGCGCGGCTGGCTCTGCGCGAAGGCCGTGAGCGACGCCTGCAGCTTGGAGAGGTCCTCCGAGCGCGCCCCCGCCTCCGCGGCAGCCGGCGTCGCGGACGTCGCCGCCGTGGCACGGGACGACGACTCCATGCTGCGCTGGTAGGCCTCGAGCTCCGCCTGCGAGTCGAACACGCGGACGTCGCCGCGCTGCCGGAGCTGCTCGACGGGCGAGTCGGGGAAGAAGGAGTCTGCCACGAAGTCGACCAGGGCCTCGTGCGCGCGCTGGATCGCCTTCAGGATGCCGTCGAAGAACTCGACGACCTTCCGCGCGAACTCCTTGATGCCGTCGACGATGGCCTCGAAGATCCCCGTGAACCACTTCCCGATGGCCGCGAAGAACGCGCCGACCGCGCCGAAGAACCCCGCGATCGTCTCGACGGCGGACGAGATGGCGTTCGGCAGCGTCTCGGTGAACCAGAGGTAGATTTTGGCGGCGGTCTCGCCGATCCAGGTGCCCGCCGTGATGAAGGCGTCCTTCAGCGCGGTGACGACGTCGACCGCCGCCGCGACCACTTCGACCAGCCCGGCGACGGCGAGGGCGATGAACGTCACGATGCCGCCCAGCACCTTGCCCAGGAACTCGCCGAGCGCCCGCCACGCACTCGTGGAGTCGCTCACCGCACCCGTCGACTCGTCGGTCGCGCCGGTGAGACGGTTCCACGCCGCCTTGAGCGTGTCGATCGCCCCCGCGATGGCTGCGAGCGCCGGCCGGATGTACTCCATCATCGACCGGAAGCCGGCGATGATGCCCGAGGTGATGCGGGTGAAGATGGCGATGAGCTGGACGAGCCAGGTGACCACGGTGCCCACGGCGCCACCGGCGATCTCGCCGAAGCTGCGGAACTCCTCCGAGGGCAGCGCAGCCGCTCCCTCGCCGAGGCCGGCGAAGATGCCGCCGATCTCGCGACCGAGCTCGCGGAAGGCGTCGACGAGGTCCTCGAACACCGGCCGGGCAGCGTCGATCGCGGCGACGAAGCCGTCTCTGAAGCCCTCCCAGATGCGCTGGATACGGTAGACGACCTGCCAGACAGTGACGAGGAACTGCTTGAGGCCCTGGTTCTCGACGCGGTTCAGCTCGTCGCGGACAGCGCCAGAGAAGCCGCCCTGCTCGACGAGCTGCCGCAGGCCCCGGAAGAAGAGGGAGAGCTGGTCCCAGACGCGCTGCGCGAAGTCAGCGATGCCGCCGAGGTTGCGGCGGAACGCGACGTAGAGCCCTCCGACAACGGAGGCGAGCGCGCCAACGATCAGGACCGCCGGCAGCATCGTGGACAGCACCCCGCCGAGCGTGATGCCGAGCGCCTTGAGCCCGATCACGAGCAGCGAGATCGACGCCTTCGCGGCGATCACCGCCCCGATCACGGCCACGACGGCGCCCGCCGCCGTGATGAAGCCGGCGAACGCCTTCTTCACGGGCGCCGGGATCGAGCGGACGAACTTCAGGAACCCGTTGAGGGCGTCGACCAAGGCGCCGACCACCGGCTTGAGCACCTGCGCGAACGGCTCGCCCATGACGATCGCCAGCGTCTCCAGCGAGCCGCGCAGGAGCTGCTTCTGGCCGGCGAAGGTGTCGAGCATCTTGTCGCGGAACTGGCCCGCGGTGCCGCCAGCCTGCTCAAACTGCTGGCGGAGAAAGCGCAGTGCCTCGGCCCCGCGGACCGTCTCACCGGTGTTCGTCCGGATGCCGGTCGTCATCTGCGTGAGGATCGCGTTGACGCCGCCGAGCGCCTCTCGACCGAAGGTCTGCAGGAGGAAGGCCGAGCGCTGCGCGTCGGTCATCCGTTCGAGCGCGGGCCCCATCTCGCCCAGCACGTCGAGGAACGACCGGAAGGAGCCCTGGCTGTCGACGACCGCGACGCCGATGCCGCGGAGCTGCTGCTGCACCTGCGGGTCCGCCATGCGCTCCATCGCCACGGCCACCGCCGTCGAGGAGCGCTCGACGCTCGGGATGACGTTCTTGACCAGGCCGAGCGCGATCAGCGTCTCCGAGAGCGACTGCCGCAGGGTCTGCGCGCCGCGCGAAGCGGTGCCGAGGGCGAGCGGCAGCTCGGATGCGTTCAGCGCGAACACGTTGACCGCCTGGAGCATCCGGTCGACCGAGACGCCCGCCTCGTCGGCGGAGATGCCGAATGCCTTCATGGCCTGCGCTGCGAGGCCGGCCGCCGCCTGCGGTGTGAGATCGCCGAGCGAGCCGGCCGCGAGGTCGAGCACCGGGATGAGGAGCTGGATGGACTCCTGCGCGTTGAAGCCGGCCTGGGCCAGCTCGCGCAGGCCGACCGTCGCCTCGGTCGGCGAGAACTGCGTCGCGATGCCGGCCTCGATCGCGGCGTTGCGTAGCTGGTCCAGCTCCTGCGCCGTCGCCCCCGACACGGCGGCCACCGCCGCGATGGACTGCTCGAAGCGCCCCGCGGCGTCCGCCAGCGCGAAGGCTCCGGCGACCGTCGCCGCGCCGGCGGTGAACACGGCGAGCCCCATCCCGAGCTCGCGGAAGGCGCCGTTGATGCGCTCCGTCCCAAGGCCTACGCGCTCGTCGAGTCCCGAGAAGGACCGCTCGAGCCGGTCGATCCTCGCGGACGCGAGATCGCGCGCCGTGAAGATGAAGCCGAGGCCGAGGTTGTTGAGTCCCACGACCTACCTCCGCTTCGCGGCCTTCTCGATCTCGCGTGCCTCGCGGGTGCGCTGCGTCCCGATCCGCTCCAAGAGCCAGTCGCGGTCCGCGAGCGGCAGCTCGAGCGCCTCGCTGTACGTGACGCCGAGCCCCGAGCCTCCGTGCTGCCGCCAGCAGAGCTGGAACATGCCCTCCCTCCAGCCGTCGACGTCTACAGTCGGGAAGAGGCGGCCGGGCCCCTGTCCGTCCGCTTCGTCGGCAGGAAGAAGCCCCGCTCGAAAGGGAGCTCCACCGCCTGCACGGCCAGGCACTCGGGGCACTCGACCTCGATCTCCGTTTCCACGCCGCAGTCCACACGGTCGAACTCACCGAGCAGGAAGCTCACGTCGGACATCGCGAGGTCCTCGATGAACCGGGCCTTCTCGCGGGTCTCGATGCCCTCGATGCTCTCCAGGCGGAAGGCCAGCATGGTGGAGATGGGCCGCTCGCCGGCCGCCTTGCGGAGCGGGACCATGCGCCGCTCGTCGGCGCCGGTCAGGAGCAGGAACGTGACCCTCTTGCCCGCGTCCGGCAGCACCGTCTCGAAGCGGTTGCCGGCGACGAGTGCCTCACGGCTCCCGTCGGAGAGCGCGCGGACCGGCAGGTCGCGCAGGTCCACCTCCCATTCGATGCGCGCGCGGCACGAGCGGCTCTCGCACGGCAGCGAGAAGGCGTACTCTGGCCCGTAGGAGCGGACGCGTATCTGCAGGAGCGTGAAGAAGCGGTCGCCCTGAAGCACCTTGCCCCAGTCGATGGACTGGTCGCCGAAGTCGTACGGCCCCGGATCGAGCGTCTCCTCCCAACACGCCGCCAGGATCTGCTCGAGCTGGCCGCCGCTCCGGGCGAGCTTGCGGTCAGCGAGAATGCGCTCCTCGCGCGCCTTCATCCCGCGGATGCGGCCCTTGAGCCCCGAGGGGCAGGTGATGGTGTCGGACATGGGGCGCGCCTCCTGGTTGCGGTCGAGTTCCAGGTAGGCAAAGCGGCAGTCGGGCGCGGTGGGGACATCAGGGGCGGCTACGGCTCCTGACAGGGGTCGTCACGAGTGGACCCCAAGCCGTGCTTCTCACGGATGCTGGACGCAGCCTTGATGTCGTCACAGAGTAGCCTTGGCCCCTCGTCGAACGTGATGAACTCCGCGCAAAACGACCCGAGAATGGCGTAGTCGCGATCCGCGCGGTCGTTCGTGACCCTCTCCGCTGGTCTGCTTTCCAGCCCGTTGGCGAACACCCAGCGAAGTGCTTCGTGCCATACGGCTAGGTGGTCATGGGCGACGACGGACCCCGACGATGCCAGGCGTCGTGAGGCCTCAGGATTGACCCCGAACTCGTTCGTCAATTCCTGTGCCAGGATCTCCGTCCACTCAGGCCTCTAGCGATAGCCTCGCGTATGACCGTGCGATCCCCGTTGTTATGTTGCTTGGCAAGAATGTTCAGGATCTTGCGGTCAGAGAAGAGGACATCCTTGATAGTTCGGTGAGCGCGCAGCGCCCTCGCCTTGTTGCGGTTGTGATCCAAGTACTGGATCGCCGCTGTCTTCTTCGCGGCGTCTGTTGCGGCACGAAGGTAGCTGACGTACTGCCCGTCCTCTCTACTCGCCAGCTCCTGTAGCAGCCCGCGGAGCGCGTCTACGAGCTCGGGTGCCACGAGTTGGGAGGCTGCAGAGCTTCCCGTCTCCATCTCAAGGCGGACGAGCTCGCCGACACCTCGACTCGGAACAACGAGCTCAGGCTCCTCCGCCAGCAGCCTGAGAGAGGCACGCAGGGTTGATTCCCATTCCTCGGACTTGGTCATCTCGACCATGGCGATATCAGGAAGAATCAACCGCATGCCAAGGTTCCGTGATCTTGACATCGCCGGCCGTATCAGGCCGGGTTGGCGTAGCACATTCTGGTCAAGGACCACAAAGGGCATCTCGATCACGACGAACGCTCCCCCCTCCCGGGCACGCTGCAGGTGGGGCCTCAAGCAGAGGATCGTATCAGTCGGGGTGCATGGGGGACAAGGACGTCACGCGGTCCGATCCGGACTCGTTGACGCCGCCGGCCCGGACGACTTGTGGCTATCAGTGAAGCGACCCGTTCGCGCGGCGGTTACTGCACCAGCTCGAAGAAGTCGTATGTCAGCGTCACCGACTCGATGACGTTCTCGTCGGCCTCGTTGTCCCAGTCGCCGGCGACGAACTTCACCGGCCAGGCGCGCGAGAGCGACCAGCGGCGGAGCGTAGTGCCGTCGCGGTCCTGCTGCACGATGTCGAGGTTGCGCTTGTAGCTCACGTCGTTGAGGCCGAGGCCGCTCGAGATGATCGCGACGTCCTGGAACCAGTCGAAGAGGTCGCGGTCCTGCGTGGCGCCGCGCTCGAGCGTGACGTCGGCGAAGGTGAGCCGACC
>SXGT01223186.1_pt1 | contig 10320 bp, 7 predicted proteins | sample 3176221 | NCBI WGS metagenome assembly SXGT01 (sample SAMN11356862, study PRJNA531348) | freshwater metagenome | isolation source: freshwater sample F1-120 | place: China: Fuxian Lake, Yuxi | collected 2017-12-25
GAATCCCTCCGTCTCCGTTCATTGGACTGAAAGCGGAACGCCGAGAGAGAGTCTGAAGTGACCATTCGAGTCCGGTTCGCGCCGTCTCCGACGGGGTATCTGCACGTTGGGGGCGCCCGGACGGCCCTCTTCAACTGGCTGTACGCCCGCAAGCACGGCGGCCTGTTCCTGCTGCGCATCGAGGACACTGACAAAGCGCGCAGCACCGACGAATCCACCCGCGCCATCTTTGACGGCCTCACCTGGCTGGGCCTTGGCTGGGACGAAGAGGTCGTCTACCAGGGTGCGAATGTCGAACGGCACCAGCAGGACGCCCACCGCCTGCTCGCCTCGGGTGCGGCGTATCGGTGTTTCTGCACCGTTGCCGAGCTCGACGCGCGCCGTGCTGATGCGGAGACGCGCAAGGAAACGTTCCGGTACGACCGACGCTGCGATCGCCTTGACCCGGCTGAAGTGGAGCGGCGCCTGGCCGCCGGGATGCCGTTCACGATCCGGTTTCGCGTGCCCGAAGGCACCACCTCGTGGACCGACATGGTGCATGGGGACATCACCTTCCCGAACCGCGATCTCGACGATCTGGTGATCCTCCGTTCGGATGGCACGCCGATCTACAATCTTGCCGTCGTGTCCGATGACATCGCGATGCGCATCTCGCATGTGATGCGCGGCGACGACCACATCTCGAACACGCCCAAGCAGATCCTGCTCTACCACGCCCTCGGTGCCCCACTGCCGGTGTTCGCCCATTTCCCGATGATTCACGGGACCGACGGCAAGAAACTCTCCAAGCGGCATGGCGCCACGGCCGTCGGCGACTACCAGCATCAAGGAATTTTGCCGGAGGCGATGTGCAATTTTCTCGCGCTCCTTGGCTGGAGCCCTGGTGGTGACATCGAGGTGATGACACGCGACGAAATGGTGGCCCACTTCAGCGAATCGGCGTTCCTCGCCAAGGCCTCCGTTTTTGACCCGCAGAAGCTGGAGTGGATGAACGGGCAGCACATCGTACGGATGCCGCTCGACGCCCTTGTCGCGCTCGTGATTCCCGCGATGGCAAGCGCTGGGTATGCCCCGACAGCTCAGCTCGTCCAGGATTCGCAGTGGCTTGCCCGCCTCGTGGACCTGCTCCGCGCGCGCGCGCGAACGACCGACGAACTGGTTCGGCAGGCGGCTCCATACTTCGGCCAAACGGTGACGTTTGACGCCGATGCCATGGCCAAGCAGTGGAAGGACGCAGCGGCCACGCGACACCTGTTGACGGGCGCGCGCGCAGCTCTGACCGCACTCGCCGAGTGGGACACCGCTGCGATGGAGACCGCGCTGCGGACCGTGGCCGAAATGCAGGGCGTGGGCGCCGGCAAGGTGATGCAGCCGCTGCGCGTGGCGGTCACCGGCGTGGCCGCGACGCCGGGATTGTTCGACGTGCTCGCCCTGCTCGGGCGTGAGCGCACGCTGGCGAGAATCGACGCGGCGCTGGCGCACCCTCACCTCGCCGTGTGATCGATTCGCGATGTCTTCAGAGCCAATCGCACCCCGCGAACCGTTGACGCGTATTGAGCAGGAACTCTACCAGTTCCTTCTCGACTTCCTTGCCGAACACACGTACCAGCCCAGCGTCCGCGAGATTGGCCGCGCGCTCAAGATTCCGAGCACCAAGTCGGTGGCCGACCTGCTCAGCTCGCTCTCACAAAAAGGCTACGTCCGCAAGGAGTTTGGTCGTTCGCGCGGCGTCTCTCTTGTGGGGTTCGCGGGCGCGCTGGGCACGATGCCTGTTCCGCTGCTGAGCCTCAACCCGGCGACCGGCACGCTCGACACCGACGATCACGTCACACTCGACCGGCGCCTCGTGGCCGCTCCAGACGCCTTTCTGGTGCGGGCGTTGCTGCGCGGCGCGCCGGCGCACGGCGTGCTGGAGGGCGACCTTGTGCTCGTCCATCCGTCGGCTCGGGCGCACGATGGCGACCTCGTGGTAGCGCGCGTCGGCAGCGCCATTGTCGTGCGCGCGATGACGCGGCGCGGCGCAACGCTGGTGCTCAATGCCGATGGCGATGCGGACGAAGTGGAGCTGGCCGCCAGCGACGACTTCACGGTGCTCGGCGTCGTCGCGGGGGTGATTCGCCCTCCGCGCCGTTCGCCTACCGCGGAATAACCGGGGTTCCCTCGGGGACGATCTTCGCGGGCGGCAGGTCGGCCTTCTTGGCGTCGGCGCGTTCCTTTTCCTTCCGCTCGCGAAGTGCCTTCACCGCGCTCCGGAAGTCTTCGTCCCGCGCGGCCCGCGCCGACTGCTGCAGGATCTCGGCGCGCATCGAAGACAGCCGGCGATCGCGCTCCACCGCCGCCGGATTCGCGGCCTGATTGAGCGGGAGCAGGGCGAGCAGCGGAGTGGGGATTGAAACCGGACCGAGGCGGATGAAGTTCTTGTCGATCCCATACTTCTGCCCGCCAACTTTTACGGTCCAATCGTTTGGGTCGCGTCCGCCGGCCGCGCGACGCATAGAGTCCACGAGTTCGCGGTAGAGCGGCGCCATCGCGCTGTCGAGCCGCGCAGGAATCGCCAGCGGGGCCGTCAACATCGGCGCTGACGGCACCCAGAGCCGTGGATCGGAATACGACGGTCGTACCCCCCGTGTGTCTCCGCCCCCGCCCACCAGGGGTCCATTCCCCACCTCGGCCGATGCCCGTAACGGACGCGTAGGAATTGGCGGCAGCGAGGACGGAATCTCCACCGGCATCACCGGCATCGCCTGCGATGTGGCCGCCGGTGCATTGGAGAGCGGCCTGTTGTCGCCGCCGCGCCGCGGTGCCTCGCGCGGCGGCTCGCCGCGCGGCAACTGCAGGAACCCGATGCGTTCCACCGGAGTCGGCGGGTTCTCGCGCAAGAAATCGGCAATCCAGTCGGTGGGAACGAAGGTCAGCTGGATCAGCAGCAGCCCGGCGGCAATGTGCAGAACGAATGAGAGGACGACGGTCCCCGGGCCGCGGCGCGCAGGATCGCGCCGCTCGCCCGGTGTGGAGATGACCCGTCGCCGCTCGGCCATCGTCAGACCGCTAGCGCCCGGCCGCCACCGGGTTCTTCACCGACGAGAGCCCCACGAGCTCGATCTCCACGGTGTCGCCCGGCGCCAGCTGTGCCACGCCTGCCGGCGTACCGGTCAGAAGCAGATCCCCCGGCTCAAGCGTCATGTACTTCGAAATGTGCGCAAGCAGGAAGGGAATCTTGAACACCATGTCCGCGCCGGTGGCGCGCTGCTTCTCGACCCCATTGTGCCGCGTCACCAACGTCACGGCATCGAAGTCCGCGGGAACGGGCGCTTCAAGGCCAAGGGGCAGGAACGTGTCACAACCTTTGGCGCGCGCCCACTGGCCGTCGCTATTCTGCCAATCGCGCGACGAGACATCGTTCGCAGCGATCAGGCTGCGGATGCCCGCACGGGCCGTGGCTTCGTCGACATGTCGCAACGTCGCGCCGATGACCACACCGATTTCCCCCTCGAAGTCTACGCGTCCGGCGCCCGGAGGCAGTTCGATCGCCGTCCCGGCCGAGATGACGCTCGTGGGTGGCTTGAAGAACAACAGGGGTTCTTTCGGCACTTCGTTGCCGAGTTCCTTGGCGTGGGCGGCATAGTTCCGGCCGACGCAGATGATTTTCCCGGGTCTTTGCATCTCTAGAATCTACCCGCGAATCGCGGTTTCGGTCGAGCGATAAAAGACCTCGAGCTGCGAGCGGATGCCTGCCCAGGGGCCATCGAGGCGCCGTGCCGCGGGGAGTCCGGCGAGCAAAGCTGCGCCGTACCCCTTCTTCACGACCCGCGGATCACAGATGACCACGGCACCGTGATCGGTGGTGGACCGAATGAGGCGGCCAAAGCCCTGCTTGAGGCGAAGCGCGGCGTGGGGGATCATATAGGCCGAAAACGCGTCGCCCCCGGCCGCCTCGATCGCTTCGCAATGCGCCGCGGTAATGGGCTCCGAGGGGACGCGAAATGGAATCCGCGCGAGCACCAGTCCACGTAGCGCACGCCCGGGCACATCGACTCCCTCCCAGAACGACGCTGTTCCCACCAGCACAGCGTCGCCGTGCGCGCGGAACCGACGCAGGATGGCATCGCGACCGTCCTCCCCGTGCACGAGCAGCGGCCAGTCGCGCTCGATCCCCGCTTTTCGCAGGAGCGCCGCAGCAGTGCGCACGTCGCGATGGCTTGTAAAAAGCAGGAACACACCGCCCTGAGCGGCTCGAATCAGGTCAATGGCAATCTCCACGGTGCGCTCCACATGCCCCGCCACGCCAGCGCCGGGCACGGGCACATCGGTGGGAATCGCCAGCACCGCCTGTGAGGCAAAATCGAACGGTGAGTCGAGCACTGCCGTCTCGGGCTCCACGTCGTCCTCGTCGAGCCCAAGCCGCCGTCCGATGAAGTCGAAGCCGTCGCCTTCGGATCCCACCGCGAGCGTCGCGCTGGTCACGATGCATGTCTCCAGCCGGCGGAAGAGATCCTCGCGGAGGATCGGCGCCAGATCGAGCGGCACGCTCGCCACCCCCACGTGACGCACCCGCTCCCGGCCACTGGCATCCGATTCCTCATTCGCCCCGCCGCGCGCCTCAATCCACCTCACACGCTCATGACTATCGCCCTGCGGTCGGAGTGCACCGCGGAGCGCGTCGCCTGCGTTTTCCAGCCTGCGAATCACACCGCGAAGCTCGCCCAGCGCCGGCGCCAGCTCCTCCGCTTTCTTCTGATCGGTTTCAATGCGATCGCGCACCAGAATCAGCCCGTCGCTCAGCGAATCGAGTTCGCGCAACAGGTCGTCGAGAGCGCCTGACAGGCCGCGCTGCCACACTTCGTCGTCATCAAAGGCATCGGTAAGCCGGACCTGCGAATCTGATTGCCGCGACATCCAGGCTTCGAGCAGGTCAAACAGACGCTCGGCCGTGCGACGCGCGCTGGCGGTCGTGCCGTAGAGCCGGATGCGCACCAGATCGAGGCTGGCATTGGAGAGCAAGTCGCTCGACTGTGCGAGTCGCATCTCCAGCATGGGCAGCAACCCGCGTCCCTTGCGCTCCAGTCGTGAGAGGAGCCGCAAAATGCCCCGCCGCGATGCCGTGGACGCCAAGTGGGATGCCGCAGCGTCCTCCAGGTGGTGTCCTTCGTCGATCACCAGCCGCGAGTACGACGGCAGCACCGCCGCTTCGCTCCAGTTCTGCGACGCGCGTCGCACCGCGAGATCGGCCATCAGGAGGTGATGGTTCACGACAACCACATCCGCTTGCGCAGCCGCGCGTCGCGCCGCGAAGACGAAGCATTTGTTGAAATGCGAGCAGCGCAGTCTCGTGCAGAGATCGCCTTCGGCGGCAACCTCGTCCCAGACGTCGCCGCGCGGTTCCATCGGCAGGTCGGCCAGCGAACCGTCACGCGTACGTTCGGCCCACTGACTGATCGCGTCGAGGTCCGCCATCGCGCCATCGTCAAAGAGCGACGTCGCAGCGGATCGCGCCTGATCCAGGCGCTGCAGGCAGACGTAGTTGCGCCAGCCCTTCAACAGGGCGTAACGCACGGGTTGGTCATCGAGCGCTTCACCAAGGAACGGAAGATCCTTCCCCACCAGCTGTTCCTGCAGTGTGATCGTGTTGGTGCTGACAATCGTGCGCTCGCCGTTCGTGTGCGCCCACCGCAGGGCGGGCACCAGGTAGCCCAGCGACTTGCCGACGCCCGTTCCCGCCTCGATCAGGCCAATGCCACCCATGGAGTAGAGCCGCGCTACGCGGGACGACATCTCACGCTGGCTCGCCCGGTCCTCGTAGCGGCCCAGATGTTTCGCGATCGGCCCGCCTGGGCCCAGGAGATCTGCCGTTTCCGTGGGGTCGAGCGGGCGAATCTCGACTGCTCGAGGAATTTCCACCACGACGTAGATGCGCTCGGCCGAGTTGTCCACAATGCCGAATCCGATGCCGTCGTCGTGCATGCGCTGCGCAATGTCCAGATCGGGGCCCGATGGCTCGAGCAGCCCCGACGGATGGTTGTGGACGAGCATCTCGCCGCGACGCGCGAAACCGGGGAGCGCGAGCACACTGTCTGAATCCCCGCGGGCAACGGCCCGCGCGGCTACCACCATCCCGGCGGCATCCACCTGACAGGTGAAGCAGACCTCGCGACCCCCGGCGAGCACGATCGCCGAGCGAATCGCCCGCGCGGCAGCCGCGCCGAGGCGCGCGCCGGCGATGGGAGCAGTCAACTCAGGTCTTCAGCGGCTTCTTCTTTGCAGCTGGGAAGAGCACGTTGTTGAGGATGAGCCGGTAGCCCGGCGAGTTCGGCTTCTGCGCCAGGTCGGTCGGCGGCGCGCCAATGTTGTGTTGTGGATCCTCGGGATCGTGCCCGCCCAGGTACGTCCAGGAGCCCTTGCCGAAGTCGCCATGGATGTACTTCACCCAGGGAGTCCCCTCTTCATGGGCGAGGACGCTGACGCCCGGCTTGAGCCGCGCCTTGGTGAACGACGTGGTGACGCCGAAATAGTCGGGAATCACGTTGCGGTGATTTTGCACCAGCATGGTGTTCACGGGATCGAACTTGGCAGAGAAGTTGAACAGTGTGAACGTGCTCAGACTTTGCCGCCGCGATGCCACGTTCACCTGATGGCCATCGATATCGCTCATGGCATTGACGCCGGGATTCATTTCCAATCGCGCGCCCTGAAATGCAAAGGCCTTGGTCCAGTCCATCTTGGCGTCGGCATCGGGATCCATCGGCGTCCCGTCGGTAAACGCAGACGCAATGTCCACGCCTTGCGAAGCCATGGCGAGTTCGATCGTCTCCGTTGCCCCGCACATGGCGAATATGAACCCGCCCTTGTCCACGAAATCGCGCACGCGCGCCGCAACGGCCTTCTTGAGTTCGGGAACGTTTGAGAAGCCGTGTTTCAGCGCTGTGCCCATATCCCGGTCGCGCTGCTCGATAAACCAGGGCTGGTCACGGAATCCGAGGTACAGCTTGTTGAACTGACCAGTGAAGTCCTCATGGAAGAGGTGCACCCAGTCGTATTTCGACAGGTCCTGCGCCAGGATGTCGTCATCCCAGATCTGCGTGTATTCGATGCCCGCGTACTTGAGTGCGAGGGTGACCGCGTCGTCCCAGGGCGGCGACTTGGGCGGGGAGTAGATGGCCACGCGTGGTGCCTTTTCCAGCGGAATCGCGTCCATGTTCGACTGCGCGATCTCGCGCTTGGCCACGGCGACCTGGGCGTCCGTGATCGGCGTGATGGTGATGCCGTCGAGCGCCGCCTTGCGCCTGGCGCTCGGTGTGTCGGGCAGGAGAAAACTCCCGCCGCGGTAGTTGATCCACCAGTCGGCGCGGTCACCGTTCTTCAGTGCCTGGTAGGTGAGCCCGTACGCGCGCAGGTGGTTCTGCTGGGCCTCATCCATGGGGATGAGCAGTTGCTGCGCGCCCAACGGCGTGAGCGCGAGTATCGCCCCGACTGCCAGGCCACCCGCAGTTCGGACGCACCATCGCTGCACACCGCACTCTGCCTGCTGAACCGTCGCCATCACGCCACCCCACTCCGGAGAGCTTCAAGTTCGCGCCGGGCTTGCGGCACCAGCGCGCTGTTCGGATACGAAAGAATCAGGTGTTCCAGCCGTTCGGTAGCCCCCGAGCGATCTCCCTTTCGCCGAAGCGTCCGGGCCCATTCCAGATCAGATTCCGCAGCCTCGGGGGCAAGCGGGAATCGCTGCACAATCCGGCTCCAGAGCGCGATGGCCTGGCCGTCGTTCTTCTTCTGGCTCCAGAGACGCGCTCCGAAGGCCAGCAAGAGCGGTGCCGCGTCGTTGAGCTCTTCGGCAGCTTGCTCGAACCGGCGCGCCGCGCCGACGGAGTCGCCACGGGCGAGCAGGTGAAACGCCGCGCCCGCCGAACGCCCGGAGTCCGCGCGCGTGCGGCCCAGCATCGCCATGGCCGTCACCACATCTGGAGTGGCGTCAATCGGCCGGCGAAGCCCCGCCCGCGCCTTCACGAAGTCTCCTTCAAACAGCGCGATCCAGCCCGAGACTTCTTCGTCGTCGTCGGCCGTTGCGCCACCTAGGGCGCGCCGCGCCTTTTCCACTTCGCCCGCCCGCACCCAGCCCCAGGCGATCTGCCTCGCGAATCCGCGTTGCGTGACGGCGTCGACGCCAGAACCGTCGCGCGCCACCAGCGCTTCCGCTTGCGCCGCGCGACCAAGATTCGTCAGCGCGCGCACTTCGAGTGGCAGGATCTGCGTCCGGGTGAGGGTGGCATCGGCGTTTGAGCGCGCAGCGACCAGAATCGGCAGCGCCGTCTCCGGCTCGCCCCCGGACACTGCGGCCGACGCGGCGCGCAGTTGCAGGCTCAGGGCCGGTCGCGCCGCGTGCATCCGCAGCAATGCGTCACGGGCGGGAATCCACGCCGACTGGCGCTCCGCCTCAGAGGCGAAGTCGCTCCAATGGTCGAACGCGGAATCGGCAACGGTCAGCGATCCGAGGACGCGCCAGGCCTCGCGCGCGTTCCCCCACTGCATCTCCAGAGTGCCCTGCACTTTGCGTGCGCTGGCGCTTGGCAACGTGCCCGCCTTGGACCCCGCCGGTACGCGCGCCAGTTCCGCACGCACGGAATCCCGGGATGACGCCGGCGTGAGGCCGAGCGAAAACACTGCCGCCTGCTCGAGGTACTGCTCGGCTTGCATCGCATCTCGCCAGAGCGCTGCTCCGCGTCCCCAGTTCCCAAGCGACACCTCAAGCTGCGCCAGCTCGAGCGTAAAGCCGCCCGCACCGAGCGCTGCCACTCCGCGCCGCAGCACGGAATCCGCCAGCGACGCGCGCGAATCGGCCAGCAGCTGGCCGGCGTACTCCTTGTACGGCGCAAAATCTCCCGGGACTGCGGCAACCCATGCATCGAACGCCGCCGACTCATCACGGCTGCGGCCGAGCGACCGCAGCGTGCGCAGCTGGATTCCGCGGAGGACCCGGTTCCCGGGCTGCATGCCCAGCAGCGAATCGACGAGCACCCGAAGCGTGTCCTCCATCCCCATCTGCGAGTAGGCGCGTTCGAGACCAAACGCGCCCTGCGCCATCTCGCCAGAGCCGAGGACGACGCGCCAGGCTCCGATCGCCTCGCGCCACTTTCCCGCTTGCTCGAACTCGAGGGCGCGATTGATGGCCGTAGGCTGGGCCTGGGCCGGCGCCGTCCGAGCCGCCGCCCCGACGCCGACCAGCGCGATCAGGGCCAGGCGAAATGCGTTCAGGGCTTCTCCCCGTTGAGTCGCCGGAAATAATCAATCACCAGCTTCCGTTCTTCCGGACTCAGCGCGCGCAGCTCGTTCCATTCGGGCACGCGATACTTGAGCGCGTTCTTGCCCGCCGTCGGTCCATTGGGCGGAAGGAATGGGTTCGACTGGTCGCCAGGCTTCGACTCGCGCTTGGCCGACTCATCCTGTTTGTCGTTTTCGAGTGTGCGGCCGGCATCGAGCATGCGCCTGAAAAGCCGCTGCTGGCGCTCGAGCACAGCCGGGTCCACCGCGCCCTGTTCGAGCGCCTGCGCCAGCTGACGCGCCTCGCGGGCGAGTTCTGCCGCCCGACCCGATTGGTCAGCATCGCCCACTTCGGCAAGTTGCCGCGCCACATCGCGCTGCGTGCGGCTCAGGTCGCGCGCCTGGTCACGGGCCAACTCACGCTGCTCGGGTTGCGCCTGTGCGTTTCGCGCTTGCTGGGCCAGTTGCAGCAAGCTCTGCATCTGACCGTTCAGATTGCCCTGCGTCTGCGCCAGCTGCTGGAGCTGCTGCAGGAGTTCCGGCAGACCCGACGCTGACTGGGAGTTGTTGGCACGTTCCCGGTCCCTGGCAAGCGCAGACCCAACCTGGCGCAGCGCGTTGGCCGCGTCGGCCATGCTGTTGGCCGCCTGCGAGGCCGTGCGCGGATCCCCTGCTTCCTTCGCGGCCTGTGAGACGCGCTGCTGCGCCTCGGACATTTGGCGCAACGAGCCCTGCGATACGAGCGCGGAGCGCTTTGCCTCGTCCTGCAGGCGCTGCGCGGCCTTGTCTACGCCCTGTTCGAGCGCGCCCTGCTCCGCGCGCAGCGTCGGGTCAGACGGATTACGTCGTGCGCGCTGGGCGAGCTCGTCCTGCTGCCGCGCGAGCTGGAGCATTTCCTGGAGCGACTGGTCGATTTCTCCGGTCACTTCGTTCTTCCACTGATCCACCTGCGCCTTCCGCCCTTCGGCGAGCGCCTCAGCGGCCTTCTGCAACATGTCGGCAACTTGCTGCTGCGCGCCGCCCTCAGCGCCCTGTTGCCCGCCCTGCTGCGGCTTACCACCCTGCTGC
>SXGT01359435.1_pt1 | contig 10320 bp, 8 predicted proteins | sample 3176221 | NCBI WGS metagenome assembly SXGT01 (sample SAMN11356862, study PRJNA531348) | freshwater metagenome | isolation source: freshwater sample F1-120 | place: China: Fuxian Lake, Yuxi | collected 2017-12-25
ACAGGTAATGGCGACTTTGGAAAGCCGACCTTCCACCAATTCGAAGGCACTCATCTGCCCCAAACCGCAATGCGGCTCTCTATCCCCGACCAACTGTTCGCGTAAGGTATCGGAAATCTCCCACAGCACGTCATCCTGGCGCGGGACTTCAATTTGCCCCCAAACCAGTTGCGCTTCTTCAGGGGTTATTGCGGATAGAATCTCCCCAATTTCAACAGCAGCCAGACGGCGCAATACCACATTGAGTTCCACCAGATGCTGTTTTTGCACTAGCACCGCCACCAGTTTGCGCCTTGGCAAAGGTTGATTTTGCACCATACTCTCCACGAGCCGGTGCTTTTTCAGCAAATCAACGACAGTTTGTAATGACAATAAAAGCTCCTAAAGCAGGCTATAGCTAACTATCGCTATGATAACCGACTTTATGAGCTTCCAAGCTATGTGACAGATTGGCGACAACTGCGAAAGCCCGTACAAGTTTCGCAGTATGCTTGATGTTAAGAACTAAATACGCCCGTAATTATCCTGATAGCGCACGATATCATCTTCACCTAAATAACTACCCGACTGGACTTCAACCATTTCCAGCGGAATCACGCCAGGATTTTCCAAGCTGTGTACAACACCAACGGGAATATAAATGGATTCGTTCTCGGTCACCATAATATTTTCGCCATCTTTATGCACCCAAGCCGTGCCTTTAACAACCACCCAATGCTCGGCGCGGTGATGATGCTTTTGTACGGAAAGCTTGGCGCCGGGCTTGACCACTATGCGCTTGGTATGATGCCTGTCACCGCTATCAACCAAGTCATAATGTCCCCAAGGTCGATAAACTTTGCGATGTACATTGGCTTCGTCGCGTTTTAGCGCTTTAAGTTGATCGACGATGGCTTTAACATCTTGCACTCTGTCCTTGGCTGCTACCATCACAGCATCATCGGTTTCCACAACCACCAAATCCTTAACACCAATAACAGCCACCAATTTACTACTGGAATGTATAAATGAGTTGCTGGTATCCAGTGTCAGAACGTCACCTTTGATTGCATTTCCGGCTGAATCTTTGGCTGTGACATCCCATAATGCCGACCAGGATCCAACATCATTCCAGCCCGCATCCAAGGGGATAACGACAGCAATGTCGGTTTTTTCCATCACGGCATAATCAATCGAATCAGACGGGCAAGTCGAAAATATTGTTTTATCCAGCCGGGTAAAATCTAAATCGGTTTTCGCAGCAGCCAGGGCTTTTTTGCAGACCTCCAACATCTGCGGATTAAACTTTTGCAACTCACGTAAAAAAACCCCGGCTTTAAAGGCAAACATGCCGCTATTCCAGAAATAATCACCACTTTCCAAATAGCGTTGTGCTGTTTCGACATCCGGTTTTTCAACAAAGGCAGCCACTTTAAAACCTTCGCCAACTGAAGTTTTACTGGCTTTGATATAGCCATAGCCTGTTTCAGGGGCGTTGGCGACAATGCCAAAAGTGACCAGAAAGTCTTGTTTAGCCAAGGCATCGGCTTTTGCGATAGCCTTATGAAAGCTTAAGCTGTCGCTAATCACATGATCCGCTGGCAGTATCAACAATACATCATCTTCAGAAGCAGCACTTAATGCGGCCATAGCCACTGCTGGTGCGGTATTTTTTCCGACAGGCTCCAAAATAATCGTCGCCGGTTTAACGCCAATTTCCCACAATTGTTCAGCCATCATGAAGCGATGGTCTTCGTTACAAACCGCAATCGGGGGCTGTAATCCTGAAACACCATTCAGTCTGAGCAAGGTTTCCTGGATCATCGTCTGACCGGAAACCAAAGGCAAAAACTGTTTTGGATACTGGCCGCGCGACAAAGGCCACAGCCGTGTGCCGGAACCTCCTGAGAGTATGACGGGTATCATGATGATTTTCCTTTCGTTAAGAATTTAATCTAAATAATTGAAATTGCTCAGGCAACTTATTGACAACATGCCAAGGCAATTTTCTGCAATCGATTGCGGGCTTGCTGATAATCGCCATGTGGCGTCGGCGTGTAGATTACAACCATTAACTCTGGCGAAGCGTCGCCACTCAAGCGTTTGAGTAATTGCAACCATTTGGCGTAGTAATTGTTGGCGGTATTGGTCTCACCGATTCGATACCAGCGCATCACCAATAAATCCCCCTGCTCATGACTGATGGCAGTTTCTTCAACATTAGCTGGCTGATTTGACCAGTTAATAGCACTAAGCGCATTCTGAACGACCCGCCATTGTTTTTGTTTACTTAAAAGCAAAGTATTTTGAGAGTTGACAAGTTCCCCGCCTTGAGACTCATCGCCAAAATTTGCAATGTATAGGCCTACGACTTGCTCATCCAATAGGACAAAGCGTTTTGCATCCGCCATGACACCATTAAACTGGGGCTGCCAATGCCAATCGGGTGCAATGGTCGGTTCGCCGCTCAAATTTTCGAATAACGCAACGGGTATGGTCGCCTGTGTTTTTTGCCTGTCCTGCAATTCTGCCGCCAAAACAGACCAAATCAAAAAGCAGCTTAATGTAAATACACTCGCCAGTCTAAAATCAACGCTTGGCGCTACTACTGGTTTAATAACTTCTTCCGGTTGAGCAGAATCAACAACATTCGGATCTTGCCAAAACGATCCAATGTAAAACAACAACAACATGACCAAACCAAAAAATACCCAGCCATAGATAATGTGATCCACACCAGTCGCCAGTTTCATGCTGCTTAGATGGCCTATCATCACTATCATATAAGCGCGTAAACCATTAGCCAAAACAGGTACAGTAATTGACGCCAAAATAAATAACGCACGTTTTTTATAGTTACTGTAATTCAAATACGCATAGACTAAACCCAAGGTTATCGAGGCGATCAAATAACGAATACCACTACAAGCTTCCACCACAGACCAATTACCTGATACCAAGGTAAAATGCAGCCCCTCCCGATACACACTTATTCCGGTAAGCCTCAGCATTGCCACCGTAAAGCTTGCGGTGAACTCCATTAAATAGGGAACAAAATCTTCCCCAAACGGCACCATTAAAAACAAAAAACCAAGCGGAAACAGCATATTGACAGTCACTTGATTGCCTAACACGCTCCAGAGCACACCGATAAGCATTCCTACCAGAGCAAACTGTTCAACGACCAAAACCTTACTCAATACGGCAGATAACCAGACAAAGCCACCAATCAACAAACAGACTAACCCCCAATAACTGGGCTGAGGATGGATTTGAATTAATTTATCCTTTCGTGTCCAGACTAGCCACAAACTTGCAGGTGCTACCAAATATCCATGTGCAAAAGTATCTGAACGAGTCCAGATATCCACCATAGAAGCCCAGCTTTCAGCGAAAGCCCAAACAAATATCAATAAAATAATCAGCAAAGCCCATAAAGGCTTTTTCCAGCATTCCGGTACATTATTTATTTTTTGCACGAAGAAATCTCAATTGAATCATAGCGGTAGAAAAATCACTTACTTGGTTCGGAATTACAGAGGTATTCTGCTAGGATAGCCCGATAAATTTTCGTTCTTGGAACTTGATCATTACTCATCATGGCATCTTGTTTACACCACTTACTTGCTAACAATCTCTCCACAACCCCAGAAGCTTGCGCTATTGTTCACAAGGACAGTCGAGTGACTTATCAAGCATTGACCTCGTCAGTCGATCATCAGGCCAATGCATTACAAAGTCTTGGATTAAAGCGTCAACAGCGTGTGGCAATTTACCTGCCCAAGCAGATTGAAACCGTCAGCAGTTTTCTAGCCGTTTCCAAAGCGGGTGGGGTTTTTGTCCCCGTCAATCCGGTTTTGAAAGCGCCACAAGTGGCTTATATCTTAAACGATTGCAACGTTAAAATTCTGATTACATCCAAAAGCCGTTTACAGAGCTTGCAATCCTGTTTACACGACTGCACTGACTTACATACTATCATTCTGGTGGATCAGGATTCCAACAATTTAGAAGTTCAAAACCTGCAAATTCTAGACTGGGCATCCTATAACCAATTAGCCAATTCGCAATTATCACAAGCTATCGCCCTGATCGATACCGATATGGCGGCCATTTTGTATACCTCAGGCAGCACCGGTAAACCTAAAGGTGTTGTGTTATCACACCGCAACATTATCGCCGGTGCGGAAAGCGTAGCGGAATACTTAAACATTCAAGCCAGTGATCGTTTGCTAGCGGCACTACCATTCAGCTTCGACTACGGACTTAACCAGCTGACAACATGCCTGCTGATGGGAGCCACTTGCGTATTGATGGATTATTTATTGCCGCGCGACGTTGTTAATGCACTTACGAAATACCAGATTACCGGACTGGCTGCTGTACCGCCGTTATGGGCACAATTAGCTGATTTAGCTTGGCCGGACAATGTCGACGCTCACTTGCGTTACATGACCAACTCCGGCGGCAAAATGCCCAAGGCCGTTTTACAAAAACTGCGAAATAAAGCACCGAAAACTGAGTTTTTTCTTATGTACGGCCTCACTGAGGCCTTTCGCTCAACTTATTTACCCCCCGAACAAATCGACAGCCGCCCGGACTCCATGGGCAAAGCCATTCCCAACGCCGAAATCATGGTGGTTCGCGAAGACGGCAGCCCTTGCGCGCCACACGAACCCGGCGAACTGGTGCATCGCGGCTCGCTAGTCAGCCTGGGCTACTGGAATGACACCGCTAAAACAGCCGAACGCTTCAAGCCGGTGCCTGGGCAATTATCGGGATTGCCACTGACAGAAATCGCCGTCTGGTCGGGCGATACCGTGACCATGGATGAAGAAGGCTTCCTATATTTCGTTGGTCGTAAAGACGACATGATCAAAACTTCCGGTTATCGTGTCAGTCCCAGCGAAATTGAAGAGGTTATCTATGCTTCCGGCTTGGTTAAGGAAGCTGCGGCCATCGGCATTGAACATGATGCACTTGGACAAGCGGTGGTGGTAGTCGTTAGCCCTCAAATTGACACAGACTTCGATTCGCAAACACTGATAGCGTGTTGCAAAACCCAGTTACCGAATTTCATGGTGCCGACTAAAATAGAAGTATTAACCGACTTACCTCGCAACCCCAACGGTAAGATCGATCGCAAAATCCTCAGCCAACAATTTGCCAACTTGTTTCAATCATGACAGTATCCAGCCCATCAATGGCGCCCAAACACGCGAAAAATCCGTTTTTTCCAGTTGAAGACGGTCAACTCATCATCGGCAACACAGCATTAATCAAGTTGGCGCAACGGGTCGGACAAACGCCTTTTTATGCTTATGACAGACAGGCCCTGACCCAGCGCGTCAATGAACTACGGCAAAATATGCCGCCTGAATTAAAGATTCATTACGCCATGAAAGCCAACCCCATGCCAGCAGTCGTCCAACACATGGCGACATTGGTAGACGGTTTTGATTTGGCTTCAGCCGGGGAAATGAAAGTAGCGCTTGATACCACCATGCCAGCTGAACATATCAGCTTTGCCGGCCCGGGTAAACGACCGACTGAATTAAGCCAAGCGATTGCCGCTGGTGTCACGATCAACATTGAATCACCCCACGAACTGGAAACCATCGCCCAGCAGTGTGAAGCTCTAGGGCTGAACGCCAAAGTCGCTGTACGCATCAATCCGGCTTTTGAACTGAAAGCCTCTGGTATGAAAATGGGCGGGGGTGCCAAACAGTTTGGTATTGATGAAGAACAACTACCAGATATTTTAAATCGCATCAAAACTTTGAGTTTAGATTTTCAGGGTTTTCACATTTATAGCGGCTCGCAAAATTTAAAAGCGGAAGCTATCATCGAAGCCCAACAAAAAAGCCTACAACTAGCTGTGCAGTTATCTGGATACTGCCCCTCACCTATCCGTAAGCTCAACATCGGCGGAGGCTACGGCATCCCTTATTTTCCCGGCGACCTCCCCTTGGAAACCAAACGAGTGGGTGAGGCTTTGGCGGCAGAAATGGATTCGGCCCGTCAAACACTGACCGAAGCAGAAGTTATCATTGAATTGGGACGTTATCTGGTCGGAGAAACCGGAATTTATGTCACGCGAGTGATCGACAAAAAACACTCGCGCGGGCAAATCTTTTTGGTTGTCGATGGTGGCTTACACCACCATCTGGCCGCTTCCGGCAACTTCGGACAGGTCATACGCAAAAATTATCCGGTGGCTATCGGTAACAAAATGCACGAAACAGCATTGGAAACAGTAAACATCGTAGGGCCACTTTGTACACCACTTGACATCTTGGCCGACAAGATGAGTTTACCAAAAGCAGAGATTGGTGATTTGGTCGTGATTTATCAATCTGGAGCATATGGCTATACCGCCAGCCCTAGTAAATTTTTAAGCCAACCGGATGCTGTTGAAGTATTGGTTTAAGCAATTTCTGATAATAATTCCGCTAATAACTTAGTACGTGCCTGTCTGGAATGCTCTGCAATTAACTGATCGCTGATGTTTACCAAACTATGACTACTTACTCGCCCCATAAAATCTGTTATTAATTCAATAATTGCATGTTTATTATCTAGTGGAGCAATGGTCGCAACACCCACGTCTCGCAAAACGCTGGCTGTATCACCAGCAGGATCCGTCAACGCTAAAATAGGTCTTTTTGCCCGAAGATATTCATAGATTTTGGCTGGAATTTGATGGTTGCAATTTGAGGCCTGAAAAACTAATAAGCCGTCAACAACCATCATTTCTGCCAAAGCCATTTCATAAGAAATATTGGGCTCAATAACCACCAATCCTTCTAAGCCGAACTGCTTGATTGATTGCCAATGTAGCTCATCATGTCCGGTTGCTCGCAAAATTACCTTAAATTGCCCCAATGATATTATCCCTGACTTCTTTAGCTCCGCTAAGGCCATAAAAAACTGTGTCGGATCACGCTCGGAAGGATATAAGACTCCACTGTGCAGCAAGACAACTTCATCCCCCTTGCTAGCTAAAGCATTTTTGTATGCTTCAGAGTTTTCAGCGCTGGAAAAATTTTCTTCATCGTAACCATTCGGAATCAAAAACCAGCGCGAAGAAGGGATATCAGGATAACGTTCGGCATACATGCGAATCGCCCCAGGTGTTGTAAAAACAGCTTTGGAACAATATTTGATCGTATGGCGCTCTATCCAAAGATAAATTCTGCGTTGTGTGCGATTGGTTGGATAGTTTTCCTCCGTCATGGAATCTCTAAAATCGGCTACCCAGGGAATACCAGTGATTCGATGTAAAATCAGCCCCAGTAAATGCGCAGTAGCAATCGGGTAAGTCGACCAAATTACCTTAGGCTGATAATGTTTAATTAACTGGAGCCCCGACCAAACACCACCCAAACACCAACTCACCCATCGATCCGGCAATGCCATCCAACTCACATATCGGCCTTTTATAGACAAATGCTTTGCCGTATCCAGTGCAAACGCCCGTTTAACGATCACTTCAGAGGGGATTTCGCGTATTTGATCTTCGCTGACTCTTTCATAGACTCTAGGATTAACCGTTAGCACTTGAGCTTTCCAGTCATGATCAAGTAAATATTGGGTAAATTTAAGCGTTCTCTGAATACCGCTGCTGACGCGAATCGGCGGAAAATGATAGGCAATCATTAAAATATTTTTCATATCTGTTTAATCCAGCGTATTGTCCATTCAGCTACCTGATCCCGCCAAACAGCAGATGAAAAGGTATGGTCGGCCTCAGCAAAATCCTGTTTCATCACGGTTGAAGCTGCTATTAATTCTTGCCAGACTGGATCTGCAGCAACAACATCTTTAAATTCATCAGCCGTTAAATCTCTGCCACTCAAAATCAGTAACACCGGACCAGCAAATCTTGCAAAGCACTCACGCATTCGGATGGGTAAGGATAAGCTTCGGTCGACCAGTTCCACTTTACCAACTGGAACAGACTTACCAATGCCTCTCGCCTGTTTCATCAGATCAAGCAGCGAGCTTATTGATTGGCTGAAATTAAATTTAAAGCAGAAAACTTTTGTCCAAAAATCCCGACTCATCAAGCGTTGAAGATAATAATGTTTCAGGTAGGCTTTGGCTGCGCCTTGCTCAGTAAAAACCCAAGGGTTTAATAACACTATGCCTTTGACTCTATCATCTTGATAAGCATAAAAAATCGCTGCAGAAGCCGCATCACACAAGCCCCATAATACGATATGGTCAATTTGTGGACAGGTAGCAAAAAAGCAATCAATGGCAGCTCGAATATCCTCATCCAACTGATCGAAGCTTCGTTGAGAACCTTCCGAGTCACCCATGCCCCGCACGTCAAACCGCATAACGGGTATACCTTGTGAAGCCAATGACCTGGCTAACAAGACGAACTGGCGATGGCTACCAATCCGGTATTGAGGTCCTCCAACTACGATCAATACGCCAGTCTTCGCGTCACCATCGGCCTGATGAACGATACCAATCAGTTTTTCCCCTTGGCACTCAAAAACCAAAGGGTGCTCTTTAACTTGCATCCACACCCACCTTTTCTTGCCGATACGTTAGGACGTCTTCGTTCTGTACCCTCCGATAAATGTCTTCCACAGACAAAATGACGCCAATTGAATCCAGGGCAAATTCATCACCTAAAAAATAATGTTGGGGTAACCAACCATTCTTTCGACAACAGACTTCCACATCGACAAAATCCTGCTCGATTAACAAGTATTCCTGCAAACTGGGGATAGATTGATAGGCCATACGCTTGATCGTTTCATCATTTCGACGAGTCGATTGAGATAGAACTTCCACCAAGATGGTTGGCGATTCACTGTAATAGGGATGGTCAGTTTGATCATCGCAGACCACCATGACATCAGGGTAAAAAAAGTTATTGCCGACTTTGACCTTTATTTCCGTCGAAAATGATTCGCAAGGTGAATTCTCTAAAAAATTACCAAATGTTCTGTACAGATTGCCACTAATTCGTTCATGATTCTTACTCGCTCCAGCCATTGCATAGACTTCGCCACCAATGAGCTCATGCTTGATATCAGAAAGTAATTCGCCTTGCAAATACTCTTCCTCACTGACTCTAAGTTTAACTGCAATACTTATAGCCATTGTTTTACCTTTTCAAGGGTTAGCTGAATTAAATTGGGAACTGTCACAATTTCTTGGCTTCCCCAAAAATTATCGCCTTCCACAGTATTTAATGACGCATTGATTGAAAAATCATGTAACTTTTTCAGGAACTGCTGATTGACTAAGCTTGGTTCAGTTTGATTGCCGACAGCAGCCAATTCAATAATCACAATTTCCTGAATTTGCCGTAAATCCAAAAGATCAGCTTTTAATAACACTAATGAACGAATCAAATCCGGATGCAACGAATAACCAGCCACTTCCAAAGCTTGACCATCTAATAATCGACTTTTTAAGTCACTGGTTTTTTCTTGCGGCAATCCAGCATTCATCATGGCTGCAGCTACTCGCAGCCGTAAAAACTGCGTCACAAACACATCGCCATTTAAAACCGGTTGCCAAAGTAAGAGCCGATCAACTAGCCCTGGATTCTGATGACTAAAATCCATGGCCAGCAAAGCGCCTGACCGTAAGCCCCAAAGCGTTACAGTTTGCGCTCCCTGCTGTTTTAACCAAGCAATAGCATCGGCAGCATTATCCAGCCAGATCTGCCAGGTCGCCTCACTAAAATCCCCGCTACTATCACCAGTGCCGAACAAATCCATAACTAACACGGTATAACCCTGCTCAGCCAAAGCCCTGACTTGCAAAGCAATCATCCGTCGAGATTTATTCATTTCTTCGGCAAAAGCAGGTATATGTAAAATAGCCTGCCTCAAGGGAGCACCTTGCGGCGACCAATACTGGGCAAATAAAAAACCCGAACGAGTTTCAATATAAAAGGGAGTCATGATTAATTAGGCGAAAATTTTCTGCAATGTTTGCAAGTAGTTTAATAAGCTTGATCTTGCCCGGATTTCACGGACACCCCACTAAGCGACTTTTTTAGCTTCAAAAGCTTCTGGGCTCAGATAGCCTAATTTGGAGTGAAGCCGTTGTCGATTGTAATACACTTCGATATATTCGAACACTTGGTACTTGGCTGATGATCGGGTTAAAAACCATTCGCCATGAATGGCTTCGACTTTAAAACTATGGTTCCAGCTTTCCATGGCGGGTCGAGTCAACCGAAGGGAACCGCCCCCTTCAGTTGCTCACGGAACCGTACGTGAACCTCTCGATTCATACGGCTCTTGTTACCCAGCCACCCAACACCAAACACGCCAATGTGCAAACAAAGCCGGATATTGTCGATAT
>SXGT01612560.1_pt1 | contig 10320 bp, 10 predicted proteins | sample 3176221 | NCBI WGS metagenome assembly SXGT01 (sample SAMN11356862, study PRJNA531348) | freshwater metagenome | isolation source: freshwater sample F1-120 | place: China: Fuxian Lake, Yuxi | collected 2017-12-25
AGGTTCATCCCGTCCCTTAACGGTGTGACGCAACCAATGCGTGCGCGCGACATCGCGGCCAGTACTTCCGCGTGGGGCAGGCAGTGCTCCACCAGATCGATGCGGCATTCGGCGCCCGCTGCGCGGCGCAGATGGTCCGCCAGTGCGCGATGCGCCGGTAGTCGCGTGCGCGAGGGTGCGGCGATCTGCCGAAAGCGCCACGCCGGCGTATCCGCGAGCCAGGCCGCGGCGGCCGCCAGTCGCTGCGGCAGTCCCTTGCTGGGGTCGAGCCGGTCCACGCCCAGCGCAAAGGGCGGCGCGTCCGCATCGTCGCTGCCCACGCTCGCCGAGCAGGGCAGGGCGTGGAGGTCGACGCTGACCGCAGATGCGAAACACTCGGCGCGGCCAGCTGCTGCGGCATCATGAAACACGGCAAGATCCGCGTCGGTCTGGAAGCCGACGCTGTTGCACGCGAGAAGCGCGCGGAGGAGTGCCCGCGCGCCAGGTACCTGCGTGAGCCGTCCAGGCAGTGGCACATGCAGGAAGAAGCCCAGGCGCGCGCGTACGCCCACCCGCCGCAGTTCGGCCCCGAGCGTCAGCAGCTGGAAATCATGAATCCAGACGCGGTCGCCGTCCCGAAGCCGCGGCGCGAGCGCGCGGGCGACGAGCCTGTTGTATGCGCGGTAGGCGACGCGCCCGGTCGAGTCTGCGAGTTCACCGGTATCCAGTCCGTGCAAGGCGGGCCACAAGACCGTATTCGACCATGTGGCATGGCCATGGCTAACGGCAGGCGGGATGAGGTTGCTGAAAGAATCCGCACCGAGCCACGTGGCCCCGTGGTGCGCGACGACGGGCGCGAGTGCGATGGCGAGGCCGCCCGCCGCCGGGACATCGCCCGGTCGGGCAACACGCTGCGATACCACGAACAGTCGGCCCATGGCCGCCTCGCGATCAGCGAGCAATGCGTGGAAAGCGTGACAGATAGCCGAGCGTGTCGGCCAATGTGATGACGTCCGCGTAGCGCCGTCCTACGTCGCGCAGGTTGTCACGGTGCGGGCCTTCGTCCATGTCGCCGCAGCAGTCCTCGGGCACCATCGTGCGGTAGCCGTGCGAGAAGCTGTCGATGATGGTGGCGCGGACGCAGCCGGAGGTGACGCACCCCGTGACGAAAACCGTGTCCACCAGGTTGCGGTTCAGGAAAGTCGTGAGTGGCGTGCCGAAGAACATGGACGGCGCATTCTTGTAGAAGTGGAAGTCGTAGGAGGGGTCGCTGATACGGTCGTCGATTGCGGTCGGCGGATCGCCGTAGCACCAACCCTTTTTCAGCGTGCTGATCTTCCAGTGCGGCATGTCACGTTCGCCGCCCCAGGCGACGCTGCAGGTGGCAACCGGGATGTTGCGCGAGCGGGCGTCCCTCAGGAGCTTCGCCGTGTTGTCGACGGCACGATGGATATGTGGCGAGCGGCCCATCTGGAACTCGGGCCGCGTGAAGCCGACCTGGAAGTCGACCACGATGATGGCGGGGCGCTCGCCGAACCCGATGTTCTGCGCGGCATAGCCGGCTGCTGCGTAGTTGTCACTCACGGTTGGTCTCCTGGCCGCCTCACGTCATCCTGCCCGTCGACTGCCGCCACTGTCCAGACGGCTGGAGCAGCGAGTTGATCAGCTGGCCCACGGCTGCGCTGTCATCGAGCCAATGCGATGCCGCCGAGCTTTCCGCTTTTCCAATGCGAACCGTCAGGATGCGGTCGCTGCCGCGCGCGAAGGCGGGCTCGTCGTTGCCATCATCCCCCACGTACAGCGCATTCGTCGCCCCGGTGCCGGCGATGAGCGCGGCCAGCGCGTCGCCCTTGTCGGGCATGCCCGGCGGGACGACGTTGAGCACGTCCTTGCCAGCGACCAGCACCGGCGCAGGATCCAGCGCCGCGACCACGGTGCGCGATGCAGCGAGCCGTGCAGGCTCGCCATGCAGACTCAAAGAGCAACTCTTGTCATCGAGATCGACTGCGATGGGGCCGAGCGCTGCCATGTGCTCCAGCTGCCGCAGCCAGTTGCGACAGACCGTTCGCGCCAATGCCGCTGCGTGCGGCGGCGCATGAGCGCCCTCGATGCCATGGTTGCCGACGGCCAGAATCCCATCCGGCAGGCGGGGAGTCAGGTCGGCGAGCGCACGACCGGAGATTACGGCGACAGGCGCGATCGCGGCCAGGGCGCGCAGCGACTCGTACACGCCTGCCGGCATCGCGGCAGATCCACGCGCAATCACGATAGGCGCCAGCGTGCCGTCGAAGTCGAACGCGAAGAGGGTGTGCGCGCTGCGCAACCGGGCGAGCGCTGCGCGCCCGGCGGCCGAGTGCAGAGGCGTCATCGCGATACTTTGCCGGTTTCGCTGTAGCGGCGCTACACTCGGGCGATGCAATCGCGCTGGCTATTCGCCACCTCTCTCGTGCTGCTCATCGCTGCCTGTGGCCGCGCCGCTGCGCCCGATGCTGGCTGGACGTTCGTCTCTGCCGAAGCGTTCGCGGCCGAACTGCAAGCGGGCCGTCCGCCAAGTGCACGGCCCCTCACGCTGGTCGATGTGCGGGAGCCCGAACTCTACGCTGCCGGCCACGTTACGGGCGCGATCAACCTGCCCTGGCCTGGCGTGAAGGAGACCGCGGCAAGCACGCTCGACAAGGATCACGCGATCGTGCTGATCTGTCACGGTGGGCCAATGGGCAACGAAATTGCCGCCAGACTCGTTGCGGCCGGCTTTACCGACGTGCGGAATCTCGACGGCGGCATGCGCGCCTGGCGCGGGCCGGTCGAACCGGGCTAGCCACCCGAGATCGCGCCCCCCAGCAGGCCGCACGCTCATGAGCGCACTTTCCCGCGACGACATCCTGCGCTACAGCCGGCACCTGCTGATGCCGGAGATAACCGTCGTGGGTCAGGAAAAGCTGCAGCGCGCGCGGGTGCTGTGTGTCGGTGCGGGCGGGCTGGGTTCGCCGCTCCTGCAGTATCTTGCGGCCGCGGGCATCGGCACGATCGGCATCGCCGAGTTCGACCGCGTCGATCTCACCAACCTGCAACGGCAAACGCTGTATGCGACGCCTGATGTCGGCCGGCCGAAACTCGACGTGGCGATTGAGCGTCTCAAGGCGCTGAATCCGGCCGTGCATGTCGTGCCACACGCACTGCGACTGACGAGCGACAACGCACTGGCGATCGTGCGCGACTATGACATCGTCGCCGACGGCAGCGACAACTTCCCCACGCGTTATCTCGTCAACGACGCCTGCGTGCTTGCCGGCAAACCCGACGTGTACGCGAGCGTGTTCCGCTTCGAAGGCCAGGTGAGCGTGTTCGACGCGCAGCGCGGGCCTTGCTACCGCTGCCTGTTCCCGGAGCCGCCACCGCCCGGCATGGTGCCGTCCTGTGCCGACGGCGGGGTGCTCGGCGTGCTGCCCGGCATCATCGGCACGCTGCAGGCACTCGAGGTCGTGAAGCTCATCCTCGGCATCGGCGCGCCGCTCATCGGGCGACTGCTGCTTTTCGATGCGCTTGCCGCCAGCTCTCGCGATCTCCACTTCGGAAAGGATCCGGGCTGCGTTGTCTGCGGTACCGCGCCGACCGTTACAGCGCCGATCGATTACGAACAGTTCTGCGGCGCCAGTACGACGCCTGGCCGCAACGACCTGCCGCTGGTGAGTGTCGAGGACTACGCTGCGCGACGCGCGGCGGGCCAGGGCGGCGTGCTCCTTGACGTGCGCGACGCCCACGAGCGCGCGATTGCCGGCATCACCGGCGCGCTGCCGATTCCCTTCCAGGAGATCCCGGGACGCCTCCACGAGCTCGATACGGCCCGGCCGCTCACGATCTGCTGTCATCGGGGCGACCGCAGCGTCGAGGCCTATCTGCTCCTCTACCGGTCCGGCTTCCGGCGGCTCGAGATCCTCGATGGGGGCATCGACGCCTGGGCCGAGCGCGTGGATCCGGCCATGCCGCGGTACTGAGGCCCGTGGCACAATACGCCCCATGCTGCAGACCCTGAATCCCGTTCCCCCGGATCCGCTCCTGGGGGTCACGGAAGCTTTTCGCGCGGACCCCAGTAACGCCAAGGTCGACCTCGGTGTCGGCGTGTATCGCGATGCCACCGGCCAGACGCCGGTGATGGCGGCGGTGCGCGCAGCCGAGCAGAAGTTGCTCGCCCAGCAGAAGAGCAAGGTTTATGTCGGCCAGGCCGGCAATCGCCCGTTTGCGGCGGCGATCGAGAAGCTTGCGCTCGGTGACGGCCATGCGGCACTCGCGGCGAAGCGCGTCGTGACGCTGCAGGCGCCCGGCGGCACGGGCGCACTGCGTCTCGGCGCGGAGTTGCTTGCGCTTGCCGGCTACACCGGCAAGGTGCTGGTGAGCGACCCGACCTGGGCGAACCACATTCCGCTGATGGGTGCGGCGGGGCTTGTCACTGCCACTTATCCTTACTACGACCGCGCCACCGGCGCGGTGCTGGCCGACCGGATGCTGGCCGCGCTCGATGCGGCCGAGCCCGGCACCGTGGTGCTGCTCCACGGCTCCTGCCACAACCCGACGGGCGCGGACCTCGCGCCGGCCGAGTGGCGATCGATCGCCGAGGTGATGGCCCGCCGCCGGCTGCTGCCCTTCGTCGACATCGCCTACCAGGGCCTCGGCCAGGGGCTCGATGAGGACGCCTACGGCCTGAGGCTGCTCGCAGAAAAGCTTCCCGAGGTCGTCGTGGCCGTGAGCTGCTCGAAGAACTTCGGCCTCTACCGCGAGCGCGTTGGTGCATTGACCGTCGTGGCGGAGAGCGCGGCAGCGGCAGCGGTCAGCATGGGCCACATGCAGAGCCTCGCCCGGCGGAACTATTCGATGCCGCCTGATCACGGCGCGGCGATCGTCGCCGGCGTCTTCGCGGATGCCGAGCTCCACCGCAGCTGGATCGCGGAACTCACGGTCATGCGGGAGCGCGTGCTGGGACTCCGGCGCGGACTCGCCGATGCACTCCGTGCGGAGTTCGGCAGCGGCCGCTTCGACTTCGTGGCACGCCAGAACGGCATGTTCTCGGTCCTCGGACTGCCGCCGGAAGCCGTGCAGCGACTGCGCACGGAGCATCACGTCTACATGGCCCCGGACAGCCGCGTGAACATCGCCGGGCTTATCGGCACGGAGATCGCGGACGTCGCGCGCGCCGTCAAGCGCTCGCTCTGAACCCTTCGACAACAGTCACCAGAAGACGGAGAACCCTCATGAAGCTCTACGGTGCAATCGCCTCGCCCTACGTGGCGCGCGTCACGATGTTTGCCAAGCTGAAGGGCGTCGAGCTGCCGCTGTCGGAGCCGCCCGGCGGCAACATCAAGAGTCCGGCCTACCTGAAGTTGAATCCGATGGGCAAGATGCCGACGCTCGATGTCGACGGCAAGGGCATCGGCGAGTCGTCGATCATCTGCGACTTTCTCGAGGATGCCTATCCAGAACGCTCCGGACTGCCGAAGGATCACTACGGCCGGGCGCAAAGTCGGCTGATCGGGCGCATCGCGGATCTCTACATCATGCCGCAGGTGAGCCCGTTGTTCCGGCAGATGAATCCGGCGGCGCGAGATGCCGCGGCGGTCGAGACGGCCGGCAAGGAACTCGCCAAGGCCTACGGCTACGCCGAGGCGGCGATGGGTACCGGCCCGTTCTGCGTGGGTGCCACGCCGACGTTCGGGGACTGCGCGCTCTCGACCACGACGGCGATGCTGCGCGTCATCCTCGGCGCCGGCAACTTCGGATTCGCTGATCCGACCGTGACGCCGCGACTCTCGACGTGGTGGCAGGCGATCCAGGACAACGAGGACTGCGCCGCCGTGCTGAACGCCCACAATGTCGCCTTCGGCGGATTCATCAAGGCGATGGCCGCGCGCCGCTGAGTCTCTTCCCGCAACTGCCGAACCAGTGGACACCGGTGGTGCCACTGGCCGCTCTCGAAACGAATCCAGCGGCGGTCGAGGTTGCGGGCGAGCGGCTGGCGGTTTACCGCGATCCGGCAGGCGAGTGGCATGCGCTCATGGATCGCTGCCCGCACCGCAGCGCACGGCTGTCGCGTGGCGAGGTGATGGATGACGGCAGCCTGCGTTGCGCCTACCACGGTTGGCGCTTCGGAGGCGACGGCCGCTGCCGCCGGGTCCCGCTCAACGACCTCAATGCTGCCGCGCTCGCGCGGATCAGCGTTGTTGCCGTCCCCGCCCGTGCGCTCGCCGGCGCACTCTGGGTGTTCACCGGCACCGACGCACCGGATGAGCCCGTCCTGCCGGTCTCGCTGCAGGGGGAGGCAACGGCGTTCGGCACCTACACGCAGGAGTGGCGGGCGCACTGGACGCGCGCCGTGGAGAATTTCCTCGACTTCGCGCACCCGGCCTACGTGCACGCGAGCACGATCGGTGCCTACACGCTGCACTACGCCGAGGGCGGTGCCACCGGTTTTTCGGAAGTCCAGCCGACGGAGTGGGGGATGCGCACCATCAACGGCATCGGCCGTCGCGGCGGCGGTTTCCGGCTTGATTGGTACCGGCCGAATCTCTCCGTGCTGCATTTCGGTTTCGGTGACGAGTCGAACTTGCACGTTTTCTCGATTCCACTCGACGCGCAGCGCACGCGCGTGATGACCGTGCGGCGGCTCCCGCCCGGCACGGATGCAGTCACCTGGTCGCGGCGCAACGCGGGCATCGACAGCCCCATCCTGAGCGAGGACCGGGCGGTGGTGGAATCGCAGGTCGGCCCGATAGCGACGGACGAGAGCGAGATATCGGTCGGGACCGACGCCCCGAGCATCGCCTTCCGGCGCTGGTACGCGCGGGAGCTCTACGCGCACGCGCCTGCGGTCAGCCGCGCCCCTGCCCCTGATTGAGCAGCGCCAGAAACTCCGGGTCGACGACTGCCACCTTGCGTGCCTTCGCTTGCCGCACGATGCCCTCGAGCACCTGGCGGAGAAAGGGTCGAGGGATGCCGGTCAGCTTCTTCGACGCCTCGAGCGTGAACGTCACCTGATCGTCGATCCGGTTCGCCTCGTAGAGCACGACTTCGTAGCGCGGGCCGATGTCGGGAATCGGCAGCTTGTAGGCGGGCTGGGTCTCGCCGAACCAGAAGCTCGAGGCGCCGCGAAAGCCGTAGGTCAGCGGGACGCGCGGCATCTCCGTGCCGCTGCCGTCGATTCGCGCCTTCCAGCGCTCCTTGACGAGGATGTTGTCGATGTTGAGCAGCAGGTGCGCCGAGGTGGAATCGCGCAGGATCGGGTTCTCGGCGATCCTTGCGACGTCGAGCGTGCACTCGAAGACCTGGAACGCCTCGTCGATGATCTGCGGCATCCCGGGTCCCGTGCGGCCCGGCGTCGGGCTGTCGACCAGCGCGAAGGTGTTGTAGGCCATCTTTTCCGCGGTGGTCTGTCCGGGATAGCCGAACTTCAGGATGGTCTCGATCTGGGCCTTGTCGTACTCGACGAAGTTCAGCGCGCACTTGAGCGTGCGGCGCACGTTGGCCGTGGTGTTGGAGCTGGGTCGGCTGATCACCATCCACGACCGGCGCTTGATCACTTCGAACGGGAAGCTGAGCTGGTAGGGGCCGATGTTGGTGGCGCCGGATTCGTCGACCGACGTGATGAGCGCAAAGGACGAGCCATAGAACGAACTGGACTGGTACCAGTTGTCGCGCATCGGACTCGCGACGAAGGTGTCGCCACTGTCTGACGTTTCGGTCATGACGAGCTACCATCCAGCCACGCACGCACGTCCTTGCCGATGAGCGGGCCCGCTTCCTCTACTGCCATGTGACCGACTCCCGGGTAACTGATGAAGGTGAGCGACGGCGCATCGCGCAGCAGTTCACGGAACTCGAACGACTGCTCGAACACGGCAGTCGTGTTGACCTCGCCCCAGAGCAGCAGCACCGGCACGCGGATAGACCGGATGATCCCCTCGATGTCACCGGCTTCGTACTGCGACAGGCGGTCGAGCTGCGCCTCGCGCTGCCCTTCGCGCATCCACATGTCGTACCAGCGATCCACCAGCGAGTCGGGCAGCCGCGTCGGATCCCCGAATCCGCTGCGCAGCATCCCTTCTGGGAGCGCACGGGGCAGTATGTACTTCAGGGAGTAGCCGATCGCGGGCACTGTGCCCCGGCGCTTCCGTTCGCGGCCTTCCAGCGAGCCCGGGCTCAGCAGGATCAGCCGCTCGACGCGCTCCGGGTGAGCTGCGGTGTAGTGGAGCGCCACGGTGCCGCCCATGGAGGTGCCGCCGATCGTGAGCTTCCCGAGTTCGAGCGCGTCGATGAAGCGCTCGGTGAGGTGTAGCGTCCGCTTCTGCGTGTAGTCGCCCGTCGCGTCCGGCCCGGTGAGGCCGTGGCTCGTCATGTCGAAGCGCACGACCCGGTAGCGATCCTTGAGGGCCTCGACCCAGGGATCCCAGTCGATGAGATTGGAGAAATTCGCGTGCAGCAGCACGATCACGGGCCCGCTGCCTTCGTCCCGGTAGTGCATGCGCACGCCGTCGATCTCGATGAAGCGGGATGCGGTGTTCGGACCCGCATAGCGGGCCTCGAGCTCGGCTGCCGGTATGTCCCGGTAGGCCCAGAGCGCCACCCCGAGTCCGACGACGCCGGTGATGGTCAGAACCCCCAGGCTACGAAGCAGGAATCGTCCGATGGTCACCGTAGCCCCCGATTGCCGTGCCGAACTGGCCCGCCATGTTAGGCGCTGAGCCCCTCGGGCCTGTAACAAAATGTATCGCGACCGTGCGTTGGACTGATTGACGGGCATACTGCGCCCCGCGCCGAAGCGTCCTCGGCTGCTGGAGTATCTCGCCCGTGAGCAACAGCCTGTCCGTCGGCACCGCACCCGGCTATCGCCTCGGGCCACTCGAATTCGCGACCGGCATGAGCGGCCGGAACGCCTGGACGTACCTCTACGTGTGTCTCGCGGTCATGCCGATCGTGAGCTTCCTGAGCTTCTCCCAGCCCTACGTGCTGACCGAGATCATCGGCATTCCGCCAGAGCGACACGGTCAGGTGACGGGGCTCCTCATCACCATGCACGAGATCGTGGTGCTGGCACTGATCAGCTTCGCCGGTGGGCTGTCGGACCGGATCGGACGCCGGCCGATCTACGCCGCAGGCACGCTGATCGCCGGCGCCGGGTTTTTCGCCTATGGCCTGGCGAGCACCATCGGCGACCTCTACATCGGGCGGTTCATCTACGCAGTCGGCCTCGCCTTTGTCGGCGTGATGATCGCGGTGACGGCAGCGGATTACCCGGCGGAAAGTTCGCGCGGCAAGCTCGCCGGTGTTTCCGGCGTCCTGAACGGCCTCGGCATCGGCGTCGCGACGGCGATGTTTGCGACATTGCCGGCGGTCTTCCAGTCACAGGGCTTCACCAGCGCCGAGGCAGGCCGCTACATGTTGTTCACGATGGCGGGGGTCGCGGCCCTCACGGCCATCATCATGCAGCTCGGCCTCAAGGGTGGCACCCCGACGGGTACCCGCTCGCGCATCGGCCTCGCCCGCATCGTGCAGATCGGCATCCAGCAGGGGCGTGCAAATCCCCGACTACTGGTGTGCTATGCAGGATCGTTCATCTCCCGCGCCGATCTCACGCTTGTCGCGACGTTCGTCTCGCTGTGGTTGCAGCGCGTCGGCCGCGACGAAGGGCTCGATGGACCCGCAGCGCTTGCTCAGGCCGGCTTGATGTTCGCGCTGATCCAGGGTTCCGCGCTCCTGTGGGCGCCGGTAGCGGGTGTGCTGATCGATCGCTGGCACCGACTGGCCTGCGTCGTGGCGTCGCTGTTGCTGGCGGCCGTCGGGTATACCTTGCTCGGCCTGCAGGAACATCCGTTCTCGCCGCTCGGCTACTTCGGGTGCGTACTGGTGGGCATGGGGCAGATGAGCGTCATCCTGTCGGTGACCGGCTTGCTCGGCCAGGAGACCCCGCTGGACGTACGTGGTTCCGTCATCGGACTCGCAGGGTTCTGCGGTTCAGTCGGCATCCTGGCGACCAGCCTCGCTGGGGGCTACCTCTTCGACTACTGGCGCATCTCCGGGCCGATCATTCTCGTGGGGTTCGCGAATCTCGCTGCCTTCGTGTACGCGCTGATGGTCTGGAATCGGGATGGGCGTCCGGTGCGACTGGATCCGGCCGAGGCGCGGTCATCGAGCGTGCTCGGTATCGGCCACTGAGGGGGCCCTGACCGCGCTGCGCCAAACCTGGCGCCAGCGCACATGCGACGCCGTACCTCGGCGTGTCTTCGTTAGAATACGTTTCGGCGTCGCACCCGTAGCTCAGTTGGATAGAGCACGTGGCTTCGAACCACGGGGTCG
>SXGT01745448.1_pt1 | contig 10320 bp, 10 predicted proteins | sample 3176221 | NCBI WGS metagenome assembly SXGT01 (sample SAMN11356862, study PRJNA531348) | freshwater metagenome | isolation source: freshwater sample F1-120 | place: China: Fuxian Lake, Yuxi | collected 2017-12-25
GCGACCAGGTGGCGGCCGTCGCCGCGCGCGCTGCGCGCGAGCAGCTCGCCCTCGAGGCCGTGGAGGACGATGCGCTCGCGCGGCCGCGCCGGCACGTCACGAGCCGCCGAGGGCCTGCGCCAGCCGGCGGGCGACGTTGTACTTCGAGAACGGCTTCTGCGCGCGCGGCTTGATCCGGTAGTCGATGGCGCGGGCGAGGCGCAGCACCGGGTTGGGATTGGCGAAGGCGAAGGCGTGCGTGTGGCGCAGCAGCTCGCGATCGGGGTAGTGGCGGACCGTCTCGACCATGAACGCGTCGAGGTCGCGCTCGCCGACCGTCTTCCCGAGGCTCTTCAGGAACGACAGGATCTCGCGAGCGACGAACTCCTTCACCCGCGACTGCGAGCGGAACACCATCTCGAAGTCGAACTGCAGGTAGGAGCCGTCCTCCAGCACCATCACGTGCTTCAGGTCGCCGTTCTCGTGGACGAAGCGCGGCTCGCGCCGCTCGATGGCCAGCGCGTGACGGCGATGCCAGACCGGCAGGAAGCCGCGCCACAGCGCGAGGCGCTGCTCGAGCGGAACCTCCTTCTTGCCGAGCAGGTCGATCAGCTTCGGCCGCGGCACGTACTCGTAGAGCGCCCACAGCGTCGGATCGATGCCCTCGACCTCGACGTCGTCGTAGGTGCCGAAGACGCGGAAGCCGGCGTCGCGCCAGAGCTTCAGGCAGGCGAGCTCGGTCCGGCGGCGCGCCCGCGGCATGAACGAGGTCTGGTTGCAGACCAGCACGTTGCCGCAGGTCTTCATGGCGTACTCGAGCCAGGTGCGGCTGCCCTCGTACACCTTCAGCACGGCGAAGCCGCCGCGGAACGGCACCTTGTAGAGGTAGTTGCCGTTCTTGAGCAGCAGGTGCTGCTCCAGGTTGTCGAAGCGCAGCCGCTCCTTCGCCGCCGCGCCAGCCGTTCCCGTGCCGTTCGCCATGAGGGCGGCGGAACCTAGCGGCAGCGCGCGAGGCGGGCAAATCAGGTGACCCGCAGCCGCCGCAGCCGCGCTACTTCTTCGGGGAGCCGACGTCCTTGGCTGTGGCCAGCTGGAACCTGACCGCGGCCGACAGCTCGTGCCGGCCCCAGCGGATCGAGAGCTTGCCGGTCGCCGGGTCCTTCGGGTCGGCGGTGATCTCGATCGCGAGCTTGATGGCCGCCTCCTTCAGCGAGTCCCTGGCGAGCACCAGCGGGGCCCGCGCGGAAGGCATGGCGGCGCCCGTGTAGAGCGCCGTGGTGCCCGGCAGCAGGGCGGCCTTCATCGCCTGCATGCTGTTGAACAAGAGCAGGCTGAAGGCGCCCTCCCGGTCGACGGCCAGCCCCAGGTAGTAGCTCCCGGCTTCGATCGTCGTGCCGCCGACCTCGACCGCACCGACCGTGTCGAAGGTGGCCCACCAGCCGGTGCCGAGCCGCGTGTAGTGGCTGCCCTTCAGCGTCTCCAGCATGCCGTCGTAGCTCTCGCGCCAGCTGGCCTGGCCATGGCTGATCGACACGGCGGCGAGGGTCTCGAAGCTCGCGCTCGAGACGTGGACGCTCGACGCCTTGCGATCGGGATCGGGGCCGCCGACCACCTGCCGAGCGGGCGAGGCCGCGACGAATGCGAGGATCGCGAACGGCGCCGCGAGAAAACGGGTGCGCATGGAGACGAACTCCTGCTTGGATGCCGTTCCACGAGAGTGAGGCGCGAACTCGGGTGCGTGACGCTAGCCCGGTTCGGCCTCTGCCCGCCCTCCCCTGCTGGAGCTGCCATGCGTTGTTCGAACTTCGTCTCGCGTTCCGGTTCCATGGCGCGGTGGTGCGCGATCGGCGTCGCGTCGTTGGCCGCTCGGCACGCGGAGGCCCAGGTCCACTACCACGCCGACGGCCAGCCATGGCGCCAGCGTGCGAGTTCGGGGCCCGATGCCGAGGTGCCGGGCTGGTACTTCCACCTCGGGCTCGCCGGCCTGCGCGTCGAGCTGGTGGCGAGCGACCCGACGCATCTGGTGGTGCGCCACGTCTTCGCCGGCTCGCCCGCCGCCGGCTCCGTGCAGCTCGGCGACCACCTCGTCAGCGCGGCGGGACGACGCTTCGCGACACCGCACCAGAACGGCTACGGGATGAAGGTCTTCGGGCCGGGCGGTCCGCTGCTCGACCTTGCCGACGCGCTCGAGGCGTGCCAGGGGCCGGACCGGGATGGCCGGCTCGCGCTGGAACTGCAGCGCGACGGGAAGACCGTCCCCGCGACGCTCGCCATCGGGCAGCGGTTCGGCACCTTCAGCCCGAGCTTCCCCGCCGACTGCCCGAAGAGCGCGAAGCTGCTCGCCGCGCTGCTCGAGCACCTGCTGGCGGCGCAGCACGAGGACGGCTCGTTCGGCGATCCGATCCGTGACACGTTCGCGCCGCTCGCGCTGCTCGCGAGCGATGCGCCCGCCCATCGCGTCGCCGTCGAGCGCAACGTCCGCTTCCACGCGCGGACGACGCAGGCGAAGGACAGCGATGCGCTGATCCTCTGGCGCTACATGGCGGCGGCGATCGTGATGAGCGAGTACCAGCTCGCCACCGGGGCGGCCTGGCTGGTGCCGGAGCTCGAGCAGGTGCGCGACTTCCTGCTGGCATCGCAGTACGTATCGCTCGAGCAGGTCCACCCGGGGGTGAAGAAAAGCCATCCCGACAGCTGGCCGAAGGATGCGCGACAGCAGCACGGCGGCTGGGGCCACAACCCGGGCTTCGAGGGGTACGGACCGATCGCGATGGTCACCGCGCAGGGCGCGCTCGCCTTCGCGCTGATGTCGAAGTGCGGCGTCGCGGTCGAGCGCGTGCGCCACGCGGCGGCGCTCGACTTCCTCGCGCGCGGCACCGGCAGGAACGGCTACCTCTGGTACGCCGACTCCGTGGCGGGCGAGGACGACTGGGCCGACATGGGGCGCACCGGGGCGTCCGCGATCGCCTGCCACCTCGCGCCGTTCGACGTCGCCACGTACCGCGCGCTCGCACGAAAGCAGACCGCCGTGATCGGCGACCACCCGGAGAGCTTCCCCGACACCCACGGCTCGCCGCTGATGGGGATGGGCTACGCCGCGCTCGCGGCGCATCTCGAGCCGGCAAGCTGGCGGCGCCTGATGGACGCCAATCGCTGGTGGTTCACCCTCGCACAGTGCAGCGACGGCACCTTCTGCTACCAGCCGAACCGCGACAACGCCGGCTACGGCGCCGACTCGCGCGAGGCCGCAAGCGCCGTGACGGCGTTCATCCTCTCGATCCCGAAGAAGAACCTCGCGATCACGGGACGGGCGGAGAAGAGTTGAGCGAGCCGGCCGATCGCCGCTCGCGCCGGCGTCACTTCTCCCCCATCAGCCGCTTCAGCTCGGGCTCGATCGCATCGGACCAGATCGTGTAGCCCTTCGGCGAGAGGTGGAGGGCGTCGGGCATCAGCTCCTTCGGCAGGGTGCCGTCGGCGGCAAGGAACTTCGTGGCGAGGTCGAGGAAGGTGATCCGCTCGCCGTCGGCCAGCTTCGCCAGCGACGCGTTGATGGCGACGATCTTCTCGCGCATCGCGTCGGGCTTCTCGCTGCGCGGGAAGATCGCGAGCAGCAGCACCTTGGTCTTCGGCGTCCGCGCGTGCAGCTCGTCGAGGACCGCCTTGACGCCGGCGGCGATCTGTTCGGCGGTGTGCTTGCCGCCGGTGTTGCCGACGTTGTTGGTGCCGATCATCACGACCGCCGCCTTCGGCGCGATGCCGTCGAGGTTGCCGTTCCTGAGCCGCCAGAGCAGGTGCTCGGTCTGGTCGCCGCTGATGCCCAGGTTCACCGCGTTGCGCGTCGCGTAGCGCGTCTTCCAGAGCTCGGCGCCCGGCCCATCCCACGCCTCCGTGATCGAGTCGCCGAGGAAGACGAGGTCGACCTTGCCCTGCTTCACGCGCGCGTTCATCCCGGCGTGGCGCTGCTGCCACCATCCGTCGGCCCGTGCCACCGCGGTCACGGCCGGATTGTCCGGAGCCGCCTGAACGGCGGCGGCCGGCGCAACGGGCGTCGACTGCGCGGGAGAAGCGCCGACGAAGGCGCCAGTGGCGGCGAGGCACACGAACGACACGAAGCCATGGCGCATGACCAGCTCCCGAGGGAACGACGCGATCCGCCCTTCGTAACCGCAGCGCCGCGCCGTTGCGAGGAGAACCTTCATGCCGCTATCCCAAGCCGGGTCTTGCCTCGTCGCCGCGATGGCGACGGTCGCATGGCTGTCGACGCCATGCTTCGCCGCGGTGCCGGCCGCGACCCGGGATCGCCTCACCTACGACAGCGTCGCCGGGCAGGCGCTGACGCTCGATCCCGGACCGCCGGCCGCCACCGGTGCGACCGCCCGCGGCGTGGTCCTCGTCATCGGCGCGTCGATCGAGGCGACGGACGCCGATCGCGGCGCACCGCGCGCGACGCTGGACGCCCTCCGGGCGGCCGGCCTCGCCGCCATCGAAGTCGACTGGCGCCAGCGGTTCGAGCAGCGCGATCTCGCCGCCGCCTTCGAGTTCCTGCGCCTGCGCGCCGCCGAGCTGGCGCTGGCCCCCGACGCGCTCGGCCTGCATGGCGTCGGCGACGGCGCGCAGGCCGTGCTCGACGCGACGATGGAGGGGCCGCTCCCCTGCCGCGCGCTCAGCCTGCAGGACGGCTCCGGCGTGGTGATCGAGCGGCTGCGCGAGCTGCCGCTCCTGCTCGTCGCCGGACGCGCGGCGCCTCCCCGCGTCCACGCCGCTCTGCGCGAGTTCGCGCACCAGGCGGAGCTCTCCTGCATCCCGACGACGACGCTCGCCGCCGAGGGAAGCGCCGCCGCGGCGGCCGTGGCGCGATTCCACGGCGACCGCCTGGTCGGCGACGCCATCGCGCCGGCGACCGCCGACGAGGACGATGCGGAGCGGGCGATCGAGCGCGCGCGCGTCGCCTCCGAACGGGGCGATCTCGCCGCCACGCTCGCTTGGCTCGAGCGCGCCGACCAGCTCGAGGCGCTCGACCCGCAGTCCCTGCTGCACGACGGCGCGCTGGTGAAGGTGCGGACCGACGCGCGCTTCCGCGCCTGGCTCGCGGTGCGGGCCGGCACGACGCCGGTGACGCTCTGCCGCGATTGCGAGCCAGGGACACGCGTCACCATCCGCGGGCGCGTGGTGCAGCCGTCGGGCGCGCCGCTCGCGGATTCGGCGCTCCACCTCTACCAGACCGACGGCGACGGCCTCTACACGCACGGCTCCGGCGGCGATGCGGCGGCACGGCTCTACGCGCTGCTGCGCAGCGACGCCGACGGCCGCTTCGAGATCACGACGATCGTGCCGGGCGGCTATCCGCGCACGTTGATCCCGGCCCACATCCACGTCGCGATCGACCGGAGAGGCCGCACGCCGCAGATGCTCGAGCTGCTGTTCGACGCCGACCCGCGCCTCACCGACAGCGCCCGCACGCGCGCCGCGGCCTGGGGCTGGCCGATCGTGACCTTCCGCGAGGAAGGCGGCCGCCAGGTCGGCGACGCCACGATCGTCGCGCGCTGACGCGGCGCGGCGACTCCGACCTCGGCGTCACTTCCGGTCGAGCCAGCGCTCGGCCAGCAGCTCGCCGAGCGCGACGATGCCGGGCGTGGTGAGCACCAGCTGCTCCTCGCGTCCCGGCAGGTCGAACGCCTTCAGGTGGATCAAGTTGGCGTCGGCCGCGGCGAGCTTCTCGATGGCGCCGGTCACGTCGATCTTGTTCACGCTCTCGTGGTCGGTCGGCGGTTGCTGGCTGACGAACCACCGGAGCGCGGGCAGGCCGAGGTCCTCGCGGCTCTGCGCCACCAGCGACGCGAGGTGCGCGGCGGCCCGTTGGCGGAACGGGCCGAACGACATGTCGTTCTCGCCGAGGTGATAGAAGACACCGGCGAGGTCGACCGCGTGCCCGCGCTCGGCGAGATCGTCCATCGCCTCCTTCACGAACGCGATGAAGCGCGGGTAGATCGTGCGCTCGGTCGCCTCGCTGCCTTCGCGGGTCCAGTCGACGATCTGCGTGCCGCTGTGGGTGAACTTCGCGATCGCCACGTTCCCGCCCGCGCGTCCGGCGAGGCGCGCGCCGAAGCTGAGCTCGGGGCCGAACGTGTCGTAGCAGCCGGCCGGGCCGAGCGGCTCCCAGCCGGCGGAGACCTTGAAGCCGTCGCCGAGGCTGTACCGGAAGGCGATCGCCGCGTCGTCCTTGCGCAACGCCGCTCGGCGCGATCCGGTCAGTTCCTGGACGAAGGCGCGCTCCCCCTCCATGTTGCGGTGACCGGCGAGCACGAAGAGCTTGACCGCGCTGCCTTTCGCGTAGGGCCACTCCTCGAGCGGACGCGCGCTCGGCGGCGCCCTGCCGATGGCGCTCAGGTAGGCGTGCGCATAGTTCACGCCGTGCTCGAGCTGGCCGAGCGTGCCGTAGTGGTAATGGAGGCCTCCCCCGCCGCCGATCTCGACGCCGACGTGCGAGGTCGGGACGTAGTCGGCCAGCGGATCGGCCTCGGTGACCTCGCGCTGGCCGGCGCGGATCGCGTACATCTGCGGACGCAGGTCCATCCCCCAGATCGTCTTGGTGCAGAGCTCGCCGACGAAGAAGCGGAGATCGGGCACGCCGAGATCGGCGCGCCAGCGCTCGATGAAGCGCTTCAGGTTCCGGCCGTAGGCCACCTTGAAGCCCTCGTCGAACATGTCGTTCTCGCCCTGATGCCACATGAACCCCTCGATCCGGTAGCGCACCTTCCTCCGATCGAGGTCGGCGAGCGCGGAACGGATCCAGTCCAGCGTCATGGGGTAGAGCGCGAAGCCGGTCGGCTGGTCCGGGTTCCAGTCGCCGCCGAGGCTCGTTCCTCCGGCGGCGCACTTGATGATCGCGATCGGCGCCTTGACGTGCCGCCTGACCTCGCGCGCGAAGCTCAGTTCCGGGCCGACCATGCCGTCCACCGGCTCGAGGTCGATCCAGCCGTCGGTCTGCCGCTTCTCCTCGCGCCCGATGCAGTAGCTGAACTTCACCCGCTTCTGCGGCTGCTCCAGCCCGGCGAACGGCGGGAAGCGGGCGATGTCGGCGGCGCGCGAGTCGGCGCCGACCATGTTCGACTGCCCGGCGAAGATGAAGACGCGCAGCGTCTTCTCGTCCTCCTCGGCGCGCAGCGAGGCCGGGCAGGCCATGGCGACGAGGAAGAGCGAGAGCAGGCGGAAGGCAGCCTTGATCCGCGCCGGAAGCTGACGCGGGATCCTCATCCGGCCGCTTCGTAAGCCTGCTTCAGCCAGCCCTTGAGCTCGGCGTCGACCGTCGCGCCCTGCTCGAGCTTCACGCGGTGGGTGCACATCGTGCTCGGGTACTTCTCGAGGCGGCCGGCGACCGCGACGCCCTTCAGCTGCAGGCCGACGTCGACGCGCGTCAGCGTGGCCGGCTCGATCAGCGCGAACTGCTTCTTGCGGCGCAGGCTGACGCAGGTCTTCTTCGGCGCCACCTCGACGTCGGCGCCGAGCTTCCGCGCCGCGGCGATCAGCGCGTCGCACAGCGGCCGGAGCCCGGCCTTCTTGCCGGCGTACTGCGCGTCGATCAGCGCGCCGCCCGACGGCTCCGCGGCGCCGTCGACCTTGAGCGCCTCCTGCGCCACCAGGTTGGCGGAGCCGTGGCCGAGGGCGTGCTTCTCCTTCAGGAACTTCACCATCTCGCCGTTCTTCGCCGCGCCGCTGCCGCGGGCGAGCTTGACCCACTCGGGCAGCGTCTTGCCGGTCTTCTCGGCGAGGTTGGCGATCATGGTCTGCAGCATCTCTTCCGGCGTGGCCATCGTCGTCGGGCTCCGGTCACTTGGCCGCGGTGAATCGGCCGGGCTCGCGCCGCAACCGGAACAGCTTCTTCTCCGTCTCCGCGCCCTGGTCCCAGAACGACCACTCGACGTCGACCTCGGTCGGCGACAGGAAGCGGAAGGTGGCGCCGTGGATGTGCGCGTCGGCGCGCGGATCGATGCCAGTGGTCGCCGCGTCGTAGTCGAAGAACCACTCGTCCTTCGTCGAGCGCGCGCGATCGAGCCGCATCATCGGCCGGTTGCCGATGCCGCAGTAGTGGGTCAGCGCCAGGTCCTCGCCCTCGAGGTAGTAGAGCGAGACCATCTCGTGCGGCGTGCCGGCGCACAGCGTCTCGATGATGGCGTTGCCCGCCGAGACGTTGTCCCAGACCACGTCGAGCCGCTCGGTCATCTCGGGGAATTCGACGTGGTAGGTGCCTTCCAGCGTCTTAAGCCGCTCGAACGCCGCCTGCGTGTCGAGCCCGTGCGTCGCCCCGTCGATGGCCGCTCCGTGGCATCCCGTGAGAACGATCGCCAGCGCTCCCGCCGCCAGGCCGATCATGGATCGCATGTTCCGCTCCGTCGTTTCCGTTGGTGCCGAGGGACCCGATCGTCCGATTGCGAGCGCAGTCACCGGCCCGTCGCGCCCGCCGGCGCCACCGGATCGCCGGCGCCGCGGCCGTAGCGTTGCGTCGCGAAACCGACGATCGCGCCACAGATCGAGCCGGGGATCAGGATCTCCCAGAAGTACGCCTTGCCGGTCTCCGGGTTCTCCATCATCGAGATGGGCAGCGTGATCAGCGCCGCCGCCAGCGTGCCGACGACGATGCCGAGCGGCAGGTTGCGCAGCTTGCGCGCGATGAAGCCGGTGATGAGGCCGGCGACGAGGCCCTTGCCGGTCGATCCGGGGATGATCGACGTGAACAGCTGGTCGCGCACCTCGGGATAGAACCAGGCCGACAATCCGTCGAGCACGCCGAGAACGGCACCGAGGATCAATCCCAGCAACGCCTTGTTCATCGCCCGCGCTCCCGCATGTCCTGCTCGAGTCTGCACGCGTCCCTTCGCGTCGCGTGCCCTCTTTCGCATCGCTGTCCGGATCTTTGGCCGACTCTCGATCGGGCCGGCACGCTAGCCCGGCGGCGAGCAACCGCCAGCGCGTGATCCGCCGCCGTCACGCTCCGGGCGGCCCCCGGAGGCCGACCCGCTGCCTCGGAACGCGAGCGCACCGTTGCGGGCGACTTGCCGCCATCACCCGGAACGGCGGATGCGTACGCTTCGCCATCGAAGGAAGCCGACCAGCGTCCCGCCGGGACGCCGCGCCGGCGGAGGCTCACCGTGGTGAAAGGGGGCCCTCTGCGGTGGGAACGGATGCATGGCCTCCACGCGGCTTGCCGCGGCGGGCCGCGTCTGTCCCTCGCAGGAGGAACCTTCATGGTCGCTGTCTCCTCGATCGTCGTCGGGACCGATTTCAGCAAGGGCGCCACTCGGGCACTGTCGCGGGCGAAGGCGCTGGCCGAGCAGCTCCATCTCCGCCTCGTCGCGACGCATGTCGTGCCCGGCCACCACGCGAGCGTCGCCGCGCGCGACGCCGCCACCGCCGAGGCGCTGGCCGTGCTCGAGTCGAGCCTGGGCGATCCGACGCCCGAGCAGACGCCGCTGGTGCGCGTCGGCGCGCCGCACGAGGAGCTGGCCCGCGCCGCCGAGTCCGAGAACGCGCGCGTGATCGTGGTCGGCGTCCACCATTCGCGCCACTCGTTCGAGAACCTGCTGGTCGGCTCCACCGCCGAGCGCGTCCTGCGCAGCGGCAATTGCGCGGTGCTGCTGGCGCGACTCGGCGCCAACCGCCGCTACCGCACGGTGCTGGTGCCGGTCGACCTCGGCGACTCGACGCCGCGGCTGCTGCAGCTGGCGCGCGACCTCTTCCCCTCGGCGCAGTTCCTGGTCGTCCACTGCATGGCCGCCGCCGCCGCGCACGAGGCGCACGAGCAGGCGAAGCTGGGCGGCACCACCGCCACCGCGCAGCTGCACGAGCGGATGGAGCAGTACGTCGCGCGCGCCGGCCTCGATCCCGCGCGCTGCACGCTGCACGTCGCCGCCGCCCGCGACCCGCGCCGCCGCATCATCGAGCTGGCGAAGTTCCACGAGGTCGACGTGATCGCGATGGGCACGCATGCGCGCGGCGGGCTGCACCGCATGCTGCTCGGCAGCACCGCCGACCACGTCGTGCGCCTCGCCCCTTGCGACGTGCTGGTGCAACCGCCGGCGCTGTGACGGCGGCGCCGGCTGGCCGGCGGCAGCGTGGCGGCGCTCAGGGCCTCCCCATGGAAGGCTCTCAGCGCAGCCGCTGCCGCACCAGCTCGAACGCGACGCGCAGGACCACGTAGGTGCCGATCAGCCAGTACGCCGCGCGATAGCGCCGGTAGTGGCGGGCGAGCCGTTGCGGCCACCCTTCGGGCAGCGCGACGACGGCGGCGCCCTGCTGCCAGCGCGCGACGTCGGTGGCGAGGTCGGCGACGCCGGCGTAGCGCCC
>SXGT01215222.1_pt1 | contig 10318 bp, 8 predicted proteins | sample 3176221 | NCBI WGS metagenome assembly SXGT01 (sample SAMN11356862, study PRJNA531348) | freshwater metagenome | isolation source: freshwater sample F1-120 | place: China: Fuxian Lake, Yuxi | collected 2017-12-25
GCCGGACTTGGCGAGCTGGATGAAGTTGCCGGCGGTGAGCGGCATCTTGTCGACGAAGAGCTCGGCGACGAAGCTGCCCTCGGAAGTGTCGAAGGTCACGGTCGGGTTGGCCACGGGGACTCCTGGTGAGGGCCGCCGCAGGATGGCGGCGCGGGGCGCCGGGCAAGACGCGGCGCCCCGGGGCGCGGGTGGGCGTCTTCGCAGGGGTGGAGGCCGCCGCGTCACCGAACCGGCCACCGACGGGCGGCGTTTGGCACAACGGCAGGACGCCGAACCGCGAGGGGCTTGCTGCACCGGCGCAGGTCGGTGAGCGAGGCGGCGTCGAGCTTCGAGCAGTATTTTGGAGGGCGTGGCGACCGAAGTGAAGCGGCTCGGCGTGGAGACCGGCGCGTCCGCGACGGGGTCGCTCTCAGTACTCGACCTTCACCGAGGCCCGGATGCTGCGCGGCTCCTGGCGGTACAACGTCTTGCCGAAGTTCTCGTCGTCGCTGTCGTACGCGGTGACCGCTTCGGCCAGGTCGAACAGGTTGAACACGTCCACCGACACCTCGGCGCTCCGCTTGTCGTCGATCGCGAACCGTTCGCCGAAGTGCAGGTCGAAGTAGTGCACCGCGGGCATGAACCGCGTGCCGCGCCCTTCGGGCATCGAGTTGTAGGACTGGTAGTTGGGCACCCAACCGTACTTCTGCCAGGCGTGCCCCGAGTCGAACTCGTACACCGCGCCGACGGTGTGGTGGAACCGGCCGGTGTCCAGCGTGTAGCTGCCGCTGACCTTCACCGAGTGTAACGAGTGGTACGGCAGATACCCGTAGAACCCGGCGTCGGAGGAGTAGCTGCCCAGGCCGTAGTAGCCGGCGACGTACTCGCCGTAGCCGGCATCGAAGTAGCCGGCGCGCGTCTCGGGGTTGCCGATGTCGTCGCCCCAGACGCCGACCTCGTTGCCGTTGCCCCCGAACCCCTCGCCCGCCGGCATCTCGAACTGCCCGGGCAGCGTGCCCTTGGACTCGGAGATCGTGTAGCTGGCGAGGAGCTGCCAGTGTTTGTCGAACTCCTTGGTCGCGGTCACCTCGAGCGCCCAGTAGTCCCGGCGCTTCGTCGGCGGATTGGTGATCACCCAGGTGGCGTCGTCGTAGTTGACGTCCTCGGGGAGGTCGACCGTCTGCGAGACGATCCCGCGGATCCCCATCGCGAACGTGGGGAACAGCTCGCGGTCGACCGCGAGCACCAGCTTGTCCAGGTGGTAGGGGCGCAAGTCCCCGAAACACGCGGCGTCGGCCGCGTCGCGCTCGTCGCCCTCGAGCTGCTCCAGGCTCGCTTCGGTGCAGTACAAGAGCGAACCGCCCCCCTGCACGAAGTACGGCTCCGTCTGCGAATACGGACCGTAGAAGTAGGAGTAGCCGGCGCTGGTGCGCGTATCGCCCCACTCGGCGAAGCTGTTGCCGCTCACGTCGTAGTACTGGCCGGCGTTGAGCGTGACCCGCGTCTTGTTGTCGCCCGTCGCATCCCAGGCGATCCCGAGCCGCGGCGCCGGCATCCACTGGTCCACGATCTCGAGCCCCTCGCTCGTGAAGAGGGACTCGTGATCGGCGCGCACCCCGGCGTTGATGGTGAGCGTGTCGATCGGCTGCCAGTCGTCCTGCAGGAACATGCCGATGATCACGCCCCGGTGCGTGAGCGGGCCGACGTAGTTGAACTCCTGCCGCGAGTAGCAGTTCTGGTAGTCCGGGCCGGTGCACGGGTACCCCTCTTGCGCCGTGCCGATGAGGCCGTCGCCGGGGCCCGTCCACTGCAGGTCGCGGGTCTCGGCCAGCTCCCACGCTTCGATGCCCGCCTTGATGCGGTGATCACCGAGCGCCTGGTTGGCGAGCTGGGTGAGCGTGAACGAGAAGCCGGCGCGCGTGCGGTCGTTGTAGTCGAACGCGGCCGCGTTCCCGGTGTAGCGCCCGTTGGCGTCCTGCACCTGCGCCGCTTCGGAGTCGCCGCCCATCGGCACCACGTCGAGCTCGCTGAGGCTGTGGATCACCTTGAGGTCGAGCTCGGTGAGCGCCGCCGGCCGCCACACCGCCTGCACCTGGTTGCCGATGTCGCGCGACGCATACTGCTCCTGCGCGTCGGGGAGCACCAACGAGGAGGTGATCGAGTTGTCGATATTCTGGACGGCGCCGTTGAACTGGTACCGCAGCTTGACGTCGGGGGTCGCAAACCACGTGATCTTCGCGAACATCCCTCCGTCGTGCGCCAGGTACGGGGAGTCGGCATCCTGCCCCTCGTAGGTCATGGTGCTCGTGCCGAGGTCGAGCGACGCCAGGTACCACACCTTCTCCTTCGCGATGGGGCCACCGGCGAGGAGCGACACCGAGTGCGAAGAGAAGTCGCGCTTGGCGGTGTCGACCTCCTCGCCCAGCTCCGGGTCGAGGATCTTGTAGGTTCCACCCGAAGCATCGGTCCCGAAGAAGTAGGCCGCGCTCCCGAAGTGTTCGTCACCACCGTCGCGCGTGACCACGTTGACCGTCATGCCGGTGGCCTGACCGAACTCGGCCGGCGCCCCGTCGGTGTACACCTGGACGTCCTGGATGGCGTCGAAGTTGACGTTGGTGCCGAAGGTCTTGGTGGCGGGATCGCGGGTGCTGATGCCGTCGAGCAGGTAGTTGTTGCCGTACTGGCCTTCGCCGCGCACGCTCGGGTTGCCGTCGCCGGGGCCGCCCGACGAGGTGTCCACGCGGCCGGACACGCCGGGGAGCACGTTGACGACGTCCTGGTAGCTGCGGCCGACCGGGAGCTGGTCCATCGCCTCCTTGCCGAGCTGCGTCGAGACCGCGCTGCGCGTGGTGTCGAGCACCGGGAGGGCCTCCTCGATGTAGACCGTCTCGCCGCCCACCGCGAGCGCGATCGGAACGAAGACGGCCTCGTCGAGCTTGACCCGCACCTTGCGCACCGCGCTCGGGAAGCCGGTCTTCTTCACCTCCAGCTCGTGCGTGCCCACCGGCACGTTCACGAACCGGAAGTTGCCCTCGTCGTCGGACTCGGTGACCAGCTCGCCCGCGATGAGCGGGCCGCGCAGGATGACCGTGGCGCGGGGGATGCCGAGCTCGGACTCGTCGGTGACCGAACCCCGCACCGTGCCGCTCTGCGCGGCCTCGACGTAGGGGACCACGAGCGCGAGGAGGAGGAGCGGGCTCATTCGGCCTCCCCGTAGGTGAGGGTGTGGTCGGTGCAGGAGGACGCCGTGTCGGCGCTGTCGACGGGGCCGCAGGGCGCCCCGGCGAGCACCGCCTGGGTCGCGACGTCAACCAGCTCGACGTAGTAGGTGCCGTCGGGCAGCGCGGGCGCTTCGAAGCTCGCCGCGCCCGTGCCGCACATGGACACCAACGGGACGTCGGCGGCCACCGGCACCTCGGCCGCGTCGACCAGGCGCACGGTGATCGCGGCCGCGTCGAGCCCGCAGCCCGACACGGTCACGAGGCTTCCGGCCGCGAGCCCCGTGGTCGGCGACACCGTGTCGACCGTGCCCGGCCCCGGGCACTCCACGTAGTAGTAGCCGGAGGTGCCCGTGAGCTTCGACTCCACGCCGTCGGAGCGCAAGCTCACGTCGGCGAGGCCCTTGGCCCCCGCAGGCACGACGCCGTACACCTGGTAGCCGACCGCGTCGGCGTCGTCGGGGGTGGTGAGTCCGGTGATGCCGGCCTCGCCGATCGAGGCCGCGAGTTCCTTGCCGAAGCCGTGCCCGGACAAGGTGATGGAGCCGCAGCCGTCGGTCCACCCGTAGATCGGGGAGATCGACACGAGCGCGTAGCCGGCGTCGTTGCAGGCGCCGAGGAGGAGGAGGGCCAACACGAGGTGCACCTGGGGAGGTGCCCCCTTCTACCACACGTCGAGGGTCAGAATTCCACGTGACGCCCGCCCGGAGGCGGGGCCGGGGCGGCCACGGGCGCGGCGACGCCCTCGGCTTCCTCGGCTTCCTCGGCTTCCTCGGCTTCCTCGACCTCGTCAGCGGCCTCGAGGTCGGGCTCCTCCTCCGCGTCGGGATCGACCGCGTCTTCTTCGGTGTCCCACTCGCCGGCCTCGGGGGCGTCCTCCACCGGCGCGTCGGCGACCGGGAACGGGGTCAGGAAATCGTCGTCCCGGAGCGCGGCGATCGAGTCGGGCATGCCGGCCGGGAGCTCGGCGGTGGCCACGACGTCGGGGGTGGGCGCGCGCAGCACCACCGGCGCGGCGGGGCGCGTACGGTCGAAGGCCTTGACCCGGTGGCACGGCACGATGAGGATTGCGCCCTGCAGCTCCCCCTCGGTGACGGTCATCTGGCAGTCGCCGTCGAGCTCGTAGCGGGCGAGGTCGGCCACGAGGACCGAGCCGTTGTCGAGGGTCACGGTGTCGGCGAGGGCCGCCGAGAGGAAGAGGGTCAGCACGTCCGCTCCAGGTTCGTGATGTGGACACCGGAGCCGGCACCGGGTGCTACCGGGTTACCCACGTGCCGTGCTCTCGGACGCGGTCGAGACCCTGGGCCGCCCCACCGCGGGCTGCATCCTGTACACCTGCGAACACGCGTCCAACCGGGTGCCGCGCACGTGGCGGCCCACGCTCGACGACCGCGCGCTGCTTCGTGCGCACTGGGGCTACGACCTCGGCGCGGCCTGGGTCACGCGCCGGCTCGCGCGCAGCGGCCCCGACGTCGCGGTGTTGTCCCGGGCGTCCCGCCTGCTGGTCGACGTCAATCGCGCGCCGGACGATCCGACCGCGTTCCTGGCCCGCACCCACGACGGGGAAGTGTCCTTCAACGCTCGGCTCGACCTCGCCGAGCGCCGGCGGCGGCTGGCCCGGTTCCACGAGCCCTACCACCAGACGGTCGCCGCGATGGTGCGGATCGGCCGCCCCCGCCTGCTCTTCTCGGTGCACAGCTTCACCGCCGTGTGGCGAGGGTCCCCGCGCGAAGTCGAGGCCGGCGTCCTGTTCGACCGGCACGACGAGCACGCCGCCGCCCTGGTGAGCGCGCTCGGGGCCGCCGGCCTGCGGACCGCCCCGAACGAGCCGTACTCGGGCAAGGAGGGGCTCATCTACAGCGCCGCCCGCCACGGCCGGGAGGGCAACCTCCCCTACCTCGAGCTCGAGCTCCGCCAGGACCTGCTCTCGTCCCGGCCGCGCGCCGAGGCCGTCGCCGACCGGGTCCTCGCGGCCCTGCGCCAGTGCGGCTGGTGAAAGAAGCGCCGTGGCGCACGCTGGCCGCGGTGCTGCTGGTCGGGACGCTGCTCTTCTTGTGGCCGGAGCGCGCGGGGCTCCTGGGCGACCCCATCGGCGAGACCCACAACCACCTGTGGTACTTCGCGCACGCGTGGGCGGGCCTCCAAGCAGACTTCCCGGCCGACTGGAGCCTCCCCCTCATGGACCCGCCGAACCTGGGTTGGTTCGCGCTCGGCTGGGCGTGGTCCCCCACCGCCGCGTGGAACCTCGTGGCGATCGGCAACGTCGTCCTCGGGGGGGTGGGCGGCGCCACGCTCGGCTGGGTGCTCACCCGCTCGCGGGCGGGGGCCTGTGTGGGGCTGGCCGCGGTCGCGTGGTCGCCGTTCCTCGGCGGCGCCATCGACTTCGGGGTCACCGAAGCCGAGCCGCTGGGGTGGTACGCGCTGCACCTGGCGGCGATGGTGCGGCTCCGCGACGATCCGCGGCCTCGCGTCTGGCTCGCCGCCGGGGCCACGCTCGGCGCCTTCGCGCTCACGGGCTGGTACCACGCCGCCTTCGCCCTGGTCCCCGCCGCACCGCTGGCGTTGTGGGTGCGGCGCCGGGAGGCGCTCTACGCGGGCGGGCTCGCGCTCCTGATGGTGCTCCCGAGCTTCCTCGAGCTCCTGGGTCACCTCGCGGTGTGGCAGGACCGGGCCGCGGGGTTGTCCGACCCCACGCGCATCCGGGCGTGGCGCATCCAGGAGCGGTACGGCATCGACCTGCTGCGATTCGGTCCGTCCACCGTTCGCTTCACGCCGTCGTACAGCGTGTACGTCGGCGTCGGGATCGTCGGGCTGGCGGCGGTCGCCGGCCGGCGCGGCGCGGCGTGGGCCGCGCTCGCGACGCCCCTGTACGTCCTGGCGCTCGGCCACTGGCTGCGCGTCGGAGGTGAGCCCGTTCTTCTCGGCGGTGAGGCCTTGAAGTTGCCCGCGGGTCGGCTGGTCGAGGCGTGGCCCCACGCCCGATTCGTCACCCACTGGTACCGCGCGGCGGGGCCGGCGAGCGTGTGCATGGCGGCCGCGGCCAGCCTCGGCGCCGCGGCAGTGGAGCGTTGGTGCTCCGAACGTTTTTTCGGGCCGACCGCTGCGGTGCCCCCGGGGGCGATGTCGCCGGCGTCGTCCGGCCCCGGCGCCGGGCGGCGTTGGCTGCTCGTCGCGATCGGTCCGCTCCTGGCGTGCGTGCTGCTCGCGGACAGCCTCGCGCTGTCGTCCACCCGCTGGCCGCGGGTGGCCGCGCCGCTCCCCGTGCCGCCGGCGCTGGTCCTGGACGGCCCGGTGCTCGACCTCCCGGTCGACGACAACCGCGTGCGGCCCGAGCAGGTCGGCTCGCGGCGGCCCGCGTGGATGTGGCAGCTCACCCACCGACAGCCGGTCACCGAGAACTACGAGGGCGCCGACACCGTGCTCGCGCGCAGCGACCAGGCCCGGGCCCTGCAGCGGGCGTGCGGGGGCCTCCCGGTGCCACGCCCCGGTGCGCCGGACGCGGGGCGAGTCGACCCGGACTCCGACGGCGTGGGCCTGCGGGCCCTCGGGGTGCGGTGGGTGGTGGTTCATCACGCGCTCGCGCCTGTCGGGTGCGTCGAGGCCGTCGTCACCGCGCTCGGGGCGCCGACCGAGGGCGTCGAAGGGGCGACCGCGTGGCGCCTGGAGTGAGGCCACCGCGGGCCAACCCGCGCCCGGTGCGCTTCGTTCACCGAACCCTGTCCGGTCCGTCACGTATTCGTCACAGATGCGCCGGTATGAGGGCGGCGGATGGAATCCGCTGCGCCGTCGTTGCCGCTGGAACCCCTCGAGGCGCGCCACCGGCGTGAGTCGGTGGTGCAGCTCGGCCTCGCGGCGGCCACGGCGCTGGCTGCGCTCCCGGCGCTCGCGATCGTGTTCTACATCGCGTACAAGGGCAGCCCGGCGCTCACGCTCCACTTCCTCACCGAGATGCCCACCGCCGGAATGACGCAGGGCGGGATCCTCCCGGCGATCGTCGGCACGCTGTGGTTGGTCGGCGTCTCCTTGTTGTTCTCGGTGCCGGTGGGCGTGCTCGCGGGGATGTACCTGTCGGAGTACGCGGGGAACAGCCGCCTCGCGCGCCTGGTCGACATGGCGATCGTGAACCTCGCCGGCGTCCCGTCCATCGTGCACGCCCTCTTCGGCCTCGGGGCCTTCGTCCTGTTCCTCGACTTCGGGACGAGCATCCTCTCCGGCGGGCTGACCCTCGGCGTGATGACGCTCCCGGTCATCATCACCAGCACCAAGGCCGCGCTGCAATCGGTCCCGCACAACTTCCGCGTTGCATGCTGGAACCTCGGCGCCACCCGCTGGCAGACCATCTGGCACGTGGTGTTGCCCAACGCGCTCCCCGGCATCCTCACCGGCGTCATCCTCCAGGTGAGCCGCGCGGCCGGCGAGACGGCGCCGGTCCTGTTCACCGGAGCGGCGTTCTACCTGCCCATCCTGCCCACGAGCGTGTGGAACCAGACGATGGCGTTGTCGATGCACGTGTACGCCCTGGTCACCCAGGTGCCGAAGGTGTCGGAGGCCACCAAGTACGCGACGGCGTTGGTGCTCCTCATCGTCGTATTGTGCTTCAACAGCGTGGCGATCGTGCTGCGCACCTACCTGCGTCGGAACCGCCGATGGTGAGCGGCGACAAGCACGTGGAGCTCGACCGGCTCTGCATCCACTACGGGGATCGCCAGGTCCTCGGGGGCGTCACGCTCTTCGCGCCCCGCAACGGCATCCTCGGCGTCATCGGCCCGGCCGGCTCGGGAAAGACCTCGATGCTCGCGTGTGTCAACCGCACCCTCGAGCTGACGCCGGGCGCGCGCCACACCGGGACGGTCCGCCTCGACGGCGTCGACGTCCACGCGCTCGACGCGAGCAACCTGCGCCGCCGCGTCGCGATGGTCTTGCCGCTGCCGGTGGGCCTGCCGATGTCGGTCTACGACAACGTCGCGTTCGCGCCGCGCATGGCGGGCATCCGGTCTCGCGAGGAGCTGGACGTTCGCGTGGAGCGTTGCCTCACCCAGGCGGCGCTCTGGGACGAGGTCAAGGACCGCCTCGACATGCTCGGGACGCGGCTCAGCGGCGGCCAACAGCAGCGGCTCACGCTCGCGCGCGCGTTGAGCACGGATCCCGAGGTGCTCTGCCTCGACGAGTTCAGCATCGCGATCGACCCGGTCACCACGATGCGGATCGAGGCCGTGCTCGTGGAGCTCAAGGCGCGCATGACCATCATCCTGGTCACCAACCTGCTCCAGCAGGCGCGGCGCATCGCGGACGTCACCGCCTTCCTGCTGCGCGGCGAGCTCGTGGAGGTCGGCGAGACGGCGGCGCTCTTCGCGGGTGCGGCCGACCCGCGCACCCGCGACTACCTCGAAGGGCGGTTCGGATGAGCGCCGCCATCGTCGTCGACGAGCTGTCGCTGTGGTACGGAAACTTCCGGGCGTTGGACAAGGTGTCCCTCCAGGTCGTCCCCGGCGAGATCATGGGGCTCATCGGGCCGAGCGGCTGCGGCAAGAGCACCCTGCTCCGGTGTCTGAACCGGATGAACGACCAGTCCTACGTGCGCATCACCGGCGGGCTGAAGGTGGGCGCGTACGACTGCATGGCGGCGAGCACCGACGTGCTCGCGCTGCGCCGCGACGTCGGCATGGTCTTCCAGCGGCCCAACCCCCTCCCCGTCAGCATCCGCGACAACGTGCTCTTCGGGCTGCGCCTGCACGCGCCGCGCACACCGCGCGCCGAGCAGGAGGCGCGCATGGAAGCGGCGCTCCGCGAGGTGCTCTTGTGGGACGACGTGAAGGACCGGCTCGGCCACGACGGCGAGAGCCTGTCGCTCGAAGCGCGCCAGAAGTTGTGCATCGCGCGCCTTTTGCCGCTCAAACCGACCGTGCTGTTGTTCGACGAGCCATGCTCCGCGCTCGACCCCGACGGCACCGCCGCGGTCGAGGAGCTGATGCGCAACCTCGCGGGCACCTACACGCAGGTCGTGGTCACCCACAACATGCAGCAGGCGCGCCGGATCTCCGACCGTTGCGCCTTCATGCTGATGGGCGAGCTCGTCGAGCTCGGTCCCACCGCCGCCGTCTTCACCACCCCCAGCGACGAACGCACCGCCCGCTACATCGAGGGCCGCTACGGCTGACCCTCCGCCACCCGAGGTCTCCATGTCCCGCTTCCTCTTCTCGACTCTTCTCCTCGCCGCCTGCGCGCGGCCCGACACCGACGCCGCCGCCGGGCAAGACGCAGGCCCGACCGTGCTCCAAGCCAAGGGCAGCGACACGATCGTGAACCTGTCGCAGCGGCTCTCCGAGGAGTACAGCAAGATCAACCCGAAGGTGGTCGTGGCCGTCACCGGCGGCGGCTCGGGCACCGGCATCAAGGCCCTGATCGACAAGACCACCGACCTCGCCAACTCGTCGCGGCCGATGAAGGACGCCGAGAAGGAGCTCGCGAAGAAGAACGGCGTGGATCCGTACGAGACGGTCATCGCGCACGACGGCCTGAGCATCTACGTCAACAAGGAGAACCCCGTCGCGGTGCTGGACTTCGAGAAGCTCAAGTGCATCTACGCCTCCGACGGCGCCTGCGCCCACTGGAAGGACGTCGGCGTGACCCTGGACTGCGGCGGCGGTGACGACACGATCGTGAAGGTGGGGCGCCAGAACAACTCCGGCACCTACGAGTACTTCAAGGAGCACGTGCTCGGCGCGGACGCCAAGTTCACGAGCACCATGGACCAGTCGGGCACCCAGCAGGTGGTCGACGTCGTCGCCACCACCAAGTGTGCCATCGGCTACGGCGGCATGGGCTACCACCACGACAACGCCCGCTCGGTGTGCCTCGCAAAGGGTGCGACCGACACCTGCGTCGAGCCGAACGAGGCCAACGTCCTCAGCGGCAGCTACCCGTTCAGCCGCGCCCTGTACGTCTACACCAACGGTGCGCCCACCGGCGCCGCGAAGGAGTTCCTGGACTGGGCCAAGTCGCCGGCGGCCTCGAAGGTCGTCGTCGACTCCGGCTTTGTGCCGGTGCCCGAGGCCGCCGGGGTCCCCGCGCCGGCCGCGCCCGCCGAGGCGGTGCCCGCCGCCGCCGAAGGTGCGCCGGCC
>SXGT01757214.1_pt1 | contig 10317 bp, 9 predicted proteins | sample 3176221 | NCBI WGS metagenome assembly SXGT01 (sample SAMN11356862, study PRJNA531348) | freshwater metagenome | isolation source: freshwater sample F1-120 | place: China: Fuxian Lake, Yuxi | collected 2017-12-25
CAGGAGGACGGCGACACTGCCCTGCAGACAACGCCCCGCTGGACGCGGGAATCTCGGGCCGGGGTCCATGGCGATCAAACCGTGCGCGGACTCCTCGACCAAGGCTTGCCAGCGCGAGGATGCGTAGCGGGGCCGTCGGGAGGAGTACCTCAAGGACGAGCGCGCCCTCAACGCCCACCTCATCGACGTGGGCACCGACGGCGTCCACATCGGCCACGGCCCCGACCACCCCAACCCGACCACGATCAGCGGCGAGGCGCTCGGCGCCTTCATCGGCCAGATGTCGGCGTGGCGGGCGACGCTGGACAAGCTCACCCGGCACGGCGACCGCCGCGTCATCGAGGCCATCATCCGGCACCGGCTCAGCGCCGACGACCTCTCCGACCAGGCCCACCTCCAGGCGCGCATCGGGGCCATCCTCGGGGATCTGCGCGAGCGCTTCCCGAACACCCCCTGGCCCGCCCCTCAGATCGACGAGGACCCCGAGGAGTTCCTCTTCGACATCATCTTCACCTCCCGGCTGCAGGGCTCGCGCACGATCACCCGGATCGACCGCGCGCTGCTGGAGTCCGCCCAGTACGGGCGGCTGCTGGAGGCCCAGGGCCGCTTCGAGGAGCTGCTGGCCGCTGGCGCCGCCCAGCTCTGGGTGCGCGGCACCGACTCCCCTGACGGGCTCACCTCGGTGGAGGACGCGCTGGACAAGATCATCGCGCTGGGCAAGAAGGGTCAGACCATCCAGCGCTACAAGGGCCTTGGGGAGCTGAACCCGGAGCAGCGCGGGGAGACGACCATGGACCCGACCACCCGCACGCTGCTGCAGGTCCGGATCGACGACGCCGTCGAGGCCGACGAGCTCTTCACCGTGCTCATGGGCGACGAGGTCGAGCCTCGGCGCAACTTCATCTTCAAGAACGCCCTCAACGTCCGCAACCTCGACGTCTAGCCACAGCCGTCAGGAGGGCGCCCCGCGCCGCGACATGGCCACCCCCCCCCCGAGCCCCTCGCCGCGCCGCGCCCGGATCGCCGGCGCCGGACACCACCTTCCGGACCGCGTCGTCACCAACGCCGACCTGGGGCCTCTCCTGGACACCACCGACGCCTGGATCCGCCGACGGACGGGCATCGAGCGCCGCCACTTTGTCGACGGCACCGAGGGCACCGCCGATCTGGCCCACAAGGCCTCCCTTCGGGCCCTGGACGACGCCGGGATCGGCCCCGACCAGATCGACCTGATCATCTTCGCCACCTTGTCGCCCGACGTCTTCTTCCCCGGCTCGGGCGTCCTGCTCGGCGCGCTGCTCGGCATCCCCGGCACCCCCGCGCTGGACGTGCGCAACCAGTGCACGGGGTTCCTGTACGGCCTGCAGTGCGCCGACGGGATGCTGCGCGCGGGCCTCTACGAGCGCATCCTGCTCGTCGGCGCCGAGGTCCACTCCACCGGCCTGGACTTCTCCAGAGAGGGCCGCGACATCGCCGTCCTCTTCGGCGACGGCGCCGGCGCCGTGGTCCTTGAGGCCGCCGAAGACGGCTCGGGGGTCCTGCGCACGATCCTGGGCGCCGACGGCCGACACGCCGAGGCGCTCTGGTGCCAGGCCCCGTCGAGCCGCCAGTTCCCCCTGCGGATCACCCGGGACGACCTCGACCACAAGCGCCACTTCCCGGCCATGCAGGGCCGGATGGTCTTCAAGCACGCCGTCGTCGCCATGCGCGACGCCGTCCGCGCCGTCGCCGCGGCCGAGGGCGTCGCGCTGGACGAGGTGGACCTCTTCATCCCCCATCAGGCCAACCTGCGCATCAGCGAGCTTGTCCAGCGGGAGCTGGGCGTGCCCCCCGAGCGCTTCTTCAACAACATCGCCCGCACCGGCAACACCACCGCCGCCACGCTCCCCATCGCCATCGACGAGTGCCGCCGATCGGGCCGCCTCAAGGCCGGGGATCTGCTGTGCACCGTGGCCTTCGGCTCGGGCTTCACCTGGGGATCGTCGCTGATCCGGATCTGAGCCCGCGCCCCATGTCCCTCTACGCCTCAAACAGCTTCGGCTACCTCCAGCAGGCCGAGTCCTTCTTCCTGAGCCACAGCGGCCAGGGGCTGATGCTCGGCAGCAAGGACACCGAGCTGCTGCGCCACTGGCGCGACAGGGGCGTGCCCATCGAGGTCGTCTGCGCCGGCATCCACCGGGCCTTCGAACAGTTCGAGGAGCCACCCCGGCAGGTGACGCGCTGCCGCAAGATGGTCGAGTTCGAAATGCACGCCTGGCAGCAGCGCAGCGCGGGCGGCCACGATCAGGCCCCCGAGGGCATGGGCCCCGGCCTCCCTGGCCGCGAGCTGCCCGATCCCACCGACCCCCGGCGGCGCCAGCGCCGACAGGAGTTCCGCCAGCGCTTCGAGGCCAGCCGCGAGCGCGCCTTGACCCGACGCATCCCCGACGACGAGCGCTTCCTGGCCGTCTGGTACCGCAGCATGTGGCGCCTGACGGACCTGGGCCAGGAGAGCGAGACGGAGCTGGGCCGCGACGTGTACCGGTGGGCTTACAAGCAGATGCAGGCGCTGCGCGTCGAGGCGCTGGAGGTCAAGGACGATCCCGTCGCGATCTCCCGCGTGGCGCTGGCCATCGGCGAGATCGAGGCGGCCATGTACGAGCAGATGATCGCGCGGCTCTCGCCGCGCCAGCGAGAGCGCCTCGATCGTTCCGTCCCCGAGGCGCTGCGCGAAGCGCTGGCCGGCATGAGCCTGGAGGCGCGCGAGCGCCAGATGCGGCTGTGGCAGCGCAAGTCGCTGGAGGAGGAGATGGCCTTCAGGGCCTTCTTCACGCCCTGATCTCCCGAAATCACCTTCTGGATCAACAGGTTGAGTGACTACTTCAGGATCGCCTGGAGGAGCTCGGCGGCGGCCTTCTTGTCCTGGGAGATGGTCACGGTCACGAGGGTGTTGCCCTTGTTGTCGACGGCGGTGTCGGGGACGAGCTCGCTGGCGGCCTTGGCCTGGCTGACGATCTGGTCGTCGCCGTAGGTTGCGACGCTCACGGAGCCGGCCAGGGCGTCCTTCTTGACGGCGAGTGCGGTGACCTTGATCCCGCCGGCGTCGGACTCGGTGGGCTCGCCGATGATCTCCCAGCCTTCGGCCTCGATGGCCTTCTTGAGCCCGTCGGCGCTCAGATCGCCGCCCTCAGCGGCCTCGCCACCCTCAGCGGCCTCGCCACCCTCGGCGGCCTCGCCGCCCTCGGCGGCCTCGCCGCCCTCGGCGGCCTCGTCGCCGCCCTTGGGGGCCTTGTCCTTGTCGGCGCCGAGGAGGCCGCCGAAGACGCTGGGGTCGTTGGTGTAGAAGTAGCCGCCGACGCTCAGCGGGCAGCAGCAGAAGAGGACGAGCGCGGCGACGGCGACGCCGACGATCAGGCCGGTCTTCTTCTTCTCGGGCTCGGGCATCGCGCCGCCGAAGTTGGCGCCGCCGCCGCCTCGGCCGCCGGGCGGGGGGGCGCCCGGGGGGGCGCTTGGGGGCGGGGCGAGCCTGGAGGGGATGGCCGGCTCGGGCGCGCTTGTGCGGGCAGGCGGCGGCGGGGTGGGCTCAGGGGCGCGGCGGGGCGGCTCGGGCTCGGGAGCGCGGCGCGGCGGCTCGGGGTCGCGGCGAGGGGCCATGGCGCGTTCGAAGTCGCCGTAGGAGATGGCGGCGGTGGCCTCGTTGGGGTCTTCGGCCGGCTCGGCGGGCTCGGGCTCGGGGTCCGGGGCGCGGGGGGCGAAGGCGTCCTTGTAGCGGTTGGGGTCGATGGCCGCGGTGGGGTCGCGGTCTTCGGCCTCGGAGGAGAGGTCGCCGCCGGCCTTCAGAGCTTCTTTGAAGGCGTTGAAGTCCATCGCGGCGGTGGGGTCGCGGCCCTCGGGTTCGTCGTCGTCGTCGTCGTCGTCGGCGGGTGTGTCGGAGGCGGGGGTGTCGGGCTTCCTGCCGGCGCTCAGGGCGGCTTCGAAGGCGCGGAAGTCCATCGCCTGGGTGGGGTCGTGGCCTCCGGCCTCTCCCTCGTCGTCTTCGGAGTTCTCGTCGTCTTCGGGGCTCATCAGCTCGGAGAAGTCGATCGCCTGGGCCCGCTCCGGGACGGTGTGGGCGGGCTGGTCCAGGGCGCCGGAGGCCATGAGGTCGGAGAGGTCGAGGGCCTCGGTGGGCTCGGGCGCGGGCTCTTGTGAGGGGTTGAAGCGTCGGTCCTGGCGCAGCAGCTCGTCGATGCCGGTGATGGCCTGGGTCCTCATGGAGTCCTCTTCGGAGGACTTCATGGGGTTGTGGCAGCGCTGGCAGAAGAGGGCGCCCGTGGGGTTCGGTTGTCCACAGGTGGAGCAGGTCGCTTGCTCGTTCAAGGCAGGATTCCTCCATGGCGCGCCGTCGGCGGCCCCGTCAAGGAGAAGACTCGCGCGGTCGGCCCAATTCAGGGGCCATAGTAAATGCGCGCGTGGATCACGTCTAGACGCAATGCGCGCTGAGACGGCGAGGCGCTTGCAAGAGGTCACCTCGGGGCGGACAATCGGCGGGAATCGGTGGCGTGGTCGCGCCGGTTGTTGGACCCGGGAGGAGCTTGATGAGGAGCCACAGCGCCGACGCCTTGAGCCTGGATCAGATGGCCGCGCGCCTCGCGGCGGCGGCGCTGCTGGCGGTGATCGCGGCGCTGGCCGCGCCCGCGGTGGCCGAGACGGTGTACCTCAAGCGCCGCGCGCTGCCGCTGACCGAGGGCCTGGAGCTGGACTTTCACACGGTCCAGCAGCGCCCCCAGCGCGACACCTACACCTCGTCGGTCCACGTCCTGAGCGTCGATCGGGGCTTGCGGGGCGAGCCGGGCCCGGTGCGCTTTCAGTGGCGGATCTTCGAGCGCGAGAAGCTCAAGGGGCAGGACGAGGCCGGGGTGATCACGACCACGGGGCTGCTCGCGGGGCGCTCGTACAACCCGTGGTGGAGCAATGGGACGACGGAGATCTCGGGGCACACCCACGTCTGGCTCAGCCAGCGGGCCTGCGAGGAGCTGGAGAGGGCCGGTCAGACGACCTACGCGCTGGATCTGAGCCACCGCAGCGACAAGGAGATGGCGCTGCGCAAGGTGGCCGAGGTGAGCTTCGAGGTCAGGGTCGACGGCGCGCCGGTGCAGATGACGGCGATGGAGCTGCGATCGGAGAAGGAGGACACGCTGCTGGTGCTGGCCGACTGCGCGCACCCGCTGGTGTTGGAGGCCGACATCGCCGGCATCTACCAGTGGAAGCTGGCGGAGGCGCGCACGGGGAGTGCGCGGCGGCCTCGCCCGTGACGACCGAGGCTCCAGCGAGGCACGTCGGCGGGCCTGTCTTGCGCCCTGGAGGCCCGAGCGAGGCGCTGGCGCGCTACAGGGCGGAGCTGAACTTCGCCCGGACCTTGAGGCAGCCGACGCCCTTGAGCCTGGGCTTGCTGGCGGCTCTGGTCGCGATCCACCTCGGCGCGGTGGGGCTGGACTTGACGATGCAGGCGTCCGGCGTCGAGACGGGGCCGGCGATCTTCCACGGGGCCAAGGTCAACGCGCTGGTGTGGCAGGGGCAATGGTGGCGGCTGATGTCGGCCACCTTCCTGCACGGCGGCTGGCTGCACCTGGCCTTCAACGCCTACGCGGTCTTCTTCCTGGCGCCGATCCTGGAGCGCCTCTACGGCGCCCGGCGGCTGCTGTTGATCTACGTCGTCAGCGGGCTGTGCGCCAGCGCGGCGAGCCTGATGTTCAACGAGGGGGTGTCGGTGGGGGCCTCGGGGGCGATCTTCGGGATGCTCGGCGCCATGACGGTCTTCGGCTTCAAGTTCAGGGACTTGCTGCCGACTCGCCTGCAGCGGGCCTTTGGCGTCCAGCTCCTGCCGTGGGTGGCGATCAACCTCTTCGTCGGCTTCTTCTTCGAGAGCCTGCGGATCGACAACGCGGCGCACGTCGGCGGCCTGATCGCCGGGGTGGTCGTGGCGCTGCCGATGTCCACGGCGCTGGAGGGCCGCGTGTGGGGCTGGCGGCGGGCGGCGCTGGAGGTCAGCTTCGCGCTGCTCTTCGTGGCGATCGCCTGGGGGCTGGTGTCGATGCTCCACCAGGTGATGCTTTGCGGGGGCGGCGCGGGGCGCTTCCTGGCCTGCTACCCGAAGGAGCTGCTGGGGTTGTGAGGGCGGCCGGGTCGTTTTTGTCGACGCGGCGGGCTGTCCGGCGGTTGCATCCCCTTCGGCGAGTTGCTAACAGAGGCGGTCCAGGCGCGCTGTGCGCCAGGGGTTGGGGTTCTCGAGGGAAGGTCGTAGCGTATGAAACTCTGTGTTGTGGGGACGGGATACGTCGGGTTGGTGGCTGGGGCCTGCTTCGCGGACACGGGCCACTCGGTGACCTGCGTGGACATCGACGAGGCCAAGATCCGGGGGCTGCTCGACGGGATCCTGCCCATCTATGAGCCGGGGCTGGCCGAGATCGTCGTGCACAACGTGGCCGACGGGCGGCTGCACTTTACGACGGACGCGGCCGCGGCGATCCGGGCCGCGCAGGTGGTCTTCATCGCCGTCGGGACGCCGCCGGGCGAGGACGGCTCGGCGGACCTGAGCCATGTGCTGGCCGTGGCCGACACGATCGGCCAGACCCTCGACGCCCCGAAGATCGTCGTGGTCAAGAGCACCGTCCCGGTGGGCACCTGCGATCGGGTCCGGGCCGCCATCCGGGCGCGCACCGACGTGCCCTTTCAGGTGGTCAGCAACCCGGAGTTCCTCAAGGAGGGCGCGGCGGTCCAGGACTTCCTCAAGCCCGATCGGATCGTGCTGGGCATCGAGAGCGACGAGGTGCGCGAGCCCATGCAGGATCTCTACGAGCCCTTCGTGCGCACGGGAAAGCCGATTCATTTCATGGACCTGCGCTCGAGCGAGATGACCAAGTACGCCTCCAACGCGATGCTGGCCACCAAGATCTCGTTCATCAACGAGATCGCGCGGCTGTGCGAGCTTGTCGGCGCCGACGTCAACCTGGTGAGGAAGGGCATGGGGGCCGACCCGCGGATCGGCCCGCACTTCATCTTCCCCGGCGTCGGCTACGGCGGCTCCTGCGTCCCGAAGGACATCAAGGCGCTCGTGGGCACGGGGCGCCAGAACGGCGCGCAGATGTTGCTGCTGGAGGCTGTCGAGGCGGTCAACCACGTCCAGAAGCGGCGCTGCTTCGAGAAGGTCATCGAGCACTTCGGGGAGGACCTGTCGGGCCTGACGATCGCGGTCTGGGGGCTGGCCTTCACGCCGCGCACGGACGACATGCGCGAGGCCCCCAGCGAGGTGACCATCCGGGCGCTGGTGGCCGCCGGCGCGCGCGTCCGGGCCACCGACCCGGTGGCGATGCACACCGCCGCGGCCGCGATGGCCGACGTACGCGGCGTGGAGCTGATCGAGGACGAGTACGCGTGCCTCGAAGGGGCCGACGCGCTGGTCATCTGCACCGAGTGGAACGACTACCGCAACCCGGACTTCGACCGGATTCGGGCCGCGCTCAAGACCCCGGTGATCGTCGACGGCCGCACCCTCTACAAGCCCGACAAGATGCAGCGCATGGGCTTTGTCTACTACAGCATCGGCCGTCGGACCACGACGGCCTCCTAGCGGGGCGAGCGGGCGGGGCCAGGGAGGCTCGGCGCCGCGATCAACCAGGGACGGTGTGCCATGTCGACTCCACGCAGCGGGGCCTCCACGATCTCCATCGCCGTCGCGACGACGATCGCCCTCTGGGCGACCCCGGGCGCGGCCCAGCCCGACGCGTCCGTCGGGGCGGCTGCCGCCGGGGCCAGCCCAGGCGTCGGCTACGCCGGCGGCGAGCTGGGGGTCGGGCAGATCGACGAGGACTTCTTCCTCACGGTCAACATCACCGGCGCGCTGCGCCTGGATGTCCCGAAGGTCTTCTGCCGCGGCTACTTCGACGAGCTGGAGGTGCCCGAGGAGGGCGGCTGCGAGACCCCGCTGAGCCTCGGCCTGCGGGTGCCCTTGCGGCTGCGCGTCTTTGACCGCGATCCTCAGGACGCCGGGGTGCTGCGCCGGGAGGACTGGGACACGCCGGGGGACTTCGCCCGCGTGGTGCGCTTCGTCGAGTACGGCCTGCGCACGGACCCCCTCTACGGGCGCCTGGGCGAGTTCAACGGGGCGGTGCTGGGCCACGGCACCATCATGAACCGCTACTTCAACGTCCTCTTCCTCGATCACTACCAGCTGGGCCTGAACCTCAACGTCAACGCCCACCTCGGCGGCGTCGAGTTCGTGATGGACAACCTGCTCGAGCCCCAGGTCTGGGGCTCGCGCGTCTTCGCCCGCCCGGCCTACCTCATCGACCCGACCTCGTGGTGGACGCGCTACGTCATCGGCCTGAGCCTCGTGCTCGACGTCGACGCGCCGCTGGACTTCGAGCGGGTCAGCATCGAGCAGGACCCGGCGACCCCTTTCGAGGTCACCGACGACGGCCGCCTGATCCCCTCGCGAGAGAAGGTCACGGGCGTGCTCGGGATCGACCACGCGCTGGAGCTGGTCAGGACCGAGGAGGTGGACTTCACGCCCTACATCGACATCAACCTGCACCTGGCCCAGTCTGCCGGCCTGCACATCGGCGCGCTGACCAACTTCCGCCCGACCGAGGGGCTCAGCCTGCTGACGCGGCTGGAGCTGCGCCTGCTGGGGCAGAACCACATCCCGGCCTACTTCGGGCCGCTCTACGAGATCGAGCGCGAGGCCTTCTTCGGCTTCGGCGGCCAGGGGCAGCCCAAGCTCGTCGTGCTCCAGGGCCTCGACCGCGGCGGCGTCGCGGGCTCCTACGCCGAGCTGACGGTGGACGTGAGCGGCCTGATGACGCTGACGGGCGCCTACGAGGACTACCAGGGCCCCGAGAACGCCAGCGTCTGGCTGCGGCTCCAGCTGCCCAAGGTCGGCCCGATCACGCTGGCGGCGCTCTACCAGAACTCGGGCTTTGACGACATCAACGACGTCTTCTCGCTGGACAACACCCTGATGCTGGCCGAGGCGCGCTACGACCTCAACCCCTTCCTCTACCTGCTGGCCCAGGCCAGCCGGCAGTTCCGCCTCCAGAACGACGGCCAGTACGAGACGGTCACCAACTGGCAGCTCGGCGCGGGCGCCGCCATCGGCTTCTGAGCCAACGCTAATCCCCCTCGTCGATCATCGACGGCGATTCGGCGCCCCGAAGGACGGCCGATGGCCAGGGCCCGTGAACTTGACAACCCCTGGGGGGCACAGTAACTCTACAGACTGCCTGAGCAAGGCGCGGCGACACCCCACCCCCCTCTCACCACCGCGCGTGGGCACGGCGATCTCGACGCCAGCGCCCACGCCTCCAAGGAGAGCGCGGTCGAAGGTGACGGGCGCAGCTCGATCGCAAGCAAGGGGACGCCCCCAGGCAAAGACTGACTCTCGGGAGCCCCCGGAGACGGCACCTCAGGAGACCGCTTCACATGTTCATCATCACGGTCACCGAAAAGGACGGCCCATCTGAGACCTTGAACTTTGACAAGTCCGAGATCAGCATCGGCCGCGTCAAGGGCAACGACATCGTGCTGCCCAAGGGCAATGTCTCCAAGCGCCACAGCCGCATCGTGGTCAAGGATGGCAAGTACATCGTCGTCGATCTCAAGAGCACCAACGGCACCTACGTCAACGGGCGCAAGATCACCAGCCCTCAGGTCATCAAGTCGGCCGACAAGGTCTACATCGGCGACTTCATCCTGAACGTGGCCGAGAACGGCGCCGCCTCCCTCGACAGCGCCTCCCCCTTGCCCTCAGGCGAGTTCAGCCCCATGGGGCCGGCCTCGGACATCCAGCCGATGGGCCTGGGCAACAACGGCGCCTCCTCGATGACCGCGCCGACCCCGATGATCCCCCCGCCCGTGGTCCCCTCCGGCGCGCTGCCCCCCATCGGTCGCTCGCCCAGCGCCCCAGGCATGCCCGCCGTCCCCCCCCTCGACGCACCCAAGCCGCCCGACCCCGTGCGCCGCACCCCGACCGTCGCCTCGCCCAACCTCGGCGGCGCCGGCGGCCTGCCGCCGAGGCCCCCGATGGGCGGCCCGACCCCGATGGGCGGCGCCCCGATGGGCGGTCCTCCGATGGGCGGCGCTCCGATGGGCGGCGCTCCGATGGGCGGCCCTCCGATGGGCAGCGCCCCGATGGGCGGCGCAGCCCCCTCGAACCTGCCCGCGCCCAACGTCCCGTCCAGCGCCCAATGCTCTAGAAGCATCACTTTCATTTAGAATTATGATTATGCTATCTTGACTGAAAAATGCATTTACAAGTTCTATTCCATTCCCATGTAAAATTTCAGCAACATAAGATACAAC
>SXGT01788840.1_pt1 | contig 10317 bp, 10 predicted proteins | sample 3176221 | NCBI WGS metagenome assembly SXGT01 (sample SAMN11356862, study PRJNA531348) | freshwater metagenome | isolation source: freshwater sample F1-120 | place: China: Fuxian Lake, Yuxi | collected 2017-12-25
ACCGTGCCCCAGATGAGGATGCCGCCCATGGTGGGGGTGCCGGTCTTGCCCCCGTGGCTGCTCGGCCCCTCCTCGCGGATGCGCTTGCCCAGCCGGTAATGGCGCAGGAGACGCAGGAACGGATAGCCGGCCAGCATCCCGATGATGAAGGAAGCGACCCCCAGGCCCAGCGACAGTGGCAGAGGCGGCATCGCGCCTCAGTCCCCCGGGAGGGCCACCAGCGCCCGAGCCACTCGCTCCATCTGCATCCCCCGAGAGCCCTTGACCAGCACGGTGTCGCCAGCGCTGAGCGTACCGCGCAGCCAAGCGACCGCTTCCGCCTGGTCGGCGGCCTCGTATATGGTAGCCGGGGGATGGGGGCTCAAACGCGCCTCCTCGGCGATCCAGCGCGCTCGTGTCCCAACTGTGACGAGGGTGTGGGCGACCTCGCCGGCCCGTCGGCCCACCCGCCGGTGGCCGGTCTCCTCGTAGCTGCCCAGCTCGAACATGTCGCCCAGCACCGCGACGCGGTGTCCGGCCAGGCTGGCGAGCAGGTTCAACGCCGCGATGGCGCTTTCCGGGCTGGCGTTGTAGGTGTCGTCCAGGATTCTGGCTCCGCGAATACCCTGCTGGACCACGATCCGCGCCGCCGAGGTCACCTGCTCCAACCCGGCCGCCGCCTGGTCGAAATCCAGGCCCGCCGCCAGCGCCACCGCGACCGCCGCCAGCGCCGCCTGGACCGAATGCACCCCCAGTGACCGCAGATGGACTCGTTGTCGACGATCCTGGTGCAGCAGGGTGAAATCCACCCCGTCCAGTCCCAGTCCCACCGCGTCCTCAGCCCGCACCTCGGCGTCCGGGGCGTAGCCGTAGCCGATCGCCCGCGCCGCGGTGACGGCGACCATCGCGCGTACCCGCGGGTCGTCGTAGTTCAACACCGCAACCCCATCGGCCGGGAGCGCCTCGATCAGCTCCTGCTTGCCCTGCTGGACCCGTTCGATGCTGCCGACCCGCTCCAGGTGCACCGGCTGGACGTTGGTGACCACCCCGATCGTCGGGCGGGCGATGTCCGCGAGTAGGCGAATGTCGCCCACGTCGTACATCCCCATCTCCAGCACAAGCACCTGGTGCTCGGGGCGCGCCCGCAACAGCGTCAACGGCAGCCCGACCTCGGTGTTCAGGTTGCCCTCGTTCTTCAGCACCCGCCGATACGGGGCCAGCACCTGGGCGATCGCCTCCTTGGTGGTGGTCTTGCCGACGCTGCCGGTCACCCCCACCACCAGCGGGGAGAGCCTGGCCCGCCAGAAACGTCCCAAATCCTGCAGGGCGAGGTAGGTGTCCGGCACCACGATCAGCGCCGCGTTGGAACCTGGATCCGGAGCGCGCTCGACCAGCGCCGCGGCGGCGCCCAACTCCAACGCGGCCCGCACGAAGGCGTGACCGTCATGCTGCTCGCCGCGCAGCGCCACGAACAGCGCCCCCGGCGCCGCCTCCCGCGAATCGACCACCACGTTGGAGAAACGCACGCTGGAGCGGTGTTGTTCGGTAAGCGCCGCGGTGGGCCGCCCGCCGGTGGCGAGGAGCAGGTCAGCCAACGGCAGGTCGATCCCGGACGTCACTCCTCATTCTCGTCCGGCAGCGGCCGGGTGGGCGGGATGCGGTAATAGGGCAGCAATTCCATCGCCAGCTTCTTGAGCACCGGCCCGGCCACGATCCCGCCGTAGATCTTCTCCGGCGAATCGATGCGGATCAGCACTGCCAGTTTCGGCTGGTCCGCCGGGATCAAGGAGACGATGGAGGCGTAGGTCTGGCCGGTGGTGTAGCCGGCGGTGGTGGCGAAGTCCGCGGTGCCGGTCTTGGCGGCGATGGCGTAGCCGGGGATGTGGCTGTGATCCAGCGCCGGCTGGTCGAACACCTCCACCATCATCGCGCGCACGGTGCGAGCGGTTTCGGGCGTGATCACCTGGCGAACTTCCTGCGGCGGGATCACCTCCACGTGGTCGCCGCGCCGCGTCTCCTTGATCAGCATCGGGCGCATCAGCATCCCGTCGTTGCCGATCGCGGCGATGGCGGTGAGCATCTGGATCGGGGTCACCGCCACGCCCTGCCCGTAGGAGTTGGTGGCCAGATCCACCCGCGCCCAGCCCTCAGAATCGCCGTCGCGCACCAGGCCCGGAGTCTCACCAGGCAGCCCCACGTCGGTCACCTGACCGAACCCGAACGCGTAGAGGTACTCGTAGAAGCGCTCCGTACCGAGCTTGCCGCTGACGTATTGCGCCCCCACGTTGGAGGAGTAGATCAGCACGTGGGTCATGTCGATCGCGCCGTTGCCGCCACCGTTCCAGTTGGTCAGGACCGCCCCACCCACCTCCACGAAGCCGGGATCGTCCACCACCGTGTTGGGGGTCACCACCCCGGCGTCGAGGCCGGAGGCCATGGTGACCACCTTCATCACCGAGCCCGGCTCGTACTGGTCGGTCGCCCAGGTCGGCTTGTAGAGCGGCTCGTTCTCCGGCTTAAAGATCTCCGGGTCGGTCAACGAATAGGTCGGCATGCTCGCCATCGCCACAATCGCGCCGCTGGACGGCTCCATGATGATGATGACCCCGCCGCTCGCCTTGTTCTCCGCCACTGCTTCGGCCAGGATGCGCTCCGCCTGGCGCTGCACGTAGCGATCGATCGTTAGCACCACGTCGTCGCCTTCGGTCGCTTCCGAGACGACCCGCCGGGCGAGCGAGATCTCGCGTCCGGTGGTGTCCCACTCCGAGTCGCTCGCGCCCTGCTGGCCGGCGAGCAGGTCGTCCAGGCTCGCCTCCAGCCCGGCCAGGCCGTGGAAATCGCGCCCCACGAAGCCCAAAAGCTGCGCCGCGATGCTGCCCTCGGGGTACTCGCGGGAGGGGGTCTGCTCCAGGTAGACGCCGTTCAGCGCCAGATCCAGCACCTGGGCCGCGACCGCGGCCGGGAGTTTCGTCTTGAGCAGAACAGGGTGCTGGCTGGCCGGGTCGATCTGGGCCTGGATCTCTTCGGGAGACATTTCCAGGATCGGGCTCAGCTTCGCCGCGGCGTCCGGAACGTCCTTGACCTGCACCCCCACCGCGTAGACGCTGTCGTACAGCACCGACATCGCCAGCGGGTGGCCGCCGGAATCGAGCAGCGCCCCGCGCTTGGGCACGATCGGGATGACCCGACGGTGCTCGTCGGTCGCCAGCGCGATGAATCGGGCGTGCTCCACGACCTGAATCTGATACAGGCGGTAGCCCAGCACCAGCACGCAGCCGATGAACAGCGCGGCGAGCACCGCCAACCGGGCTACGCTGCCGGTGGATTCGACGGCGGTCTGGCTAGCGGCCGTGGTCGCCTCCCTGGGGTCGGTCGACCTGCACCGTGATCGACTTCTCCGGGCGCTCCATCCCAAGCTGCGCGGCACGCGCCTCCACCCAGACCAGCGACTGCATCTTGGCCATCTCCAGTTGGAGTTGCTCGTTCTTCAGCTCCCACTGCTTCTTCTCAACCTGAAGCCGTTGAATGTCGTACCCGATGGTTGCCACCCCGCTGGTCTCCAGCAGGTACACCAGCGAGATCAGACCGAACAGCAGGCTGAGGATCAGCACCAGGATGACGTTGGCGCGCGACAGCGGCGCGACCAGCGAGATGCGGCCGACGTTCTGGGTTGGCGTTTGGGGGATGGTGGAGGCAGCCTGGGCCACGTGTTCGCTCCCGTGAGAAGTTCGATTCGCTCCGCGACGCGCAGCTTGGCGCTGCGGGCGCGCGGGTTGGCTTCGATCTCCGCGGCGGAGGCCACGATCGGTTTGCGGGTCAGGGCGCGCCAGCCGTTCGCCTCGCCCTCGGCGAGAAACGACTGTTTGACGATGCGGTCCTCCAGCGAATGAAACGAGATCACCGCCAGACGCCCTCCCGGTGCCAGGATGGCGGCCGCCCCGCGCAACCCCTCGCGCAGCGCCCCTAACTCGTCGTTGACCGCGATGCGCAACGCCTGGAAGATGCGGGTGGCCGGGTGAATGCGGCCCCGCTTGGGACCCAGCGCGCGCACCACGGTCTCAACCAGGTCCAGGGTGGTGCGGAACGGGGAGCGGGCCCGTCGTTCCACCGCGGCGCGGGCCACCCGTCGCGAACGGCGCTCCTCCCCGTACTGGTAGAAGATGTCGGCCAGCTCCGCTTCGTCCAGCGAGTTGAGCAGGTCCGCGGCGCTCTCCCCGCGGGTGGGGTTGAAACGCATGTCCAGCGGCTGCTCGCCCTGGAACGAGAAGCCCCGATCCGCCTCCGCGAGCTGGAAGCTGGAGAGTCCCAGATCCAGCAGCGCCGCCTGAATCGGCACGAAATCGCGCGCTTCCGCGACCTGTTGGAGATCGCGGAAGTTCGCCCGCACCAGCTCGGCCCGATCCCCGAAGCGTTCCAGTCGCTCGCGCACTCGCGCCACCGCGGCCGGGTCAGCGTCCAGCCCCAGCAGCCGTCCGGACGGCGCCGAGCGCTCCAGCAGCGCCTCGGCGTGGCCGCCACCGCCCAGCGTGGCGTCCAAAAAGCGCCCCTCGGGACGCGGATCGAGCCATTCGATCACCTCGGCGAGCAGCACCGGGACGTGGGTGGGGCGCGCGGACGGCTCGCCTTCGAGCGAGAAGGGTTCGGGTGTCTCACCTTCGGGCATACCAGCCACGGGCAACGTCCGGCCCTGCGCGGGCGCGGACGGCCGCCCTGGACGGTGGACTCGATGGGGTCGCTCGCCGCGGCGACGCTGCCCGGAGGTCAACTACAGGCCCTGCCCGGCAAGGTGCTCGGCCAGTTCGGCGGCGTTGGCTTCGGTGTCGCCACGCTCGGCGAGCCAGCGCTCGCGGCTCCACACTTCGATCCGATCGTGAACCCCAACCACCACCGCGGCGTCGCTGAGTCCGGCGTACTCGCGCAGATACTGCGGCACCAGCACCCGCCCCAGCTTGTCCGGGACGAGATCCACCGCGCCACTGAAGAACAGGCGTTGCAGGCGGCGCGCATCGGCACGCCAGGGCGAAAGCCCGTTCAACCGCTCGGACATCGCCTGCCAGGCGTCCGGGGGCCAGATGACGAGACATCCGTCCAGCCCGCGGGTGAGAAAGAGGCCGTCCGCTAACCCGGCGCGGAACTTCGCCGGGATAGCCAGACGACCCTTGTCATCAAGAGAGTGTTCGAATTCGCCGAGGAACATTTGAGGTGGGGCCTACCCATGGCGATTTATCCACACCGCCTTCCACTTATCCCCACTTTTATCCACAACCCACCACACCACGCGCAGTGTAGCGCCCCCGCGCCGACCTGACAACGAGCCCGGCTGCCCACTCGCCCACCAATCGGGCGTACCGGCCGAATAAGCAACGGTGTCATGTGGCGTCATTGAAGGGGATGCGGGCGCGCGAGCACCAACGGTCGATGGATGAGGTCGCGCCTCGAAGCCGCCAGCTACATGCGGACCCAGAGGATTCGGCCGCAGTTGGAGCATTGGACCAGGTCGGGGCCGGCGCGGGCGCGGGCTTCTTCGTGGAGGGGGAGCGAGATGCGGCAGGCCTGACAGGTGCGCTGGGCCAGTTCGGAGACCGCGGTGCCGCGTGAGAGCAGCAGGCGGTCATACTGGGCTAGTGGGCGCGGCTCCACCTGGGATCGGACGTGCTGGCGCTGCGACTCCTGGTGGGCGACCGCGGTTTGGATCTCGCGTTGCTCCACCTCGAGCGCGGCGACGCGCTCGGCGCGTTCGCGTTGCGCTTCGGCCAGGGTCGCTTCGGCGGCGGTGACCGCCTGATGCGCCGCCTCCAGGCGGTCGTACAGCTCGATCAGGCGATCCTCCTTGGAGCTGATCTGCTTGCGCAGCATCTCCGCTTCCTTGGAGAGGTTGCCCAACTCCTTGGGGCTGACCACCTTGCCCCCGAACAGCTTGCGCTCGATGTCGCGCACCGTGGCGCGCTGCGAATCGGTGGCTAGTTCCTGGTCGCGCTGATCGGTCTCGATCCGCTTCAATGCCTGACGGGCGTCTCGAAGCTGTTGCTCGGACTGGTCCACCGCGGCGCGATCGGCCAGCCCCAGGGTCACCTTCTCCAGGCGTCGGCGCTCCTCCGCCAGGGCGGTGTCCAGCGTCTGGAGATCGTGCAGGTTGTCAACCGTACGCATGCCGCCTCCGCGGGGACTCGGCGTTCGAGTTGGGTCAGCGCCGCGAAACCCCGAGCGTCGAATCCGAACGCCGAAGCGCGCTAGCTTAGCTCGACGCGGTGGAACTCCTCGGCGCTGTCCAGCCCGCGCGACTCGCCCATCTGGCGGGCGCGCTGGTGAACCCGCTCCTCCAGATCGACCAGATGCGCCACCTGGCTGTGATGCGCGCGCAGGGCCGCGATCTTGCCCCCGACAGTAGCAGAAATGTCGATCCAGCGGTTCGGATGATCGGTGGTGAAGAACCAGATCTCCTTCGCACGATGATGGGTGAGCCCGCCGACGAGTTGTTCCGGGAAGAAGAGGTGGTCGCGGGCGGCGATCACCGCGTCGCTGGCCACCAGGCCGGTGGCGCGGTGGTCCGGGTGAAGCTGGTACAGGCGCCAGGGATCGTGGGTGACCACCACCTCCGGCCGCATCTGGCGGATGATCAGGCAGAGCCGCGCGCGCAGGTCGCGGGTCGCCTCGATCTCACCATCCAGCAGCCGCAGGAAACGCACTTCGCGCACGCCCAGTCGCCGCGCCGCTTCCGCCTGCTCCTGCTCGCGCAGCGCCGCGAGCGCGAACGGGCTGGCGGTCGGATCGTGCGATCCCTTGTCCCCGCTGGTCAACAGCAGGAAACGCACGTCGGCGCCGCGGGCGACCCAATGGCCGATAGTGCCCCCGCAGCCGAACTCGGCATCGTCCGGGTGGGCGGCGATCACCAGCGCGCTCGCCGGCGCGTCGATCGTGGCGTTCATTCGCGGTGCTAGCGACGCGCGCCGGCGCTGGCCGCGCCCCGCAGCACCCCGCCGTACACGTCGAGCAGTTGGTCGGCGATGGCGCCCCAGGAGTAGCGTTGGGCCAGCGCGCGGGCGGCGCTGCCCATCGCGCGGCGAGCGGCTGGTTCGCACACTTCGCGTATGCGCTCGGCGTACAGGCGCGGATCGCGCCAGGCGACCAGGTGGCCGGTCTCGCCATCGCGCACCAGCGACACCAGCCCGCCCACGCGCGCCGCGACGACCGGGGTGCCGCAGGCCATCGATTCCAGCGCCACCAGCCCGAACGATTCGTACCAGGAGGGGACCACGGTCACGTCGGCCGCCGAGTAGTAGGTCGGCAACGTGGACTGATCGATGGCGCCCACGAAGCGCACCCGATCGCCCAGGCCCAGGGTGGCGCACAACGCCATCAACCGCTCCATCTCCTGGCTCTCCGGGGAGGGGCGGCCGTCGGCGAAGCGCGGGATCCCGCCACCGATCAGCACCGTCAGTGGCGCGCCGTCGCGGGCCAATTCGGCCGCCGCGCGCAACAGCAGGTCAACTCCCTTGAGCTGCTGGAGCCGTCCCACGAACAGCAGGACGCGCTCGTCGCCCAGTCCAAGCTGGCGGCGCGCCGCGGCGCGTGGGCGGGGCCGGAACAGGTCGATGTCCACCCCGCAGGGCACGACGCTGATCGAGCCGCGGGCGGCGCCGTAATAGCGCACCATGTGGTCGCGGTCGGCCGGGGTGGAGGCGATCACGCGATCCGCGATCGCCATGGTACGCAGCTCAATCTCCTCGCGGATCGGGTCTTCGCGCTCCGCCGCCGGCAACGGGCTGCGCGCCTTGGCCCGCGCCAGGGTGTGGAACATGGCGACCACCGGCGCCGACCAGCGCTCCTTGAAGATCGCCGCCAACCTGCCCGAGAGCCAGTAATGGCTATGGATCAGGTCATAGGTAAGGCCTTCCAGCGCGCGGGAGCGCTGCATGTTGCAAGCGAACTCGGAGAGGTACTCGAGCGCCTCGTACTTATCCAGGTGGCGGATCGGACCGGCCTCCAGGTGGATCACCCGCGCCCCGGGACCCATCTCCACGATCCGCGGGGTGCTGGGGTCCTGGCGGCGGGTGAACACGTCCACGTTCACCCCGCGACGGCCGAGCTCGCGGCTCACCTCGCGCACGTACACGTTCATCCCGCCGGTCTCCCAGCCGCCCAGGACAGCCAGCGGACAGGTATGCGCGCTGAGCATTGCGACTCTCACCGAGGGCCTGCTCCCTTCCCCAGTTGCGGTCGTCGTGACGGTTGCATCCAACGTGCCACGTCGGAGCGACGGATCCACTCGCCCGCTTCAACCATAGTCAACGCGCGCGATGGCGGTGGAATTCCCGAAATGCCCCGCGGCGATCGGTTCGAATGGCCGGGCTGGATGCGGCGCGGCGCTGGGGTGGGCCCGCCTGGGTTCGAACCAGGGACCAACCGGTTATGAGCCGGCCGCTCTGCCACTGAGCTACGGGCCCCAGGGGAACGCTCCCGCGCGCCTGGCGAACGAAATTGGAGCGGGAGACGAGATTCGAACTCGCGACATCCACCTTGGAAGGGTGGCGCTCTACCAACTGAGCTACTCCCGCGGAACCTTACACATTGTACCCACCCAGCCCGAACCCGCCAAGCGAAGCCGCCCGCAGGGGCGTCATGCGCCTTTGGCGGAGCGCCTCGAACACGGCATGGAGGCACGTTTCGGTGGTCCGAAACGCTCCTTTAAGGTATACTGCGTATAGAACAATTGTTCTATACAGGGTGGTGAGGCGGTGCTGGAAGCCCGTTCGAACCCCCATCCGCGCGCAGCAGCAGAAGCAGTCGCGGCACCGGAGGAGACGCTCATGAACGTTGACACGCAGCATCGGAACGGTGTGGGCCGTTCGTTCCAGAAACAGGAGAATCGTTCCGTGGCACGAACCGAAGTGCAGGAGCAGGGCACGTATTTCGCGGACGTTTACCAGCGGCTGGCCGCCCCGTTCGACTCCACGTTCAAGGACGTGCGAGGCGGGATCGAGCTGGAGTATCTCACCGGCGAACAGGTCATCTCGCGACTCAACGAGGTGCTGGGGGTGGCTGGCTGGTCGTTCAAGGTGCTGGAGCACGGCTTCCACGCCGAGTCTGACGAAGCCTGGGCGCTGGGGGAGATCACCGCCAACTTCGGCGGCACGCTGGTCACCCGCCAGCAGTTCGGCAGCCAGAAGGTCAAGCGCTCGCGCGGCAGCGGCACCCCGTTGGACATCGGCTTCGATCTGAAGGGCGCCACCACCGACTCGCTCAAGAAGTGCGCCTCGTTGCTGGGGGTGGGGCTGTACCTCTCGCGCAAGGAGGTGCCGGATCTGACCAACGGGGCCGCCAACGGGCATCTCAACGGCCACACCAACGGCGCGGTCAACGGCAACGGGGTTGAGGCCGAGCACCTGATGTGCGAGGAGTGCGCCGAAGAGCTGAAGGAGACCCGTTTCCGCGACGGCACCGTCTGGACCCCGGCCCAGCTTGCCGGCTACGGGCGGCGCAAGCACAGTCGGACGCTGTGCATGACCCACTATCGCGAGGCCAACGACGTGCGGCGGCGGGCCGAAGCGGCGAGCGGCGATCTGCCGTTCTAACCTCGCCAGGAGGCGATCAGCACGGCATGGCGGCCGCGAAGCATCTTCGCGGCCGCCTTTTCGCGTTCAGGGGGATCGCTTCAGGACCTCCACCAGCGGGGTTGCACCCTCCAGGCGGAACAACGCTTGATCGCGAAAGGCCGGATCGGCGCCGCCGCCGGCTTCGTTGGCGAGCAGCCAGTAGGTGTAGGCGAACACGTAACGCGGCTCGCCCCGCGCCACCGCGGCGTAGGCCGCCTGCAGGCGACGCGCGGCGTCGTCCGAATCCAGGGGCGGATGGTTGGGCGGGAAGCCGCCCTCGGTTCCGATCATTGGCAGACTGCGCCCCAGCGTCTCCTGCAGGATGCGATCGTAGGCCTGGGGGCGCAGAAAGCCCGAGTCCTCCTCCACCCGCACGCTCGGGCCGCCCTGCAGGTAGTTGTGAACCGCGACCCAGGCGTGATCCAGCACCTCGGCGTGTCCGCGGGTCACGATCTTCTCCACCGCCTCACGGAAGAACGCGATGTCGTTCACGTCGGCTCCGGGCGCCAGCGCCCCGAACCCCGGCAAACCTCCCCCGGCGACCACCTGGCGCGCCGCCGGTAGCCAGAAGTGCAGGTATCGATCCACATCCGGGCGCTGGTCCTGGTTCTCGCTGGGCAGGTTGGGCTCGTTGTAGATCTGGAAATAGTGCACTCCCAGCGCCCGGTAGTGGCGCACCATCGGGGTAAGGTCCTCGCCGATCGGGGCGCCGCGATGGGTCAGGATGCGCATCACCGGCATGATC
>SXGT01261958.1_pt1 | contig 10316 bp, 5 predicted proteins | sample 3176221 | NCBI WGS metagenome assembly SXGT01 (sample SAMN11356862, study PRJNA531348) | freshwater metagenome | isolation source: freshwater sample F1-120 | place: China: Fuxian Lake, Yuxi | collected 2017-12-25
GCCGTGGCGAAAGCGGAGCCGGACGGTCACACAGTGCTGCAGACGACGATCGGCCAGGCGATGAGCCCGGCGCTCTACAAGCAGCTACCCTACAACCCGGAGAAGGATCTGATCCCGGTCACCCAGCTGGTCGAGACCGGCTTGCTGCTGGTGGCGAGCCCGAAGCTGCCGGTTGACGACCTGAAAGGGCTTGTGGCGCTGGCGAAGGCCAGCCCGGGGAAGCTCAACTATGGCAACACCGGCGTCGGTAATCCGCTGCATCTGGCGATGGAGATGCTGAAGCGCGACACAGGCATGGACATCCAGGCCGTGCCGTTTCGTGGCGACGCGCCGCTCAACACCGCGCTGATTTCAGGTGATATCCAGGTCGCGGTGGTTCCCGTCGCGACCGCGCTCGCGCTGATCGAGGCCAAGCAGATCAAGGCGCTGGCCGTGACGACGCCGAAGCGCATCGCACGCCTGCCCGAACTTCCCACCGTTGGCGAGCAGGGTGTCAAGGATTTCGCGGCCGACAGCTGGCAGGGGCTGTTTTTGCCCGCCGGCACGCCCCAGCCGATCGTCCAACGGCTCTACGAGGCGACCCGGCAGGCGCTCAATTCGCCTGATGTGATGGCGCGTATGAAGGCCTTCGCCTCCGAGGTGGTGGCGAGCACGCCGGCGCAGTTCGCCGCCAAGTACAAGGCGGATTCGACCAAGTACGCCGCCATCATCAAAGCGGCGAACATTCCCCAGCAGTGAGACCGGCGGCGCGCATGGCGATGACGGGGCTCGAGTTGGCGCGGATCTGGAGCGAGGCGCCGGCCTTGCTTCCGCACAGTGCCGGATGCGCTTGTGCCGGCCATGTCGGGCTGCATCTGGATCCTGCCGCTGTCGAGGCAGACGTGCTCGACTATCTTTCGGAGCGCTATTCCAGTGGTGTGCATCCCGAGCTCGTTGCGCTGCTGCAGGCCCGAAGAGACGAGCGCGGTATCACCTTTGCCTCCTGGTTGACGAGCCTGGATGCGGTCCGGTTGCCGGAGGCAGCGCGCGGAATACTCCTGGCGGATCTCGGCGTGACCATCGCGTCCCTCGCAAGCAAGGGGAGCAGGTGAAGCCGGCGAGGTTGTGCGCGCTTCGCGAATTCCGTTACAAGCGGGGCTTGTGTGAATCCCCGCGGCTGGCCGCAATCTTCATCATGCGCTCTGAGGATCGTAAATGCAGCAGGCAGGCATGCGGCTCGCCGCCGACATTGGCGGCACGTTCACGGACGTCGCCGCATTCGACGACAGGACAGGCCGCCTGCTGCTCGGCAAGGCGCTGTCGACGCCAGCCAGCTTGGTCGACGGCATCTCGGAGGGGGTGGCCAAGGCCGGTGCGCGGTTCGCCGATGCAGGCATCTTCCTGCACGGCTCGACGATCGCCATCAACACCATGCTGGAGCGTACCGGCGCGCGCACCGCGCTGATCACGACTAAAGGCTTCCGCGACGTCTACGAGATCGGTCGCATCAACCGGCCCGACGCCTACAACCTCTATTTCAAGAAACACGATCCGCTGGTGCGCCGCTCGCTGCGATTCGAGGTGCCTGAGCGGCTCAGCGCGGAAGGAGAGGAACTCGCTCCTCTCGACGAGGCAGCGCTCGGTGCGGTTTGCGACCAACTGGTCGCGCTCGGCATCGAGGCCGTAGCGATCATGTTTCTGCACAGCTATCGCAATCCCGCCCACGAGATGCGGGCCAAGGCGGTCGTGGAGCAACGGCTGCCGGGCGTGTTCGTCTCGGCCAGCCACGAGCTCAGTCAGGAATACCGGGAGTTCGAGCGCACCTCGACGGTGGTGGCCAATGCCTACGTCGGCCCGCGCGTGAGCGGCTACGTGACCGGCATCGAGAGCCACATCGCCGAGCAGCGGTTCGCCGGCTCGTTCCTGCTGGTGCAATCGACTGGCGGTCTCTACGAGGCGGCCGAAGGCAAGACGCAGTGCATTCGCATGCTCGAGTCCGGCCCCGCCGCCGGCGTGATTGGCGCGCAGGCGTTGGCGCGGGCGACCGGCCTCGACAACGCCATCGCGTTCGACATGGGCGGCACCACTGCCAAAGCCGGCGTGATCTACAAGGGCGAGCCGCTGACCTCGAGCCTCGCACTGATCGGCGGCTATGAGCGGGCGCTGCCGATCCAGACCGCAATGATGGACATCTTCGAGGTCGGCACGGGTGGCGGCAGTATCGCCGGCGTGGACGTGAGCGGCTCGCTGCGCGTTGGCCCGAAGAGCGCGGGCGCGGAGCCTGGACCGGCCTGTTACGGCCGTGGCGGCAAGCTGCCGACGGTGACGGACGCCAATCTGGTGCTCGGCCGCCTCGGCGCGGCGAGCTTCCTCGGTGGTGAGCTGCAACTTGATATCGGCGCCGCCCGCCGTGCGCTCGACGAGCATGTCGCTCGCCCGCTCGGCCTCACGATCGAGGAGGCGGCCGACGGCGTGCTGCGCATCGCGGCCACCGCGATGTCATATGCCGTCAAGGGCGTTTCGACCGAGCGCGGGCTCGACGCAGCGGCGTTCCCGATGATTGCATACGGTGGAGCGGGGCCGCTACACGCGGTGCAGATCGCCCGCGAGATCGGCACGCCGCGCGTCATCATCCCGCGTGCGCCCGGCCACTTCTGCGCTTTCGGCATGTTGTTCGCGGACCTGCGCTACGACTATGTGCGGACGTGGCCGGTGCGGCTCGCAGCGCTCGATTTCGCGGGCGTGGAGCAGATCTACGGCGAGTTGGAGCGCCAAGGGTTGGCCAAGCTGGGGTCAGACCCCGCCCGGTCAGCGTCAAGGACTCAGAGCTACGGTAGCGTGGCGGGGTCTGACCCCATCGTGCCCGCCGTACTGACGCATCGTGCGGCCGACATGCGCTACGTCGGCCAGGAGCACGCGGTGACCGTCGATCTGCCGATGTCGCTGTTCGAGACAGCCGATCACGACGGCATCAAGCGCCGCTTCGATGCCGAGCACGAGCGCCGCTACGGCACCTCGGCGCCGGCCGAGCAGGCCGAGATCGTCTCGCTGCGTGCGACCGTGACAGGCCAGATGCCTAAGCCGCCGCTGGAGCGTATCGAGGCAGGGAGCGAGCGGCCGGTTCGTGCGGCCCTGCGCGGCGAGCGGCCGGTGCATTTCCCCGACAGCACCGTTCCGCACGCAACGCCCGTTTTCGCACGTGACAGTCTGCTTGCCGGCAACCGCATACCCGGCCCGGCCATCATCGAGGAGCACGCCTCGACGACGGTAGTGTTTCCCGGCGACGTGCTAACGGTCGATGCGTTCGGGGATCTGGTGATCGAGGTGGGACGATGAGTGGTGACATTACCACCGTCATCCCGTGCGAAGTGAGCGGAGCGAACGAGACACGGGACCCAGCACAAGGAGTGCGCGAAGCGCGCGGTTCTCATCCTGGTTACAGGATCAGCGCTTGGCATCGCCTCGCTGGTCCGGGATGATGGAAGCTTGTGATTGGGCACAACTCCACGAGTACGCGTACGGCAACAATTCGAGCGTGGATCATGGAACTCGATCCGGCTGTATATATCCTGGCTTCAGGGCGGAATGGGACGCTCTATACGGGTGTGACGAGCGATTTCGGTTCTCGCATTTCGCTGCACAAGCAAGACCTGATCGAAGGATTCACCAAGCGATATGGTGTGCACATGCTGGTCTACATCGAGTTCCATCAGCTGATGCCGATTGCAATCAAACGTGAAAAACAGATCAAGCGCTGGCGACGCACATGGAAGCTCGAGCTGATCGAGCGCTTCAATCCGGGTTGGCGAGACCTCTATCCTGAGCTATCCGGTCTGTGCGATCCTGAAGCGATCAGGAAATGGCTGCCGGGCAACAGTAGGGGCTGATGGCAGGCAGGTGAGATGAGGTGTCAATGCGTGCTCCGCACACTTTTGTGCTGGGTCCCGGCTCTCGTTCGCTTCGCTCACTTCGGCCGAGATGACGCAGGGTTCATTAATGCAATCCACCCCACAAGACCGCGCCCCCTCCGACGCCATCCAGTCGGTAATGGGGTCAGACCCCGCGAACCGAGGTCTCATGCATTCTCCCGATGTGGGCGTCGCGGGGTCTGACCCCAGGCAACCCTCCGACGCCATCCTGACGGAGATCATCCGCAACGGCGTCGAGGCCGTGACGCAGGATATGAAGACGAACCTCACGCGGACGGCCTACAACACGATCATCTACGAGGCGCTCGACTTCACGGTCGGCCTGTTCACGCCCGAGGGTGAGACGATCTCGATCGGGCTCGGCCTGCCGATGTTCATCCGCGGCATGTCGGAGACGGTGCGGGCAAAGGTGCGCCATTTCGGGCTCGCCGACATCAAGCCCGGCGACATCCTCGTCACCAACGACGCCTATACGACCGGCAGCCACCTCAACCACTTCACGTTCTCGCTGCCGATCTTCCATGGCGGCGAGCTTGCCGCGTTCGCCTGCTGCATGGCGCACTGGCAGGACGTCGGCGGCACGCTCGGCGGGGTGACGACGGACATCTTCTCGGAAGGCATCCAGATCCCGATCCTGAAGTACCGCCGGGAAGGTGTCGTCAATCAGGATCTCGTCGACATCATCCGCATGAACGTGCGCCTGCCCGATCGCGCGATGGGCGATTTGCGCGCGCAGGTGACCGCGGTCACGACCGGCGAGCGGCGCTTCAGCGAGCTGCTCGACCGCTACGGTCGTGCCCCCGTAATGCGCGCGATCGCCCGTATCATGGACCAGTCCGAGCGGGCGGCCCGGGCCGCAACGCGCGCGATCCCCGACGGTGTCTACGAGGCCACGAGCTTCATGGACGACGACGGCGTCGAGATCGGTGGACGCGTGCCGATCAAGGTTCGCGTGATCGTCGAGGGCGAGGAGATGACGATCGACCTGACAGAGGTCAGCCGTCAGGTGCGCGGGTTCTACAACTCCGGCGAGACGACCGGCTATGCCTGCGCGCAGGTTGCCTACAAGTGCATCACGTCGCCGACGGACTATCCGATCAACGAGGGCAGCTTCCGCTCGCTGAAGGTGAAGCTGACGCCGGGCACGGTGGTGTCGGCGGTCAAGCCCGCCGCCATGCGCTGGTGGATGACGTTCCCGATGACTATCGTCGATACGATCTTCAAAGCGCTGGAGCCGGCTGTGCCCCAGCGCACGATCGCGGGCCACCATGCCGATCTCGTTGTCGCGCAGGTTCATGGCATCAACGCCAAGACCGGCCAGTTCTTCATCGGCAACTTCGGGCCGCTCGGCGGTGGCTGGGGCGCCAAGCTGACCGAGGACGGCATCAGCGCTACCGTGTGCCTCAACGACGGCGACACGCACAATGCGCCGGTGGAGCAGACCGAGGTCAAGCAGCCCCTGATCATCGAGGAGCTGTCGCTGCGGGAGGGCTCGGGCGGCGCCGGCAAGTATCGTGGCGGCCTCGGCATCGAGCGCCGAGTGCGGGCCCGCGTGCCGATGACGTTGCACACCACGATCGAGCGCAAGCATTGCCGGCCATGGGGACTTGCCGGCGGCGCTGATGGCTTCGGCAACGAGGTATGGCTCCGATTGGACGGCCGCGAAGTGCGTGACCTGCCCAACGCCAAGGTGATGGTGCAGCGGTTGAAGGTCGGCGACACGTTCACGCTGGCCTCGGGCGGCGGCGGCGGCTTCGGTGATCCGGGCCAGCGCGATCCCGGGGCGGTCGCTTTGGATGTGGCTGAAGGCTACGTGTCGGCGGAGGAGGCCCGTGCGATCTACCGGGTCGCGCTATCGCCCGACGGCCGTGTCGATGGGGCGGAGACCTCCCGGCTGCGCAGCGCTAAGGCGGGTTAGGGAGCTGTTTGGAAGATTATCGTATTATATCAATATATTGAATGTCTTGGATTACTGGTGCAGCTGTGTTCACCTGTACCAACTGCCCCATCTGCGGGGCGCGACATTGCTATCCCAATGAATTGTACGGGGTACGCGCATAAATTTCCCGACGGACACGGGCTTCAACTCCTGGTTGGTCGTCCTCTCCCGCATTTGATTGGCAATCACTACGTAGGCGGGTGTAATCGGCCCATAATAAACCGGGTCGTCAACCAGTTGTTTTCCTTGCGCTGTCAAGCGTGAGAGGATGGATGGCCGAGATGGCCGGCCGCAGATGAGGCCTTGCGATGAGCACTCCCGAGATCGTGTTCCTGCTCCTTTGCGTCGCCGCCGTATTCGCGATGGCGATGTTCCGCTCACGGCTGTGGGTGTGGGCGCTGGCTATTTTGGTCATCACCTACTGCTTCAAGGCAGGTTATGCCGACGGTACCTTCGAGTGGGAGGATGGACCGACCTCGGCATTGTCGCTGCTCGGTTGGCTGCCGGCGCTTGCCCTCGGGCTTCTGTCGGTCGGCTCGATTCGGCGTGCACTGATCGTCGAGCCGGTGTTCAATGTCATCAAGCGGATGCTGCCGCGCGTCTCCGACACCGAAAGCCAGGCATTGGAGGCCGGCACTGTCGGTTTTGACGCCGACTTGTTCGCCGGCAAGCCCGATTGGGACAAGTTCCGTACCATTCCCGGCGTCGTTCTGACGGCCGATGAGCAGGCTTTCCTCGACGGGCCCACCGAGGAATTGTGCCGGATGCTCAACGATTGGAGCATCCGCCATGCCAACCGTGAGATCCCGGAGGAGGTCTGGGCGTTCGTGAAGCGTCACGGTTTCCTTGGCATGCTGATCTCGAAATCGCACGGCGGCCTCGGGTTCTCGGCGCAGGCGCAGTCGCTGATCCTCGGCAAAATCGCCTCGCGCTCGCCAGATGCCGTCACCATCGTGATGGTGCCGAATTCGCTGGGCCCAGGCGAGCTGATAGAGAAGTACGGCACGGACGAGCAGAAGCACCACTACCTGCCGCGGCTTGCGCGGGGCGACGAAGTCCCCTGCTTCTCGCTGACTGGCCCGACCTCGGGCTCGGACGCGGCGACGATGCGCGACATCGGCTATGTCACGAAGGGTGTGCACGAGGGCAGGGAGGTGCTGGGCATCCGGCTCACCTGGGATAAGCGCTACATCACTCTGGGACCGGTAGCGACGCTAGTAGGTCTCGCCTTTCACTTGTTTGATCCCGACAATCTGCTCGGCAAGGGGGAAGATGTTGGCATCACGCTGGCGATCATTCCGGCCGATCATCCCGGCGTGAACATCGGGCGCAGGCATCTGCCGTGTGGCGCCGCGTTCCCGAACGGCCCCAACTGGGGCAAGGACGTATTCGTCCCAATCGACTGGATCATCGGCGGCGAAAAGATGGCCGGCAACGGCTGGCGCATGTTGATGGAGTGCCTGTCGGCGGGGCGCTCGATCTCGCTGCCATCGTCGTCGGCCGCCGGCGCCAAGGCGATGCTGCGCTTCACCACCGCGTATGGGCGCATCCGCAAGCAGTTCGGTCTGCCTGTGGCGCGCATGGAAGGCCTCGAGGAGCCGCTCGCCCGCATGGTCGAGACGGCCTATGCCAACGAGGCAGCGCGCGGCGTCACGGCTGCGATGGTGGCGCGCGGCGAGAAGCCGGCCGTGATCTCCGCCGTCATGAAATACCAATCGACCGAGCGCATGCGCCGGTCGGTCAACGACGCGATGGACCTGCACGGTGGGCGGGCGATCTGCGACGGGCCGTCGAACTACATCCAGTCCGCCTACCAGATGATCCCGGTCGGCATCACGGTCGAGGGCGCCAACATACTCACGCGCTCGTTGATCACGTTCGCGCAAGGCGCGTTGCGCTCTCATCCCTACCTCTACAGCGAGATCACCGCGGCCCAGAATCCGGACCGCGCCAAGGGGCTCGATGATTTCGAGAAGGCGTTCCTGAGTCATGTCTCATTCGCTGTCGGCAACGTGTTCGGCGCGCTGTTCCATAACGTCACCGGCGGTGTGTTCGGCAAGGTGCCGGGCGAGACTGGCGGAACGGCCGAGTGGTACCGCCGCCACTGGCGAGCCTCGCGCAACTTCGCGCTGGTCGCCGATCTCACGGTGGCGACGCTCGGCGGTGGTCTCAAGGTCAAGCAGAAGATCACAGGTCGCCTCGCCGATGCACTGTCAGAGCTCTATTTCATCGCCTGCGCGCTGAAGCGGTTCGAGGACGATGGTCGGCCCGAGGCCGACCTGAAGATTGTCGCGCTCGTCTGCCAGAACGGCCTCAACCGTTTCGAGGAGGCACTGGCAGGAACGATCGACAATTTCCCCGTAGCGCCGGTGCGCTGGCTGATGCGCTGGGTGGTGTTCCCGTTCGGTCGCTCATGGCGGCCGGCCTCCGATCGACTTGGGCACGAGGTCGTGCGGATGGCGTGCGAGCCCGGCGAGGTGCGTGATCGGCTGACGCGCTATATCTTCGTATCCCACGACCGGAAGGACCCGACCGGGCTCCTTGAAGTGACGCTGATGAAGGTCGTGGAGGCCGAGCCGGCCGAGCGCAAGCTCGAGCGGGCCATCCGCGAAGGCGCAGTGCGGCGCTATCACGGGATCGACTGGATCGGCGAGGCCGCGGCCAAGGGCGTGCTGACGGCGGATGAGGCTGCACTGTTGCGCGAGGTCGAGGAACTCACCGCGCGCGTGATCGCAGTTGATCACTTCGATCCCGCTGAGGTGAAGCCAACCTATGTCCCTGTCGGCCACAATTCGAGGACAGGCCAGGGCCTGGCCGCCGAGTAGCAGCCTGCGGGCCATGCGCAATTGCGACGTGAATAGACTGATGGAGGCCGTCATGGCTGCCGAGATGAAGCTTCCCGACATCAACAGCATTAAGGACTGGCGCTACTCCGTCGATATCGAGGGGATCGCCTGGGCCGTGTTCGACCGAGAGGGCGAGAGCGCGAACGCGCTGGGCCGCCGCCCGCTCGAGGAGCTCGGCGCGATCATCGAAGCGGTCGAGGCCGGCGCCAAGGCCGGCAAGATTGCGGGCCTCGTGCTGATGTCGGGCAAGGAGAAGAGCTTCATCGTCGGTGCAGACATCCGCGAGTTCGACCAGCTCGACACCGAGGCCAAGGTGATCGATGGCATCAAGCCGGTCAACGCGATGCTCGATCGGCTCGAAAAGCTACCTGTGCCAGTGGTCGCCGCCATTCATGGCGTTTGCGTCGGCGGCGGGTTCGAGCTGATCCTGGCATGCCACTACCGCATCGCCACGCGTGACGCCGCCACCCGCGTAGGCTTCCCCGAGGTCAAGCTCGGCATATTCCCGGGCTTCAACGGCACCGCCCGATCGATCCGGCAGGCCGGCCCACTTGCCGCCATGCAGAACATGCTGACCGGCTCGATGATCCGCGCCAGCGCAGCCCGCGGCCTCGGCTACATCGACCAACTCGTCGGCTCGCCGCACGAGCTGCGCTGGGCCGCCCGCAAGGCCGTGCAGCAGAAGCGCCGGGCGAAGACCGCGCCGTTCCTCAAGGCAGCGCCGGCCATGTGGCCCTTGCGCGGCTTGCTCGCCGGCAAGATGCGCACCGAGACGAGCCGCAAGGTGCGCGAGGATCACTATCCCGCTCCATTCCGCCTGATCGATCTGTTCGAGAAGCATGGCGGCAATCTGGCGAGCCTCAAGGAGGCCGAGACGCGCGCTTTCGCACCGCTGATGGTCAGCGAGACCTCGCGAAATTTGCGCCGCGTGTTTCGCTTATCCGAGCTTCTCAAGGGGCAGGCACCGAAAGGTATCGGCTGGAAGCCGCAACGCGTTCACGTGATCGGGGCCGGCACGATGGGGGCCGACATAGCAGGCTGGTGCGTCGCCTCCGGCATGGAAGTTTCGCTGCAGGACATTTCCGTCGACCAGATCAAGAAGGGCATCGAGGCGCAATCGAAACTGCTCGGCCGCAAGTTCCGCACCAAGGCAGAGCGCGATGCGGCCAATGCACGCCTGATCGCGGATCCGAAGGGGGATCTCGTCGGTCGCGCTGATGTCGTGATCGAGGCGATCGTGGAGAAGCTCGAGATCAAGCAGAAGTTGTTCCAGGATCTCGAGACCAAGTTGAAGCCCGGCGCCGTGATGGCATCCAATACGTCCTCGATCATGATCGAGGAGATTGCCAAAGGGCTCGCCGATCCGGGCCGGTTGATCGGCATCCACTTCTTCAACCCGGTCGCGCAGATGCCGCTGGTGGAGATCGTGCGCGGCGCTGCCAGCCGCGAGGACGAGGTCCGGAAGGGCGCGACGTTCGTGACCGCGATCGACAAGTTCCCGCTTGTCGTGAAGAGCGTACCGGGCTTCCTCGTCAACCGCGTGCTGGCACCCTACCTGATGGGTGCGTTGGCCCGGCTCGAGAAGGGCGAGGAAAAGGAAAAGCTCGACGAGGCCGCACGCAC
>SXGT01673856.1_pt1 | contig 10316 bp, 6 predicted proteins | sample 3176221 | NCBI WGS metagenome assembly SXGT01 (sample SAMN11356862, study PRJNA531348) | freshwater metagenome | isolation source: freshwater sample F1-120 | place: China: Fuxian Lake, Yuxi | collected 2017-12-25
ATTCGAATCTTAGCTCGCCGGCGATGTCCTTGATCGTCGGCGAGCAACAGTGCTTGCCGAGGTAAAAGGCGAGCCGCCTGATGTAGCGGCGATTGTTGGCCACGAAGTCGAGCCGCTCGCGATTCATCGTGTGGCAGCTACGGCAGGCAAGTCGGCGAACTGCGATCGCAAGGAAGATCCGCACCCGAGATCCCGGAACCGGCGTACCGTGCGATCGTAGAAGTCGTGCTGAATACCGTCACAGAATCCGCACGCCGTTTATTTTGAGCACCGGACGAGAGTGACGAGCTGCCCCAGCGGCGCCGAAGATGTCAGCTACGGCCTGTAGCGGGCGGAAGCCGGGGGGCGGTGCGAGTCGGAGAGCCACCGGGGAAGTATCGATGCTTGCCTAGCGGTCTCCCGACGACCTTCCTCAATCGCGTTTCGGTCTGCTCGCAGAGCGGCCTTTCGTGGCCCTGACCCCACCGATTCACCCACGCGAATCCTGGAAGATCGATAGGAGCGTCCACCAAATCGGGACGGCCCCACAACGACGCCCAGATCTACTGCAAACGACAATGGCCAGGCGAACCTCATGCCCCCTCGAACCTCGATCGCCTATCTCCCTCCCGTGGCCAGCGCAGCGCCCGTTGACCCCTCCCTGACCAGTCGTGCTATCAACCCCAAAGGCTTCGCTGCCACTGGGGAATGATCGTGAGAAGTGAAGGAAGCGACGCATGAACACAGTTCACATTGAGCTGCAGCGTGTGCAGACCTGGCTCTTTTCCGTACCAAGGCTGCGCGCGATGGTGGGCGCCAACGCGCTTCTCGGGGGGACCTTGCGCATCACCCTTCCAAACCTGGCGCGCAAGACGGGGCGATGGGCGTTGGCACCAAGCGCGGACGCGTATCCCTCGGCCGATCCGAACGACCCGTTGAGGGCACATGATGATCCTGCAGGTGACGCGCGCGATGGCATCTTGGCACGCGACGGGGGCCACTTCGAGGCGCAGTTCGCGAGCGGTGCCGGGGCCTTCGCCGAGGCTGCCGGACAACTGCTGCGCCACGCGCTGCCTGGTCTTCACTTCCGCATCTCGATCGACGGCAACGAGCGGCAGGCACCTCAAGTACATCTCTCGACCGAGCTGCCCGTGCTCGCGCCGTGTGAGTGGACGGGGCGCGGGCTCGCATCAGCGATCGTCGAACAGGGGAATGACGAGCGACCAGCCGTGTCGCTCGATGTGGCGCGACGCCACGAGGCCGCGAAGCAGACCGAGGACGGCACGGCAGCCGATCTTGCGAGCCTGCTTGGCGCGACGACGAAGCTCAAGGCATTGAAGCGTGCGCAGGACCTGAAGGAGCTGGTGGGATCAGGCTACCTCGCACTCATCCACGCCGACGGCACTGGTGTCGGCAGCGGCGCGGGCAAGGGCAACGTCGAGCGCGCCCGGTTCTTCCATCGAAACCGCGTGCTCCTGCGGCGCGCAGTGCAGAGGGCCATCGACGCTACCTGCGGGGACGAAGCGAACCAGGCGCCGCTCATCCCTCAGATGCTTGGCGGCGACGACCTCTTGCTTGTGTGTCGCGCCGAGGCCGCGCTGCCCTTCGTCGTTACGCTGTGCGACACGCTCGCCACGCTACAGCGCAAGGAGGCGAACGATTTCGAGCTGACGATCGGCGTTGGCGTTGTGTTCGCAAAGCACACGATACCGATCCATCGCCTCCACGAGGTGGCAGAGCAGCTCGCCAGCTCCGCCAAGCGGCGCTTTCGCGGCTTCACCGAAAATGAACGCATGTCCGTCGTCGACTGGGCGGTGTACAGCTCCGCCTGGGTCGATGACCCTGAGGACGTCCGTCGGCGTGACTGGGTGCGAGGCGTGGGCCAAGCCAGGCGCATACTGTCGCAACGCCCCGTCAACGTGCTGGGCGATTCGCTCGACAGCCTGCAGGGGCTCGTAGGTGGCGCCGAGAAGTTGAAACAGGCACCGCGCTCACAGCTCCGCTATCTCGTGGACCAACTCCCGCGCGGTCTCAGGCTCACGGAGCTGGCGTTTGCCGAGCTGTCGGAGGCCGCGCGCACCGCGCTCCGGGAAGCAGGTGTGAGAGCCCCTTGGCGACGTGCATTAGACAATGGCCCGTGGCTGACCGAGCTGCTTGATCTCATGGAGATCGCCGAGATCGGGCGCCTCGGTCGCAACGCGGCCGAGGCCCAATCCGGGAAGGAGTCGGCCCATGGCTGAAGGTTGGGTCCGCTACGGCATCACTGCCGAGCTGCTCTCAGATGGGCACTTCGGTTCGGGATCGGGCGGCGGTGGCGGCATCGACGCGGTCGTCGCGCGCGATCGCTACGGTCGCCCCGTCATCTGGGCTTCGCACATCGAGGGCGTGCTGCGCGACGCGGCTCGCAGGCTCCGCGGCGCCGAGGTCGCCGACGACTTCTTTGGCCGCGGTGGCGGAGACCGTCAGCGCGCGGTGTTCACGTCGCTCTACGCCGACGCGGATCCAGGCAGCCACGTCTGGCGTTCGACCTCGCGCGAGGCGTTCGACAACCGCGCACCGAAGGACGACACGCTACGCGTCATCGAGTACGTCCCGAAGGGCACGAAGCTCACGGGGCAGATCGAACTCCCGGAGAGCGAACTGCCTGTGCTGAGGCGGCTGGTGCAAGAGGTCGACGCACTTGGTGGTGGGCGCGCCACGGGCGCAGGCCGCGTAAAGCTCGCGCTCGTGGAGGTGCCCTCTGGATCTCGTAATCTAATAATTCCGACCGGGCGCCTCGTGCTCCTGATCAAGAATCGCGAGCCGCTCTGTATCACCGCGACGGCGACACCGGACAACCTGATTCCGAGTCTGGCATTCGTGCCCGGGCGTGCACTGCTCGGGTCCATAGCCGCGTGGCTCATCGCCGAGGACGATCGTGACGCAGCTGCGCTCCTCATTGATGGGCGCGTCTCGGTGAGCGACGCGCTGCCGGTACCGCACGTGCCTGCGGACCTCGCGACCATCGAGGTGTTGCCCGCGCCGCTGTCGCTCCAGAGCGAGAAGCCAAGGGGCGCGATGGGTGAGGTCCCTTGGTGGGCACAGCCCAAGGCTGTGGCGCTTCGGTTCGACGCCTGGAGTAAGACGGAGAAACTGAAGCGCCCTGAGGATGACCTCTTCGTTTTCCGAGCTGCGTTGAGCGATCCTTGGACGACGTTCCGGCCCGCGCGGCGCGTTCGCCTACGCAACGGGCGACCCGAGCCGATGCAAGCAGATACTTCGCTTTTCGCTATCGAGCAGATCGTGGAGAACACGCATTTCGTCGCGGAGCTTCAGGGCTCACCCGAGGACTTGAAGCGTGTCCTGGAGAAGCTCGTTCCCGTAATCGAAGGACGGCGTTGGCTTCGGGTAGGCCGCGGCGGCGCACCGGTCGAGGTCATCGCGCTAGCGCAGCGCGCCGACACGTCGCCCGCACCGGCTAGCTCGACGAGGGCGCTACTCACGTTGACGTCAGATCTGCTCGTTCGCGACGAGCATCTACGCTGGTGCACGGTTCTCGATGACGCGGCGTTGCGGGCACTGCTGGGAGTCGCCGAGGTTCAGCTTGGAAGATCCCTGCAAGCGAGCGTGATGGTCCACGGCTTCAACGGCACGTCGCGCTTGTGGCGCATGCCCGCGGCGGCGATCAGGCGTGGCTCGGTCTTCGAGATATCGGGACCAGGTGTAGCCAAGCTCGCGCAGCGGATCGCGAGTGGGCCGTGGCTCGGCGAGAGGACCCACGAGGGGTTCGGTAGGTTCCGGCTCGACGCGGAGCTGCCCGGCGTGACGAGCAACGCGCCTGCAAGTAGCGAGAGCGCGTTGATCGAAGACGCCGACGAGGAGGCCATCGCCTTGAAGGCACAAGAGTTGTTTCGGGCGCTCGGCGCGCGAGCAGTGTCGGGCGGCGGAACGGTTCGCAAGCCGAGCCTGTCGCAGTGGCACGATCTCGTCGCGGACCTCGAACGCAGGGACGCGCAGGCTATCGATCGGCGTCTCAAGCCGACAACGGCGGGCGCAAGAACCTGGAAGCACGATGGTGCGAAGGCGATCCTCGACAAGCTCAAGGTCCTCCCGCCTTCGCAACAAGTGTCTCACGCGCGCTTCTTCGTACGCTGGCTACGCGCCGAAATGCGCAAGGGGGCGGGATGACCACTCGACTGTCTCTGTTCACGGCTACCCTGGTACAGGACTCGGGGCTCTCGGTGTCGGGCCTCGACCGGGAGAGCACTGCCGACCAGCCCTTCGCTCTGGTCGACGGTGTGCCAACGCTCGTGGGCCGCAGTCTCAAAGGTGCGGCGGTAGCGATGGCGAAGCGTTTCTTCGATCCGTTGCCGCGTGCGGTATCCGACGACATCCGGAACGGTGCGCTGCGCCGATCGGCGTGGGAATTTGTGGACGCGACCACCACTGCAACCTCGCGTGTTCGCGCGGGGGTCGGCATCAGCCACAAGACGGGCGCTCGTTCGGGTGGCGTGCTCTACGACCGCGAGGTCGTTCCGGCGGGCACGAGGTGGCCGCTCAGCTTCCGCGTCGACTGGTCGCACGTTGTGAGCGACGATGAAGGCCGCGAAGCCGAGGGCATCCTCGGCTTCGTGCTTTCGCAGCATTGGGCGCAGGGCCGCTGTTGGCTAGGTGGTGGCGCGGCGCGCGGGCTCGGCTGGTGTCACCTCGAGGAGCTGCGCTGCTACCGCGTCGACCGGGTGAGCTACGACCGCTGGATCGAGTCGGGGCGCACGCAGTTGCCGCCCGCGCGCGATAACGTGCCCACGGTCGAACCCACGCGCTCGTGGTGCTTTCGCACGCTCGATGTCAAGGCCTCGTTCGGCGAGTACCGGCCCGATCCCAACGCAGCCGCCTGGGGTCTCGACATGCTCGCCGTCGGCCCGCACGACTCCGAGCGTACGGTGCAGCCGACGGGCGACGGAAACTGGGCGAAGCCCACGTGGGCGACGCGCGCTGGAACGCCGCGATCTCTGAGCACTGACCGCGCGATCCTGATGGATGGCAGCCGTCCGCTGCTCCCCGGCGCGAGCGTGCGTGGGCCGTTGCGGCACGCGTTCTCCCGCGCCAAGCGCGCGGAGGGGCATGTCGTCCAGGATCCACATCTCGTCCAAGGCGACGTCGGCGCGGCGGACGTCGCGGGCCAGGCGTTCGGCACGGTTGCGAACAGCAGCCGCATTCTCATCCGAGACGCGCGCGCCGAGGGCGACTGGGCTGCAGCCAAGCTGCACATGCACGCGGAAGACGAGCTTTCCGCCGGCTCCTATGGCAGCACCAAGCGAGACGCTGTGCGGGTGATCAAGGGCGTGTTTCCGATTCGCATCGTGATCGAGGGCGCTGACCCACGTGACGTCGAGCCGCTCGTCGCGCTTATCGATGGCCAGGTCGCGTTCGGCGCGCTCGGACATCTACCGGTAGGCGGTCACAAGACGCGTGGCGCTGGGTGGGGAAGCTGGCACGCGGAAGCGTGGCAGGTGGACGACGTGCACAAGGCGAGGAACTGGGCGCCTCCAGTGGAGACAGAGTCCGTATCACCTCGTGCGGCCCCGCGCTCGAAATCTGCCCTCATCACACGTCCGGCATTCACCGACGTCTGGGTCCGGACGAAGCATGGCACGCTCGACGACCCCGCGCTGACTCTCGGCGAGGCAGCACAAGCTGCACAGGCGGCGCTCGGCGATCGCGTGCTTGTTGCATGGTGGTGCGATCCGACCATCGATCTTGCCCTGATCTCGCCGCCCGAGACGTTCGGACGACAGTGGCCACAGGACGGAGGGCTTCAGGTCGATGATGTCGCGTTCTACTCGGAGCGCGCCGTGTGGCGCGCCGTGCGCATGGCAGGTGGCGCACGCTACGTGCTGATCGAAGAGGTCGCGTCGAACGAGTCCGACGCGATGCATACCAGCGTCATCCATACACCCGCGCGGCTGCATGGTTCCCATCGCTTCTCGTCGGCGAACACGGGACAGGGCAACGTGCTCCTGCGCGAATGGCACGTCGGCGGCAAGGTCCTCGGCTTCACTCTCGCGAAGGAGCAGCGCTAATGCCCAGCCAGCCCAGCAAGCCCTACCGCATCCGCGTCCGCGCGCTCGACGGTAAGCCGCGTGAGCGTAACAAGCTCAAGGGGCAGTTGGTGCCGCACGTCGAGGTCGTCGACGCAAAGAACAACGTCGAATTCGTCATCTGCGCAGTGAAGGAAGCACACCTCAAACAGGTGCGCGCCAACCTGGCTGGGGCTGGGCTCGAGGAACTCGTGGGCGCTGACACGAGCGTTGTTGCGCAAGTCGCGCCGCGGCCAGCGTCCTCGCAGCGGCATCGGCCCGTTGGCTCACAGCACGGAGGAGGACCGCAACAAGGCGGCATGCCGAATCGCCAGCAAGGGAGAACTGCAGCAGCGGCGCCGAACATGCGACCGCTTCCCGGCAAGCCCTACGGCTTCGTCGCTCTCCCCCCGGATCCGGAACTCGCGACCGCCGCGCCCGTCTGGCACGACGGTGCGGGCAACGAATCTCGGCTGTCGGGAGAGATACGTTTCGAACTTGAGACGCTCACGCCGCTGCTGGTAGGCTGCGAACGTGGGTGCGTCGGTGAAGAGCCAGAAGAGGATTGGCTCGTCCCGGCAAACCTGGATGGCGTCGATGGTCAGATCCGCGCCAATAAAGCGATGCTTTGCCCACTGCGTGCGCCATGGGGGGAGCGTCCGGTCATCATTCCTGGCGACTCACTGAAGGGTTTGCTCCGGCATGAGATCGGCGCGCTCCTCGGCGCCCCCATGGAGCGTGTCGCGGAGCGTTCCTACTCGTATCGCCCCAACGCGTCGTTTCCGACGGCCCCCAATCCACGACTCGTCGCTCGACTCGCTCGCGTGCCTGTCGATGGTGTTGAGACGAAGATGGTCGAACAGCATGAAGTCCGGGTGCCGAAGCGATTGGAGCTGCTGCCGACCAACCTGAGGTACGACAAGCGACGGGAGCGGGATTCAAACTACTATCGATTCGACGACGGAAACGGTGCGCCGTACCGTGGTGGTCAAGGTGCGGGAGAGAAGCTCAACTCGAAGCGTAACCTGCACAAGAAGCTTACGGTGAGCCCTGACGCGCCGACGGAGAGCGTGGCAGTCCCGGCGTCCGTTCAGGACGGTTACCTCGCGACGTTACGACACCTCACCGATCTCTCTCACGGGCATTTCTCCGAGCGGCACCCCGACGTTTCGAGCAAGGTGACAGGGGATGATGCTCGCAGGCTCATTCGCAAGGCAGCCACGAGTGTGGTCTTCCAGCCCGGCGATCTGATCTGGGTCGAGTGGGACGCCGACAAGAAGTGCATCGTCTCCCTTGGTTGGCACTACTACTACCGCTGGGCGTACATGGATTCGGTCCGCCGGCGCGGCCACATCGGCGAACGGCGCGGGCTGTTCCCCCTTGAAGCGGAGCGTGAGCGGGACCTTGATGGCGCTCCGAAAGGCTTGTCTCCAGTGCGTAGGCTGTTCGGGTACACCGGAGACAGCGAGGGGAGCGCTGGTATTGGCGAGGGCGACTACGCGCAGCTCATGGGGCGGATCTCGGTGAATGCCGGTCTCGAGGTCATCAAGGACGGTGACACCGACGACACGCGCTTCCTGCCTCCGACCTTCCTGAAGGAGCTGGGAATGCCCCGGCCGAGCGCCGTAGAGCACTACATCCAGCAGCCCCACCACCCGAAGTCGCGGCCATCAGACAAGGCGACACTGGTGACCTACGGCGACGCCGCCGGCTACGACACGCCAGGGGAACTCGCAGGACGCAAGTTCTACTTCGACCGTAAGGACGCCTACACCAGCGAACCATGGAAGGACGCCGCGCCCGAGAACCGAGACAACGATCGCAGCACGCTTGCGCTCGAGGCCTCACGCCCTGGTCGTTGCTTTCGTTTTACGGTCCGCTTTCGCGATCTCGACCCCGCCGAAATCGCGGCGATCATCGTGGCGCTGTGCCCTCATCAGCTCCGTGACGTGCTCGCTGGCAAGCACGCGGACGGCTACTCCTCGAAGCTGGGATATGCCCGACCGCTGGGCTGGGGCTCCGTGCGCATCGAGGCAAGGGCGCTTCTGCTGCTCGAGGTGCCTAACGGCAAGCCAGTGTTGAACGCGGTGCCAGATGTTCTCGGCTGGGTTCGCGCGGGCCACGAACGGACCACCACGCAGACAGAATGGCTGGCGGTGCACCGTCACAAGCACCCCGAGGCGGCCGACTACCCCCGTGAGAAGGACAAGGACGGCACCGAGAACATCTACACCTTTCACACTAGGCTCCGCGCCGAGCACGCGCGGGCTCGTCGCTACCGTCGAGAGCAGAGCGCGTGACAATGCTCCTTGTCCTTACGGTTGGTCAGACAGATTTGCAGATCGTGGAGGGCGGCATACGGCGAGAGTTCCGGAAAGAGCGCTGCGCAGCGCTCCACGACGAGCTTGAGCAGCGGACATCGAAGTGGCACATCGTCGACTCGCCGTACAGAAAGACGGAGCCACCGGTCGAGGCGCTGCCCGAGGGCGACATCCTCTTGTGCACGCCGAAGCTTGATGCCGTGTTGCGTGAGTTCGTGCCCACGTCCGCACTGGTCCTTGAAACGCGTCGTGACGTGGCAGCCGCACCCGCCGATCCGCGTTTCTCGGGCACGGCGCTGGAGGCTCGGCTCCGGGACAAGGGCGTCGGAACAGTTTTTCGCCGACCCTACCTCGAGGGGCCGGAACGCCTCGAGGACGCAAATCATCCACAAGATGCCGTCATCCGCCGCGAGGTCGTGCAGCGGCTCGTGCAGGCGGTGCGTGAAAGCCTCGAGGCGGTGACGCCGTCGTGTATCGTGGTCGCGACCATCGGAGGCTTCCCCGTCGTCAGCGCTCTTGTCGAAGAGATCGTCCGTCTGTTCGCATTGGTCCCCGTCGAGGTGATCGAGGTTGCCGATGGAACGAAGGCGAACCCGCCGACTTTCGATCGCGCGGTTACACGTACGGCGATCCCTGAGCCGATTGTCTCGTTTCAAGCGCGGCGTCGCGCCTGGGAGCTCGTCGCAAAGGGCAACCTGCTTGGTGCCTGGGCGATCGCCGAGCCGCTCCACGGCCACGACACCGAGTACGCCTGGCCGCAGGTCGTCGAGTGGCTCGCCCGCTTCCAAGCATCGCTACCGATGTCGGAGGGGTGTGACGTTCCCGTCCTCACGCACAGGCGTATGGCCGTGCGCGCTGCGCTCCGCGTCGAGCTGGCGCTGCGCGCGGGAGACATTCCCAAAGCCATTCACGGCACCGTGGCATTCTTCGAGGCGGCGCTGTGGGATCACCTAGGCGAACGAGCGACATCTCATCACAAGGAAAAGCGGCTGTTCAAGCTTGACCCGGCGCCTGCTGACGATCTCATCCGCAGGGGGGAGCGTTACGAGTCGAAGATCGTCGGAATGGATCCGAAGCGACCGTTCATCTTCAAGGCAAAAGATGGTGCGACGGACTGGTACTGGATTGACGATTCCGAAGTTTGCGCCATCCAGATCGCCAAGCACTATCTCGAGCTCGAGGGTCTGGCGAAGCTCGGCACGGCGGTGTCGAAAAACATCCGGGAGCTCCGCAACGACGTGGCGCACAACGAGCCAACCCCTGGACTCATGGAGGATGCTCGCCGCCGCATGCAGGACGTGTCGTTGTGGTCCTCGACCGACGAATTCCTGACACAGCCACTTGTACAAGGAGTGCTGCGCGAGCTTGGAACACAAGACCCGGCGTCGCTGTGTAGCGACCTCTTGCAGAGGGTTCGGACTCGACTGCTTGCTGGTTACCTCACCACACCGCCGCAACCCTGAACGCCGAGGAGAATGAGACCAATGGCCATCACCAATCACGAGCGCGTTGGCAAGGCGATGGACCCGCTCAAGCAGAAAGTGACCCCTTCCTTGAGCGCGAGTTCAATATCGCCCACAAGGACCAAGCGCGCGTGCAGGCGGCTCGCGGTTCATGGGCGAGGCGCAGACAAGCCGCTCGCAGGTGGGACGTGTGGCTCGTCAACTAAGATGATACAGTCGGGCGGAGCATCTCGTGACCTTTCTCCTTGTTCTGTGCCTTGGGCGAGGACGGCTCGTTGATCCAAACTTTGTTGGGAACCTCGTTGGCGCCGTCGGCGAGCTGAGGTTGCCGAGCTTCGCAACGGGGCCGCTTCAGCTATCCCGAGATCTCCTCCCCGCTGAGCATCGGGCTGCACACCCCGTAGCCGCGGTAGCGTCCTGCGCCAAGGAGCATCGGCCCGCGCACTGCGTGGTCAAATATTAATATAGCATGGGTGTGGCGCGGCTCGCTCGAA
>SXGT01374636.1_pt1 | contig 10315 bp, 7 predicted proteins | sample 3176221 | NCBI WGS metagenome assembly SXGT01 (sample SAMN11356862, study PRJNA531348) | freshwater metagenome | isolation source: freshwater sample F1-120 | place: China: Fuxian Lake, Yuxi | collected 2017-12-25
GATGATCCCCGAGTGTTTCATCGACGGGAGCTGCCCTCCCATCGCCCCGATCGATGACGGATTCCTCGACCCGGGCGCGATTCCGCCCGTCGACCTGTGTGACTTCATCGACTGTGACGTGGTCCCCGATGCTCCTGAGGTCGCCGAAGCGCCGCCCGCGGACTCGATCGTCGAGGGCGACGAACCGCGCCCGGACGCGCCCGAAGGCGCCGAGCCCGTCGAAGTTCCCGAGGACGCAGGGGAATCAGGGGACTCAGGGGACTCCGAGACTCCGATCGATTGCGACCCCGAGGTCCTTGTCGCATGCATCCCTCGCACCGAGGTCACCACGACGACCGTTCCCAATGACGACGGCTGCGTCGACCAAGGTTGCGATGACGACACCCCCGACACGCCGGACACTCCCGAAACGCCGGACACGCCCGACAGCTCGACGACCGACGACGGCGAGCTGCCGTTCACCGGAGGTGACAGCCTCGGGCTGGTGCTGCTCGGTGGGGGCGCGCTGCTCGGCGGGGGCGCGCTGCTCGTCGCGGCGCAACGACGGCGCAACGCCGCGGTCGAGGTCTGATCGCCCCCGCGACGACACCCGAAGATCGCAACATCGGAACGCACCGGGCATGTCCGCCCGGTGCGTTCTCGCGCGCAACGCGGCGTGCGGCCGATCGTAGGATCCACCCGTGACCTCTTGGGCCGTCGAACCGCCGTTGCGTGACCCGGTCCTCGTGTGCGCGTTCGAAGGCTGGAACGACGCGGCCAACGCGGCCACCGACGCGTTGCGATTCTTGATTCGTCAGCTCAACGCGACCGACATCGGCGGGCTCGACGCCGAGGCGTACTTCGACTTCCAAGCTGCCCGACCCCAGGTCGAGATCGCCAACGGTGTGGTGAAGAAAATCCGTTGGCCGACAACGCGGTTCGCTATCGCGCGGGTCGCCCGCAGCGATCGTGACCTCGTCCTCGTGCTTGGGGTCGAACCCAACCTGCGCTGGCCGGCGTTCTGCAACGAGGTGCTCGGCCTGGGCATGGACCTCGGCTGCTCGATGGTCGTCAGCCTCGGAGCTCTGATCGCGCACGTTCCCCACACGCGCCCAGTTCGGGTTACCGGCATCGCCGACGACGAACTCGCGCAACGCCTCGACCTCCAGCGTTCTCAGTACGAAGGTCCGACGGGAATCGTCGGCGCGCTCACCGATGCAAGTCGGCGAGCTGGCTTTCCGACCGTCTCGCTGTGGGCCCCCGTGCCGCGTTACGTCGCCACGCCGCCAAGTCCGATGGCGACCCACGCGCTGCTGGATCGTTTGACCCGCCTCACGGCAATACCGCTGCCCTTGCAGTCGCTCGAAATCGCCGGCAGGGGCTGGCAACAGCACGTCGACGCCGCGATCGACGACGACAACCTGCGTCGCTGGATCAGCGAACTCGAATCCAACTACGACGAAGAGTCCGACGAGATTGCGATGTTCGGTGACCTGGTCGATGACGACGAGATCACGTTCGACGAGTGGGACGACGACTGGGAAGATCAAGACGACGATTTCGTCGACTTCGACGACCCGGGCGTCATCACAGATGGCGACACGGCTGAAACGATCGCCATGCTCGCCGACGAACTCGCCGAGATGGACGAAGACGACGACGACGAGTTCGACGAGGACGATCTCCCGACGGGCGATGCGCTCGCCAAAGAACTCGAGCGATTCCTCCGCGAGCAGAACGGCGACGACCAACCATGAGTTGTTGATCGACCCTGAAGATCAGGGCTGAGCGCGCCTCATGCGAGCAGGTCGCGGGCGACGGCCTCGAACATCTGGGCGGAGAGGTCGAGTGAGTCGATGTCGACGCGTTCGTCGTTGCCGTGGAACATCGCGGCGTAGTCCTCGAACGTCACACGCTGGCTGAACAACCCGAATCCGTACGCCGTCGACCCGAGGCGGCGATAGAACCGCGCGTCGGTTGCGCCGACGGTCAGGAACGGAACCAGCGAGCTACCTGCGACGAGACTTCCGGCAACCCGGCCCAGCGAATCCCACAAGGGCGTGTCGCGAGGCGACGCGGTCGATTCGTTGTCGTCGCTGGATCGCACGTCGACCATCGACATCAAGTCGCCGATCGCGTCCTCGATCATGCGGCGGATGTCGTCGCCTCGCTGTCCGGGCAGCGTTCGGATATCGACGTCGATCACGACCTCATCGGGAATGACGTTCGTCTTCGTGCCGCCGTGAATGATCGTCGGCGCGAACGTGGTGTGCGTGCAAGCGTGGGCCTGACGGCCGAGTCCGATCGGGAGCTGCTCGCAGAACTCCCACAGCGTCGCTTCATCGGTGAGCGGCCGCGCGATCTCGTCCGGAAAGACTCCAGTGACGAAGTCGCGCCACGTGTCGTGAATCATGGTGGGTGGTCGGTACTCGGCCAGGCGCCGCACGATCTCGGCAGCTGTCACGAGCGCGTTGTCGGTGCGGAACGGTTGGCTCGCGTGTCCGGGCGTGCCGCGCACGGTGATCGCGCACCAGTAGCTGCCCTTCTCGCCCACGATCACCGGGAGCTTCGGTCCGGTCGCGCTCGGAATCTGAAAGCCGCCGGACTCTGTGATCACGTAGTCGGCGATCACCGCATCGCGCTCGTGCTGCAGCAAGTGATCGGCACCCCACGTTGCGAGGTTCTCCTCGTCGGCAACGCCGAGGTAGATGAGCGTCCCCTTCGGACGGAACCCAGTGGCAGCCAGGCGGCGGAACGCTGCCGCCATCGATGCCGTGAGGTTGAGCATGTCGACGGCGCCACGACCCCAGACTTCGCCGTCGACGATTGTGCCGCCGAACGGGTCGCGGCTCCATCCGTCCTCGTTGACGGGTACGACATCGGTGTGCCCCATGAGGAGCAGCGACGGCGCAGTCGGATCACTCCCCTCGATGCGGGCAACGATGCTGTCGCGGCCTTCGCGCGCGCGGAAGCGTTCGATGTCGAGACCGACGCCGCCGAGGTATTGCTCCAACACGTCGGCGCTTCGGGATTCGAACCCGCTGTCGGGAGTCCCGTCGTTGACGCACCGATTCTTGATCAGGTGCGACAAGAGGTCGGCAACTTCAGCTCCGAGGGGCGTGATCGTGGTCACGCCGCGCAACCTAACGCGGCGGGCCCTTCGATGGGCAGCCTGGGCCGCTAGCTGCTCGATCGTGTCAGTTGGACTCGTTCGAGGAGGACGGCGAGCGCGGCGCGACTCGGAACCAGAGCTGATCCTCGTGGTGCCAGCTCTCGGCCTCACCCATGTGCTGGAGATGCATGAGGTGTGCGAACGTCTCGCTCTCGGCCATGGTGCCCCAATGTCGCTTCGGGAACACCTCGCGGGCGAGGTGTTGCACGGATGCGTCGCCCAACCCGAGCGACGCGTCGCGCAGCATCTCCATACGTTCATGGTGATGTTCTTTGATCGCTTCGACGCGACCGGGGACGTCCGTGAACAACTCGCCGTGCGCTGGCAACCCGAGTTCGACGCCGGGAAGGCGGGCGACGAGGTCGAGCGTGGCCAGATAGCTCTTCAACGAATCGGCTTTGCGGACCCCGGACACATGAGGAGTGATCGTCGGCAACACGTGATCGCCGGCCAGCAGCGTTCCGGTTTCGGGGTCGAACAGACAGAGGTGATCGACCGTGTGACCCGGCGTGTGCACGGCCCACCATTCGCGCCCGGCGAGCTGCAGACGCGCGCCGTGATGGACGCGCTCGGTCGGTTCAGGTGGCGTGAACAACATGCGCATGGCGCGGATCATGACGCGCCGTTTGAACGGCGGCCCCTGATTGACCGTGCCCCATGGCGTCGGCGAGCCCCACGGGCGGCTCGTGGGTTCGCGCTCGTCCGTATCGTCGTGCACGATGTCGGGCTCATCCGCGATGGTCGGAATCTCGTCGGGGCTGACATCGAGACTCTGCGCGACCGCAGCGGCCGCGAGTTCCAACTCGGTTGCTTCGTGCTCGCTGATCGTCCGCGTGGCGTCGGGACCCTTCACCGTCCACGTCGAGAACGAGTGGTGCGTGATCAGACGTCCGCCGCTCGCGTTGCGGATTCGTCCGGCGCCGCCGAAGTGGTCGGGGTGCGAGTGCGTCACGATGACCGTGTGCACGTCCTTCACGCGATAACCAGCGGTTTTGAGTCGTGCGGTCAGTGCCTTCCAGCTCTTCGGACCGGGCAACCCCGGATCGACAACGGCGATCCCGCGATCATCGATGAGCCCGTACATGTTGACGTGACCGAGACCGGGCATCCAGATCGGCAACTGCATCCGCAGAACATTCGGCGCGACCTCGACGACTTCTTCGGACGCCGGCAGCTGCTCGGTCTTGATGGGCTTGGTCGGCGACCCAACGTGATCGTGGCGGTGATCGTGATGGCCAGCCGGTGAATGCCCGTGGGTCACTCCCGTCATGGGCCCGAGACTAGGTCGAACCGACCTGACCCGACAGCTGCCCAGATTCGACGGCCGCGTCGCGAGCAGTCTTGCGAAGCTCGGCGAACGCATCATCGATGCACGCGGCGAGGTGCTCGATATCGGGAACGGCGTCGCGATCGGCGAAGAGACCGAAGTGCAGCGTGCCGTCATAGCTGAGGATCCCGACGACGACGCTGGTATTGCGGGTGAGCGGGACGATCGGAAACGCTTCGATCATCCGAGAACCCATCAGATACAAGGGCACTTGCGGTCCGGGGACGTTGGTGCAGACGAAGTTGAAGAGTGGTTGGCGGTGGGCGACTCGAGCCGCCATGCTCATCAGGGTCGGTGCTGCGTACTGCGTGAGGCCGGTGAGGAAATCTGCGGCGACGGCCTGCTGCTTTTCTTTCAGGTCTTTCGTGGTCGCCTGCACCGCGGCCAGGCGCTCCTCCGCGGGCATCGGTCCGATCGGGAGGGATACGAACATCGCCGAGACGCGATTGCCCAGCGCACCGCGCTCGTCGTCGGATCGCACCGACACCGGGCACATGACGCGAAGCTTCACGTCGTCAACCGTTTCGCCGCGATCGGCGAGGAAGCGACCGAAACCTCCGCCGACCGCCGCCAAGACGACGTCGTTGATCGTGCCGCCGATGCCTTTGCGGATCTCCTTGACGTCACCGAACGGAACTCGCACCACGGCGAGACGCCGATGACGACCGACCGGCGTGGTGTTGAGCGACGTCTTGGGTGCGAGCGTCTCACGCGTCGCCATCGTCGAAAAGCTTCTCGCGAGCTCACCGGCCCGCTCGACTGCGCGTCGCGGCCCTCGGATCGCCCCACGAATACTGCGGATGATCTCTGCGGGTTCGGTCGCGCGCTCGACCAACGAGTCGATCAGCAGTTTCGAGCCAGAAGGCGCGACGTGCGGTTCCCACTCCGCGATCGGTATCGCCGCATAGTCGGGCGTGAGGTCGAGCAGGATCGTGGCGACATCCACGCCGGAAACGCCGTCGACCAGCGCGTGATGCGTCTTTTGAATGAGGCCGACCTTGCCGTCTTCGAGCCCTTCGACGAACCACAGCTCCCAGAGGGGGCGGTCGCGGTCGAGCAGGGTTTCTTGGACGCGGTTGGTCAAGGTGACGAGTTGTTCCCACCCGCCGGGCTTCGGAAGCGCGGTCAGTCGCACGTGATAGGCGATGTCGAATCGGTCGTCGTCGACCCAGATCGGTCGGCCCTGCGCCGCCGGCGTGTTCATGAGCCGCTTGCGAAACTTCGGCAACAGTGGCAACCGCGCCAACACGAGGTCGCGGACTTCGTGCAGTTTGAACCGGCCGTCGGCGCCGAAGAACGGTTCCCCCTCGAACACGCTCACCGCTCCGACGTGCATGGGCGTTTCGAGCGTCTCCATGTGCAAGAAGCTGGCGTCGAGCGCCGACAGTCGATCGTGTCCAGCCATCCGAATCACTCCCCGATTCCACGCGCGTCGTCGTCGCCGACGCCCCGTTCGGCTCCATGGTACGGGTACCCTCGCCGCCGTGCCCCAGTTGGTCGCGACGACGGTATGGACCATTTCGCCGGACCTCGTCGTCGCGCTCGACAGCGCCTTCGGAAGTCCGGTCGATTCCTACGTGAACGGATCGCAGGTGTGGCTCACCGAGAACGGTCCAGGAGACGTCACCCTCGAATGGCGCTTGCACCCCGCTACGGGTTACCGCCTCCCACGAGGGTTGTCGCACTACGACCTGTTCGAGATGGTCGTCGCCGCGCTGAGCGTCGATGACCCGACCGGCGGCGCGGCTGCAATCACGCTCGGGTCCGAAACGCGACCGTTGACCGCGCTGTGGGAAGGGCTCGAGTGTTTCTGCGCCTACGGCGACGACGTCGAGCCCCAACCGCTCGCCAACGCGGCCGAGGCCGCGCTCGGGATCGCGCCGGACTCGTTCGGGCTCGTCGACCACGAAGCGATCGGCGCGGAGTTCGAACGGACCGGTGGCCGCACCAGTCTCATCGGCCTCCTGCGCATGCAACTCCGCCGCTGACCCGGCCGCAGCGGCAGCTCACCGTCAGGGGCGCCACATGGGGTTGCGGGGGGCATCGAAATCGCAAGCGCCAAGGTTGCCGTCGCCGCGATCCTCGTCGATCGCGCGGAAAGCAACGTCGACCCACCGATGCGCACCCGCAAGTGGCTGCGGCAAGTTGTGACGTCCGAAGAAACCGACCGCACTCGTCTCGAGCGGGTGCCCACGGAGTTCGCCGCCGATTGCACGGCAGTAGAACACGATCGAATACAGCGGTTGGCGCGAGAAACCCATGCGGAAACCGTCGATCACCGAGATGAGCGAGACCACCTCGATGTCGATGCCCGTCTCTTCTTGCACCTCTTTGATCGCGACCTCGCTGGGCGAGTAGCCGACGTCCGCCCAACCCACTGGGTAGAGCCACCAGCCCGAGTCAGCTCGTTGGGTGAGCAGGACTTCACCTCGATCGTTGGCGACGACTGCCGCGACGGCGCACTTGGGTGTCACATAACCGGCGACTCCCTGGCCAACCGTCGTGATCCACTCGTCGTAGATCTCCTCGGCTTCGGCTTCCTCGATGGCCGCAGCGCGGATGTCGCACGCGACCTTCAGCACTTCCTCGAATCGCTCCTGTTCGTAGAGGCTTTGGGTGAAGCCGAGCCCCGTACGCGCCACCGCTGAGAGCGTTTCGGCCCATCGCAGCAGGTCCGATGCCGACACCGAGTGCTGTTCGCTCATGCGTTCACTCTAGGGATTCTGCGTCATGGCATCAGCGGTCGGGTCGACGAACACCTCGTTGAGCGTCGCAACGATGTCACGCCAACGGGAGAGGAACGCACGCTCGTCGAGTCGCTTACGTCGCAACCACGTGGTCACCTCGGTGTTGCACTTGCTCGTGTTGCACGAGCGACATGCTGGGACCACGTTGTCGCGCGTGTAGCGGCCGCCGCGCGAGATCGGGAGGACACAATCGCGCTGGAGCGACCCGCCCGAGGTACCGCAGTATGCGCACCCGCCCCATGCCTCGACGATCGACGCCCATTCGTCGTCGCGCAGATCGTGCGTGACCCGCGCCAACCGTCGTTTGCGCCGCCGTGCGGCTCGAACCTTGCGCGTCGTTCCGATTCTCGAGACGGTACCGGGTCGTTCGACCCGATCGAGACCTTCAGGCGGTACCCACCAGCGCGTGACGCAGCGCGGTTTCGATCTCGGCGAGGCGGGCGGGGTCGGAGATCCGGCCGTCGTGATCGCGCACGTAGAAGGTGTCGATCACGCGCTCGGCGAGGGTCTGTACCTTGGCGACGGTCACATCGACTCCGGCGGCGGCGAAGGTCGACGCGAGTTCGTGCAACAGCCCGAGACGGTCGTCGCAGTGCACCTCGACGACCGTCGCCGTGCTCGACGCGTCCAGGTCGAACCGGACATCGACCGGACCCGGAACGGTCGGACCTGCCTGATACCGACGACGTTCGGCAACCCCGGCGGCAACGTCGAGATCACCGTCGAGCGCGGACTGGAGGACGGACTCGACCCATTCCGGACCGCGCTCCGAAACCCGGTGAAACGTGTCGTCGGCGCGAAAAACGTCGAGCGCCATGCCGTCGACGGTCGAAAACAGGCTCGCGTCGAGCACGGCGAGCCCACAGATCGTCAGCGCGCCGGCGACCGTCGCCAACAGCCCCGAGCGGTCGGGTGCCGCGACGGTGACCACGATGCGTCCGTCGGCGTCCGTCTCGCAGACCACCGCGCCGCGCCGCTCCACGACCAATCGCTGGTGCGACGCCATCACCTCGGGATCGAACGCGAGGAGATAGCCAGCCGGCATGGCATCGAGAAACGCGTCGGTGGCTACCTCGCCGACGCGCTCGGCCAACGCTCGCCGCCGGCCTTCGACGACCGGCGCGGTCGAGTCTTCCTCCACGAACGCCGCCGCCTTCACGAACAGGTCGCGGCACAGCGCGGCCTTCGCCCGGCTCCAAGCCGCTGGACCGGTTGCAATCGAGTCACCGATCGTCAGCAAGTAGAGCAACCGAAGCCGCTCGGGATCGCCGGCAAGTGCGGCGGCGAATCGGCGCACCGTCTCTGCGTCGGAAAGGTCGCGGCGCGTCGCGGTATCGGCCATGAGCAAGTGATCGTGAGCGAGCCACACAAGAATCTCGATCCCCTCGGAATCGAGGTGCATGCGTTTCGCGATCGCCTTGGTGATGTCTGCACCGACCTTGGAGTGATCGCCGGGCAGACCTTTCCCGATGTCGTGGAGCAACGCCCCGAGCAGCAGCAGTTCGGGACGTCGACATGCCCGTGCGACGACGCCGTCGAATGGTCGGTCGGAAGCATCGGCGAGGTCGAGCAGGTCGGCGCACTCGGCAACCGCTTCGAGCAAGTGTCGATCGACCGTGAAGCGGTGGTACGCGTTGCGTTGCGGCAAGGATCGGACGTGCGCCCACTCGGGCAACAAGCGAACCAGCACGCCCGCGTGATCGAGCGCCTCGAACACGGGCACTGCTCGGCGCCCTGCTCGCAACACGCGGCCAAACGCGGCGCGCTCCCAGACATCCCAGGTTGGGTCGGCCATCCGCGCAAACGCGTCGAGCGTCGCTCGTTCGAATCCGATCCCGAGTTCTGCGGCGTGCGCCGCCGCATCCAGCACGTCGAGCGCCGAGAGATCGCTACCGCTCGTCAACTCGATTCGATGGGCGCGGACCCGCGTGTTCGGACCGAGTTCACGATCGACGACTCGCTCCGTCGTCGGTGTCAGCACCTGCAGCGCCTCCGCGACGATCCAACTCACATCGCGGGCGATCTGCGCGAGTTCGCGAACCAACGTGTCGGCATCGACGCCTTCAGCGGCCGCGACGGCATCTTGGTCTTGGAGCACCAGCGCGTCGCTCTTGCCCCCGTTCACCCGGTGGAGCGAGACCCGCAGCTCCAACAAGCGTTCGCGCGCCCCAACCAACGACGCGGCGTCGCGCGCTGCGAGCGCACCGCGTCGCACGAGTGCATCGAGCGCCGTGTCATCGCCGCCGCCCAACACCACGTTCGCCCAGACGAGCGCGTGAAGGTCGCGGAGCCCGCCGCCGCCCTCTTTCAGGTTCGGATCCAGCATCTCGGCAATCGCACCCGGTCGCTTGCGCCGCGTCGCAACGCCATCCGCGAGTTCGCGCAGCACGCGCTCCGGCCGCTGCTGCGCGAGCGCTCGCACGGATCGCTCGAGTTCGTTTGCGAGCTCCGTGTCTCCTGCGATGCAGCGCACGTGCATCAGTGACGTCAGCGCGTCGAGATCATCGCCGGCGAGGGCGATCGAATCCGCGACCGACCTCGCTCCGTGCCCCGTCGTGAAACCCGCATCCCAGAGCGGATACCAGAGCCGCTCCGCCAGACTGCCCGGGTCCGACTCACGACGAAATCGCCGTTTGGCGGGCAGCACGAGCAGCACGTCCAGGTCGCTGCCGGGACACAACTCCCGGCGAGCGTAACTCCCGAGCGCGACCAAGGAACACCCAGACGAGGCATCGAACGCGTCGCTCAACGCGACGTCGACCGCGTCGGCGAGGGCCGACCCGTAGGCCGCCCCGCGCCGAGCGCGGTCATGGTCGAGCTCTCGTCGCCGCTCCCGAAGAGCCGCTGCGATCATCTCGCGAGTGAATCAGGTCACGCGGCCCGAATCACAAAGCATCCGGTCCGGCTTCGCCGGTTCGAATCCGCCAGGCGGCTTCGACCGGCACGACCCAGACCTTGCCGTCCCCGATCTTGCCGGTGCGGGCGGAGTCGACGATCTTCTGAGCGATCGTCGCCGCGGCATCGTCTTCGCACAGGACTTCCATCCGCACCTTCGGCACGAAGTCGATCGTGTACTCGGCACCGCGGTAC
>SXGT01165295.1_pt1 | contig 10314 bp, 8 predicted proteins | sample 3176221 | NCBI WGS metagenome assembly SXGT01 (sample SAMN11356862, study PRJNA531348) | freshwater metagenome | isolation source: freshwater sample F1-120 | place: China: Fuxian Lake, Yuxi | collected 2017-12-25
CGCGGCAATGTGATCGATGGCGCGGGGACGGGGCTCTACCTTGGAAACAGTGATGGAAGCCAGCCCTTCGTGGATGGGTTGATCGAGCGCAACCTCGTCAAGAACACCATTGGCTATAACATGCAGATCAAGTTCCAGGCGCCGTGGCCGGGCGGGACAGGATTGCCGACAGCCGTGACAAGCACGGTGATTCGCGACAATGTGTTTATCAAGAATGATGCGCCAAGCCCCGACGGCGACCGGCCGAACCTGCTCGTTGGTGGCTTCCCCGAGACGGGCCCGGGGTCTGAGAACCAGCACGAGATCATGGGGAACTTCTTCTTTCACAATCCACGCGAGTCGCTCTTGCAGGCCTCGGGGCGCGTGAGCATCCACGACAACATCTTCGTCGATGGGATCGCAGCCGGGGTGCTGGTGACGGATCATGATTTACCGCTCCGCCGTGCGCGTGTTTATCACAATACGTTCTACTCAGTCGGAACGGCACTGGCGTTCGGAGACGCGGCACCGGAGGGCGACTTCGTTGCGGGCAACCTCATCTTCGCGGAGAGCGGAATCAGCGGCGCGGTCTCGAACGCGTTCGAGAACCTCGTCCTCGGCGTGGCAGATGCACCCGCCGTTGTGAACAATCCATCGCTCACCCTGGGCGCCATGGATTTTTATCCGTTGGCTTCCCAGGCGGAGGGAGCTTCTGTTGATCTCGCTCCAGTGTCGGGGGACGTAGCGTTCGACGTCGACTTCAACGGCGTGAGCAAGGCAGCGTCGACGCACCGGGGAGCGTACGCCGGCTCCGGCAACAACCCTGGATGGCCCCTCGACGAGGGACTGAAGCTGCCGGGATCCGAGGGCGGCGGAGGACCGGTCGGAGGGTCCGGCAGTGGGGCCGGTGACGCGATGTCCGGTGCCGGCGCCGGAACGGAGACGACGGGCGGTGGCGCAAGCGGCGCAGGTGCGGGCGACGCAAACAGCGACGGTGATGGCGGTGGGTGTGATTGCCGTTCCGCCCGCGCAGTGAACACGCAAGCGCTGATTCCGCTCATGGCGCTCGGGCTCTTGGCGCGGCGCGCGCTTAGAAGGCAGCGCTCAGGCCGCTCCAGACCAATCTCCCGTTCACTAATTTCGACCTGAGGCCTAAGCTCCGCCGAGGCCATCTCATGAGCGAGTTCGACAAACTCAAATCCGATCTCGCGACCAAAGCCGCCCTCGCCGCGGGCAAGGACGCTGCGAAAAAGCTCGTGGGAGATCTCCTCACGACCGACGAAGAGAAGGCGGACAAGGCCGCAAAGGACGAACGCGCGGAGGCCGAGAAGAAGAAGCGACGTACGAAGTACATCGTGTATGCCGTGCTCGGCCTGCTTCTGGTGATCGGGCTCGTCGGGCTCGTCCTGAGCTACTGGCAATATTTTCTCCTGGCTGGGTTGCTTGGGCTCGGTGGGCTTTATGGCTATTACCGTCTCAAGAAGCGGTTCACATCCAAGGGCACGGTGGACGCAGAGTTCGAGGGTACGAGCGAGAGCAAAACAGAGAAGGCCGGAAGGACGGAGAAAAAGCCTGCAGCCAAGGCCGTAGCGGAGAGCGCGAAGCTCCGCATTGAGGAGCCGTCCAAACAAAGCAAGGAGGAGCTCGAGGCAGCAAGACTCGCGCGCGAGGCGACGATGGAGAAGGCCCGTGCGATCCGTGCACGTGAGAAGGCCGCCGAGGCAGAGGCGATCGACGCCGAGCTCGCGGAGCTCAAGGCAAAGTTGAAGAGGTAGCGCCGTGATGCCCAGTCGGCGCACAAGGTTGGTCGTCGTGCTCGCGTTCGCGGGGTGTGCCGCGGATCCGGCCGACGGCGTTGCAGAACGTGCTCCGCGGGCCCTCAGTGTGGTCGGGAGCACAACCGGGAGCCCCGGCGAGGTGCCTTCGGATGCGCAGAGCGCGGGACCGAGCGGCTCGGCTGTCTGGTCGGCACGAGGCCGCCGGAACTCGCCTCGCCAAGATCCGACCGTTGGCGATCTCTGCGCCACCGACGCCGACTGCGCTTGGGAGGACCCATGTATGCCCGATCGTTGCGTTGGCGTTCACGAGGCGGTTCAAGGTGCAGTGTGTGACGAGTCGATGAAGCCGACCGGACGCTGCCTATGCGTGGACAAGCAGTGTTCGCTCGCGCCCGACTCCGCGCTCACCGATCGCAATTCGAGGGTGGCCGGTCAGAGTCCCTATTGTGAGGAGACGGAGTGCACGCTCGATCGCAGTCGCGGCAGCTGTGCGGGTGCCACGCCATCTTCGCCGCCCAATCTCCGCTCGCGACGCTCTGTGCAGGAGGGGCCAGGTTGCGTTTGTGAGTCGGCCAAGGCCGGCGGCAAGGATGGAAAAGATGTTTGCAGGACGTTCTGGGTCGAGCCCGTGCCATGCAAGTCCGACCTCGACTGTTGGGTTGAGCACGAGCCGTTTGGACATCCCGTCGCGCGGCCGCCGAACAAACGCGCGCCTTTCAAACCTTGCAGCGACGGAACCGTGCGGCCCGTGTGTTCCGAGCAGGGTTTTTGCCGCCTCGGGTCAGCGTACAAGTGTTGATGGAGTCGGCTCCGTTGCGACCGACACGGCCACCAGGGGCTCGGCGGCGTGTCTCGCGCTCATCCACGCGAGCAGCGCCCCCGCGCCGATGACGAGGGAGGAGCCGATGAGTTGGACGAGCGACGGACGTTCCCCGAGGACGAGGAAAGACCCAATGAGTGAGACCACCGTGCCGATGTAGGTGACGGCGCCGAGGCGCGCAGCCTGGGCGAGCGCGTAGGCTCTCGTCATCGCGAGCTGCGCGACACCGCCTGAAAGGCCCGCAAGTACGAGGAAGAGACAATCAATCAACTCGGGGGTCCGGAACGAGCGAAGGTTGATCAGAAGGAACACGCTGAACGCGACAAGTCCGAAGTGAAGCGCGATCGACTCAGGGCTGTCTGGGGGCTCTCCATCCGAACTTGTGCGGAGTTTGCGTAGGAATGTCATTGCGAGCGCGGAAAAGAGCGCCGCGATCAGCGCCGATGCGGCCGGGATGCTGCCGAACGAGAGGTGTGGACCCGCGACGAGCGCCGCGCCGAAGAACGCCACGATGAGCACCACCCACAGGCTTGCCTCGATGCGCTCCTTCAGAAGCCATGGCGAGAGCGCGGCGATAAAGAGCGGCGAGGTCGCGAAGAGCGTGACTGCGTCGCCAACCGCGAGATCCGGACTGCCGATCGCGTAAAACGTGGTCAGCATGGACACCGTGCCGAGGAGGCTGCGCGCCCACGAGAGCTTCGAGGCTCTGGGCCGGAGTGAGACGCCGCGCATCAGGCCGATGGTGAGCGCAACGAGAGCGCCAATGAGGGCTCGCGAAGCCGCGATGGTCGACCAGTGTGTGCTTCGGGAGGCCAGCCTCGCGGTGATGGTCATCACCGCGAACAGCACATTCGCAGCGTTCATCCACAGGAGGCCACGGATTGCTGGTGTCATGGATAGAGCGTCATCGTGTAACCGCGCGGCATCTCGCGGAACTGCCCCGGGTCGAACGGCTCGTCTCGGCGGGTCGCACCCTCGTGGAGACCGACGATGAGCAGGGCGCGGGCGCCACCGAGGTCTCGCACGTCGCGTTGGATTTTGTACTCACCCAATACGGGCGTTACTTCGGAGCGACCGAGTTCTGAGCCGTCGTGTTTTAGCTTGATGATGGCCCAGCGGAAGTTCGCGGGTTCCTCCCATTCAGCCGAAAAGGTGAGCTCGGCGCCGGGGAGGATCGAGTCGAGCGTCACGAGGACGTAGGTGGCCCCGAGCGGTTCGATGGGACGTAGCGGAGCAAGGCTCCGCGGGAGCGTGCTGTGATCGACTTGCCATTCGAAGCGGACGCGGCCAGCGTCTCCCAGCTTCGCGACGTCGAGCATGTGAAGATCATCGCTCCGTGAGCCCATGAACGCACGGTTGATCGCGAACTCCAGAAGGGTGTCGTCGACCGAGGAGCCATTGCGAGACTGTGTGACGCGCAGTGCGTCGAACATGTCGGGCTCGTCAACGAGCGCGCCCCTGAGCGTGCGCTGGCTGCTAATCGCGATCAGTGCGGCCGTGAGCCTACCCGGTTCGTCGGTGCCGAAGCGGTCTTCGAGGAACTGCGGGAAAAGAAACGCACCAGGCGCTGGCTCGAACAGCGGTCCAACGAAGGTCCGTTCGGGGGCGCGTTGCATCGCGTCGAGTTGCTCTAGCTCCAGATCTGCGCATGGCTCGAGAAGATTCGCGAGGTGCGCGCCAAGCATGGATAGGACTGTAGCGTCGGTGGCGGCGTCGTGTGCGAGGAGGCTGGCTCCCGCGACCGCTCGCGCAAGATCGTGCTGGCTTCGACAATCGGTTGTAAGCGGTGGGGTGATCACGAACGCGCTCGCCGTGTCGTGCGGCGCGCCCGCCGTCGAGCCCGGGTCGGCGTACGGGGCGGCGAGTGGCTCGTCGGGATCGATGTAGAGAAAAAGTGCGCCGTGGTCTTGCACGGACGTGCGCGGAGCTGGAAGCCGCAGGGCTTGAAGGCCGCGCAGGGCTTTGGACGCGAGGAGCGCGCTTAGCGAGGCGTTGGTGTCGGTCGTGTGCAGTGGGTCGAACGATGCACACACGTCCGCGGGCGGCGTGCACATCACGGTCCGCCGCGGAGGACGTGAGCGGAGCTCCGCACGTGTCTGCTCCGGGGGCCGATTGGGCTTGGGCGTCAGGGCCGTCGCCGGCTCATCGTCGAAGGGCTCGAAGGTCTTGCTCGTTTGCGGCTCGGGTTGCTGGCGCGGCCCACATCCTGCGGAGATGCCGCCGAGGATCATGATCTGCCAGACCGCACAGCGATGCCAGGAACCGAGAGCACCCATCGAGAGGGCGCGATCTTCGCACAGGTGTGATGTTGAGCGTTGGCTAGTTGCGGGAGAAAGCCTACTCTCGGCGCCCACGTTCGTATCTGGCCATGACAGCATTCTCCGAGTCCTATCGTCGCGCGGTTCGTTTCGATCTCGACGTGGGTCGAATCGAGGTTGGAGACAAGCGGCCCCACGTCCTCGTTCCCGTTGAGGCGCTCGCGAGCCTCGTTTCGGGCGCGGTGGAGATTCGAGCGTTTGCCCATGGCTTGGGCGCGGCGGCCGCGGTGCGCGCAGCAGGAAAGCTCGATCCTTCGCGAAGCATGCCCCCTCGTGAGGCACTACGTGCTGCCGATCCGCAGCTCCTTGTGGATCGCCTCGGCGGTGAGTTCGCGCTCTTTGGGTTCGGGAATTTGCGCACGGAACGCTGGGGCCAGGCGCTCCTCTTCGTGTTCGATCCGTGCATCTTCGACGAACGTGGGGACGAGCTGCTTCTTGGACTCATTGAGGGGGCCGTCAGCATGGCGACCGACGCGCCCGTTCAAGCCCTCATCGTGGATCGATCTCCCGACGTTGCGCGCATCCTCGTTGGCAACGAGCACGCGATCGAAGCGGTGCGGCCGCTCGCGGAATCAGGTGAGATCTTCACCGAGGTGATTCGCGCCCTGCACGGAGAACGGCTCGTTTGAGCTCCGACGAGCGCGTGGACCGCTTGCAGCAGTTGCTCCTTCGCGTGCGAGCGACCGCTTCGGAGCGTGGGATTGCACTTCCGCGGGATCTTCCAGAAGGTGCGCTCGCTGAGCATCTCCGTCGGAAAAGGCTGGGGCTCAGCACGGAGGACGTTGTCGATCGAGTGGACGTCGAGCCGGGATTCGAAGAGCCGCAATACGAGGAGCCGCAATACGAGGAGCCGCAATACGAGGAGCCGCAATACGAGGAGCCGCAATACGATGCGTTCCAGCACGAGCAAAAGCCACCCGAGAGCCGAGCTGATGTTGCAGACGGGGATCTCGTGATGGTTGAGAGCACCAAGAGCGAGCGTGGCCTTACGGCGTTCCCTGACGGTGAAGCGCGTGCGGATCATCCGCTCGCGCTCGTGCCTCCGCCGATCGTGCGCGCTCCGCCGGCGCGAGCGGAGTACACAACGCTTCCGACGTCCCCTGCTCAGCCGCCGGAGAAGCCCGCTTTGGTGCAGTTCACAGGACACTTCGACGAGGAAGAGACCTCGACTGGCGATGCGAGCGCCATCGAAGCCTTGGCTTTGGAGGAGGAGCGGCTGGCGCGCGAGGCGGAAGAACAGGAGATCGTCGCGTCCGGGTTGCTCGACGATGGGGTTGGCGCGCCAAGATCCGAGATCGATCTCGATGGCGCGATCGACATCGATGACGACGTCGAGATCCTCGAAGACGACGCGGAGGCCGGGACCGATCCTCCTGGTCCCACCGACGAGGCGAACGCGCCTGTGTGGGCCGCCCAGCCGCCCAGCGATGATTTCGAGCGAGCCGTTGTGCGGTTTGCGTCGAGCGCGCCCCGCGCTCCTGCAGCTCCGCTTGAGCTCGAAGATCTGGACGACTTGGCGTCACAGCCTCCGCCAGTCTCGCGGCCTCACAGCCAGCCAGCGGTGTCGAGCTCGTCGCTCTTCGACGTTGCTGACATCGGCTCGCTTGAGCGTGCGCAAGAGGAGAGCCATGCGCGAGAAGTTGCGGAGAGTGAGGCACCCGAGCCGACGTCTTCCCCTCGTCCTGTCGGCTCTAACGGTGAGCGAGATGGAGACCTCGCGCTCGATTCGGTGCCGCCCGAATCGGGTGAAGCGGAGAGCCAACCGTACCCAAAGAGCGTTCGGCAGACCTCGGAGCCGGACCTTCACGATCCCTACGCGTCACACGGTGTGATCGACGATGGCCTCTCCGAGCCTCCGCCCGCAACCATGCACACCGTGCCGGTGTATGACGACGAGCCCACACCGCGTCCCGTGCAGGCTGCAACGACCGAGATGCGCTCGCTTGGCTCGGTTGACGTCCAAGATCGAACACGTGTTGGCGAGGTGGAGGCCGTCGCGATCTTCGAGCCGCGGCGAAACCCAGCGCCAACACACTTCGGCGCAATCTTGGACCAGGCTCTTTCGCTGCTCAAACCGTCATGACTCGTGCAAGCACGCGCCGGAAGACATTGGCCTCCGGGCGTTTCTTCCGGGCACGAGTCATTCCTATTTATTCTTCTTCCGCTTCGCTACGGAAGGCCGCTGTCGGTCACTGCGGGGGCTCGAACTGCTGGCATGCCTCGTCGATGACGGGCAATACCTGCGTAAAGAAGGAATCATAACTTCCGGAGCAGACGTCTCCCGTGTAGCCGTTCTCGTCGAAGCGGTTGGTGAAGCCCAAGATCTTGCTCGACACCAGTGCGCCGCAGTCGTTGTCGAGCTGCTTTCCGAGAAGAGAGAGCACAACGATGTTCTCTTTGATGCCGCCGCGGTAGCTGACGAGTTCTTCGACCCAGGCATCCGGGTCTCCGCCCGAGCCGTAGCTCTCGCATTCGTTCTCTTCAATGCATCCATCCTTGACGTCGTCTTCGTCGGTGATGATGACGATGACGAGGAGCGCGTCCGTCCTGGAGAAGCCTTCATTGCACCCGCCAGCGGCGTTCCGACCTGGCTCGACCGCGTTCAGGAGGGCTCGCATCATGCGCTCGTCGTCAGCGCCGGTGTCCCCGACCCGCGCTGCGCATGAGAACTTCTCGGAGAGGTTGGGCTCGGCGTCGCTCATGAACCGCCCACCCCCGGCGAACGGACCGCATACCTGGTTGCTCGACGCATGGCCGCTCGTCTGGGTGACGAGATCGCCAATGTTGCGGCAGTTTTGCTCGTTGCCCCAGTAGTCATCCGAAGTCACCACGCCGACGTGGTAGCTCGGGGCGTGTTCGAGCTGCTGTTTGATGCCGGCGACGAATCCGGGAAAGCTCGCGACCAGGCTTGCTTGCTGGTCCGCCATGCTGCCTGAGTTATCGATGACGAAGAGAACGTCGACGGCTTGGCAGCCCTCCGGCGTCGCCCCGCCGACACCGTCTGGATTTTCGAAGCTGCCCGTGCTGCCTCCGTTGCTCGCGGAGGTTCCACCGCTCCCTCCGCCTGCGTCACCCGTTTCGCCAGGATCCGAGCCGGCCCCGCAAGCGCCCAGGAGGGTAGTGAACAGCAGCCCGAACAAATAAGACGTCTTCATCGTGCGCGCCGCGAAGCACCAGATGTGCCAACGGTTCGATCGCACGATCACAGCGTGCCGCGTGGGCTCGGGCACAAACCGAGTGGGCGTGCACAACATTAATTTGCACAGCACGTGCAGCTCCGCGCGAGCTTCGGGCACCCGCGTCTTAGCGTCGTAGCTCTGCGCTAGGGGTGAAGGCAGGCGCTTTGCGGGCATGCCGTGTGAGCCATGCACGTCGCTCCGCACGCGCGAGCTGGTCCATCCACTGCTCGACCAGAGGTATGCGCCGACGAAGCGTCTCCGCACCGAAGATAAGCGGATAGGGTAGCAGCGGCAGGAGGGGCCACAGACCGGCCGACGGCAAACCTTGCGCCCGGTGGAGTGGTGGCGGCAGGAAGAGTCCGGTCATCCCGCGATGGAGAGCGTGTTCGACGTAGCCCCAGAGCCCATCCTCGGCCCGCCGGGCGAACGCACAGTCGTAGGAGCGGCAGAGGGTGCGCCCGTCCTCGCCAGCGGTGTTCGAGCCCTTGAGGACCGCGATGTATGCGAGCCGAAGCGCGTCTTCCACCGTCTCTGGGAACGGCGTGAAGCGAACACCCATCAAGTGTCCGACGTATCGCCAAAAATGGAGCATCGCTTCGATTTCACGCCGCGTCGTGCGAAAGCCGAGCACACGCATCCCAAGTCCTGGCGCGAGGCTGCCTCCCATCAGGGTGAGGAGTGCGTCACCCGTATTGATCGGGACCCCCCACGCCTCTTGGTCCCACTCGCGGTGGCCATCGAGGCGGATGCGTACGGTTGCGTGGAGCAGTCGGACGCGCAGCGCTGCCATAAACCCGAGCGCCCCGACCGCGAGGCCTCCCGGCTCAGACACTTCGATCCAGAACGACGCCGTCTCAAGGAAGCGGTCGCGTGTGTTCGCACCGACGTACGCGCCCGAAAGTGCAAGCGGCTTCGCGACGGAGCTCTCACGGTACCCCGCGAGGGTGATCGCGCCAGCGAACCGAAACACCGCGCTTCCGTACCGGCGGAACGAGGCTGCGCCCAACTCGAGGAGCTCATCGGAGACCCACGCCGGCCGTGTCGTCGCATCCTTGAGGAAGGCCCCGAGCGCCCCGTGCGTTTCGGTGGTCTCCGCACGCTCAAGTAGGCTGTTCGTTTCGTAGGCCTCGTCGAGTTTGCGCCGTGCACCGCGAAGACCGCCCGTCGGAAGCTCCGCGCGGACGAAGTCCTCGGCGATCGGATCAGCCTCGAAGTATGCGGCGCCGAACGCGCGGACGAGCTCCGGGGGAGGGTCAGGATCGAAGCCGAAGGTGATTCGGAGTCCGCGGCGGATCAACGAAGCTGCGCGGGTGTTTCGACGCTCTTCGAATCGGAACTCGGTGGGTGCCCGCACACGCGGACCATAGCAGCTAACGGACACTGCGCAGATTGGGCTCGACGTCCGGGCCGTTCGGGCGTGCGATGGTGGTCTTGAAGACGTGGAGGGCGCGGACGACGAGGAATGCCATCGGACAGCTTGTGCTCCTCATCATCCCGGTGGGCGTACTTGGGTTCTGCGCTGAACTTCTGTGGGACGGAGTGACGGCCGAACGACTCGTCGGCGTCACGCTTGCGCTCGCCCTGACGGCAGGTGTCTGCCTGTGGGCCTATCGCGCGAGTCGTCATTTCGTGCAGGTGGAGCTCGTAGGAGACACGCTCGGTATCCAAGGGCGAGGGACGCACAAGCTTGGTCCCTCCTCGCTGATGGCGGTGCGCGCAAAGGACACGCATGGCAGCACGATGGGGACCTACGTTAGCGTGGCGCTCAATAAGGCGGCCTCGCGGGTGACCCTGTTGTTTCCTGGCGCCGTTCCCAACGATGCCTACTTCGCGGAGACCGAGATGCGGCCGGACATGTGGCTCGATCCGGAGGCCAACGCGCTGTTGGATGCGCTCGTGCCCTACCTCGCGTGCAAGCCTGGCTCTGACCCTACGAGCGCCCCGGGGTATGGGTTCGCCCTGAGACGCTCGCTCCTCGCCCTCCGAGCGAGCGCGGATTCGCTGTCCATCGCTGGTGACAACATCGCTGTTGGCTGCGACGGACGTATTGTGGCGCGGGCGCGGTCCCACGAGATTGCCTTCACTGTCTATTGTTTCGAGCGGTCTGCGGGCGGGGATAGCCCATCCATGCCGAACGCACCGGCCCTCGTGCTCGAGTACCTGAACCCACCGTTCAAGGTGACGCTTGGCGCCGAACCAATGTCGTTGGAAGCCCATTGGGATCAGCTGACCGTCGGCGA
>SXGT01296426.1_pt1 | contig 10313 bp, 10 predicted proteins | sample 3176221 | NCBI WGS metagenome assembly SXGT01 (sample SAMN11356862, study PRJNA531348) | freshwater metagenome | isolation source: freshwater sample F1-120 | place: China: Fuxian Lake, Yuxi | collected 2017-12-25
GCTGACGAACTGCACGGTGAACGGGAACACGGCGACCTCCTCCTCCGGCGGCGGCCTGTTCCTCTATTACTCCAGCCCGACGCTGACGAGCTGCACGGTGAGCTGGAACATGGCGACTGAGTACGGCGGCGGCGGCGCGGGCGCATCGACACGACGGCGGACCACCGTGGAGCCTACCCGAGTTTCGCCCTGTGCTTTGGCCTCAGGACCCGGCGCGGGCGCAGGGCGGGCCACCGTCGTGCGGGTGGTGGTGCCGCGGGCGCTTTCGAGGCGCTCGAAGAGATCCTTGCTGGACATATAGGGCGATTCCTGATGCGGAGGGGCGGGGGCCTAACCGAGATCGTGCGCGCGCCGCAACTCGCGCAGGAGCGCGCGGGTCGGTGCCGCGGCACGCACACCGACAACGGCCCGTGGACCCTTGCCGATGCGGTGGCCGAGCGCTTCTCTGTCGAGTCGCGCGAGGTGGACGGGGACGGCCGGGAACTGGGCCGTCGCCGCAGTGGTGCTGCCCTGGGCGGCGTCGGAAGCGACCACCAGCGCGAGGATGGACTCGGGGGCGGTACCCGCGAGCGCATCGGCGCCGGAAACGAGCGCGCCGGCGCGTGCGGACAGGGCGAGCAGGTCGAGCACGGCGGCGTGGTTGGCCTCGCGCGCTTCGGCGAGGAGGCCCGACACGTCCAGCGAAGGAACCTCGAGCGCCCGCGCCAGGAGCCCTGGCTTCTTGGCCAGCTCCTCGAACGCCGCCCGCGTGCAGGTGAGCCACGCGCCGCGTCCCTTCCAACGCCCGTGCCAATCGACGTGGGCCTGGCCGTCCGGGCCCACGAAAAGCCGGACCAGCGCGTCAGGATCGGCGCGCTCGCGGGTCAGGATGCAACTACGGACTGGGGGCATGCCCCTCCTCGTTCAGGCCTCGGGCGGGAGGTCCGCGGTCGCCTTGCGGCGCCCGGCCTCCTCCAGGATGATCCGCTCCAGCGCGGCTTCGGCGCTGGAGATCACGGCCTGGGCATCTTCTTCTTCGCACGCGAGCACGCCGGCCAGGTCGTACGCTTCGGCGTCGGCGACCTCGGACAGGCTGTGGAACCCGTGGCGGATGAGCAGGTCGACCCCCTCGTCGGAGAGCGCCTCGATCTGGCTGAGCTCGTCGCGGGCCTGGGCGCTGACCTCGGCGTGCTTGCTCTCGCTGAGCACCACGACCTCCCACCCGGTGAGGTGCTGGGCGAGGCGGTCGGTCTGGCCGCGGCGGCCGATGGCCTTGCTGTACTGGTCGTCGGGGACGATCAGCTCCATCTTGTGCGACGTCTCGTCGATGTAGACGCGCGCGACGTGGGCCGGCTGGATGGCGTGCACCACGTAGCGGGCCGGGTCGGGGTGGTAGGGGATGATGTCGATGGCTTCGCCGCGCAGCTCGGCGACGACCGCCTGCACGCGGGAGCCCTTCCTGCCGACGCAGGCGCCGACCGGATCGACGTCGGGGTCGATCGAGCTGACCGCGATCTTCGCGCGGTGGCCGGGCTCGCGGGCGCACGCTTCGATGCGGACGATGCCCTCGGCCACCTCGGGCACCTCAAGCTCGAACAGCTTCATCAACAGGCCGGGATGCGTGCGGCTGAGGATCACCTGCGGCATCTTGGTGGCGCGGGTGATGTCGACCACGTAGGCCTGGATCCGGTCGCCCTGGCGGTAGGTCTCGGTCATGACCTGCTCGCGCTTGGGCAAGAGCGCCTCGGCGCGGCCCAGGTCGACGATGATGTTGCCCTTCTCGAAGCGGCGGACGATGCCGGTGATGATCTCGCCCTTGCGGTCCTTGAACTCCGAGAACGTCATCTCGCGCTCGGCGTCGCGGATCTTCTGGATGATGACCTGCTTCGCGGTCTGCGCGGCGATGCGGCCGAGCTCTTCGACGCTGAGCTTGATGCCCAACGAGTCGCCGATCTCGCACTCGGGGTCGAGCTTGCGGGCTTCGTCGAGGGTGATCTCGATCTGATCGTCCTCGACCTCCTCGGAGACGGTCTTGAACTCGAAGAGCTCGACCTCGCCGAGCTCCTCGTTCCATTGCGCTTCGAGGTCCTTCTGCATGCCGTACTTCTTGCGCGCGGCGGCGACCATGGCCTGTTCGAGCACTTCCACCAGCGCGTCGCGGGGAATGTTCTTCTCCTTGGCGACGAGATCGAGATCACGAGCGAGCGGGCTGTTCATGGCGTTGCCTCAACGATCGGGGGAAGGCCCTGGCCGAGCCTCTGGAATTGTTCGAGGGTGAGCACGAGGTTGGCGCGCTCGATCGCCTCGACGGGGAAACGACGGACCTCGTCGGCGGTGCGGACGGCCACCATGCCGTCCTCGACCCCGAGGAGCACACCCTTGGTGCGCTTCTTGGCATCGACCCCGAAGGGCTTGACCCGCACCTCGCAGCCGGCGAAGCGGACGTAGTCGGCCGCCTTCTGGATGGGACGCTCGATGCCCGGGGTGCTCACCTCGAGCTCGTAGGCGCCCATGATCGGGTCGGCCACGTCGAGCGCGGGGGAGAGCTGCCGCGACACCTTGGTGCAGTCGGTGATGCCGATACCCGCGGGGTGATCGATGCTGACGCGCAAGACGGGAGCGCCGCGGGAGCCGCCGACCAACTCGACCGCCACGAGGTCGTACCCGAGGCGCACGACCAGCGGCTCGACGACGTCGCGAAGTTGGCGGAGGGTGGCGGGGGTGACGAGCATGGAGCCAAAAATGAACGGAGCGCCCCGCGGGCGCTCCTTGGTGGAGGTTGGGAAGTCCCGCCAGCTAACGGGCGGGCGACCCCGGGTCAAGGTCCCGGCTTGTCACGGACACTTGGCCTTGGCCTCCTTGGCCGCCTTGCTCTTCGGGTACTTCTTGATGACGTCACAATAGAAGATCGTGGCGTCCTTGGCCCGATCCAGGCCCTCGAAACACTCGCCCTGCCGCAGGAGGGACCACGGCGCCCAGGTGGAGGCCGGCGCGTTGTCGAGCACGTCCTGGAACGCTGCCGCCGCCGCCTTGAACTCCCCGGCGTTCTGGTAGCTCTCCGCGATGCGGTAGTAGGCCTCGGCGACCCGGTCGTGCTTGGGGTTCTGCTCGATGAAGCGCCGGGCCACGGCGCGGGTGGCCTCGCTGTTGCCGGCCTCGAGGTGCTGGGTGAGCAGCCCGAACACCTCTTCGGGGGTGAGCTCCGGCGCCGCCGGATCGACCGGGGCGCCTTCGCCGCCGGTGTCGGGGGGCGGGGTGCCGCCGCCGTCGGTGGGGGGGGCGACGACCAGTCCCTCGGTTCCCGGGCGCGGGGGCGGCTTGAGGCCGAGCGACTTCTCGACCGCGGCGACGCGCGCCTCGAGGTACAGGAGCCGCCCGTCGACGTCGGTCTGGGCGCCGAGCGACGCGGTCTCGAACGTGCGGTAGTCGTGGTCGAGCGTCTCGAACTCGCCGCGCATCTTGGCGACCTCGCCCCGCAGGTCCTCGACCGTCTCCATCTTGAGGATGTCTTCCTGCCCGCGGGCGCGGGTGACCTCCTCGAGTTGTGCGACGCGCCGGCCCACGTCTTCGCCCAACGACTCGAGGTCGCGGACGCGCGACTGTTGGGTGGCCAGCTCCTTCTCGTAGGTGCTGGTCGCGGATTGTCCGGTGCGGTCGAGCACGCAGCCCGCCGCCAGCAGCCACCACAGCGCGCTCATCGGCCACCCCCGGGGACGATCTCGCCGCGGCGGTTCTGGCTCCAGGCGTCGTCGCCCCCGCCGGTCGCGACCGGGCGCTCTTCGCCGTAGCTGACGGCCTGCACCCGGCTGGGCGCCACGCCGAGGCCGACGAGGTAGCGGGCCACCGCGTCGGCGCGGCGTTGCCCGAGCGCGAGGTTGTACTCGGTGGTGCCGCGGTCGTCGCAATGACCTTCGACCCGGACGAAGTCGGTGCTGGCCCGCAGGCAGGTGGCCGCCTCGTCGATCGCGGCGCGGCTGGGGGCGTCGAGCACGCTCGAGTCGAACCCGAAGTGCACGGTGAGCGCACGGCACCGCTGGAACGGGCCGTCGTCCGCCACCAGGGTGAGCCCCTTGCGCAGCGTGGCCTTGGTGCCGTCGGCGTTGACCACGCTCACGTCGTAGCTGCCCGCCGACATCGCCGGCACCGTGACCGCGAGCGTGCTCTCGTCGCGAAAGCGCGCACCGGCGTCCTGCCCGCCGATGCGGACGGTGGTGCCCTTCTCGAAGCCGTTGCCGAAGACCTCGGCGGCGAAGCCGGTGCCCGCGGTGCCGAAGTTCGGGTCGATCGACGCGACCTGGAGCTCGACGTCGGGGTCGTTGAGGCCCGAGTCGGGCGGGCCCTTGTCGTCTTCGACCTTCTTGCCACACTTCGACGCGACGAGGGCGGGCAACAGGCACAGGAGCAGGAGCGGACGGCGGTGCATTTCGCGCGGGCTAACCCGATGCTATGGCCCGCGCGTGCGCACAGTGGGGTCGGCGTTCGGGGTGTCGCTGCTGGGGGGCCTCGGGCTCGCCTGGCTCGGCGACCCGCGCGAGCACGCGGCCTGGGTGGCGCCGGTGGTGGTGGGGTGGGGCGCGGTGGTGGCGGCGACGTTGCTTTTTGTGCAGCGAGGCGGGGCGTCGGGGCCCGCCCCCGGCCCCTCCCGGGGCCTCGACGTGTCCGCGGGTCGGGGCGCCGCCGCCGTGGTCTTCGCCGCGGCGCTGGCGGTGCGTCTGCCGCTGTTGTGCTTGCCGCCGACCTTGTCGGACGACGTCTACCGCTACGTGTGGGAGGGGCGGGTGTGGGCCGAGGGGTACTCTCCCTTCGCCCTCGCGCCCGACGACCCGCGCCTCGCGCCCCTGCGCGACGACGTCTGGGCGCGCGTGAACCACCCCTCGATCTCGACGATCTACCCGCCGCTGGCGCAGCTCCTCTTCGTCCTGATCTCGCCCTGGGGGGTCGCCGGGTTCAAGGGGCTGATGGCGCTGGCCGACGCCGGCACGGCCGCGCTCCTGGCGCGGCGGACGGCGCGCGCGGGGTGGTTGTGGGCGCTCTTGCCGCTGCCCGCCCTCGAGTCCGCGGCCAACGGGCACCTGGAGGGCCTGGGGGCGCTCCTGGTGGTCGTCGCGCTCGGCGGCAGCGCCGTGGCGGCCTGGGCGGGAGCGATGCTCAAGCTCCTGCCGGGGGTGCTGCTCGTCCGCCGCGGGCCGCGGGTCTGGGCGCTCGCAGGGGTGGCGACGGTGCTCGCCGTGTTGCCGCTCTGGGGGCCGGGTCTCACCCGCGCGGCCCGGAACTACGGCACCCACTGGTCGTTCAACGGGAGCGTGTACCCGCTGGTCACGATGCTCGTCGGAGCGGACGGCGTGGCCCGCGGGCTGCTCACGCTCGCGGGAGTCGGCGTGGTGGGGTGGGTGCTCGTGCGGTGCTCGCACCCGGCGGGCGTGGCGTTGGGGGCGTTCGGGGCGTTCGTGGTGCTCTCGCCCACCGTGCACCCCTGGTACGTCCTGTGGCCGCTCGCCCCGGCGTTGTGGCTGGCGCGGTGGGAGTGGGTGGTGCTCGCGGTGACGGTGCCCGGCGCGTACCATGTCTTGACCACGCTCGACCCGACGGGGGCGTGGCGGGAGTCGCCGTGGACGCGCGGCCTCGTCTGGGCGCCGTTCTACGCGGCGTGGGCGGCCGCGGCGTGGCGGCGCTTCGTGCGGCCGGGGCCCTGACCGCCGGCGGGGACGGAGATAGGGCGCCGCATGCGCGGACACGCCACCCCCGAAGCGGCCGTCGCGGCCTGCCCTCCGCCGGCAGGCGCCCGCGTCGCCATCGCCGTGCCCGACGGCACGCGCCCCGTCGACGTGCCGGCGGCCCTGGCGGCGCTGCGGCCGTGGGTCGGCGACGCCGTCGTGCACGTGGGCCTGGGCCTGCACCGGCCGATGCAGCCCGCGGAGCTTTTCGCCTCCCCGTTCCCGGTCGTGCAGCACGATCCGGACGACTGTGTGCGCACCCGCGTGGTCGACGGCGTGCCGGGGGGGGTGTCGCGGGCGCTGGCGCGCGCCGACGTCGTGCTCGGTGTCGGGGTCGTGGAGCTGCACCAGTACGCGGGGTTCTCCGGAGGCCACAAGGCGGTCAGCGTCGGCCTCGGCGCCCGCGAGACGCTCGACGCGCTGCACCACCGCGACCGCGTGACCGCACCCGGCGTGGCGCTCGGGAACCTCGACGCCAACCCGTTCCGCGCGGTGGTCGACGCGCTGGGCGAGGCGGCGGGCTGCGCGTGGGCGCTGGACGTTGCGGGCGGGCGCTGGTTCGCGGGCGAACCGCGGGCCGTGCTCCGCGAGGCGGCGGGCTCGCTGGACTGCTGGGAGGACGTCCCGCGGGCCGTCCCGGCGGCCGTGCTCCGCGTTCCGCCGCGCAAGGCGGTGAACTTCTACCAGGCCAGCCGCGCGGCCACCTACCTTGCGCTGAGCGCCCGGCCGCCGCTGGTCGAGGGGGCGACGTTGTACCTCGACGCGGCGTGCCCGGAGGGGATGGGCGAGGGCTCCGGCGAGCGCGCGTTCGCGGCGCTGGCGACGGCGGTGCCGTACCCGTGGGCGGCGGTGCTGCGCGGGCCGGCGCCCGTCGGCGCCGGGACCCAGCGGCTGGTGATGTTGGCCCTCGCGTTGTCGCGCTACCGGCTGGTCGTGACCGGCTGCCGCGCGCCGGAGGCGCTGGCGGCCTGCGGCATCGAAGCGCACGCCGAGCCGGCCGAAGCCTTCGCTCCGTCGGGCGCGTTGTGGGTGGCCGATCCGTTCGGGCGCCTGCCGCGGCTCGCGGCGACGCCCACCCAGCCGTAGCCGCCGGCGAAGAGTGCCAGGAAGAGCGCGGCCTCCCATTGGCCGGAGTGGACCGCCGCGCCCACGCCGCCGACGAGCCACGCGGCGAGCGCGAGCTCGCCCAGGGCCCAGCCCGCCACCGGGGCCGTTGCCGCCGCCGCGCCCTTGGCGGTGCGAACGAAGGGGCTGCGCCGCCCGGCCAGCGCTTCCAGGACGGCGCGGCCCTGCGAGACGCCGAGCCCGGGGCCGAGCACCAGCGCGCGGGCGACGGCCCCGATGCGCGCCCGCCCGGGCAAGAAGAAGTAGGCGGCGTGCGAGCCCGTCGCCACGAGCAACAGCGGCAGGCCGAGCAGCACGTCGGCGGCGCCGAGCCCGCCGCGCACGACGACCACGGGCAGGAGCACCGCGAGCACCACCGACAGCGGCCAGGCGAGGTTCGCGGTGAGGTGTTGCAGCGCTTCGAGCTTCACCCCCGCGGAGACGTCGGCGCGCACGATGCGCCCGCCGAGCTTGCGGAGCGTCTCGATCGAGCCCTTCGCCCAGCGGCGTTGTTGTGCGAGCAGGGCGGGCATCGTGGGCGGCAGCTCGGCGGGCACCACCACGTCGTCCCGGTAGACCAGCCGCCACCCCGCGAGCTGCGCGCGGTAGCTCAGGTCGAGGTCTTCGGTGAGGGTGTCGCCCTCCCAGCCGCCCGCCGCCTCGATGGCGGCGCGGCGCCACACGCCCGCCGTACCGTTGAAGTGGATCCACAAGCCGGACCGGAAGCGGGCGTGGTGCTCGACCGAGAAGTGCGCGTCGAGCATCGCCGCCTGGGCGGCGGTGAGCGCGTTGTGATCGGCGTTGGCGTGCCCCCAGCGGGCCTGCACCATCGCGACCGTGGGGTCGGCGAACTCCGGGACCAGGCGCTCCAGGAAGTCCGGCGCGGGGCGGAAGTCGGCGTCGAAGATCGCGAAGAGCTCGCCGCGCGCCGCAGCCACGCCCGCGGCCAGCGCGCCGGCCTTGAAGCCCGTGCGCTCGGCGCGGCGCAGCACGCGGACCGCGATGCCCCGGGCGCGTGCCCGATCGAGGGCCGGCGTCGCCGCGCCGAACGTGTCGTCGTCGGAGTCGTCGAGGAGCTGGAGCTCCAGGCGCTGGGCCGGCCATCGGAGCGCGGACACCGCGTCGACCAGGTCGGCCACGACCTCGCGCTCGTTGTAGACCGGGAGCTGCACGGTGACCCACGGGCGCTCGTCGGGGAGCCCCTCGGGGACCGGCCGCACCGGCCGCGGCCGCACGGCGCGGGCGATGAGCAGCACGCGGTGCAGCCCGGGGAGGGCCAGCACCAGCACGACCAGCACGTAGACGGCGCCCCAGGGGGTCATGGCGCGCGACCGCTAACCGCGCCGGCGGCCGCGCGGCGCGCGCCTGCCCCGGATCCCGTCCGGGCCGGTCGCGGCGCGCCGCCCCATGGGATGAGCAACCTCTGCACATGGGTTTCGTTGCGACCCCCCGGGGCGTCGGGTAGGGCGGGGGGGCACGGAGCCCCATGTCCACTCGCCGGTCCCTGGTCCTGCCCTTCGCCGCCACCGCGGCCCTCGTGTACGCCGCGTGCACCGCCGCCGCGCCCGAGGCGGTCGCCGCGCCGAAGCTCAACGTGATCGTGATCCTGGTCGACACGTTGCGGGCCGACAAGATCGGCACCTACGGCTACACCGCCAGAAAGACCACGCCAAACCTGGACAGCTTTGCTGCCGGCGCCCAGGTGTGGGAACAGGCCGTCAGCCAGGACGCGTGGACGGTGCCGAGCGTCGCGAGCCTGTTCACCGGGGTCGACCCGCAGGCCCACCGCACGCTCAACTTCAAGCAGGGCCAGAAGCTCGAGACCGACACCATCGCCGATTCCCACGACACCCTCGCCGAGTCGTTCAAGGCGGGCGGCTACACCACCTCCGCGTTCATCAAGAGCACGGTCATCAGCACGAGCCACGGCTTCTCGCAGGGGTTCGACACGTTCGAGATCGTGGGTGGAAAGGACCAGGCGTGGGGCTACTCCGCCAAGGAGCTCAACGACGTCGCGATCCCGTGGCTCACGACCCAACTGAAGTCGGGCAAGCCGTTCTACACCTACCTGCACTACATGGACCCCCACTCGCCCTACAAGGCGCCGGAGCCGTGGTACAGCAAGTACAAGGGGAGCTATTCCGGAAAGATGGACGGTGCGCACGTCCAGCTCGACGAAGCGTTCAAGGCGGGGACGCTCACCCAGGCCGACTGGGACCACGAGCTGGCGCTCTACGATGCGGAGGTCGAATACTTCGACACCGAGTTCGGCCGCTTGTGGGGCGAGCTGCAGAAGGCCGGCGCGGCCTCCAACACGCTGGTGGTGTTCACCGCCGACCACGGAGAGGCGTTCAACGAGCACAAGAACGTGTTCCACGGCAACCTGTACCAGGAGAACATCCACGTCCCGGTCCTCGTGCGCGGCCCCGGCATCAAGGCCGGTCGCATGAAACACTACGCCCAGGTCATCGACATCGCGCCCACGCTCGCGGAGCTCACCGGCGTGCCGAAGGGCAAGTACTGGCAAGGAAAGAGCATGGTCGCGGCGATGGCGGGCGGGGGGGGCCACACCAACGCGGTCTACAGCGAGTACGCCGGCCACCGCATGGTCATCGAGCCGTCCACGGGCCTGAAGCTCATCCTCGGCGACGGCGCGCCCAAGCTCTACGACCTGAAGACCGACCCGCTGGAGAAGTCGAACCTCCACGACGCCCGCGCCACCGACGTCGCGCGGCTGCGCCCGCAGCTCGACACGCGGTTCGGCGCCGGCCAGGCCATCGGCCAGAAGCTCGGGAAGGGCAAGTCCGAGGGCATGTCGGCCGAGCAGTGCGAGATGCTCAAGCAGCTCGGGTACGTCGAGCCCGACAAGCCGTGCGACGAGATCGAAAACGACGACGACGGGCACGGGCACTAGCGTGCTGGCGCTCTTGTCGTTGGCGTGGGCCGCCGAGTTCGCCGGCACGCTCAAGGAGCTCGACCTCGACCGCGCGGGGGGCCTCGGCGGCGCACCGGAGGGCATGGCGTTCATCGTACCGCCGGGGAGCACCGCGAGCGCCACGCTGGGCGACCTCGGGGACGGCGCGACCGGCATCCGGCTCAGCGTCAAGCAAGCGGGCGACGCGCTGGTGTGCACCCAGCCGCTCCCGCTCGGTCCGCAGGCGTTCGCCCGTGCGCGTGTGCGCCTGAGCGAGATCACGCCGGGGGGCGGGTCGTGGATGGGCATGAACTTCGAGCTGCGGGCGCGCGACTCCACCGGGGCGCTGGTCTCGCCGGGCGGTGCGCCCTACGTCCTGGTGAAGAACCTGCGCGAACCCACCGCGGGCTGGGTGGATGTCGAAGGCCGGGTCAGCGTCCCGGCGGGCGCCACCCAGGGCGAGGTCTGCTTCCGGTTCGTGCTGTCCACCGGTGTGCTCGACATCGACAAGCTGTCGTTGGTGTCGCGTGCCGGCGACGGCACGGCCGCGCCTGCCCCGGCGCCCGCGCCTGCCCCGGCGCCCGCACCGGCGCCCGCACCGA
>SXGT01153442.1_pt1 | contig 10312 bp, 8 predicted proteins | sample 3176221 | NCBI WGS metagenome assembly SXGT01 (sample SAMN11356862, study PRJNA531348) | freshwater metagenome | isolation source: freshwater sample F1-120 | place: China: Fuxian Lake, Yuxi | collected 2017-12-25
CCGAGGATGCGCCCCGCCATGCGCGACGGATCGAACTCTTCGAGGTCGTCCGGCTTTTCGCCGACGCCGGCGAACAGGATCGGACGGCCGGTGACCTTGACGATCGACAGCGCCGCACCGCCGCGCGAGTCACCATCGACCTTGGTGAGGATCAGGCCGTGCAACGGCAAGCGAGCGTGGAACTCCTTCGCCGAGTTGACCGCGTCCTGGCCGAGCATCGCGTCGCCGACCAGCAACACGCCGTGCGGCTTCGTGCGCGCGTGCACTTCGGCCACTTCCTTCATCAGCGGCTCGTCGATGTGCAGGCGGCCGGCGGTGTCGAGGATCACCACGTCGTGGCCACGCGACTTCGCGAACTCGATACCGGCGGCGCAGACGTCGGGGGGGCGCTTGTTGGTCGGATCGGCGAACACCGCGATGCCGAGCTGCTTGCCGAGGCTCTGCAGCTGGTCGACGGCGGCGGGGCGCTGCAGGTCGGCAGCGACCAGCAGGGGGTTCTTCTTCTTGTGCTTGCGCAGCCACAGCCCGAGCTTGCCGCAGGTGGTCGTCTTGCCGCTGCCCTGCAGGCCGCACATCATCAGGATCAGCGGGCTCTGCGGCGCCACCGGCAGGCCGGTCGCCTGGCCGCCGAGCAGCTCGGTCAGCGAATCGTGGAAGCACTTCACGAACTGCTGGCCCGGCTCGACCGACTCGATCACCTTCTGGCCGAGCACCCGCTGGCGAACGTCGGCAACGAACTCCTTGGCGACCTGGAAGTTGACGTCGGCTTCGAGCAGCGCCTGGCGCACGGCGCGGATGCCTTCGTCGACGTTGGCTTCGGTGAGGACCTTCTGGCCGACGATCGCGCGGTAGGCCTTGCCCAGCGCGTTGGCGAGCGAATCGAACATTCCCCGCAGGATGGTTGCCGCGGGCTGCAGGGTCAAGGGAAAGGGTGCCGCCCCCGCGATGGCGCGGAAGAAGTTGGCCCCACCCCACGTCCACGGAACGGCATTTGCCAAGACCCACCGCCATGAAGTCCCACGGAAACCTGCTGCTTGCCTCGTTCCTGCTCCTCGGCGCCTGCGCAACTCCCGTGACGATCGCGGCCCGCCGCGACCAGCGCGAGATGGACCTGCGCGAGTTCCAGCTCATCCAGCAGGTGTTTCGTACGCAATACACCATCCCCCAGACCTTCGATTTCGAAGGGCATGGCCGGGTGACGATCCGCGACGTCTCGCTCGACGGTTTCCCGGGCAACAGCTACGTGCGGGCCCGCTTCCACTACCAGAACCGGACCAGCAAGCCCGTGGTGCAGTCCTGGGTCTCGCTCGATGTGCTCGACAAGGACGGGCGCGTGGTATCGACCCAGTCGGCCCACTGCATCGTGCCGACCAGCTCGCCGATCGAACGCGGCAGCTACTACAGCGACGAACTGCGCACCCCGACCTACCTGGCGCACCTCGAAGCCGGTTGGTCCTGGCGCATCCGCTGCGTGTCTGATCTGCAGCAGGAAGAGGAGCCGCTCGATCCGCCGGCGCCTGGCCACTACATGCGGGAGTACCCGCCGATGTACATCAAGGACCGCAACTGGCCGTACCTGCAGACCTTCTACTACACGCCGCAGCTCGACCTCACGCCGCTGCAGCGCTGATCTGCGCGCGGCGGCGGCTCACCACCCCTTGCGCGCGATGCGCGCCTTGCCCTTCTCGTTCCACTGCGGCGCTGCGTCGCGGTTCGCGAACTCAAGGGTCACTTCGAGCAGGCCGCGAATGATCTTGGTCATGTGCGGGATGTCGAGCTTCTCGACCTCATCGCTCGGCTGGTGGTAGTCCTTGTGCAAGGAACCCGCACTGATCGAATGCGCGACGACCTCTTTGCGCGCAAACGACCAGTTGTCGCTCGCAGTGAACAAGCCCGCGGCCATCGGGAACTCGACCACTTCGATGCCAGCACGTTGGAACGCTGCCGTGGTGATCGCGGTGAAGTCGCTGAGGTCGTGGCCGGTGATCCACGCCTTGCCGGCCTTGCCTTCTTCGGGCCGCCCGATCATCTCGAGATTGACGTTGGCGACGACCTTGTCGAGCGGCACCGGCGGCCGTTCGCAGAACGCCTTGCTGCCGAGCAGGCCACGTTCTTCGGCGGTGAAGCAAACGAACAGCACGCTGCGCGCGGGCTTGTCCATCTTCGCCATCGCTTCGGCGAGCAGCAGCACCGCGGTGGTGCCGGTGGCGTTGTCGTCAGCGCCGTTGTAGATGCGGTCGTCGCCGACTGGCCGGCCAAAGCCGAGGTGGTCGTAGTGGGCACTGACGACGACGAACTCGTCCTTCTTCGTCGTGCCGGGCAACCACGCCACGATGTTGCGCTGCGGCACGTCGGCCTTCTCCGCGGGTTCGACCGACCACGTCGCCGTCCACGTCGCCTCGCGTTGGTCGTTCTCGGGCGGCGGCGGCAACACCCCCTTGCGCACCAAGAACACCGGCCGCGACGCCTCGCGCTTCTGGCCGAGCACCGGGCGACTGCCCTTGGCAGTAATCCAGTACGGATGGTCCTCGGCGACTTCACACACGATCGGCCGCCGCGCGGAGTTCGCGAACAGCAGCCGCTGCATCACCGGATCCTCGAGACTGGCGACCGTGGTCGCTTCGGCCTCGCCCGCAACGGCATCGGACACCGTCCACTGCCGAACATCGACGTCGGCCGTGAGCGTGAAGTCCTGCTCCTTGTCGCCGAACTTGCGCACCAGCTTGCACACGATCGTCTTGCTGTCGATCAGGTGGCCCGCCAGCGGGAACTCGTAGAACAGGCTGCCTTCCTGCAGGCCGGTGAGCCCCGCTTTCTGCAGACGGGCGGCGAGCCAATCGCCGGCCGCGTTGAGTTCGACACTGCCGGTGTCGCGGCCGCCGCGTTCGTCAGACGCGAGCCAGGTGACCGCGGTGCGCACCGCCTCTTCGGTGATCGTTGCGGCTTGCGCGCACAACGGGGCAACGGCGAACAGGGCACCGGCGAGGGCGAAACGCTTCATGGGCGAGGCTCGAGCAACAGGTCGTTCATGGCGCCGTGTCGGTAGCCGAACACGTCGAGGGCAACGAAGGTGTAGCCGGCGGCGCGCAGCCGTTGGCCGAGTTGCAGGCGCAGCTCGAAGGCGCGCGGCAGCTCGTCGCTGCCGACTTCGATACGCGCGAGAGCGTCGTGATGGCGCACGCGAAACTGGCGGAAGCCGAGTTCACGCAGCACGGTCTCGGCCGCTTCGATGCGCGCCAGCACCGCAGCGTCGATCTTCGTGCCGTACGGCACGCGCGACGACAGGCAGGCAAAGCTCGCCTTCTCGGCCGTGCGCAGGCCGTGCGTACGGCTGTAGGCGCGCACATCGGTCTTGGCGAAACCGGCATCGACCAGCGGGGCCTGCACGCCGTGTTCGGCGGCAGCCCGTTGGCCCGGCCGATGGTCGCCGAGGTCGTCGGTGATGGCGCCGTAGACGACGACCCAATCCGCCGGCGCGATCTCGGCGCGACGCTGCGCCACGGTCACGAACAGTTCCTTCTTGCAGAAGTAGCAGCGATCGCCGGCGTTGGCCTGGTAGCCCGGGCGCTCGAGTTCGTGCGTCGGCACCACCACATGCCGCACCGCGAGATCGCGCGCGAGCGCACAGGCCTCGGCGAGTTCGGCGCGCGGCAGCGACGGCGAATCCGCGGTCACCGCGACACAGCGATCCCCGAGCGCCTCGCGGCACGCGTGCAGCAGCGCCGTCGAGTCGACACCGCCCGAGAACGCCACCACGGCACCAGGCAGCCGCAGCAAGTTCGCGCGCAACGTGGCGCACTTCTCCGGCAAGGACAACGCAGCGGTCGCGGGCAACATCGGGCGGCCGTTCTACTTGACCATGCCGTCGTAGACCACCTGGCCATCGATCACGACGAGCAACACCTTCGCGGTCAGCAACTCCGCCTCGCTGCAGGTGCGCAGGTCGCGATCCCACACCGTGAAGTCGGCGCGTTTGCCGATTTCGACGGTGCCGAGGTGCTTTTCCGAATGCATGCCGTAGGCCGCGTGCAGCGTGAAGCCGCGCAGCGTCTGTTCGCGCGACAACTTCTGGTCCGGCCGCCAGCCACCCTCAGGGCCGCCCTGTTCGCTGCGCGTCGTCACCGCCGCGAACAGGCCCTTGCGCGGGTCGACCGACTCGACCGGGAAGTCGCTGCCGAACGGCACCACGACGCCGCGCCCGTGGAAGGTCCGCCACGCGTACGCGCGCAACACCCGTTCCGGCCCGAGCCGCTCGGTCGCCCACGGCATGTCCGAAGTCAGGTGCGTCGGCTGCATCGACGGCAGCACCGACAGGTCGTCGAACCGCGCGAAATCGGCCGCGGCGATCACCTGCGCGTGTTCGATGCGGAAGCGCAGCGGGTGGATGCCGCCGACGACGTCGACCTCGGCGTAGGCGTTGAGCACGGTGCGGATGGCTGCATCGCCGATCGCATGCACGCACAACTGCATGCCGTTCTCGGCGCACCGTTGCGCCAGTTCGAGCACCGCACCCTTGGGCATCATCGCGAGGCCACGATGGCGCGGCCGGTCGGCGTACTCTTCGAGCAGCGCCGCACCGCGCGAACCGAGCGCGCCGTCGGAGTAGCCCTTTACGGCGCGCACGACGATGCGGGCGTCGCTGGTCTGCCAGGGGCCGCGCGCGATCAGTTCCCGTTCGCTCGCCGCCAGCATCACGTAGGTGCGCAGCTTCCAACGGCCTTCCTTGTGCAGCGCCACCATCTGCTCGAGCACTCCCTTGCTGACCCCGGCGTCGTGCACGCAGGTGAGACCGTGGCGCAGGCACTCGTCGTGCGCCAGCAACAGGCGGGTGCGCACCTGGTCCGCCGCCATCGACGGCACCGGCACCGCGGACATCGCCCCATCGATCAGCACGCCGGTCGGTTCGCCGGCTTCGTCGCGCAGGATCTCGCCCCCGCTGGGATCCGCGGTGGTCCGGGTGATGTTGGCGCCCTGCAGCACGAGCAGGTTGGCGAGGCCGGCGTGGCCGTCGATGCGCGTGAACCACACCGGATGGTCCGGCACCGCCGCCGACAGTTCGCGATGGTGCGGCAGCGCGCGCTGGCCTTCGGGCCAGTCGTTCTGGTCCCAGCCGCGACCGAGCACCCAGCTGCCCTTCGGCAGCTTCGCCGCGGCAGCGCGGGCCTTCTCGACCACCTGCGCAAACGACGTGGTGCCGACGAGGTCGACTTCGACGAGCGAAGTGCCAAGACCCAGCAGATGGCCGTGCGCATCCTGCATGCCCGGCATCAGGAAGGCGCCGGCCGGCAGTTCGACGCGGCGCGCGTCGATGGCGGGATCGAGGCGTTCGCCGGCGACGATGCGACCAGAACGCGCCGACACGCCGCCTGGCCAATCGACGTTCGTGCCGGTGAACACCGTGGCCCCGGTCAGCAGCACGTTGCCGCTGGTTTGCGGCGGCAGCGCGGCAGGTTCCTGGGGCGATGCGGAGGCGACGAACGCGACGACGAACGCGGCGAACATGCCCGCGATGCTACGTCACACTTCGTCCGGTGCGCAGCGGATCTCCGCGTCGGCGGTGAAGATGGAACGGCGCCGCACTCGCCCCGCCGGCACGCGGGCGCCGGGGAACAGCAGGCACTCGGTCAGTTCACAACCCTCGCCGACTTCGGCCCCCGCCATCGCCACGCTGCGCACCAGCTTGCTGCCGCGCGCGACCACGACGTCGTTGGCCACCCACTCCGGTTGCTTGCTCTGCGCCAGCAACAGCAGGTTGAGCTCGAGCAGGTCGGCCGGATAGCTGACGTTCATGTCGGCCTTCACCACTTCGGCCGCTTCGACCTTGTAGCCGTCGTCGAGGAAGATCTGGATCGAGTCGGTGATCTCGTACTCGTTGCGCATCGCGGTGCGCGGCGTGCGACGCACGGCGTCGAAGAACGCCTGGTCGAACAGGTAGATGCCGCAGCCCTTCAGGTCGGTGCGCGGGTGCCGCGGCTTCTCGACCACGCGCTGCACGACACCCTGCGCATCGGTCAGCACGATGAAGTTGCGCTTGATCGCTTCGAGGTTCGGCTCGCGCTTGCACGCCAGCACGCCGCCGAGTTGGCCCTTCCGGAAGCGATCGAGCATCGAACCGAGGTTCTCGGTGACGAAGAAGATGTCGCCGAGGAACAGGAAGAATGGCCGATCCACGTGCGCTTCGAGGCGCGACACCGCGTGCGCGATGCCCAGCATCTCCTCCTGCTCGACGTACTTGATGCGCACGCCGTACCGGCTGCCATCGCCGAGCGCGCGCACCACTTCGTGCCCGAGGTGACCGATCACGATCACCACGTCGCGGATGCCCATCTTCTGCATCATCTCGAGCTGGTAGGCCATCAGCGGCTTGCCCAGCACCGGCAGGATGGGCTTTGGCCAATGCTCGGAGAACGGGCGCATGCGCGTGCCTTTGCCGGCCGCGAGGATCACCCCCATCAATTCGCTGGTCATGCGTTCGCTCGTTCGTGCTGCGGCTGCTTGCCGACCGGTGTCACTGCGTGATGTTCTTGACCAGCGACACCCGGTTGGTGACGAGGCTCGTGATCGTCAGGTCCAGACGGCCGTCGCCATCCATGTCCTGCAGCACCGCATCGGAGGCGCCGAAGGTGCCAGGGAACGTCGGCAGCAGCGGGAAGCTGCCGTTGCCGTCGCCCACCATCACGCGGAAATCGCCACTGCGCAGCGACGCCACCAGGATGTCGGCGATGCCGTCGCCGCTGAGGTCCTTCGCCAGCAGCGCCGTCGGCGCCGCACCGGCAGGATACGACTGGCCGGCGAAGCCGCTGGCGTTGCCGAACAGCACCGACACGGTGCCCGAGTTGGCGTTGCTGACGACGAGGTCGGCGCGGCCGTCCCGGTTGAAGTCCGACGTGACCAGGTAGTTCGGCGATTGGCCGACCGGCACCGACAGGAACGTCTCGAACGACGCGCCGAGGTTGCGCAGCACGACGATGTCCGACTGGTTGGCGCGCGACACCGCGAGGTCCTTGCGACCGTCCCCGGTGAAGTCCGCGGCGACCACGTCGACCGGACCACCGCCGAGCATGATCACCGTCTCGACATCGAACACGAACGGCACCGAGGTGCCCGGCACGATGTGCAGGCCGCCGGCGACGTAGTCGCACAGGGCGATGTCCATGTCGGCGTCGCGATCGAAGTCGGCGACCGCGATGCCGAACGGGTAGTCGCCCGAAGCCAGCGTCGCCGGCGAACCGGGCAGCACTTCGAAGGTGTAGACACCGGGCGTCGACAGGTTCCGCAGCAGCTTGACGCCGCCAGGAACGCTGACGACGAGGTCGGTCTTGCCATCGCCGTCGAGGTCGGCCGCTTCGAGCTGGTAGACGGCGAGGCCGACGTCGATCGTGGCTTCGACCGACAACGCCTGCTCGCCCTTGCCGAGGATCGTCAGCCGAGGATCGGCGTTGCTGCCGGTCATCACCTCGAAGTCGCCATCGCCATCGAAGTCCGCACCTTCCGCCCACGCCGCACCCGGCAGGCCGCTGGCGAAGTTGCGCGCGCCGGCGAGCTGGCCATCGCTCTTCGCGAGCCACAGGTTGACGCGATCGCCGCCGCCGGACAACGCGAACAGGTCGGCCTTGCCGTTCTGGTCGAAGTCACCGACGAACGGGCGCAGCGGCAGACCGCTGGAATCGAGCTGGAACTGGGCCCCGACGCCGCCGCCGACGACCTGCGGCGCCACACACATGGTCGCGTTGAACGCGAGGCACGCGCACAGGTCGACGAGCCCGTCGCCGGTCACGTCGGCGATCGTCGCCAACGACGGCTGGTTCGGCACGTTCACGTCGAACGACGTGTAGCCGTAGATCTGCACCGAAGGGCCCGAAGTGCCGTCGTCCAGGAAGAAGTCGGTGATGACGCGGTACTTGTTCGCCGCGAAGCACGCGACCGTGAGGTCGTTCTGGCCATCGCCGCTGAGGTCGCCGAGCGCGACCGCCGCCGGAGCACCAGCAACGTCGAGCTGGCAGAACACCGAACCGAGACCAGGATTCGGGTAGATCTCTTGCGGCAACACCAGGACGCGGTCGAGCGTCGGATCGGCGACGATCAGGTCGCACAGCCCGTCGCCCGTCGCATCGCCCGCGGTGATGTTGAACGCCTGGCCGCCGCCGGGCAGCGCGATCTGCTGGTTGCCGACGAAGGCGCCGTTGCCACCGCCCATGCCGACGAAGATCTCGGGCGCGCCCGGGCGCGACACGGCGACGTCGAGGTTCTGGTCGTCGTCGAAGTCACCGACGGCGACCGCCAGTGCATCGGTGCCCACCGGCAACGAGGCCCCCGCGGTGAAGGTGGCATTGCCGTCGTTGAGCCAGAGGTCGGTCGAGTTCGCGACGCTGCGCACGATGACGAGGTCCTGGTCGCCGTCGTTGTCGAAGTCACCACCCGACATCCAGATCGGCAGGCCGCCGATCATCAGTTCCTGGCCGAGCACGAACGTGGTGCCGTTGCCTTGCAGGATGCGCAGCTCGCCGGTCAGGCTGATCACCGCCATGTCGAGCAAGGTGTCGCCATCGAAGTCGGCGAGGAAGTAGTCCGAGTGCGTCCCGGTGCCGGTCGGAATCTCGATGCGCGTTTCGAAGCGCGGCACGCTGCCGATCACGACTCCAGCGATGTCGCCGCTATGGCGGGCGCACGCGGCGAAGGCGGCGAACGAAAGGAGGGCGAGGGAACGAGGGCTCGGCTTCTTCATGGCGATCAAGGCGGGCAACACGGACGCATTCCGAGTGCGCAGAAGCGTAGCACACGACTTGGGGGAGAGCGCTGCGCCGAAATGCGAACCGAGACCAGCCCCGGCAACGCCACCGGGAAGCCGCCGTGGCACCGGCGGCGCCAATTCTCAGGCCGTCTCTGGCGAAAGGTAGCTGCGGGCCCGCAGCACGTAGTGCCGCGACCGCCATCGCATCGACTCCATTTCGTCCTCGGTGACCTGCCGCACGATGCGGCCGGGCATGCCGAGCACCACCGACCGCGGCGGGATCACCGCGTTCTCCTTGATCAGGGCACCGGCCCCGACCAACGAGTATTCGCCGATGCGGGCGCCGCCGAGCACGATCGACCCCATGCCGACCAGCGCATAGTCGCCGATCTCGACCCCGTGCACGATCACGCCGTGGCCGATGGTGACGCCCTTGCCGATGCGCAACGGCGCGCCGATGTCGACGTGCACGCAGGTGTTGTCCTGCACGTTGCTCTCGTCGCCGATCTCGACCCACGAATCGTCGCCGCGGATGGTGACGCCAAACCAGATGCCGACGTCGCGGCCGAGGCGCACGTCGCCGACCACGGTGGCGTTGTCGGCAACCATCGCGCCGCCGCGGCGGCGCAAGCGACCGACCATGTCGGGGTGGACCAGGAACTCGCGCATCTCGGGATTCATCGGCGGTAGAGCCAGTCTAGGGTGTCGGGCCAGAGCACGTGGACGGCGACGGTGATGCTGTTGTGCAGGGCGTGCGCCAGCATCGCTGCGGAAAGGCCGCGATGCACGGCGAGCCAGCCGAAGATGATGCCGAGCACGCCGGTCGGGAGCGCGTATTCGACCCCGTGGCCCAATCCGAACACCGCGGCGCTGGTGGCGATCGCGGCGCGGTTCCCCATGGGCTGCAGCAAGGCGCCGAGCAAGTAACCGCGGAACACAACCTCCTCGGCGAACGGAGCGGCGAGCGTGATCACCAAAACGACCAACCAGTAGCCCGGGCGCGCGAACTCCGCCGCGACGACGTAGTCGAGCTGTCGCTGCGGCACGATCGAAACCACCCACAGGTAGCCGACGAGCAGCAGAACCCACGGCAGCAGCCACGTGGCATAAACCCGCACCGCCGCCACAACCTGCACCGGCCGCAGCGGCATCGCGGTCGGCAAGCGCCACGCCAACACCGCGACGAACAGCGCACTGACGAGCAGGGCCACGCAACTGCCTTCGACGTTCTCGGCAAGCGTCGGCGCCGCCGGCACGAAACCCCACGCCCGCAAAGCCTCCCAAACAACCAGGGGCCCCACCGACAGCGCCACCATGCCGAGCAGGAAGCGCACCGCCAGGATCGACGACGGGATCGGCACCGTCTACTCGCCAGCGATCACGCCTGACGTCGGCGACGACGCCGACGCGTAGAGCTTCTTGCCGATGCGACCGGCCAGGAACGCGTCGCGGCCCGCTTCGGCCGCCGCCTTCATCGCGCGCGCCATGCGCACCGGTTCTTTGGCCAGCGCGACGCCGGTGTTGAGCAACACGCCGTGCGCGCCGAGTTCGAACGCGATCGTCACGTCGCTGGCGGTGCCG
>SXGT01539154.1_pt1 | contig 10312 bp, 9 predicted proteins | sample 3176221 | NCBI WGS metagenome assembly SXGT01 (sample SAMN11356862, study PRJNA531348) | freshwater metagenome | isolation source: freshwater sample F1-120 | place: China: Fuxian Lake, Yuxi | collected 2017-12-25
AATCGAGGACGTCCTGGCCATGCATCCGGGCGTGCTGGAGTCGGCGGCGGTGGGTGTGCCGGATGACAAGACCGGAGAAGCGATCAAGATTTTCGTCGTCAAAAAGGATCCGGAGCTGACGGAAGCCTCGATCATCGAGCACTGCCGCGCCCATCTCACCGGCTACAAGATACCGCGCCACATTGCCTTCCGCAGCGAGTTGCCGAAGACCAACGTCGGCACGATTCTGCGCCGACAGTTGCGCGACGAGAAAGCCTGACGGCGGCACGTCCAGCGGATACCCCGGCGCGTATAGCAAGGAGCTTCAACCATGAGCGAAATACGCGTCGTCCGTCCGCATCACACCACTCTGAAGAAGGCCCTAAAGGGGGCCGAACACATCGCCGAGGAACTCGGCGAGGAATTCTCGCTGACCCACGAGTGGGACGGCCAGACGCTCAACTTCCATCGCCTCGGCGTCGAAGGCTTCATCGAGGTCGGCAAGAAGGACATCGAGGTCTACGTCAAGCTCGGCTTCCTGCTCTCGGCGCTGAAGCCGCGCATCGAGCACGAGATCAACCGCTTCTGCGACGAGAACTTCGGCCCGGCCTGAAAGTTATGTCTCCGGCAAAGCCGGAGACGGTATCCCTTGCGGACGGCGCCGACGACGCCCCGAAGAAAGTCCCCTTGGAGGAAACGGCGCCGGGTTGACTCAGTCCTTCAGCGATTTCACCAGGTCGATGTACTGCTGCATCGCGTCCTCGGAAGCGGTACCCTTGACCGCGGCCCAAGCGTCATACTTCGCGCGGCCGACCATGTCGGTAAAGCCGGGGCGCTTGCCCTCCACGTCGCCCTCGCTGCCCTGCTTGTAAAGCGCGTAGAGCTGCAACAGTACGTCGTTGGAGGGCCGCTCGGGAAGCTTCTTGGAATCGGCCGCTGCCGCTTCGAACTTCTTCTTGAGATTGCTCATGTCGTCGTCACCGTCAAGTAGGGGTCGCCCGGATTGGGCTTCGAATATTATATGTCCCGGCAATAGGCGGGGACGGTATCCTCACGATATGTCTCGGCATTTTGCCGGGACGGTATCCTCGCGATACGTCTCGACATTTCGCCGGGACGGTATCCATGCGATATGTCCGCACACTTGAGGACGATGACGATGCTCCGACGCGAAAAGATGTCCGCCGTGGATACGGCCTGGCTGCGCATGGACCGGCCGACGAATTTGATGATGATCCTTGGCGTTATGGTCTTTGCCCGGCGCATGGATTTTGATCGCCTGCGCAACACTATCGCGGCACGGCTGGTGGGGCGTTATCGGCGTTTCCGCCAGTGTGCGGTGCAGGAAGTCGGCGGCGCCTTCTGGGAAGACGATCCCGACTTCGACATCGATGCCCACCTTCGCCGCCGCGCCCTGCCCCAGGGCTCGGGCAAGGCGGCGCTGCAGGCGCTGGCCGGCGAACTCGCGGTGCAGCCCTTGAACCCGGGCAAGCCGCTGTGGCGCTTCGACCTGATCGAGGACTACGAAGGCGGCTCGGCGATGGTGGTTCGCATCCACCACAGCATTGCCGATGGCATCGCCCTGGTCGGTGTCGTGCTCTCGCTCACCGACCTGTCGCCGGACGCACCGCCGCAAAAACCCCCGCAGGCGTCTAATGACGACGAAGGCGAGGTCGACGAGCCCTCGCGCGGCCTGCTCGAAACCCTGGCCGAGGCGCTGGGCTCGGCCTTCCATGCCGGAAGCGACCTGGGCAGCAAGGCGCTGACGCTGGCACAGGATCCCGACCGACTGCAAACCTATGGCCAGTATGGCATCGGCCTACTGGCCGAACTCGCCAAGCTGCTGGCCATGCCTCCCGATTCGCCGACCAGCCTCAAGGGCCACACCGGCACCGTGAAGCGTGTGGCCTGGTCCGATCCAATGCCGCTCGGCGAAGTCAAGGCACTGGGCAAGGCGCTCGGCTGCTCGGTCAATGACGTGCTGCTCTCGGCTGTGGCCGGCGCCTTCCGCGCCTACCTGCAACAGAAGGGCGAAAGCGTAGCCGGCGTCGAGGTGCGCGCGATGGTACCGGTGAACCTGCGCTCTGCGCGCGATGAGGGAACGCTGGGCAACCGCTTCGGTCTGGTCACGCTGTCGTTGCCGATCTGGGAGGCCAATCCCTTCGCCAGGCTGTTCCTGGTGCGCGAACGCATGAACGAACTCAAGCACTCCTTCCAGCCGCCGCTGACGCTGGGCGTGCTCGCCGCTGGCGGTCTGGCGCCCAAGCTGGTGCAGCAGGCTTTCCTCGACATGCTGGCGGCCAAGGCCAGCGCGGTGATGACCAACGTACCGGGGCCGAAGCAGCCGCTTTACCTGGCCGGCAACCGACTGGACCAGTGCATGTTCTGGGTGCCGCAGTCGGGCGATATCGGCGTCGGAATCTCCATCCTCAGCTACAACGATGCGGTGCAGTTTAGCCTGATCAGCGACCGCCATTTCATTCCTGACCCCGAGACCGTCGCACCGCTGTTCGCCGCCGAATTCGAAAAGATGATGCTGGCGCTGCTGATGCTGGAATGGGATCAGCCGGTCGATCCGATCCTGGCCGAGGAAAAACTCTTCGGTCGCCGCATCACCGGGGTGCCGGCAGCGGCACCGCGCAAACCGGCACGGCGCAAGGCCGCGCCAAGGTCGCCCATCGCAGCCACCGTGTCGCCAGCGCCGTCCGCAGGGGATATGGACTCCGGCTCCGCCGGAGACCCAACTCCCAGGCCCACCACTGTGCGGCGGATACCGAAGCGCTTCAGGACGTAGGAGCTGACTCCTACAGACTCACTCTTCCTCCAGCTCCGACTTCGCCAGCTCGACGTCGAGCTTTTCCATGGCCTCGGCCGGGACCGCCGCAGCGGCCTTCTCGTAGAGATCGACGGCGTCGTCCATGCGCTTGTCGCCGAACAGCAGGACCAGCGCATTGGCGTATTCGACGCGAGCGATCGCCGAATCCGGCAACAGTTTCAATGCCGTCTCGAAGTGCTTGACGGCGATTTCCCGGCTCGCCCCGTAGGTCAGCTTGGCCACCATGGCGCCCATCTTGTCCACCACCTCGGCATGGTAGGCACCCAGCGCGCTATGGGCCTCCGCATGTTTCGGCTCGAGCCGCAGGGTCGCTTCCAACGCTGCCTTGATCCGGCCGCCGAGACCATCCGTCAGGGCCTTGAGCACCGAGATGCCCTGGCTGTAGCGGCCCAAGGCGTAAGCCTGAAAATAATGTCCATTTACGTTCTTCGGCTGCGCCCGCTGCAGCTCCTCGCAGCGCGCGGCAATCGCCTGGAACAGCTCCAGCTTGCGCCGCTCATCGTCTTCGAGGTAGGTGGCATGGATCATGGCGGCCTTGTTGGCGGCGTTGTAGCCATCCAGTCCGGCCGCCAGCCCCGCCTCGCAGGCGGCATGAAACTCGCCTTGATGATAGAGCCGCCATGCCTCCTGGACGGCAGGGTCGGCGGGGAAGGGTTCGCGATCCCCGCAGTGCAGGCGCTCCCAGTTCTTCTTCAGTGCCGCACCGGCGTAAACAAAAGTCTTGTCCGCATGCGGAAACATTTTCCAGGCCCGCTTTGCCGTGGTGGTACTCATCGTGTTCTCAGTCGGTCAGGTAGTTCTTCGACAATTCCTCGAACAGCTTGCGCGAGCGTCCCACCAGGTAGGGCGCCGCCAGCGCCATGACCTGGAACGCCCCGCGCGACAGGCTGTTGGCGTCGATCTTCTTGCGTGGATCGCTGACGAACTCGAAGGACAGCCAGTAGGTCGCCACTACCGTCATGTTGGTCGCCAGCGCCTGGATCTCGGCCGGTGTCGCCCGCATGTCGCCGGTCGCCACCAGGCCCTTGCAGATCGCCGTCGCGGTGCTGACCTTGCGCGCCACGATGCGCTTGAAGTGGGTTTCCAGCAGGCGGTTGCGCGACAACAGTTCGTTGATGTCGCGGTAGAGGAAGCGGAATTTCCAGATCGCCTCGAAGATCAGGTGCAGGAAAAGCCAGATGTCCTCGACGTTCGGCGCCCGCCTTGCCGGCGCAGCCAGGGTGTCCTCGATGTCGCGCTCGAAGTCGGCGAACAGCGACTCGATGATCTCGTCCTTGTTGTGGAAATGGTAGTAAAGGTTGCCCGGGCTGATGCCCATCTCGTCGGAAATCAGCTGCGTCGTGACGTTCGGCTCGCCGAAGTCGTTGAACAGCAGCAGCGAGGTTTCGAGGATGCGCTCGCGGGTGCGGCGCTTGGGCTTTCTTTCCATCAATCACCACTTTCAAGCAATGAACCCAGAATAGCAGAAAGCACGCGACGGACCTTCAGCCGGGCCGCTTCATGCCGTCCGGGGCTTGCGCTGCATGCGCCGCACCGCCCGGGCGAGATCATCGAGCGTGTCGGACAGACGCAGCGCGGTCAGCCCCATGTTCCTGGCGCGATGACGCCTTAGCTGCCCCATGCATCGCGCCAGGGAACGGTGCGGATCGCGGAGGACGCCGAGGTTAATTGTGATGCCATGGCGCGCCAGCTTCGGCGCCAGTTCGACATGGCGCCGCAGAAGTTCCTCCCGCGTCTTGCGGTAGGCCTGCTCGGACAGCCGCTTGCGGTCGGCATAGCTGAAGATGTTGGTGAAGAACATGTCGGCATCGTCGCGCCCGGGCTCGAACAGGATGACGTCGGCGTCCTTGTACTCGATGTCGTACTTGGCCAGCCCGGTTTTCATGCGCGAATAGATGATGGCGCGGAATGTCTGCGCCAGGACCACGGGCAGGCCGCCGTCGACCAGCTTGCGCTGCTTGAGGTGCCGTTCATGCGCGGCGTGCCTGGCGTCGAAGGGTACCAGGGGATTGATGCAGATCACCAGCCGCGCGCCGGCCTTGAGGGCGACGGACGCATGCAGCGTCTTCTTCAGCGCGCCATCGACGTACCAACGGCCGTCGATTTCAACCGGCGGATACAGGCCGGGCAAGGCCGCACTGGCCTTGATCGCGGTGGCGATCGGCACATGCTCGTAGCCCGTGGTGCCAAAGGCGACCGACGTCCCCGAATCGAGATCGGTGGCAACCAGGAATAGCGGCTTCCTGATCCGGCGGAAGTCGTTGCTCAGTCCGGGCAGGGAAAACAGCCGTCCCAGGAAATCGTCGATGCCGGCATTGTCGAACACCCCGGTTGGAATTGCCCGCGACAGCCGCTCGAACGAGGCCAGGAAATCCCGCTGCAGGGGCTTGCGAAGATAGTCGCGCAGGGATTCAAACAACAGCGACGGCAGTTGGGCGGCGCGCCGGGCGAATTCGCCGACGGCCGGCTTCAGCAGCATCTCCGGTTCGAAGGGAACCTCGGCCGAATCGCTGTCGATGAACATCCGGTACAAATAGGATGGGCTCAAGCCATTGGCCAGACCGGCGGCGATGAAGCTGCCGGCACTGACACCGACATAGGCATCGAGATCGTTGAAGTCGAAGCCGTCCAGCGCCTCGGACAGCGCCATCAGGACTCCGATTTCATAGACGGCTCCCAACGGGCCGCCACCCGCCAAGGCAAGGGCTGCCTTTCGCTGCCGCTTTGTCGGGCTCATTTCAGCGCACCCCGCCGGCAGCCGTCAGGCCCGGCACGCAATGAAACGTCAGGCCGCCGCCTTGGGAGAAGCCTTCGCCGCCTTGGGCGCCGCACGACGCATCGGCTTTGCCGCGGCTACCGCCTTAGGCGCCTTGGCAGCGGCACGGTTCAGCTTCTCGACCTCGGCCGTAAGCTCGGCCACGCGCTTGGCCAGCTGCGCCACGTCATCCCTGGTCGGCACACCGAGGCTGTTGAGCGAGCGCGCTACGCGGTTCTCGAACACCTGCTCCAGCTTGTCCCAGGTGCCGGTGGCCTTGGCGGCCATTTCGGTCACCTTGTCTTCGGTCACCTTGCGGGTCTTCTTCTGGATCGCTTCGCCCTCGCGGATCAGCGCGTCATACACCCGGGTGCCCTCTTCCTGGGCCTTCGAAAACGCGCCGAGGCCGGCCAGCCAGATCTGCTCTGCCGAATCACGGATAGTGGCGGAAAGCTGGCTGTCTATGCCAACGGACTTGAGTTTCTTTACCACGAGTTTCTTGACCATGAAATTCTCCAAAGTTGACTTGACCGCGACTGCTGCCTCGCCACGCTTAAGCCGGCGGGCGCCCAGTGCCACACAGGAAGTCTAGCGGTCGGGTTTAGAGAAGTCACACTAATGTCCCGGGGGGCACCCCGGGACAAGACGCTGCGCCGCGCGCGCGGGAGCCTAGGCTGCGGTTTTCTTTTTAGCGGCCGGCTTGGCGGCGGCCTTTTTGCCAGGCGCCTTGGTTGCAACCGCTTTCTTCGATGCAACCGCTTTCTTCGGTGCAACCGCTTTCTTCGGTGCGGCCGCTTTCTTCGGTGCAACCGCTTTCTTCGGTGCGGCCGCTTTCTTCGGTGCGGCCGCGACCTTGGCGGATGCCGCCTTCACCGCGACCTTCCTCGCTGCGGCCTTCTTTGGCGCAGGCTTTTCCGCCACGCCAGTCCTTGCCGCCGCCTTCTTTGCCGCCGGCTTCTTCGGCGCGGCCATGGTGGGCGCAGCGCCGCTCGAACCCTTCCATGTCAGCCGGGCCTTCTTCGCCAGGGCGACGACCTTTGCAATGTCCTCATCGGAGTACACACCCTTCACGCCGGAAATCGCCGCCAACTTCATGCCGTGCTTGATGCCGAGCTTGTAGATCTCCTTGACCTTCTCCCATTCGGTGTCGCGACCGATGGTGAATACCTCGAAGCGGCCTTCCAGCGCCAGCACGATGGTCTCCGCCAGGCAGGCGTAGATCACGTTCTTCGGCAGGCCGATCGACTTCATGCCCTTGACAGGGGTCGGCAGTTCAATCTCGCCCGACTCGATCACCAGCACGTCCGGACGCTTGGCCACCTCCGAGGGCGGCAGGTCGAGCGGGCGCGCGACATCGGTGATCACGCAGCCCGGCTTGACCTTGGTGATGTCGAGGATCTTCTTGCCGGCACCCGAGGTCGAGGTGACGATCATGTCCATCTCGCCCAGCAGGCTGTCGTAATCCGTCGACGAGATGACCTTGGCGTCCGGCGTGTCCTGCAGGATCGAATCGCGAAGCTCGTTGAGTTTTTTGATGTCGCGCCCGGCGATCACGACTTCGTCGAAGGCCATCGCCAGGAGGCGGGCGCTGACCGAACCGATGGAGCCGGTGGCGCCGATCACCATGGTCTTGGCGGGCACCCGCCTGGAATCCCTGCTCGGCTTGATCAGTCCCATGCGGCGCATGGCGTCGGCCGCCGCCCACAGCGCTCCGGACGCGGAATAGCTGTTGCCGGTGGTGATCGGGATGCTGGCGCGGCGTGCCACGGTGATGCCGGCGTCGCCGACCACCTTGGTGAACGCGCCCAGGCCCATGATCTGGGCGCCGAGGCCCTCGGCGATCTTCGCCGCGTGAAGCAGACGCCGATAGGTGAACTCGGGGCTGTGCGAGAGCATTTCCTTGGGTGTGCCACCTACCGAAATCAGCCAGCCTTCGGCCTCAGCGCCGCTGGGCGAGACGATGTTGCTCATCTTGCAATACACCATCGGTGGCATGTAGGCAGCCAGTGTCTCCACCTTGTCCATGATGAACTTCGGCGTGCCCCTGGGCAGCGGGAAGCCCTTCTTGATGTACTCCTGGCTCAGCGGATGGACGACGAAGGCGAAGCGGCGGATGTTGCGGAATTGCCCGGTGGGATGCAGCAGGCGCGGCTTGATGTCGAGCTCGTGGAGGATTTCCTCGAAATCGTGATCGGTGAGCTCGGACTCCGCCTTGCCGGTGGCCGCCAGGATCATGGCTGTGATGGTACTGATGCCGACCACCTGGTCGAAGAGTTTCGGCGTGACATCCACAGCCAGATTGACCTTGTGTTTGGCGAAGAAGGCAAAGGCCTCGTCATCAACGGCCGAGGTGATCAGTGTCTTGCCCTCCAGGTTGCCGCCGGCAGCCACCGCCTGGATTTCGCGGAAGGTGCCGACGATGACATGCGACTTGGCCACGGCATTCGCGACGATCTTGTTCTTCAGTGTGCCAAGGACGGACTTCACGAATTCCCCGGGCACACCGTCGGGAAGGAGTTCCTTGCCCTTGGCGAAGAGCTCGAGCTGGTCCAGCGAACTCAGCAGCACCGGGGAAGCCGCATGGAATACCGGATCGGCGAAACTCAAATTCCTGGTGTAATCGGACAGTGCGACCGCCATGTCGTAGTTGCGCATGCCGGACAGGAACAGGATCAGGTTGTTGTTGAAGTAATGACCCAGTTCCCGCTGCACGTGGCGGACGGCTCGCACCTGCAGCAGCCGGCGCAGGCTGGCGCCGGTGGTCACCGGCACGCGCGTGACGACCTGCATCAGGTGCTGCGACTTCTTGTTGATGATCGTGCGCAGGCCGACGTGGTAGTGGTCGGGCATGTCGCTCAGGGCGATGGCGTCGGCATTGGCCTGCTGACGCCGCATCAGCTCCCAGGCCTTGCTGCTGTCCTTGTCGGCGCCAAAGCGCCGCACCTGGAATTCCTGGCCGAGAAACTTCGTCTTGAACTCGAAATCCTTCTTCGATGACCCCAGGGTCACGGTTACGACTTTTTTCATCACATCGATCCTCTTCTGTTGTCTTATCCGCTTTCAGCGAGACGCGGCGATAACGGGCATCAGTCCGGCTTTTTTGCGCGCGGGGCCGGCTTCTTTGGCGACGCGGTCGGCTTCTTCGGCGACACGGCCGGCTTCTTCGCCGCAGCGGCCGGTTTCCTTGGCGATACCTCAGGTTTTATTGCTGCGGCGTCCGGCGGCAGCACCTGGCGGATCAGGTCCTCGCACTGCACCTGAGTCATGTATCGCGGCACCGGATAGCCGGTGTGGGCTTCGCGGCAGGCGGCCTCCGCCAACTTCGGGATGTCGGACGCCTTCAGCGCGGCAAGGAAGCTCGGTATTCCGAGGTCGCGATTGAGTTGCACCACGGCGTCAAGGAATTTTTCAGCCAGGGCGTCTTCGCCTTCGCTTTCCTTGCCCAGTTTGGCGCGCACCGCCAGCAAAGCCAGGCGGTCGGTGACGGCCGGCAGGGAATACTTGAGCACCAGCGGCAGCATGATGGCGTTGGCCAGGCCGTGCGGCGTGTGGTAGCGGCCGCCGAACTGGTGGGCGATGGCATGCACATAGCCGACATTGGCCCGCGTGAAGGCAAGCCCCGCATAGGTGGCAGCAAGGGCCATCTTCTCGCGCGCGGCAAGATTCTTGCCGTCGCTGTAAGCCACGCGCAGGTTGTCAAAGATCAGGCCGACGGCGGACAGGGCCATGTCATCCGTGTAGGGATTTGCCCACTGTCCGATGAAGGATTCGATGGCGTGGGTCAGCGCGTCGATGCCGGTCGCGGCGGTGATGTGTGGTGGCAACCCGGTCATCAGGCAGGGGTCGAGCGCCGCCATCTTCGGCACCAGGCGCGTGTCGACGATCACCAGCTTGGCCTGCCGTTCCGGGTCCGAGATCACCGCAGCGACCGTGACTTCCGAGCCGGTGCCGGCGGTGGTGGGAACGGCATAGATCTTGACCGGCGTGCTCAGACCCTTGAAATAGCCGGCCAGCTCGCGCAGCGATTTGCCGGGATTGGATACCGCCGCGGCAATGGCTTTCGACGCGTCCATGGAGGACCCGCCGCCGAAGGCGACGATGGCATCACAGTCATGCGCGTTGTAGAAATCGATGCCTTCTTCGATCAGCGGGATCGGTGCGTCAGGTGTGATGGCATCGAACACCACGTACTGCGCGCCTCCCTCCGTCAGGGCCCTGGTCAGGTCGTCGAGCAGGCCGAGCTTGGAGATGATGCTGTCGGTGACGATGAGGATCTTGCTATGGCCGAAGCCGGCGATGGTTTGTCCCAGCCGGCCGCTGGCCCCCGGCCCGACCAGGATCGTCGGCTGCGGTATGGGCAGGAAGCGCACGGCCAGCCCGGCGCCCTTCATCGCGGCACCCAGTGCCGAGGTACGTAGTGAATCGCTGATGAAATCCGATATCAAGGGAACTCTCCTCCAAGACAACCGCCCGCCTGGTCAATCCCCGTGTTGAAGCCAGGGATCACTCTCCCGAACTTTGAACTCTAACATCCATCATCGGCTTGCGCGACCCATAACCGCCGCCGGATGCAGGCTGGCCGGGCCCCCCGCGGCGATTTCCCGCCGGATGCCGCATCAGCCTGCGCGCGCCGCATCGCTGCGTATCATTTCCAAGCCCTCTAGCACCACACCCATGTAGCGCGGGCAGGCAACGGTATCCTCCACACGTACAGAAAGACTCTTTCCTGTTCCTGCGCTCAC
>SXGT01773096.1_pt1 | contig 10312 bp, 9 predicted proteins | sample 3176221 | NCBI WGS metagenome assembly SXGT01 (sample SAMN11356862, study PRJNA531348) | freshwater metagenome | isolation source: freshwater sample F1-120 | place: China: Fuxian Lake, Yuxi | collected 2017-12-25
GCGCAACTCGGCGAGGAACGCGCCGAGGCCGATCCCGACGGCGAGTGCGAGGCCGAGCGCCGCAGGGACGAGCACGCCTTCCACCGGCGGCAGCGGGAGGTCGATCGAGAGGCGACCGGGGAGGTAGGCGAGTGCGAAGGCGACGACTGCCAGCATCCAGCCGCGCACGGCCCAGGCGAAGCGTTCGCCGGTCGCGACGACGAGCGGCAACGCCGCCGCCGCGAGTGCCAACAGCGGGACGACACCGGCGCCCGCCGGGCCGGTGCGGAACGCGAGGAGATCCAGAGGATCGACGGCCGGACGCGGCCGCAGCCCGAGCGTGCCCGCTTCGGCACCGAGCAGCGATCCCGACCAGGGCCACAACAACACGAAGGAGCCGGCGAGCGTTCCGGCCGCCGCGAGCGCGACTCGCGCGGAGGCTCGGATCCCACCGTCGTTGCCTCGACCCGCGAACGGTACGGCCAGCAGCATCGCGACGGCGATCGCAGCCGGGAACAGCGCCGCGTACGGGGCGACCGACGCCGCGAGCGCCGTCAGCACGACGAGCCCGGCGAACGTGCGCAGGCGAGTCGCGCGGTCGAGGCCGGAGGCTGCGAGCGAACAGCATCGCCGCGCGATGAACGGCGCGAGCGCGAAGAAGACGATCGCGCCGAGATCGGTGTCGGCGTACGCGTTGCGCAGGAGTGGCGCTCCGGCATATACGACCATCGCCGCGACGGCGGGGAGCGGACGCGCCGCGAGCGGCCGCGCGAGTCGGTACGCACCGAGCGCACCGAGCGGGCCGGCACCGAACACGATCGCGGTGCGGCCGAGATCGGCGTCGCCGAACACGAGGCTCGATACCGAGCCGAACAATCCGAGTGCCGCGGGAGCCGGCGAGGCGCTGCCGAGTCCGACGAACCGCCAGCGCCCGCCCCAGGCGCCGAGCAGGTCGTGTGCGCCCGGCCACGCCTGGAAGCCCCGGACGCTCGGGACCCCCGCGGTGACGAACCGCCGCGCACCGATCAATAGCAATCCGACGAACACCAGCCCCGCGATCACATCGGGGCTGCGAAGCGCAGCACGGAACTCGCCGAACGCGTCGCGCGCTGCGACCGTCGCCCCGTCGAGACGTGCGTTGTGGTGTCGTCGTCGGATGACCACGGCGCGCGCCCGAGCGCTCCCGCGCACCATGAACGCACGGATCTCGCGGTCGTCGACACGCCGAAGCGTCTGCGCCGCGGCGCGAGCATCGCGATGCGCGCGTCCGGTGAGCAGCGCGCCGAACCAGCCGGAGAGCAATGCCCGCGCGGCGCGGGCACGCCGGGTCGCGAGGTAACCGATCGCCTCGCCGACCACGAGCACCGTCGCCATCGGGAGGACCCAGACGAGCGCGGGACCCGAATACAACTTGAGAATGACGCGAGCGCGAGCCCTCGTGGCGGCGGTGAGCGAGTCGACCCGCGTGTCGGGCCGGGCCGCCGCTCGGCGCGTGCGCGCGACGCGAGCGTCGGGCACGACGAGGACGCGAGCGCCCGCGAGACGAGCACGCCAACAGAGGTCGAGGTCCTCGAACCCCGGAGCGCACGCCGGGTCGAAACCGCCGAGCTCGAAGAACAGGTCGGAGCGCACGAGCAGCGCCGCCGTGGACACGAAGAACACGTCGCGCACCGCGTCGTGTTGTTCCTGATCGACCTCGCCGGGATCGATCCCGGTGAACGGAACGCCGTAGTGGTCGACGGCCAACCCGACCTCGACGAGCACGTCGCGCTCGTCGCGATCGACCACCTTGGGCCCACAGACCGCGGCGTTCGAGCGATAGGCCTCCTCGACGAGGACTCCGATCGCTCGAGGGTCGACCTCGACGTCGTCGCCGACGAAGCACAGGAAGGTCGCACCCTCCACGGTGGTCAACACGTCGTTGGCGGCGCTCACCCGATCGGGCGGCCCGTCGAGGGCCCGGACCAGCGCCGAGGGGGCAGCCTCGGCCACCCGCGCACGCCGCTCGACCCGTCCGGCTTCGGGGCCGGCGTCGAGCACGAGGATGGTGAGGGAGGGGTAGTCCTGAGCGGCCAGTGAGGCGAGGCACGATTCGAGTTCCGGGCCCCCCTCGGTCACCACCGCGGCGACGACGGCCGGAGCGTCGGTGCGCGAGCCGTGGTGGTCCGGCGTCTCCATGAGGGGCCCGAGGCTACTCGGGAGCCGTGCGCCACCGGCCACGTGCGTCGATTCACAAGTGCTTGCAATAGTTAGCAAGAGCTGCTACGTTGCAAGCACGTGCGGCATCGGCCGCAGCGATCCCCTACCCATGACGAGGGAGTGCACCATGGCCACCGACGCCACCCCCAAGAGCACCAAGTCCGCCGGCACCACCGCAACCGCGAGCAAGACCGCAGGCAAGACCGCCACGACGCCTCGGCTCCGCAGCGCCGGCACCGACCAGAGCGCCTTCGACGTGCGCCGCTCGGTCACCGACGCCGGCTACATCGCCGTCGGCATCGGTGTGCTCGGCCTGCAACAGGTCCAGGCCCAGCGCAGCAAGGTCCAGGTCCAGCGCAGCAAGGTCCAGGCCCGCATCGAAGCGGCGCTGCAGGAGCACGTCGAGACGCTCGTCGAACAGCTCCAGGGGCTCCCGAGCAAGGTCAGCGAGCGCATCGGCGAGCAGCTCAAGGCGATCGACCTCACCCACCGTCTCGACGACGCCCGCGTTCGCGCCTCGGAGTTCGGCGAGCAGACCCGCACCCGGGTCGCGCCCATCGTCGACGGGCTCCAGACCCGCGTCGACGCGTTGCCCGACCCGCTGCCCAAGGCGGCAGCGCCAGTCGTGAAGGCCGCGCGGCAGCTCATCAGCGCCTGACACGGTCCCAACAGCACCGAGGTCGAGGGCACCGGTCACGAACCGGTGCCCTCGCCGCGCGGCGGCCGTCCTAGCCTGCGCGCCGTGATCACCGCGCTCGCCGGAGGAGTCGGCGCCGCCAAGTTCCTCGCGGGGCTCGTCCGCGCGGTCCCGCCCGAATCGGTGACCGCGATCGTCAACGTGGCCGACGACGACACCTTCCACGGGCTCCACGTCTCGCCGGATCTCGACTCGGTGACCTACGCGCTCGCCGGCGTCAACAACGCGGCGCTGGGGTGGGGGCGCGCCGACGAGTCGTTCCGCACGATCGACGAACTCGACCGATTCGGTTCCGACACGTGGTTCCGGCTCGGCGACCTCGATCTCGCCACGCACCTCTACCGCACCGAACAGCTCCGCGCCGGACGACCACTGAGCGCCGTGACGGTCGCCATCGCAGAGGGATTCGGGATCCGCACACGCCTGTTGCCGGTCACCGACGATCGCGTCGCGACCCGCATCACCGCCGCCGACCCCGCGGGCCCGGCCGGCGCGACCCGCGAGTTCGCGATGCAGGAGTGGTTCGTCCGCGAACGCTGTGAGCCCGCCGTCGTCGCCGTGCACTTCGACGGCGCCGACGCCGCGCGTCCGGCACCCGGCGTGCTCGAAGCACTGCACACCGCCGAGACGATCGTGCTGTGCCCGTCGAACCCGGTGATCTCGATCGGCCCGCTCCTCGCCGTGCGCGGCATCCGCGACATCCTCGCCGCACGACGCGATCACGTCGTGGCGATCTCGCCGATCGTCGGCGGCGCGCCGGTGAAGGGTCCCGCGGACCGCCTGATGGGGCCGCTCGGGATCGAGGTGAGCTGCGTCGGCGTCGCCCGCGAGTACGCGGCCCTGTGCGGCACCCTCGTCGTCGACGCCGTCGATCGCCATCGTGCCGGCGAGGTGGAGTCCGCCGGACTCCGCTGCATCGTCGCCGACACGATGATGCACAGCCCCGAGATCGCGGCGGCGCTCGCTCGCACCACGCTCGCCGCCGTCGCCTGATGGTCCGCGCGCTCACGACGATCGCTGTCGACGGCATCGCGGAGATCCGTCGCGGCGACGAGATCGCCGAACACATCGCGGTCGCGGCGGAGCGCCAAGGAACGCCACTCCTCCACGGCGACTGCGTCGTCGTGACCCAGAAGATCGTGTCGAAGGCCGAGGGCCGCATCGTGGCGCTCGACCCGCACGACCCCGACGCCAAGCGGCGGCTCATCGACGACGAATCGGTCCGCATCGTGCGACGACGCGGCGATCTCGTGATCAGCGAGACCCGGCACGGTTTCGTCTGCGCCAACGCCGGGATCGATCTGAGCAACGTCGACGCGGGGACCGCGGCACTCCTTCCGCTCGATGCCGACCGGTCGGCCAAGCACATTCGCGACGCGATCCGTGCTCGCGTCGGCGTCGAGGTCGCGGTCGTCGTCTCCGACACGTTCGGCCGGCCGTGGCGCATGGGGCTCACCGACGTCGCGATCGGCGTGAGCGGCATCGCCGCGGTCCTCGACCTCCGCGACACCCCCGACGCGACGGGTCGGATCCTCCAGGTCACCGAGGTCGCGATCGCCGACGAGGTCGCCGGCGCGGCCGAACTCGTCATGGGCAAGAGCCACGGCATCCCCGCCGCGATCGTCCGCGGCCTCGATCCTGCGTGGTTCCGCGAGAGTTCGGTCCGCGAGCTCGTCCGGCCGCCGGCCGAGGACCTCTTTCGATGACCGTCCCGGCGTTCCTCGCGGCACGGCGTTCGATCCGCGCCTTCACCGCCGACCCGGTACCGCGCGAACGCCTCGATGCCTGGGTCACGGCCGCCTGCATCGCTCCCGCTCCGCACCACAGTCGCCCCTGGCGATTCGTGGCGATCGACTCCGACACCGCCAAACGCGATCTCGCCGCAGGCATGGGAGCGGCCTGGCGCCGCGATCTCGAGGCCGACGGCACCAACCAGCGTCGTCTGGACGCGCTCCTCGACGCCTCACGACGCAAGATCGAAGGGGCACCGGCAATCGTGCTCGGCTGCCTCACCTGGGACGGCCTCGACCACTACCCCGACGACCGCCGCCGCGCCTGCGAGCACGGGATGGCGCTCTTGTCCCTCGGCGCCGCGGTCGAGAACCTGATGCTCGCGTGCGCGGCCGACGGCTACGCGTCGTGTTGGGTCGCCGCGCCGATCTTCTGTCCGGAGGCCGCCCGCGACGCGCTCGGTCTCCCCGAGGCCTGGCTCCCCCACGCGATGGTGATCACCGGCCGCCCCGACCCGGACTACGTCGGTCGGCCCCGTCCCCCCGTCCCGCTCGACGACCTCCGCGCATTCCTCTGAACCGAGGCCGCTGAACCGAGGTCGCTGAACCGAAGCCGCTGACCGAGGCCGCGCCGGTCAGGCCCGCGCCGCGGCGCGTCGGCCCTTGAAGTGCTCGAGCGTGCGCGCCAGACCGTCGTCGAGCGACGTCCACGGCTGCCAACCGAGGTGGATTCGCGCTCGCCCGGGGTCGAGCGCACTTCGCTGCAACTCGCCGACGCGCGCGGGCGCGTTGTGCGCCGACTCCTTGATGTTGCACAGACGCGCCATCGCGTCGTGCAACTGCTGCACGCTGGTCTCGACGCCGGTGCCGATGTTGAGCAGCAGTCCGCCGCCCTTCTCCGTCGCCCGGTAGAACGCATCGACGACATCGTCGACGTACACGAAGTCGCGCGTCTGCGCGCCGTCGCCGAAGATCGTGGGGCGCTCGTGGTCGAGGAACTTGCCCGCGAAGATCGCGACGACACCGGCTTCGCCGTGCGGGTCCTGGCGTGGGCCGTAGACGTTGGCGAGCGCGCACGCCGTGTACTCGAGGCCGTGGATCTCGCGGTAGTAGTGCATGTAATCGACCGCGGCCTTCTTCGACACGCCGTAGGGAGACTCGGGACGCCAGGGCGCGGCCTCCCGTGTCGGGATCTCTTCAGGAGTGCCGTAGAGGGTCCCGCCGCTCGCCGCGAAACAGATCTTCTTCACGCCGGCAGCGAGGCAGCCCTCGAGCACGTTCAACGATCCGATGATGTTGACCTCGGCGTCGAACACGGGCTTGGCGACCGACACGCGCACGTCGGCCTGCGCCGCGAGGTGGAACACGACATCGGGTTCGTGCCGTTTGATGTGCTCGACGATGCCGGCGTTGCGCACGTCGAGTCGGGTGAACGAGAACCGGCGTCCTTCGGACTGGCGCGCATCGGCGAGGTTCGCGAGCGATCCGCTCGACAGGTCGTCGACGACGTCGACCTTCCAGCCCTCGGCGAGCAGTCGGTCGACGAGCGTCGACCCGATGAACCCGGCCCCACCGGTGACGATCGCCTTGCCGGTCATGCTCCACGCTCCGTCTCGGTCCCGAACCCACTGGGCGCGAGCCGGCCCGCGGCGATCCGTGTCCCTGCCGCGACCTCGACCCCAGCCCCTACCAGGGTGAGGTCGGCAGCGACCGCACCCGCCTTGAGCACCGCTCCCGGGCCGAGGACCGAATCCGAGAGTCGCGCTCCCGCCTCGACGCGGGAGCCGGCGAGCAGCACGGAACGTTCCACGACGGCGTCGACGGCGACCGAACACCCCGCGCCGACCACCGAATCGCGGACCGTGCCCCCCAGGTCGGAGTCGGCCGCGACCGCGTCGGCTGCGCCCGGCAGCCGCCCGGCGAGCACGTCGAGGTTCGCCTGCACGTACTTCTCCGGGGTGCCGATGTCGAGCCAGTACCCCGGCCATTGAAAGCCGTAGAGCGCCTTGCGCCGCTCGACCATCCGGGGGAACGTCTCACGCTCGATCGAGACGTTCATCCGCGGCGGGATCCGGTCGAGCACCGATGGCTCGAGCACGTAGACGCCCGCGTTGATCCAGTTCGTCGGCGCCTGGTCGCGCGGCGGCTTCTCGATGAAGCCGACGACCTCGCCGTCGTCGCGGGTCGGCACGACGCCGAACGCGGAGGGGTCGTCGACCTGGCAGAGGTAGATCGAGGCCTCGGCGGCCCGCGACGCGTGGAACTCGATCATGGCCGACAGATCGAGGGCGGTGAGCACGTCGCCGTTGCACACCACGAAACGCTCGCGGGTTCCCTCGGCGGCGAAACGGATACCGCCCGCAGTGCCGAGCGGCTTCTCCTCGACCGCGTAGCTGAGCTTCAGATCACCGAAACGGCTGTCGGGGAAGTGCTCGACGAACGGCTCGGGGAGATAGCCCATCGACAGCACGACCTCGTCGATGCCGTGACCGGCGAGCCAGGTGAGTTGGCGCTCGAGGAACGGCACGTTGGCGATGGGCACCAACGCCTTGGGCATCGTGTAGGTGAGCGGGCGGAGTCGCGTGCCCTCGCCGCCGACGAGCAGGACGGCCTTCACCGTCGGCCCCGGTCGCTCCCGACGGGCCCGAGGTTCGCGAACGACCCGAGGCCCGCGACGTACCCCACGCTCATGGGGTCGAGGTGGGTGCAGCCGCGGAGGTCGTCGTGGCGCCGGCGACCGTCGTGGTCGTCGCACCCGCGACCGTCGTCGTCGTCGCACCCGCAACCGTCGTCGTCGACTCGCCCGGTACCGCGGTGGTGTCGCTCGGCTCGATGTCGTTCGGGTTGTCGAGGTTCGCCTTGCTCGGCGGTTCACCGATCGTGGCGAGGTCGGCGTCGGCGGGCACGAAGTAGATGCCGATCGTGTCCTGGTCCTGCGGGCGATAGCGGTCGGGAGCGCTCTTCTGCTCCTCGCCGTTGACCGTCCAGCGCAGGATCGCCTTCTCCTCGACGCAGGAGTCGCCGTTGCTGTACTCCTCGCCGGTCGTGCCGTCGGTGAAGCCCTCCGAGTCGATGTCCCAGCCCGCGAAGTCGAGGAAGCGCCCGAGCGTCGTCCGTTCGCCGGCCTCGTCGCCCGAGAAGGGGTGGAGGTGCATCAGGCCGTCGCCGTGGCTGTGGAGTCCGGCGCGCACCTCGCTGCCGGCCCGGTTCTCGAACTCGGGGATCGGACCGAGCCAGGAATCGCAGAGGTAGAAGCCGAGCGCGGCGTGCCAGTGGTCCTTGTTGGCCACCGGGCCTTCGACGGCCTCGCTCTTGGTCGCCTTGCTGACCGCGATCAGCGAGACGCCGACGATGCACACCGCGGCGACCGCGGCGTAATAGCCGTAGGCCCCACCGCCGCGCCGTACCCTGCGCGACGACTTCAGCGCGCGCCGCTTGATCCTCGAAGCCTTGCCCATGGTGACGGGAGGCTAGCCGCCGAGCTCGGGCGGCCTCCGACGCCCCCCGAACCAATACGCGAGCATCGACGCCCCGGCGCGAGCGAGCAGCGCGAGCCCGGCGAGCGGGAGCAGCAGCCGGCGCGGGCCCCGCCAGCGGTGCTCGGCGTAACGCCAGACCGAGCGGTGGTGGGCGACGATCATGCGATACGGGTGATGGGCGCGGCTGACTCCCTCGGCGTGGACGAGCGTCCCCGCCGGGTCGTACTCGACCGAGAGTCCCGCGTCGCGCACGCGGCGGCAGACGTCGACATCTTCCATGAACATGAAGAAGCGTTCGTCCCAGCCACCGACGCGGTCGAGCGCGTCGCGGCGGAACCACATGGCGGCACCCGATAACCAGTCGACGGTGCGCGGCGCGCCCGGATCGACGTCGAGCGCTCGGTAACGACGCGAGCAGGGATTGCGCGGCCAGACGACACCGAGCAGCGCATGGCCGACTGCGATCGCGAGCGGCGGCTCCGTGCGGGCCGAGGGGTAGGTCGTCCCGTCGGGGTTCTCGATGCGCGGTCCGACCACACCCACACCCGCATCGCGCTCGAGGCGGCCGACGAGCGCTCCGGCGGTCCCCGGGCGCAGCACGGTATCGGGGTTCAACACCGCGACGATCGGTGCGCTCGTCGTCGCGACCCCGAGGTTGACGGCTCGGGCGAGGCCGACGTTGCCGCCCGACTCGACGACCCGCACGCCCGGTTCGTGGGCGAGCGCCGCGAGCGAGCCGTCGGTCGATCCGTTGTCGACGACGACGATGTCGGCGACGCCTGCGGAGGTGTCGGCGACGACCGACCGCACGCAGCCGGCCAGGTGATCGCCGGCGTTGTAGTTGACGATGACCACCGCCCACCGGGTGTCAGCGGCGACGCGTCGACGGGAGACCATCAGTCGACGACGCGGAACTTGATCAGCGTCCAGAGTGCCTTGACGCCGTCGCGCCAGGTGATCTTCTTGCCCTCGTCGAGCTCGCGACCTGCATATGAGATCGGCACCTCGTAGATGCGCACGTGCCGCTTCAACAACTTCGCGGTGATCTCCGGCTCGATCTCGAAGCGGTCCGAGCGCAGGTCGAGGGTCATCAACAGTTCGCGGTCGAACAGCTTGTAACACGTCTCCATGTCGGAGAGCGTGCTGTTGTAGAGCACGTTCGTCACGAGCGACAAGAACCGATTGCCGAGCCAGTGCGAGTAGAGCATGTTGCGACGTTCTCCGGTGAAACGCGATCCGTAGACGACGCGAGCCTTGCCCTTCAGCACGGGTGCGATCAGACGCATCCAATCGTCGGGGTCGTATTCGAGGTCGGCGTCCTGGACGACCACGAGGTCGCCCGTCGCGAGCGCGAATCCCGTCCGGAGCGCGTGACCCTTGCCGCGGTTCACCCGCTCCTTGACGATCCGCACCGTGCTGTCGGCGAGTTGGTCGAGCACCTCGCGGGTGCCGTCGGTGCTGCCGTCGTCGACGACGATGATCTCCCGCTCGAAGCCCTCGGGGAGTTCGGCCGCGCGCACGCGACGAACGATCTCGACGACGGTGGTGCGTTCGTTGTAGACCGGGATGACGACGCTCAGCTTGCGCGGGCGAGCGAGCGGCGGTTCATCTGCGGGTGTCGGCACGGGCGCGGTCTCCGAGGTAGGACTCGTAGGTGCGCCGCAGACCTTCGCGCAGATCGACCGTCGGTTCCCACCCGAGGAGTTCTCGGGCTCGGGTGATGTCGGGTCGTCGGCGGGTGGGATCGTCCTGGGGCAGGGCCTCGAAGACGACCTCGGAGCTGCTCTCGGCGAGCTCGACCACGATGTGGGCCAGCTCGAGCATCGTGTATTCGACGGGGTTTCCGATGTTGACCGGCCCCGAGGTGTCGCGATCCACCATCGCCAACAACCCACGGACCTGGTCGTCGACGTAACAGAAGCTCCGGGTCTGGCTGCCGTCGCCGTACACCGTCAGTGGTCGACCCTCGATCGCCTGCACCAAGAAGTTCGAGATCACCCGACCGTCGGCCGGCCGGAGTCGCGGCCCGTAGGTGTTGAAGATCCGCACGATTCCCGTCGGCAGGTCGTAGAGCCGCCGGTACGTCATCGTGAGGGTCTCGGCGAAACGCTTCGCCTCGTCGTAGACCGCACGCGGCCCGATCGGGTTGACGTTGCCCCAGTAGGTTTCTTTCTGGGGATGCTCGAGCGGATCGCCGTAGACCTCGGAGGTCGACGCGATCATGAAGA